>Ga0207707_10003398_pt1 | contig 14123 bp, 14 predicted proteins | sample KBSC83BmetaG_FD_184336 | JGI IMG/M metagenome (GOLD analysis project Ga0207707, IMG submission 184336) | Corn rhizosphere microbial communities from Kellogg Biological Station, Michigan, USA - KBS C8-3B metaG (SPAdes) (version 2) | ecosystem: Host-associated > Plants > Roots > Rhizosphere ...
GAGCGCGGCAGCGGAACCTGATAGTCTGAACCTCGCGCGATGCCGGTAAGGCGCGTAGGAGATTGCCTCCGACACGTAGCGCTCCACATCCGCGGGCGGAGGGCGCGGGACAAACTCTTCGCCGAGGACGGGGTCCGCGCCAATCCGGTCGACACGCAAGGTGCGCCAATCGTCGCGGCTGAGATCCCACGCGAGCAGATACCACCGGCGGTTTCCCGTATGGGCGAGCCGCAGCGGCTCCACCGATCGCTGGGAAGGTTTGCCCTTCCCGTCCCGATAGCTCAGCGTGACTCGCCGGCGATCGCGGCATGCGGCAGCCAACGTCGTGAGCGTATCGGGAGTCAGGACTGCCCCGGAACCCACGACCGACACCGTCATTGCCTGAAGGGCTCCCACCTGCTTGTGCAGCCGCGCAGGCAACAGCTGGTTCAATTTCAGCAGGGCGTTGACGGCTGTTTTGCCCATGCCGGCGAATGTATCCGCGGCACTGCGCAGTGCGACGGCGATTGCGACCGCCTCCTCGTCGTCGAGCAGCAGCGGAGGTAGCGCGGTGCCCTGGGCCAATTGATAGCCGCCGCCCGGCCCTGCCGTGGCGGCGATGGTGTACCCGAGACTCCGTAGCCTATCGATGTCACGTCGCAGAGTCCTCGGCGTGATCTCGAGACGGTCGGCGAGACCGGCCCCTGTCCAGAAACGACGTGCCTGGAGCACAGACAGAAGGCGCAGCAGACGTGTGGAAGTGTCGAGCATCGCCGCCAGCATATCCGAAACTGCGGACAGGAAATGTCCGCAATAGCGAGTACGCTGCGCCCTCGTTGCCGAACCGGGAGATGCGCCATGTTGAAAACGTACACGGGAAGCTGCCATTGCGGTGCCGTTCGATACGAGGCCGACATCGATCTGGACAAGGGCACCAACAAGTGCAACTGCACCTACTGTTTCAAGACGCGCCTGTGGAGCGCGATCGTCAAGCCGCAGGCTTTTCGCCTGCGCACGGGTGAGGCGGAGCTGGCCGACTACTACAAGCCCGGCGGGGCAGTGCATCACGTGTTTTGCAGACACTGCGCCGTGCGTGCCTTTGAGCGTGGTTATCTGGAAGTGTTGGGTGGTGATTACGTAACAGTCAACCTCGCCTGCCTGGACGACCTCGACCCGTCCGAGCTGGCGAGCGCGCGAGTCACCTACATGAACGGTCGCGACAACGACTGGTTCTCGCCACCACGAGAGACCCGGCACCTCTAGGGCGACGCGGTGGTGAGTTGGATTCGAGCCGCTGCGTGTGCACTGACGTGCGCCGCACAAGTGGGCGTCTCTGTGGGGGAGGAGAGACCTTCCACTGAGCGGCAGGCCCTCGAGGATGCCTGGTGGACCGGGCCGATCGTGGCCGCCGGCGCAAACACGCTGCCTCCCGGGCATTTTCTCATCGAACCCTACGTCTTCGACTCGATCCGGCAAGACGGCCCGCGGAATCATTCTCTCGGATCGCTGACATACGTTCTGTACGGTCTCATCGACGACCTCAGCGTCGGCGTCATCCCGCGATTCGGGTACAACAGTCCCAGCTCGGGAGCGAGCAGTTCGCGGGTCGATGTAGGCGACTTCATGGTGCAGGGCCAGTACCGACTTACTCGCTTCCGCGAGGGCTCATGGCTACCGACCCTGTCGGTCGTGCTCGCCGAGACGCTTCCGACGGGTAGGTACGACCGCCTCGGCACACGGCCGAGCGATGGCTTCGGACACGGCGCGTACACCACGACCCTTTCCCTGTACTCGCAGACCTTTCTGTGGATGCCCAACGGACGCATCGTTCGGACACGGTTGAACCTTTCCTATTCGCTCTCGAGCGGCGTGGGCGTCGACGGAGTCAGCGTTTACGGAACCGGCGGCGGTTTTCACGGGCGAGCCCGACCAGGCCGATCGCTCCTGATCGACTCCGCCTGGGAGTACAGCCTGACGCGCCGCTGGGTCCTGGCCACCGACCTCACCTACGAGCATGACGCAAGCACTTCGGTGGTCGGGGTGGATTCGGCAGGCCCGCGGCACCTGGATTCGGGCTCGAGCCACGCACTCAGCCTGGCGCCGGCCATCGAATACAACTGGAGCAGCCGGATGGGCGTGATCGCAGGCGCCATCGTCACGCCCGCCAGCCGCAACGTGGCCGTGAGCCTCACGCCTGTCGTAGCGGTCAACATGGTCTTTTGAGCCCGGCGTCGTATCGCGCGCGGAACGGAAGTCTGGCACACTAGCTCCGGGCGGCTTCGGACCTGCCTGGAAATACTAGAATGAGCCTGCTCGTCCGAATCAATGTGGCCCTCGCCATGACCTTCACTCTGGCCGCCCTCGCGGTGGGCTACGTGTGCTCGGTCATGTTGCAGACCAATGCAAAACGGGAAGTGCTGCAGAACGCCGGCCTCATGCTCGACAGCGCACTGGCTATCCGCGAGTACACCGCCGAGGAGATCCTGCCTCTGCTGAATACGCAGATGAAGACCGAATTCCTGCCTCAGAGCATTCCTTTCTACGCGGCCAGCCAGAACTTTCTGCGGCTTCACCAACGCCATCCGGACTATGCGTACAAGGAGGCCACTCTGAATCCGACCAACCCGCGTGACCGGGCCGCGGACTGGGAGGCGGATCTCGTTCAACAATTCAGAAATGACGCGCACACTCGCGAAATCAGCGGAGAGCGCGACACGCCGACGGGCCGATCGCTGTACCTGGCCAGGCCGATCCATGTGGAGGCCGAGTGCATTGGCTGCCACGGCCTCGCCGCATCGGCTCCGCAGACGCTGATCGCGCGCTACGGGAGCAACAACGGATTCGGGTGGCAGCCTGACGAGGTCGTCGGCGCACAGGTGGTGACCGTGCCGTTCGCAAGCGCCGCGGCGAACGCGGATAGAATCTTCCACCGCATCATGACCTCCATCGCGATTATCCTCGCCGCAGCCCTGCTGATCGTGAATGCGGTGTTGTACTTCGCCATAGTGCGTCCCGTTCGGCGCATCGCCGGGATTGCAGATGAGATCAGCCTCGGCAATCTCTCGGCGGGCGAGTTCCCGGCACGCAACAGCCCCGAGCTCGGTGCGCTGGTGCGATCCTTCAATCGCCTGCGCACCAGTCTCTCCAAGGCCATGAAGATGCTCGAGCGCTGACCATGTCGCGAGAGGTCTTCGTCAGCTACTCGCAACCCGATCGCGAGCGCGCATTCGAGGTGGTCGCCGCGCTGGAGGCGAACGGCTTCAGCGTATGGATTGCGCCGAGGGATGTCTCGCCGTCCGCCGATTGGGCCGAGGAGATCATCGATGCCATCACTGCGGCGCGGGTGATGGTCCTTGTGTTCTCCTCCCATAGCAATGCCTCGCCGCAGGTGCGCCGGGAAGTCGAGCGGGCCGTGCACAAGCAATTGCCCGTGCTGCCCTTCCGCATCGAGGAGGTGCTGCCCTCGAAGAGCCTGGAATACTTTCTCAGCTCGCAGCACTGGCTGGATGCTTTTCCTCCGCCACCGGAGACTCATTACGCGAGGCTGTGTGCGCATCTGAGCGCCAAGCTGCGCGGAGCGCCCGTAGCGGACATCAAGGATACGGGGCGCTCGCGGATACTGGATCCCGCCCTTGCCTTGTCGTTGACACCGGCGGAGCTGCAATTTCTCGAGCGACACCTCGCCTATCACGTCGGTCCGGTGGCGGGGCTCCTCCTCAAGCGGGCGCTCGCCAGTGCGATCGACCGCGACCAGCTCACGACCCAACTGGCCTCCGAGCTGGACTCGGAACCGGCACGGCGTCAGTTCATCGACACCTGCCGCAGTCTGCTGACGCAAACCGGCCGATCGTCCTGACAGGAGCTCATCGTGGCACTCACTTCCCTTCATGGGGGCTCGCGAATTCTGGCCTCGCTGACGCTCTGCGCGTGCTTGTCGCCGGCGGCGCCCGCTCAGCCGCAAAGCGCGGCGGACGCGCAGGCGACCGAGCAGGATCACCAGCGGATGATGGATCGCCTCGGCATTCGCCAGGTGCGGCCGGGACCGAGCGGCGATGAGAAAGCGCCGAACCACGCGAACTACGACGAAAGCAAGGCGAACCCTTTCCCGCAGTGGCCGGATCCGCTGGTCATGAACGATGGGCATGCGGTATCGAGCGCAGACATGTGGCGCCGACAGCGGCGGCCGCAGATCGTTGAAGCCTTTGAGCGCGACGTGTACGGCCGTGTCCCAGCGGATGCGCCGTCGGTCGAGTGGCGGGTCGCAGCGTCGGAAGCCGAGCGCATCGGCTCGGTGCCGGTGACCGCATCCCGGGTGATCGGTCACCTCGACAACTCCGCGTACCCGGCCATCACCGTCGACATTTCCATGATGTTGGTGAAGCCGACGAAGCACGAGGGTCGGATGCCCGTGCTCATCATGTTCGTACCCGGGTCCCCGGCCTTTCCAGCACCCGTGCCGCCGAGCGCCGCCGATATCGCCCGCTTGAATGCAGCGATGAAGGAGGCGATCACCCGGCAGGATCCGTCTCTCGCCGAGGTGTTCCGCCAGCATCCCGCGTGGCAACCGATCCCGACTCCTCCATTCTTTCCTCCGCCGCGCCCTCCAGGAGACCCGCTGCAGCAGCTGCTCGCCGATGGGTGGGCCGTGGCGCAGATCGATCCCACGAGCATCCAAGCGGACAACGGTGCAGGACTCACGCGGGGTGTCATCGGTCTCGTCAACAAGGGCGCGCCGCGCAAACCCGATGACTGGGGCGCACTGCGCGCGTGGGCGTGGGGCGCTAGCCGCGCGTATGACTATCTTTCGAAGGATCCCGAGCTGGATGCGCAGCACATTGGCGTCGAGGGCGTCTCACGCTATGGAAAGGCGGCGCTGGTCGCCATGGCCTTCGACGAGCGGTTCGGCATGGTGCTGGTCGGATCCTCCGGCGAAGGCGGCGCAAAGCCCCACCGGCGCAACTTCGGCGAGGCGGTGGAGAATCTGACCGGCGCGGGGGAATACCACTGGATGGCTGGGAATTTCCTCAAGTACGGCGCCTCCGACGCGCAGGGCGGAGCGCACACTCCGGGGGATCTCCCGGTGGAATCCTCGGAGCTCATCGCCCTGTGCGCGCCCCGACCGACCTTCATCAGCTACGGCTCGCCCGATGCGGGGGATGCGCAGTGGCTGGATCAACAAGGCAGCTACATGGCGACCGTAGCCGCGGGGCGCGTGTTTCGCCTGCTCGGCGCCAAGGACCTGGGCGTGGGCGATGACTACCGCAACGCCGTCAAGCCGCCCATCGGAACGGACCTTCTTCAGGGCCAGCTCGCCTGGCGCCAGCATGAGGGGGGCCACACCGACGCGCCCAACGTGAAGTTCTTCATCGCCTGGGCCGATCGATGGATGGGGCGGACACCCCCTTAGCGATCGGGAAATTTTTTGGGGACGGTGTCGGTCCGGCGCCTCGTGCGTCGTCCTTTGGGAAGACCCTCCCATTGACGAACCCAGGAGATGCGCATGCTGTTCCTCAGTCTGTATACCCCGGCAGTCGCGAGCAAAGGCCCGCCGGACCCTGAGCACATGGCCCGCATGGGCCAGATGATGGAAGAGATGATGAAGGCCGGTGTCCTGGTCACGACCGGCGGCATCCTCTCGCGCCAGACCGGGATGAAGATTACCGGCAAGAAGGGCCGGTACACGGTCGAGGACGGGCCGGTGGCCGGATCCAGCCTGATGCCGGCGGCGGGCTATGCCCTGCTGCGCGCCAACACCCGCGACGAGCTGGCCAGGCACATCGAGAATTTTCTCGATCTCGCCGGCGAGGGCACCTGCGAGCTGATCCAGGTGATGGACAGCTGACTCGCGAGCTCGAGCACAGCTCGCGGGCGAGCGGCGTCGACCGGCAGCGCGAGCTTCAGTGCGAGCTGTGCTCGAACAGCCTGCAATAGAGGCAGGACGGCTGGCCTTCGATCTCCTCCAGCCAGAAGTAGCGGATCCACGGGCCATCGCGATGAGCCGCCGCGTGCTCGAAGGCCTGGTTGGCGAGGTCGTGCTCCGCCAGCTCTCTCAGTCCATCGCTCCTGAGAATCTCCGTCGCGCGCAACGTTTCGACCGCGCCTCGCGGATGCACGGTGATCGTGGCGGCTCCGCTCTCCACGCGCTCAGCCAGAAGGTCCGCGTAGTGCCGATCCTGCTCAAAGCAGAACAGGGTGCGGAAATACTGGACGAACTTCTCGTGCAGTGAGAGAGCCGGCTCGAGCCCGGCGCGCCCGAGCTCGATGCAATCGGTCAGCTCGACGCGATCCGTGGGGAACCCGTCCATGACCAGGTCCGTGCGTACCCGCTCGGCGGTTTCGTGATCCGCGTATACACCCAGTAAGACAGCGCTCATGTTGTCTTCCTCCGTGTGTGTATCGAGGAATAGTACACCCGAATGACAGGGGCGGCGGCGCCAGGGGCGTTCCGCCGCGCCGCCGAGCTTGGCATTGGGCTTGGCATTGGCCCTAGCGCCGTGCTGCCTCCAGCGTCCGAAGTCCGTACCAGCCCCAGTACACTCGATGGCGGCGAATGAGTCCGTCCTCCAGCTCCATCACCTCCACCAGATCTACCTGGGTTCCGTCCGGAGTCACTCTCGGGTACTCCCACATCAGGGTCCGCCCATCGGTCAAAAAGCCTGTGCGATAGCGGCGCCGAGCCGGCAGCGCGTGCGCGTACACCTTCTCCACGAAGCGCGTCAGCGCGTCCCGGCCTTCGATGACTCCTGACTCCGAGCCCGTCAGGTGCCGCACCAGTGCGCTCTCCAGCGTCGCGTTCGGCGCGTACAGACTCACGGATGCCCCGACATCCTTCTTCCCGAGCGCCTCATCCCACAATTCATAGATTCTGCGAGCCTCGTCGATGGTCATTGCATCTCTCCTCCTCGATCCTCGGTTGCGGTCATGACAACACATCGACACTTCGATCTGCATCGAAACGAAACGGGGGACGCCCGTGTTAGCATCCGAATCGTGTTCCACTCCCGCAACGCTCTCGATCCGGACTTCGCCTCGACCGCCACGTTGTTGGGTGACCCCTCGCGCGCACTAATCCTGCAAGCTTTGGCCGATGGCAGAGCGCTCCCGGCGACGGAGCTAGCCCGTTCAGCCGGCATCACGCCGCAGACCGCGAGCACCCATCTCGCGAGACTCCTCGCTGGAAAAATCGTGAGGGTCGAACGCCAGGGACGCCATCGTTACTTCTCTCTGACGGCGAGTGCCGCCGACCTACTCGAAACGCTTGCTTCTTTCACCGCTGCCGCCGGGCCGCGAGAGGCCCGGAACAGCAACCTGCGATTCGCTCGCACGTGCTACAAGCATCTGGCGGGGCAAGTCGGCACGGCCGTGACGCAGGCACTCTGCCATCGAGACTTCCTGCACGAAGCAGACGGCCGATACGAGATCACACGCGACGGACAGAACTGGCTGCGCACGATGGAGATCGATGTGGCTCGGCTGCGGGCAAGGCCGGTGACGAGGCGATGTCTCGACTGGAGTGAGCGTCGGCCGCATCTTGGAGGCTCGCTCGGCGTTGCGTTGCGGCGCCGGTTCATCGAGCTCGGGTGGCTCACCCCTTTGCGCGAGCCACGTTGCCTGCGGGTGACGCCACGGGGTTATCGCGCACTCAGGGATGTCCTGAAACTCGACTTGGAAACATGGTGAGCGGGTCTCTCAGCGGGTAGACTGCCGGGAACCAACAATAAGAGCGGTCTACCGATGCTGTTCGAGCCGGTTGCCACGGGGGGCTGCAGGTCCTATCTGGTCGGCTGTGTGCAAACTTGCGCAGCGGCCTTGATCGATCCGGAGTTGAGCCAGATAGACCGCTACATCGCGCTGGCCGCGCATCACGGGCTGCGCATCCGCCACGTCATCGACACACACACTCACGCGGATCACTTCTCCGCCACCCGGGAGCTGGCCAGCCGCCTCAACGTGCCGATTGCCATGCACCAGGCAAGCACGGCACCCTTTGTGGATATGCGTGTCGGCGACGGGGAATCCATCGTGCTCGGGCAGCTGCGGATCAACGTCATGCATACTCCCGGGCATACACGAGACTCCATGTGTCTGCTCATCGAGAACCGCTTGTTCACGGGAGACACGCTGCTCATCGGGGCCACGGGGCGAACGGATCTGCCCACGGGCGATCCTGAGGCGCTGCACGACAGCCTCTTCAACCGGGTGTTGCGATTGGATCCCGCGCTCGAAGTCTATCCCGCCCACGAGTACAAGAACCGCAGTCACACCACCCTGGCGCAGGAGATTGCACAGAATCCGCGACTGCAGAAGCGTGACCCGGCGGAATTCGTGGACATGATGCGCAACCTCAATCTATCGATGCCGACGCACCTCACCGAGGCGCTGCGCACGAACCTCTCGGGCGGCAAAACGATCTCGCAACTGCTTGCGGACGCCGCTGCAGTGGTCCCCTTCATGTCGCTGGCAGAGCTCAAGTCCCGCATCGACGCGCACGATGCCGATCTAGTCGTCCTCGACGTACGTGAGCGCGATGCTTACCAGGCCGGTCACGTTCCCGGCGCCCGCCTTTTGCCTCGCGGACAGCTGGAACTACGCGTGAACGAGGAACTGCCGGATCCCACCGTGCGCATTCTTGCGGTGTGCGAGTTCGGTCGTGTTTCCACACTGGCCGCGGCTACGTTGCGGCAGATCGGATTCCAACGCGCGATCGCACTCGATGGTGGGATGAAAGCCTGGCGCGAGGCCGGCTATCCGCTCGTGACGACCTGACAGGCGCGCACGCGCCCGGGAACACCGTCGGGCCTCGCGCACGTCGCACGTGCGTTCACAAGGATGTTCCTGCCGCTGAACTCCCGGAACCTCTCCTCGGTCGGCGCTGTCAACTTTTGAGCGCGGAGCGCGTTATCGATTCGTGTTGGTTATCGGCAGCCGGGAGCGGATGGGCACGCTCAGATCCGTCGCCCGGCAAGGGAGAGCTGCCATGCGATCGCCTGGTTTCCTGTGTGCCGCCCTCGTTGTCGTCTGTTTATTTCCGATGCGCGGGGGCGCTCAAGACAACGGCGGGGCAGAGCCACCGCTCGAGCCCTATCACAAACATCACGATACGCGTCATGGGCACGATCACTTCTATCCCGATAGAGGCGCGATCGTTCGCAATCTGCCGGCGGGCGCTGCGACTGTGAACTACGCGGGGCTCTCCTTCAGATTTCAGGACGGCGTGTGGTTCGAGCCTCGCGGTCCGGCCTTCATGGTTGTTTCGCCACCGATCGGCTTGGTCGTTCCGGCGTTGCCCGGGTTCGTCACCGTACTCGCGCACGGAGGCGGGACTTATCTCTACGCCAACGACACGTACTATCGTCCCCGGCCGGACGTTGGCGGATACGAGGTGGTGAACGATCCTGCCGAGACGCCGGCCTCGGCGATCCCAACATCTACAGCAGCAGTTGGGAACGCAGCTGCAGACGATGACGATGGGCCACCGCCAGTGGTCACCCCGCTGCCGGATGCGACGGCCAGTGCAGCAGCCCCAGCAGTGAACGCCGTCGCAGCCAAGTCGGCTGTGATCCCGGCTGCGGCGACCAGCGCGAACTCCGTGGCACCGACGCTGGCACCGCCAACACCGGCGGCACCGCCAGCCGCGGCACCGCCAGCCGCGGCGCCGGCGAGCGATGCGCCTGCGCCCACCCTCGCGAAGCCGCCGGCGCCTGCGGCCGCAGTACCCGCGGCAGCGTCGACAACTTCGGGCCCACCCAGAGGAGCCAAGATCGCCCTGACCCCCAGGAACGGACAGTCGGCGGACCAGGAGGCGCGGGACCGATACGACTGTTACCGGTTTGCCGTGACACAGACGGGCTTCGACCCGCTGCGCTGGAACCCCGCCGGAAACGGGGCACAGGAGTACAGCCGGGCGCAGGTGGCCTGCCTCGAAGCACGCGGTTATTCGGTCCAGTAGCGCGAACGGTGCCGCATCAATCCTTGAGGTAACGCCGGGCGTTCTCGAGGTTGCACTTCAGGGGCGCGTACTTCTCGCTCGGACGAAACTCCCACCGAACGTCGCCCTGGACAGGCGCGCTCAGAAACTGGGGGTCGGTGAGCTCGAAGTGATAGATGAGGCTCGTCCCGTTCGCGCTCGGTGTCAGCCGCTCCACCAAGTGCTTCTGAGCACTGGAGGGCACACCGTAGCCGTTGCCTATCGAGTGAGTGGCAAACTGTGTCGTGTCGATCACGAGGCTTTGGCCGTCCCATCGGCCGATGGAGTGGCCTTGAGTGGAGACGGTCGCTCCCTCGTGTGTGGTTACATTCATATGGATGGTGCGTTGCGCCCCGTCGAACTCACCGCCGATCAGGATCACTCCCTCGCCCCTCGCAATGTGTTTCAGATCGGGGGTGATCATGAGCATGGGAGCCGGCATCGCGACGCAACGGGCGCCGGGGTGCATCGTCTTCTCATCGAAGCGCTTGAGCGCCGCGGCACCTGCCGGGGTCAGCGGAAGTTTCGTGGGATCGTCGTCCAGCTTCTCCAGGACCGGAAGGGCCAACAGCGTGACCCAGGTCCCCTCCAGGCCTTTCGACCCCACCGCGGGCGCCGGATCGACTTTGGCCAACTGCGTGACTTCGCCCTTGCGATCGAAGAGCGGCGTGTCGCCTCGGGCGAGCGTCGTGGGGAGCAGCCCCCGGTTGCCTGAATTCCTCGAAGGGCTCCCCGTCACCGTCACGGAGTCTCCCGTGTGAAGCGTAACCTGAGACCAACCCCAACGGCGCAGGATCGAGGGCGGGGCTCCCTCCACCTCCCATTCGACTTTCCCGGCGTCCGTGAGCTGCTGCACATAGATATAGACGTGCGGGTTGGACCATTCGTACCGAGTCACCGTCCCTTTGACGGTGATCGTCTTGTTGGTGTCGAAACCGGAAGAGCTGTGATGCGCGCGTGCCGTGGAACCGACCAGAACCGCAGAGGCAAGCAGAACGATCGCGAGTGGTTGCATCGACACTTTCCCGCCAGCGACGCTACCGTATAGTCCCCGGTGCGGTATGGCGAGTCAACACGAGCCGCGACCTCACTACGGGTCAGGGGTCTCCGCACAGCGGCTTACCTCGAGGACTGGCGTTGCCGATGCTCCGCATTCGCGCCAAGCTACGAGCGGATCTCCGGGGAGAGAAGCCGATGCGACTGCTATTGTCTGCGGCCCTGGTCGGGCTGGGCGTACTCGCCGTCACTGCAACGCGCGCTGCGCCTTCGGACGTCATCGACGGGCCCCTCATCCGTTCGGCGACTTCCTCGAATGACCCCCGTGACCTCTCGGGAGTGTGGTTCATCCGTCTCTACAACAGGCAAATCAACTCGACGCTGGGTCGTCTGCCGCCATTCACGGACCGGGGCAAAGCGGAATGGGACAAGCGAGTCAAGGCTGAGAAGGAAGGCTCGCCGATCGCCGACGCCTCTGCGTACTGCTGGCCGCACGGCGTACCCCGAGTGATGAATTCTCCTTACCCGCTCCAGATCGTTCAGACCGACGGCGAGACCACGATCCTGCACGAGGTCGCGCACAACATCCGGCACATCTACATGGACCAGCCGCACGCGCAAAATCCTGCGCCGACTTTCATGGGAGATTCGGTAGGTCATTGGGAGGCAGACACGCTGGTGGTCGACACGGTCGGGCTCAACGACCGCACGTGGGTAGACGAGGTGGGCGTGATCCACGGCAAGCAGCTGCACGTGGTCGAGCGCATCCGCAAGATCGAGGACGGTCACGCGCTCGAGAACCTGATTCGCATCGAGGATCCCGAGTTCTTCAAACAACCGTGGTATGCGCGGATCACCTATGCCTGGCGGCCCGACCTGCGAATCTCAGAGTACGTTTGCGAAGAGAACAACCGTAACATGCCGGAAAACGGCCACACGGTGGCGAAATGAGCGCCGCGGTCACGCTCGCGCGCGCGGGTAAGGCAGTCATCGCGGCGTGCCTCGCCGTGGCAGCCGCGGCGAGCTCCGCGCAACCGATCTATCACCCCCCCACGGGTCAGAACTTCGAAGGCGTGTGGCTGATTCAGGGCAACCATTCGGTCGTCAGGACGCTAGCGGGGAAGGTGCCGCCGATGACTCGAGCGGCCGCGACTCGATACGCCGCCAACCTCGCCGCGCGCAAGGCCGGGAAGCCCGAATTCGACACTACCCGGAGCTGCAAGCCCCACGGCTTCCCGCGCATCCTGTTCGCTGCCTTTCCCATCGAGATCCTGCAGGAGCCCCGGCAGGTCACCTTCATTCACGAGGTGCACCACATGCCGAGAATGGTGTATCTCGATCTGACGTTACCGAAGCTCGAGGACATGGATCCGAACTGGATGGGTCAGTCGGCCGGCCACTGGGAAGGCGACACGCTCGTGGTCGAGAGTCAGGGTTTCAACGATTTGACGACGCTCGATACCGCGGGGCTGCCCCATTCGGAAGAGATGCGTGTCCTCGAACGAATCCGCAAGGTCGACCTCGACACGCTGGAAGACGTGCTGACTGTCACCGACCCCAAGACCTACACCCAAGCGTGGAGCACGCGAGTCACCTACAGGCGGCAGCCGGGATTACGGCTGAAGGAATACGTCTGCACCGACTCCAATCCCGAAGCGAAGGCTGCGACGCACTGAAGAGGCACACCGCTGCGCTCCGCGGGCGCCCGGTCCATGCCAAAAATTCTACTGCAGACTCGGGCTCGGCCGTGAGCCAACACGGGAGCGGGCGTTTCCGCGGGATGTCTTGACGGGCTAGCCGCACCGAGCGCTATACTCCTCAGTAGTGTTAGCGCTACCTTTTCTCTGAGTACCGCTACATCGCCGGGAATCTTCCCCAGGGAGGGACCTGCCCAACACTTCCCATCGACCTGTTCGCCGGAGCGCCGCCTTCACGGCCCGCGCGCGCCGGCACTGCCGCTTTGTGATCTCGTGAATCAAGGGAGATTCTATGAGTCTTGCAAAGTCATGCCCGTCGGCGCTCATCGCGCTCATCGCCTCCGCATCGGCCTGCGCCGGTACGGCATTCGTCAACTTCGGCTCCACTGCACAGACCATCGAAGGCTTCGGGGGTGCGACCGCCTGGATGCCGACGCTCACTAGCACTCAAGCCAACGCGCTGTTCAGCAACGGCAGCGCGCAACAGATCGGTCTGAGCATCCTGCGCGTGCGGATCGACCCGGGCGGCTCCGGCAACTGGGGGACCGAGCTGGGCAACGCGCAAGCTGCGCGTGCACGCGGCGCAAAGGTGATCGCCACACCCTGGACTCCGCCGGCGTCGATGAAAACCAACAACAATGTGGTGGGGGGAATGCTCAAGACCGCGAGCTACGCCGCGTTCGCCAGCTACCTGGAAAGTTTCGTCGACTTCTTCGCGAGCAGCGGTGTGCCGCTGAGTGCGATCTCGATGCAGAACGAGCCGGATGCCAACGTCACGTACGAATCCTGCAGCTGGAACGGAACGCAAATGGACACCTGGGTGGCCAACAACGCCGCCCCGCTGACCATTCCGTTGATGATGCCAGAGTCGGAAAGTTTCACGACCGGCTTTTCCGACCCCGCCCTGAACGACTCACGCGCCGTCGGTCACATCGGCTTCATCGCCGGTCACATCTATGGAGTCGCGCCAAAGGCATACCCGAATGCCGTCGCGAAGGGCAAGGAGGTGTGGATGACGGAGCACTATCTGACCGGCAGCGGCATCGCCGGTGCCCTGCAGGTCGCCAAGGAGATCAACGACTCCATGTCCGTCGCCAACTACAACGCCTATGTGTGGTGGTGGGTGCGCGACTGGCCGGAGGAAAGCTTCTCCTTCGGGCTGATCGATGCGAATTCGAACGTGAAGCCGGCGGGCTATGCGCTGGCGCAATATTCCAAGTTCGTGCGGCCCGGATATCTGCGCTACAACTCGACCTACAACCCCTCCACCAACGTCTACGTCACCGCCTACGGCGGCAGCAGTCACCACGTCATCGTAGCCATCAACATGGGGACCGCGGCGGTGAGTCAGCCCTTCACCATTCAGGGCGCGACGCTCGCTTCGCTGACTCCATACCAGACCTCTCCCAGCCACAACCTGGCGCAACTGGGCGCGGTCGCCGTCTCGAACGGCGCCTTCACTTACTCCTTGCCGGCACAGAGCA
>Ga0207707_10003399_pt1 | contig 14116 bp, 12 predicted proteins | sample KBSC83BmetaG_FD_184336 | JGI IMG/M metagenome (GOLD analysis project Ga0207707, IMG submission 184336) | Corn rhizosphere microbial communities from Kellogg Biological Station, Michigan, USA - KBS C8-3B metaG (SPAdes) (version 2) | ecosystem: Host-associated > Plants > Roots > Rhizosphere ...
CGCGTCGACATCGCAGACCGTCACGCCGCGCAGGTCGACGCGAACGCACTTCAGAATCACCTGGACTCCGGGAGGTGGACGGCAGAAAGATCCTACCCTGCCGTCACGTCACCCCGCCGGGTCGGTCACGCCGTTGTAACAGGCGGCGAGTCGGGAAGCTCGGCCCAGATCCTGGTTCCGCGCCCCACGGTGCTTTCGGCACGGACGCGGCCACCGTGTCCCTCCACGAGGTGCTTGACGATCGCGAGCCCGAGGCCCGTTCCGCCCTCCGAACGAGAGCGGCCGGCATCGACGCGGTAGAATCGCTCGAAGATGCGCGGCAAGTGATCCGCGGGAATGCCAATGCCGGTGTCGCTGACGCCGATGGCGACGCCGTGTTGCGTGCGCTTCGAGAACACCGTCACGGAGCCCTCGTTCGTGTGGCGCACGGCATTGTCGACGAGATTCGCGAGCAGCTGTCGCAACGCCGTCGGGTCGGCCGATACGAACGTCGCGTCCGGCGCGATGTCGAGGTCCAGCGTCACGGGCTTGTCCGGGCGACGTTCCTCCGCTGCCGCGAGCGCCTCGGAAGCGAGCGCGCGGACGTCGACGCGCGAAGGGTTCGGTTTCCATCCGCCCGACTCGATGCGCGACAGGTCCAGCAGGTCGTCGACGATGCGCTGCATCCGCTGGGTGTTCGCGAGCACCGTGCGCGCGAACTGCTGGCGCTGCTCGTTAGGCAGCGACTCGTCGAGCAGCGTCTCCGCGAACCCGCCAATGACCGTGAGCGGCGTGCGCAGCTCGTGCGACGCGTTCGCCACGAAATCGCGCCGCACCGTCTCGAGCCGCCTGACCGGCGTGAGATCGAACAGGGCGACCACCGCTCCACCGGCGGGCAGCGGCCTCGCGGTGAGGGCGAGCTCGCGCCCGCCGATCTGCACCTCGTGGGCATCGAAGGCCTGCCCGGACAACGCGGCACCGATCGACTCGCGAAGACTGCGCTCTCTCGGCAGATTGGACACGGGAAACGGCGCCGAGTCCTTGATGCGAAGGAGATCGCGAGCGCGCTGGTTGACCTGCGTCACCTGCTGCCGCGCGTCGATCGCAATCACGCCTTCATTGAGTGATTCGGTGAGCGCACCGAGCCGCACCTCCTCGGCCTCGAGTGCCTCGATGCGGCTGGTCAATTGCTCCGCCAGCCGGTGCACGGCGCTCGCGAGGTCGCCCACTTCGCCCGGTGCCGTCAGCGACGGACGGCGATGGAGGTCGCCCGCGGCGAGGGCGCGCGCGACATCCCGCAGCTCAACGACAGGGCGCGCCACCGATCGCGAGAATGCCCAGACGAGGCCGAACGCCAGGAGGATCGCGAAGACGGAGGCGAGAAGAACGTCGGCGCGCGCCCGGGCGAACAGTTCCTGAATCGCGGCGGCGCTGACCGACACGCGCGCGAAGCCGCTGCCCGCGCGCACGGCCCCGTAGAGCTCCTCGTCACCCGCCGATGCGCTCACGCGCCGAGACTGCCCGGACCCGGTGCGACGCGCCTCCTGGATCTCCGGCCGCGTTAGGTGATTCTCGAGGCGCTCGAGTGCCGGCGGGTCGAACTCCGAGTCGCCAACCACCGTGCCACTCGAATCGATCAGCGTGACACGATGACCCAGCGCACCGCCGGCAGCGTTGGCCAGCGAGTCGACCGCGAGCCCGGGGCGCCATTGCGCGGCCACCAGTCGTGCCTCGCGCAGCACTTCGGCGGAGCTCTCCTCGTACAACCGCACACGCAGGCGTCCGTCGACGATCGCAACGAAGAGCGCCACCAGTATCGCGATGATCAGCAGCGAGCCGATGAGGAGCCGCTGAGTGAGCTTCACGTGTGTCGGGCCGGGGGTCGATTACATACCCGGGGCGTGAACGTCACGCGCTCCGCGATTGCCCTGCTGCTCGCAGGCGATAGCCGAATCCGCGAACCGTCTCGATCAGATCGCCGGCGGCTCCGAGCTTCGTCCGGAGTCGCTGCACGTGCATGTCCACCGTGCGCGTCTGGATGTCGGGGGCCGCTTCCCATACGGTCTCGAGCAGGTGGCCGCGCGCCTGGACTCTCCCGCGTCGCTCGGCGAGCGTGACGAGCAGACGATACTCGGTCGGCGTAAGCTCGACATCGTGACCGTCGACTGCAACACGGTGTGCTCCTCGATCGATCTGGAGCGGGCCAGCTCGCAGAATGTCCACGGACGGCTGCGGAGCCTGCGCAACCCGCCGAAGGATCGCGCCGACACGAAGCACGAGCTCCTGCGGGCTGAACGGCTTCGTCAGGTAGTCGTCGGCGCCTAGCGACAGTCCGCGAATGCGGTCTTGCTCTTCCTTGCGCGCCGTGAGCATGAGTACCGCGACATCGCGCGTCGCGTCGTCCGCGCGAAGCTGTTCCAGCACGTCGTACCCGGACATGCCCGGAAGCATGAGGTCCAGGACGATGAGAACCGGGCGTTCCTGGCGCGTCTGCGCGATGGCGTCGGGACCGTTGGAGGCGGTCGAGACGCGATAGCCGGCTTTGATGAGGTGGAACGTCACGAGGGCGGTTATGTCCGGCTCGTCGTCGACGACGAGGAGTCGTTCGCCCGTGGAGATTGCGTTGGTCACGCGAGTCGTCCTGTCAGGCGATGCTGTATTTTCGCGACGATCATCTCGATGGCGATGGTATTGTGCCCTCCACGAGGCACGATCACGTCCGCATACCGCTTGCTTGGCTCGACGAACTGCAGATGCATTGGGTGAACGGTTTCGAGATACTGCGCGATCACCTCTTCGAGTGTCCGCCCCCGTTTCATCACGTCGCGTTTGAGTCGCCGCACGAGTCGAATGTCCGCGTCGGCGTCGACGAAGACCTTGATGTCGCACAACGTTCGCAACGTCTCATCGACGAACAGCAGGATCCCGTCGAGGACCACGACGTCGGCGGGGTTCACGCGCTCGGTGCGTGCGCTCCGCGTATGCGAGACGAAATCGTACACTGGTTTGTCTACCGACCTGCCCTCGCACAGCGCTCGCACCTGTGACGCGAGCAGCTCGGTGTCGAACGCCTCAGGATGGTCCCAGTTCACGCGCTTCCGCTCTTCCATGGGGAGGTGCGCGAAGTTGCGGTAGTACGCATCCATGTCGAGGAACGCGACCGACGATTGCGAGAGCGCCTCGGCGACCTTGCGGGCGACTGTCGATTTCCCCGAGCCCGATCCGCCAGCGATTCCGATGATCAGCGGTTTCGGGAACGACGTGGCGTCCGACCGATCCCCATCGTTCGCGTCGGACGTTCGCGAGGCGACGCCGTAAAGAGAAGCGTCCTGAGCGTCACGGTTCTGTATCGACGCTTCCCCATTGACGGCGCCGGCGCGAGCAGCGGAGTGCGGAAACGGTGCGTGGGTGCCCATCGACTCAAGCTTGCGGTGGCGCGGAGGTTCGTCAATCGCGCTCCAAAGCCGGATTCTGCCGCGCAGATGGGCAAGGTACCTTTCGCCAATGTCGCTTTGCAGAATCCCACGGTCGACCAGTGTGACGTGCTTCGCGCTGCTGGTCGCCGTTGCCGGCGCAACGGCGTGCGCCGCCAATCCCGGACCGGCCAAGCCGGCCACTGCTGCAGCCGAGACCGTCGACCTCGTTGTTGCAGCAACCACTGACGTCCACGGTCGCTTGACCGGCTGGGACTACTACGCCGGCACTTCTGACCCGAGTCGCGGCCTCGCACGCGCGGCCACTATTGTCGATTCCGTTCGCGCGGCGAACCCGGATCGTGTCGTGCTGGTGGATGCCGGCGACATGCTGCAGGGGAATCCGCTCAGCTTCGTTGCCGCTCGCATCGACTCGACGCACCAAAGCCCGGCGATCGCCGCGATGAACGCGATGCGCTACGATGCCGCGGCGATTGGCAACCACGACTTCGGCTACGGCCTGGGCACGTTGGGCCGCGCGATCAAGGACGCGTCGTTTCCGCTCCTCGCCGCCAACGCCTATCTCGCGAGTGGCCCACGGGCCTATCCCGCATACGTCATCGTGAAGCGGGGCGGTGTGCGCATTGGCATCGTCGGCGCGACGACACCGGGCGCGATGCTCTGGGAGCGCGACAACCTTCGGGGCCGGGTGGTGCTTCGCGACATCGTGCCGGATGTGCGCACGGCAGTTGCCGAGGCTCGAGCGAAGGGCACCGATGTCATCGTGGTTGTGCTGCACTCGGGGTTGTCGGGCGGTTCTGGCTACGACACGGTCGCGACCGGCGTCCCGAGCGAGAACGTCGCGGCGCGCGTCGCGCGCGAAGTGCCCGGCATCGATCTCGTCGTCTTCGGACATTCGCATCAGGAGCTCGCGGACACCGTGATCAACGGCACGCGACTGCTCCAGCCGAAGAACTGGGCGACGAGTGTTGGCGTTGCGCATCTGGTGCTGGAACGAACCGCCGGCGCCTGGCGAGTCGCACGAAGCCGAGGCACGACCGTGCAATCCGCGGGACACGCCGAGCAAGCTGCCGTGGTCTCGGCCGTTGCGCGTGCGCACGCGGCGACGGTCGCGTTTGTGAATCGCGTGATCGGAAGTACTCCGGTTGCCTGGCGCGCGGACTCCGCCCGTGTGCGTGACACACCAGTCATCGATTTCATCCTCGACGTGGAACGGCGGGCGGCCAACGCTGACCTCGCGTCGACGCCCGCGTTTTCGCTGGACGCCTCGCTGGACGCCGGGCCTATCACCGAAGCGGAGCTCGCTCGCCTGTATCCGTACGACAACACCCTTCGTGCGATACGAATTTCGGGGCGGCAACTGCGTGACTACCTCGAGTTCAGCGCCCGATACTTCCGCACGTTCGCTGGGGACACGGGCCGCACCATACCGCTCGTGAATGAGCGCGTGCCGGGATACAACTACGACATCGTTGCAGGCGCGGACTACGTTCTCGACATCTCGCGTCCAATCGGGGCGCGTGTGGTGACGCTCTCGGTCAACGGTAAGCCCGTCGCTGACGCTGACACGTTCACGATGGCCATCAACAACTATCGGCAAAACGGCGGCGGCGGGTACGCGATGCTTCGTGGCGCGCCGATCGTGTACGATCAGCAGCAGGAAATCCGTGAGCTCCTGATCGACGAAGTCGCGCGTCGCAAGACGGTGACGCCGGAGACGTACTTCAAGCGCAATTGGCGTCTCGAGCCGGCACCGGCAATCGAAGCAGCCTATCTCGCGATGCACGCCAATCCAGCAGAGCGGGCCGGTGGTCCGGTACGGGCCGCTGGGGCGGGACCGGCCGCAGTTCGACGTCCCAACCCGACACCGCTGCCAGCCAGCCCGGGACGCACGCTTCGCATCATCTCGACGAACGACTTTCACGGGTCTTTCGAGCCGCGACCCGACAGCGCTGGCGTTAGGCGCGGTGGGGCGGCGTACGTCGCGGCGGTTATCGGTCGCGCCCGCGCCGAATGTGCTGCGGTTGCGAGCTGTGCGAGCATGCTGCTCGATGGTGGCGACATGTTCCAGGGCACGGCACCGTCGAATCGCAGTTACGGCGCGACTGTCGTCGATCTCTACAACACGCTCGGGTACTCCGCGGCAGCACTGGGTAATCATGAGTGGGATTGGGGGCGCGACTCGCTGCGGGCGCGGATGCGCCAGGCTCGTTATCCGGTGCTCGGCGCGAACGTGCAATACGCGGACGGGCGCGACGTCGAGTGGATTCCCGACGACACCTTGCTTGGCGTCGGCGCGCTCAAGGTCGGCGTGATCGGCGTGTCGACTGTGGAGACGCCGCGAACGACGATGGCTGTGAACGTCTCGGATCTGCGGTTCGTCGACCCCGCTCCGGTCGTCGACGCACATGCGCGTGCGTTGCGAGCACGCGGCGCGGATGCGGTGGTCGTGGTAGCACATGCCGGCGCATTCTGTGACCGTTCGGCGGAAGCAGATTGCAGTGGCGAGATCATCGACCTGGCGCGCCGGGTCACCGAGCGCGTTGACGCCATCGTGAGCGGTCACACGCACTCGCTCGTGAACACGCGTGTGAACGGTATTCCGATCGTCCAGGCGCGATCTCACGGGCGTGCGGTTGGCGTGATCGACGTCCCGTTAGGCGACGGCGAGCCCAGCATCACCGTTCGGGATGTGCTGGCGGATTCCGTCGCGCCGGATCCCGCGGTCGACTCCCAGGTCAAGCGCGTCGTCGCGGCCGTGGCGGCCGAGATGAGTCGGCCGATCGTCCAGGTCGCGGAACCTTTGCGACGGTCGCGCGGTCAATTTGCGCTAGGCAATCTCGTCGCCGACGCGCAGCGAGCCGCCGGCAAGGCCGACGTCGCGGTCATGAACAACGGCGGCATTCGCGCGGACCTGCAGGCCGGTCAGGCGACATACGGGAGCATCTTCGAGATCCAGCCGTTCGGGAACTCGCTCTATAAGCTCACGGTGCGTGGGCGCGACCTGCGCGCGTACCTCGAGCGGCTGGTCGGAGCCAACGAGCTCAACGCCCACGTGAGCGGCGTGCGCGTCGTGTACGTTCCAACGAAGCCGGCCGGCTCCCGGATCTCGACGATCACCATGGCCGACGGGCGTCCGCTCCGCGACGATGCGACCTACACGTTGGTGCTGAGCAACTTTCTTCTGGGCGGCGGCGATGGCCTCGGACTCGCGGCGGAGGCGATCAAGACCGAGCCGCTGAGCATCCCTGACATCGACGCGCTCGTGAACTACGTGCGCGCGCAGCGCCAACCGCTGCGCGTGCCGTTCGACGCGCGGCTCACCGCGGCACTTCCCTGAACCTCCTCCTCTTCGAATGCGCGTGTATGTGAACTCCGTTGGCCTCGACGTGCCGGACGGCGCGACGGCCCTCGACGCCGTGCGGGCGTGGAACCCCGGGGCAGCCGACGACGTCGCGGCGGGCGAGCGTGTGATCGCCGACAGCCGAGGCCTTCCGACGTCGCCCGAGACGAGAGCCCACGGCGGCGCCATCTTCCGCGTTCTTCCGGTGCGGCGCCGCCCGGAAGGCGACGAGCCTAACGACTAGCCCGCGCATGCCGCGATTCCCCGACCGGGAGCTGCTACGCCGTCTTCCAAAGGCCGAGCTCCACTGCCACCTCGACGGCTCCGTTCGCCCGGCCACACTCCTCGAGCTCGGGCGCGAGCACCACGTCCCGATGCCGGCGGACGACGTCGATGCGCTGCGCGAGTTCATGATCGTGCGCGATGCCCGCGACCTCGAGGAATATCTCACCCGCTTCGACATCACACTCGCCGTCCTGCAGACGGCCGACGCGCTCGAGCGGGTGACGTACGAGTTGGCCGAGGACGCCGCGGCGGAAGGCGTTCGCTACATCGAGATGCGCTACTGCCCCGTGCTGAATACCCGGCACGACCTCGAGCTCGGACAGACCGTGGAGGCGCCACTCGAGGGGCTGGCGCGGGCGCAACGCGATCACGGGATCATCGGTCGCTTGATCATCTGCGGGCTCCGAAATCTTCCGCCGGGGATCTCGATGGAGCTGGCCCACCTGGCGGTCGCGTACAAGGATCGGGGCGTCGCCGGCTTCGATCTCGCCGGCGGAGAGCGCGGGCATCCGGCCGGTGTTCATGCCGGTGCGTTCGAGTACGTGCAGGCGCACGGCCTGGCCTGCACCTGTCATGCCGGCGAAGGCGCGGGCGCGGAGTCCGTGCGCGAAGCCGTATATGCGTGCAAAGCCCGTCGACTGGGGCACGCGACTCGCTTGATCGAAGACCCGATGCTCACCGAGTACGTGACCGAGCAGCGCATCGCGCTCGAGATCTGCCTGACGAGCAACGTCCAGACTCGCGCCGCCGCGTCATACGACACGCATCCGCTCCGGCGGTATTTCGACGCCGGCGCGAACGTCGTGTTGAATACGGACAACCGCCTCATGAGCGGCACGACGCTCACGGACGAATACGTGCACGCGGCGGAGCACCTCGACTTCTCGTTCGATGAGCTCTCGACGATTGCGCTGAACGGGTTCGAGAGCGCATTCGTTCCGCCGGCCGAGCGAGCCGCATTGCTGGCGAGCGCGCGCTCGGAGATCGCGGCGCTTCGAGGCGACGCCCGGTGAGCACGGCAACGAAAGGCCAGTACGGAAGACAAGCGGCCGCGAACGCCGCCGCGACGATCCGGAACCGGATCGGTACAGAGCATCCGCTTGTCGGCCTCGTGCTCGGCTCTGGCCTGTCCGGCCTCGCCGACCGATTCGAAGACGTCAGGCGCGTCGAGTATCGCGACATCCCCGGGTTCCCGGTGCCTACGGTGGTTGGCCACCCCGGCGTGCTGGTTGCCGGCACGCTTGCCGGGCGCCCTGCCGTCGCGCTCGCGGGGCGATTCCACATATACGAGGGGCACGACGCGGCGCTCGCGGGGTTTCCCGCTCGCGTGTTCGCCGCGTTAGGTGCTGACATCCTGTTCGTGTCCAACGCGGCCGGCGGCATTCGGAGAACGCTTCGGCCGGGCGATCTCATGGCCATCGCCGATCACGTGAATCTCACCGGCCGTAATCCGCTGCTCGGTCCGGTCGAGGCCGGGGATCTGCGATTTCCTGACATGTCGCAGCCCTACGACGCAGATCTGCGCGCCGCACTCCACCAGGCCGGGGCGCGTGCGGGCGTGGCGCTCGTCGAGGGCGTTTACGGATGGGCGTTAGGCCCGTCCTACGAGACGCCGACGGAGGTGCGGATGTTCGAGCGGCTCGGGCTCGACGCCATCGGGATGTCCACCGTACCCGAGGTGATTACCGCTCGCGCGATGGGAATGCGTGTCGCCGGCGTGAGCTGCGTGACGAACCTCGCATGTGGGATCACGAACGCGCCTCTCAAGCACGAGGACGTGCTTGCAGTAGGCAAGGAGGCCGCGGGCCGATTCGAGGGACTGGTCCTCGAGTGGGTGCGCGACCTCGCCTGACGACCTGGCCTGACCTAACCTGACCTAACGACTCGCCCTCGTCGGCACCGGCGCGGCGGGCAGGCCGCGCACGCGTTGCTTGAACACCTGGAAGCTCTGGCTGTCCTTCGTGAGCGTGTTCAGGATGGCGGGATTGATCTTCGCGATCTGCGCATCGGTCGCCTGAATTCGGCTTTCCTCGAGGGGGTGGGTCGCGAACCAGGCGTCGACCGTCGATGGCGAGCGCTCCCGTTCGTTGATCAGAATCTGGAACATCTCGGGAATGCCGCGCGGATCGATTCCTGCCCGGACGACGTTCTTCACCCCTTCCTCGTCGGCCTGAGCTTCATCGTCGCGGCTGAATTTCGCGAACAGCGCACTGCCGCCCACGTTGATCAACGCGCCCGTCGCCTGGTTGTTACAGACCTGCGTGAGCACGCACGCCAGCGTCACACCGATGTTGGCGCCCTGTGCCTGCTCCATCTGCTTCACCGAATGGCGACGCACCACGTGGCCGATCTCGTGTCCGAGGACGCCGGCCAGCTGGTCCATCTTCTGTGCCCGCTCGATGAGACCCCGGTTCACGTAGACATACCCGCCCGGAATCGCAAACGCGTTCACCTCGGCCGAGTTCACGACGAAGAATTGCCAGTCGAGACTCCGGTCATCCGCGAGCTTTGCGATCGAGTCGCCAAGCACATTGATGTACCGCACGACCTCGGGATCCTTGATAATGGGTAGCTGCGCGTTGATCTGTTGGGCGTACTCGGTCCCCATCTGCACTTCCTGCTGCGTCGAGATCGCGCATCCCGCCATCGTCGCAGCGAACGCCAACCCGATCAGTATACGTTTCATCCGCGTTCCTCTCAGAGTCGTTCGGCCCCCAAAATGGCAAGACACATTCCACTGACGAGTGTAACGTAAAACTTTGCGAATCCTTACGTTAGCTCGCGACCTCCGCCGTCGCAAAGCACGCGACCGCAACGCGTTGTTTGTCGTTGAGGGGGTGCGGGCGTCGGAAGAGCTCGTAAAGTCTCCTTTGGAGGTTGTCGGAGCGCTTGTGTCGCCGCAGCTCGCGACCAACCCACGTGGCGCAAGCCTGCGCACCGCGCTCACGTCACGAGGGACCGAGATCACAGAAGTCACTACCGCGGAGTTCGAGAGCGCCGCCGAGACCGAGACTCCGCAGGGGATTCTCGTCATCGCGGCCACACCGACACGCTCACTCGAGCCATTCGCTGCAGCCGACCCATCGCGCGTACTCGTGCTGGACGCCGTACAGGATCCTGGCAATGTCGGGACCTTGATTCGCACCGCGGCCGCCTTGGGCGCCACCGCCACGGTGGCCCTTCCGGGCACCGTTGACCTGTGGAACGCCAAAGTCGTCCGTAGCGCAATGGGCGCTCACTTTCTGCACTCCGCTTTCCATTGTACATGGGACGAGCTGCGACTGTTCCTTGATGAAACGGGAACCCCGCTGTGGGGAGCAGACACCCACGGCACGCCGCTGGAACGCGGTGCCGCGCCGCGGCGTCTCGCCCTGGCCGTAGGGAACGAGGGGGCGGGGCTCAGCGACCACGTTCACCAGGCCTGCGCGCAACTCGTCTCACTCCCGCTCGATCCGAGCGTCGAGTCGTTGAACGTCGCCGTCGCGGCAGGCATCCTCCTCTACGAGCTTCGCGCGTGATCGTGTGGCCTGAGCTTCTTCTCGCGTTCGTGATCGGTGCCTCCGCTGGCTCGTTCCTCAACGTCTGCATAACGCGGTGGCCGCACGATCTCTCCGTGGTCTCGCCGCGCTCGCGATGCCCGCGCTGTGAACGGCCGATCACGGCGCTCGACAACATTCCTATCGTGAGCTGGCTCCTCCTCCGCGGAAAATGCCGGGGCTGTGGGCTTCCGATCTCGACGCTGTACCCCACGATCGAGCTGCTGACGGCACTGGGATGGACCGCCGCGGTGCTGACGTTCGGCGCGACGTTCACCGCGCTTCGCGTGGCGGTCCTCGGAACCATCCTGCTGGGCATCGCCGTCACCGACGCGCGCCACTACCTGATTCCGGATGGCTTTACCGTGTTCGGCCTGGTGTGGGTCTTCGTCACCGCGCTCATCGGCACGATGTTGAATCAAGCCTCCCCGTTCGCCGACCCGTACGACTCACTCATTGGTGCATGTGCGGGCGCCGGGGCGATCGCCATCGCGGGCTGGCTCGGTGAGGTCGCCCTCAAGAAGGAAGCGATGGGGTTCGGCGACGTCACGCTCATGGCTGTCATCGGTGCGGCAGTCGGGCCGGGACGAGCGCTCCTGGTCGTGTTCGTGGGCGCTCTCATCGGCGTCGTCGGATTCGTCGCCGTCGTGTATCCACTCTCGCGGCTGCGACGCGCGCATCGGACCGGGCAACTCGATCTCGCGCTCGGGGACACTCCGCCGGAGCTGCCGCACGTACCCTTTGGAGTGTTCCTTGCGCCCGCCGCGCTCGCAACTTTGCTTTGGGGATATGACCTCATCGGCTGGTATTCCGGCCGACTGACGGGTTGACGCCAATGTTGTTTGGAGGGAGCAGCGCTGCGGCGATGCGCGCGCGAACCGAATTCGCGAGCTCCCGACTTCCCTGAAGCTGACCCAATGGCCCGCCAATCCGACGGCACTCTCGGCCGCTTCGCGCGCGATTTGACCGCGGATGCGCGCGACGGCCGTCTCGAGCCGGTACGATGCCGGAGCGAGGAGATCGCCCGTGTCATAGATATTCTGCTGCGACACGGCAAGAACAACCCGGCGCTCGTCGGCCCTGCGGGCGTCGGCAAAACGGCGATCGTCGAAGGCCTCGCCCAGCGCCTCGCCTCCGGCGACGTCCCGCTCTCGCTTCGCGGGACGCGGATAATGGCGGTGGACCACGTGTCGCTGCTCGCCGGGACCACGTATCGCGGCGACTACGAGGAGCGCATTCGTCGGCTGGTTGCCGAGACGAGCGCCGCGCCCGACGTGGTGCTGTTCATCGATGAGCTGCACAACCTCATCGGGCAGGGCACTGCGCTGGGCGTCGCGATGGATGCCGGCAACATGCTCAAGCCCGCACTCGTGCGCGGCGACTTCCGGGTCATCGGCGCCACGACCAACGAAGAGTACGAGCGCTGGGTCTGCGGCGATCCGGCACTGGAGCGACGCTTCCAGCGCGTGCTCGTTCGCGAGCTGTCGGCCGACGAGACGCTGGACATTCTCAAGGCACGCGTGGAGCGTCTCGAACGACATCACAACGTCGTCATCACCGAGGAGGCGGTTCGTGCGTCGGTGGAGCTCACCGATCGCTATCAGCTCGATCGGATGCGGCCTGATCGCGCCATCGATGCGCTGGATGAAGCGTGCGCACACACTCATGCCGTTGCCAGCTACTCGCCGCGCGCGCAAGACCTCATTCGTCGGCGCCGCGCGGTCCTCTCGAGGCACTCGGAGCGGAAGGGTGGCGAACGCCAGGCACCGCCTCCGGAGTCGGTCGAGGTACCGCTGGATCACCCGGAGCTCGTGGAAGACGACCCGATCGAACGCATGGCGCGGGATGGGTTCGCGGCGCTCGAGCGCTTCGGCGCGGAGATCGAGGCGATCTTCGTTCCGCCCCCGAACCTTCCCGAAGCAGCCGCGGCACCCACGAACGGCGCCGCGACGACGTCGACGCCGCGTGCCGAGCCCGCCGCTCGGGCGAAGCCGGAGGCCCCCCTCACGCTCACGGCACTGGACGCGGAGCTTCATCGCGTGCTGGCGGAGGAAGGGATGGTCGTTCGCGGTCACGACGTCGCGCGTGTCGTGAAGCTCGCTACCTCAAAGGACGTGACATGGACGGAGTGAGACTCGTTAGGGCGCGCGCGCTGGTTGGCGTCGCGTCGTTAGGCCTCGCGGTACTCGTCGGCTGCTCGAAGGACGGCGGTGCGAAGGGCGCGGCGGCGAACGCCGGGCCCTATGCCAAGGAAGTGAGCGAGGCCGTACCCAAGATCGAGAGGGCGGTGGGCCTCCGCTTCAAGACGCCGCCGCGGGTCGAGCGGCGGTCGAAGGAGGAGGTTCGCAACTTCCTCATGAAGAAGTTCAACGAGTCCATGCCGGCCGCCGAGATTTCAGGCATCGAGCGCACATACCGTCGCTTCGGTCTGATCTCCGATACGCTGCAGCTTCGGCCGTTCATGCTCGAACTGCTGACCGAGCAGGTTGTCGGCTACTACGACCCCGCGACGAAGGTGCTCTACGTGGTGGATGGCGCCGACCCCGCCATGGTGGGCGTCACCGTGACCCACGAGCTCGTGCACGCCCTTCAGGACCAGTACCTGAATCTCGATTCGATCCAGAAAGTGACGGGCGACAACGATCGCCAGGTCGCGGCGCAGGCCGTGATCGAGGGGCAGGCGACGTTCGAGCAGGTGAAGGCCATGCTCGGATCGAACAGCCTTTCCGCAACGCTTCCCGGCGGGTGGGATCGCATTCGCGACATGATCCGCGAGGGTCAGAGCTCGATGCCGGTGTTCTCATCGGCGCCGATGATCATCCAGGAGACGTTGATCTTCCCGTATCTGAGCGGCGCGGAGTTCATGCGCCACTTCGACGAGACGCATCCCGGCAAGGTGCCATTCGACTCGATGCCGGTATCGACGGAACAGATACTTCACCAATCCGCCTACTTCGAGACGCGGGACGACCCTACTACCGTCACGCTGCCGGAGCTGGGAGGTGGGGCGCACAGCGTTTACTCGAACAACCTTGGCGAATTCGAGACACGTCTCTTTCTCTTCCAGCACCTCGGCGATCAGAACGCCGCGATCCGTGGAGCAGCCGGGTGGGATGGCGATCGATACGTGTTGTTCGACACGAAAGGCGGAGACGGCATCGTGTGGGTGACTGTGTGGGACTCCAAGATCGACGCCGGCGAGTTCTACGACCTGGTCGACACATCGCTCCTCAAGCGGTTCCGCAACGCGAAGCCGAAAGCCGCGGATGAGGCGTCGCGGACCTATGAGGCCGGGGGGCGCACGATTCGGGTGACGACGGCCGAGATCGCCGGGCGGCCGGTGGTGCTCTACGTCGACGTCCCCACTGGCGCGCCGACGGATGCCATCGACCTGAGCAAGGTGACGTTGCGCGACTAGTTAGGCGCGCAACGTCATCCTGAGCGAAGCGAAGGATCCTCAGGCTCCTGACAGTGGGCTCTACCGGGAGGATAAAGGTCCGTCGGCTGACGCCTCAGGATGACATGTGACCGTTAGTCCG
>Ga0207707_10003400_pt1 | contig 14114 bp, 11 predicted proteins | sample KBSC83BmetaG_FD_184336 | JGI IMG/M metagenome (GOLD analysis project Ga0207707, IMG submission 184336) | Corn rhizosphere microbial communities from Kellogg Biological Station, Michigan, USA - KBS C8-3B metaG (SPAdes) (version 2) | ecosystem: Host-associated > Plants > Roots > Rhizosphere ...
CTTTCATCATCTTCGGCGAGACGTTCAAAAAGGGGCTGAAAGGATGATCGATGACGGCGCGCTTCAAACCGACTTTGTCGACTTCCTCGGCAAGCTTGTAGATTTCCGGATGGGTGACGTGGCCAAAAAACAGCGCCACGTTGCGATCGGCGCAGATGCGCACGATCTCTTTCACCTCGCTTTTGAGACTGCCATCGTCGTTCAGGTTGTAATGACCATGTGCCATGGCCTGGTCCCACGGCAGCGGGCCGTGCCAGCCGTCGGCATTGTTTTTTTCGATGGTGCGGCGATAGGTGCCCACCGTGCTGAGGGTGATGACGTGATTGAAAACCGGCAGCCAGATCGCAGTCACGCCGCGGTCGATCATGTCGCTCACGATTTTCGCTGAGACGGGAGCGGTCTGCCTGCCGCAGACGAAACCCGCCCAGCACGTGATCGGTTTCACGCCTTCCTTGTCCGCCCAGCGGTTCACGTCGTCTTGAACGTCGCGCACGGACTTCACCGGATCTTCGCCGGGAATGCTTTTGAATAGCAGCCCTTTCATTTCCGCAAGCGAAGCCCGGCGCGCCAGATCGTAGGGGTCCTGCTGGCCTTCGTGGGCGTGGCAATGAATGTCGATGGCCTCTTTGACTTTGATGTGCGGCGGATGCACCGTGCCCGGTTTGTATTGCGTGCGCGCGGCGTACGAGGTTACACAACGCTCGTGAGTCGGGGTGGAAACGTTATTTTTTGCCATGGCCTGTGCCTCCTTCGGCCGATGAAAGATGTTGCTACGGAAAGACGGCAAAAGGCAACAGGCGTAGTTTCGCAGAGCGAAGTCAAAAGATTGAGCTTGGAATTACCGGCCCCGTTGTTGTAAGACGTTTCGGTTCTCTGAAACGGTGCGAGCTTTCGTCGACGGCGGGAGGCGAGTCATGAACAGGAGCAGTCTTCTCTTAAGTGCGCCTATCCGCGGCGTGGTGCTCGCGGCAATCTTGGTCGCGCCCGTCGCATCCGCTCGCGGCGCAGACAAGCTCAATCTGATCTACACTGCGCGAGTGATGTCGCAGGCCTATCCGTGGATCGCCCAGGATCTTGGCCTATTCAAAAAATACGATCTCGACGTGGCGGTGGTTTTCGTCACGCCCGGCGCGCCGTCGGTGGCGGCGATCCTCTCCGGCGACAGCGAAGTGGCGGTCATCGGCGCCGCCAGCATCACCCGGCCGGTGGTGCAGGGCAATAAAGATCCGGTGTTCATCGGCGGGATCAAGAGTCTGTTGACCCACAGCATTCTCGCCAAGCCCGACATCAAGCGGCCGGAGCAGTTAAAGGGAAAACGCATCGGCGTGTCGCGCATCGGCAGCAACCCGCACTATTTCGCCGTGCAGGCGCTGCGCCATTTCGGCATCGATTCACGCGAAGTGAGCTATATTCAGGCGGGCGGCGCGCCGGAAACGCTGGCGGCACTGGTCGCGCAGGGCATCGACGCCGCGGTCCTGACGGTGCCTACCGACGCGCAGGCGCTCAAGCTCGGTTATCACTACGTCATCTACGGTCCCGACCTGAAAATCGCCTACGCGGCGACAACGTTGACCGCGCGCCGCTCGATCATCGCCAAGCGCGGCGCGGTCATCGGCCGTTTCATGCGCGCCATGGCCGAAGCCGCGAAGATCATGCACACCGACAAGGACCTCACCTTCAAGATTTTGAGCAAATATCTGCGCATCGACGACCGCGCTTTGCTCGAGGCGAGCTACAACGTGGAAATCAAGGCGCTGGAGCCGCGACTGGCGCTCAAGCTCGAAGGTATTCAGTCCACGCTGGATGAAATCGCGCCCATCGAGCCGCGCGCCAAGTCCGTGAAGCCGCAGGAGATGATCGAACCACGCTTTCTCGAGGAGATGGAGAAGAGCGGATTTTTCGATCAGCTTTGGGGAAAGAAACAGCAGTGAGGCGTCAGGCGTGAAGAGTGAGGGGAAAAGAAGTCGCTGAATTATGCCTGCTGCACTGCCGCTAATTTCCAGGAGTTGGGGCCGACGGGACGGCTGAAGGTCCAGTATTCTTCGAATTCGATCGGCTCGGTATCGCTGCCGCTGACGACCTTGCCCGTGTTCGATTCGACAGTGTAATCGAGTAAGTTCGCGTGGAGGCGCACAGTGATGAAGTCCGCGCCGTTTTCCGTCCACGCTTCGCTGATATCACTATCGCGCAGCGCGATATTTTCCATGCGGTTTTGCTGGCCGCGCGCTCGTTGCTGGCTCAATTCCTCGTGCCAGCTTTGCATCAGCTCTGTGCCGCACAGCGCGCCCAGGGCGTTCGTATCTTGCTTGTTCCACGCGCCCTGGACCTTGAAGAAGAGATCCTGCGCCGTTTTCAGAAAGCGCTCCGGATCGAAACTGCGATCCATCATCGTGAGGGAGCGGAAATCAACGTTGTTGTCTTGCGGCATCGTTGCTTCCGGCGGCGAATAAGCGGTGTAGGGTTGGCTGTTTTCATAGCGCATCGTACCGACGCCAGGAGCTACGGCAGAGCTCCGAAACTTTCGGTAGAGAAAGTAGAGCAAGCCGGCGATCAGCAGTATTTCGATCATGCCGAAGCCACTGCCGCCGAAACCGCCGAAGCCGGCGTTGGCGATGCCGGAGAAAAGCAGCGAGCCGAGAAACCCGCCAAGAATTGCCGTGCCCAGACCACGCATGAACCCGCCGGGCTGCGGCGCCAGCGGACCGGGCTGCTGTGGCGGAGGCGTGGCTTCCCGCCGCGCCTGCGAAGGATTGCCAGGAGCCGGACGCGCCGGCGCTTGATAGCTGCGCGAACCGCGAAAGCCACCCGAGCGGCCGCCACCGGCGCGAGCCTCCGCGTAGTTCTCCAAAGCAACTTGTGAGAGGGCGAGAAATGCGAAAAAAGCAAATCCCAAAAGAGCGATCCCGCGTTTGGAAATCGTCATGGCAAGCGCCTCCTAGTTAGAAGCGAGTCTAGGTTTGAAAAAGCTAATGTCAAGCAGGCCGGAGAGATAGTTGCTCAATCAGTTTGACCATCGAAGCAGGATTTTCGTATGAAGAGCTGCCAAACGAGTGCGGCAGCAAGGAGGCGCTATGAATCGCAGCCTGCGTGTTGGATGGTGGACGATTTCCTTAATTTGCGGTTTGTCGATTACTGCCCCAGCGTCCGCGCAGATCAGGATCAACGTCGGCGTGGCGGCTATGAGCCCGCGCACGATTCCATTGCTGGTCGCGCAGGAGCAAGGTCTATTCGCCAAGCAGGGAATCGATGCGCGAATCGTGCTGATCAAAGGCGCGCCGACTCTGGTCGCGAGCCTGATCTCCGGCGACATCGAAGTCGGCTATACCGGTGGAACCGCGGTGCTGGGCGCCGCTTCTCAAGGACTTTATCTGCGCATTCTTTCTTCGGTGTCGAGCAAACTCACCCACACGATCATATCGAACCCGAGTCTCAAAACGAGCGAGCAGCTCCGCGGCAAGCGCTTCGGTATCCAGAGCATCGGCGGCACTACCTGGATGCATACCATCCTCGGCCTGGAACACATCGGCCTCGACGTGAAGCGCGACAATATCAATTTGCTGGTTATCGGCGATTCCGTTTTGATCGGCCAGTCGCTCGAAGCTGGAAGGATCGACGCCGCGGTGCTCGACGGCGCGCTGGTGCGCCGTCTCACGCGCAAGGGGTTCCACGTGGTCGCCGAGCTTACGCCGGCGAACATTCCGATGGTCAATCAGGCGATCGTCGTGAGCCAGGAATTTTTGCAAAAGCGCGGCGACGTGGCGGAAAAAATTCTCATGGCGCTGGTGGAAAGCCTTGCCTACACGCTCGCGCCGCAGAACAAAGCCGTGGTTACGAAAACCATGATGACCCGCTTTCACATCAGCGATCCGACGGTGGCAGAAGAAGGTTATCAGGATCTGCACATTAGCATCGAACGCAAGCCGTTTCCGTCGCTCGACGCTCTGCGCAACATAAAAAGGCTCATGGCCGTGCAAAATCCCAAAGCGGCGAGCGTTAAAGTCGAAGATTTGATCGACGCACGCTTGATTCGCAAACTCGATGAGAACGGGTATATCGACAAGGTTGGGGCGAGTTACGGGTTGAAGTAGTTACGTAGCGATTCAAAATTTATCAAAGATCTCGAATCCAGGTTGGATTAATGTCCAAGCTCAGATGCCGCGTGTCCGGCGAAGCTGAGGATCTTACAAATCACGCAAATCTGAAGCACGTAGCGGCAGGTCGCTACAGCGCCTTGTAACGTGATCAACAATTATCGAGGTTTGGAATGTGTCAGGTGGGTGGAGAGGTCTAATGGCCCAATTCAGGCGCCGCTCGATGCCGTTTATGGTTCGCGCGTGGTCCATCAACGTCCGCTTCAACGGGTATTAGGCGCCTGCAGCGGGCGGCGAATTCTCTCCTTGAAGGTAGCTAGAAAGCCCTTGGCGCGAGACGGTGGCACGTTCGTGGAAGAGTTCGCCCACTCGGATCATGTTCGTCATCCCACTACCCTTATCGACGATCTCAAAAGATGCGTCCTGGCGATCGAGGACTTGAATCAGTAGCGAGAACATATGGTAATCGGCAGCCGGAAGGCTGTATCCCCAGAACAACAACCTAGTGCAGCGTTTCATGAGATGCTCGGCCAAGCTCCAAGTTGCGTTAAAGATCCGTTTCCAGTCTAAGTTATCTTCCTTAAGCCAGGCGTCTTTCTGAAATATGAATGGGACGATTATTGGTGTATGTTTCGCGTTAGCGCGCTCAAAGAAATAGCCATGGTCTCCCGAGGATTGTCTGAGCTCCATTTCAGACGGCGCTGCTATAAGAACAGGTTTTCCGGATCGCACGAATCCGTCTTGGCTTATAGGACCACGATCTTCCATCCAATTGATTGAACCGTGCAGCTTAAATACGGGAATTGCATCAGCCTTAGGTTGTTTGGAGACGCCGGGGTACCAGCATGAACCGTTGCCGAAAATGCCCTCAAGTACATTCTCAAGAACGAAGTCGTAGTTTGTGCTGACAATAAAAAAATCGGACATTTTAAAGTTACGGCTCCTCAGGAAGCCCCGAAGTAGGTCCTCCGATGAGGACGCACAAGCCTGCAAACGACTCCGCACTGCATCGTCCAGATATTGAGCTAAAGCGACGCGTAGGAGTAAAAATTCCCTTACAAGGCCCCTATTGCGGCTTGCGTCTTTTGGGTATGCGAGATTGTGATAGTGAGACGCTATGAGCTCGATGTCATTTATCGCGCCCAGCAGTCGGCGAAGTCGCGAGGATAGATGTGGCCGTCCATTATTCCGATTGTCCCAGGAAAGAAAATCGCTAACGAGCTGAGATTGGATTGGCACGTCAAATAGCGCTTTGCTACAGCCTGCGCCGACGAATATGCAGGTATGTCTTTCTGAAAATATCTCGGGAGACATTTCAGCACCTAATTTATTGGCTTCTACATTTGGCATTCGGGTTACAGATCGCGACGCGAGCAACTTATGCAAGCCTCAACTTTGCGGCTGTTCGACAGGCCGCCCCGGACGGTTGCAGCGAGTTGGGTGTGGCGACGAATTGACGCAATGGTTTCAGCAGAGGTATTCGAAAGCAGGAAAGTCGGGTATATGTTCGTCGTTTACTTGAGCTCCTCGTTAATCATTCTTCGCGATTTGCTGCAAATGATCCCGATAGGAGCGCACTAAACCGCGTAGATCGGCCCAATCTAAAGACGAAGGTCGATTCCCACCTAGCCGAAGCTTGCGCAGTTCCTCCTGCCAGGATAGCAGCTCTTTCTTGCTGCTTTCCGCCTGGATCGGAAACTGGTCGCCATAGCGACTGTAGAACCCTGCCGCTTGAGAAAGGTAGCCAATAAAATCACCACCGTCTTCCCAGCCACTAATAACGACCGTGTCGGCGACAACACGTGCATCGACCGACATTCTCCGTGCGATCTCTTGTTGGCTCTTTTGTTCAGCGTGGACTTTCTCTCTCCACCATACAAATCCCACGAGCGTGACCGAGAATGCGAGGCTTGCTATGAGCAATGGGATTTTGCGGCGCAGACTTTCACGGAAGAATAAAACGATCTGCAGAATCGATGCCGCAAGTCCGAGAACGGCGATGACGATGTTCGTCAGAATCAACATTGCTTGGTTAACTTGATGCGATGGTGTTTCGCTGACGCTAGTATTTACTGAGCAATCGACCTCGGTACGGATTGCGGCATCTGCTCGCGCTGGCTCCATTCCCACGCGACTAGGGCGGCGCCCAAGGCCAAGCCGATGAAGTCCGCGAAAAGCAGCAGATTATTCGTCGATGGCAATAGCAGCAAAATCGCGGCGAGCCAGAGCATACCGCGTTTTGTCCAGGTAAGCGGACGAAAGAGATAACCGGCGCAGCCGGCGCCGAGGAGGACGACGCCGATCGAGGCTGTAATGATGGCGATGATGATTTCTTTTGCTGTGCCCATGAAAATCAGCGGCGGGTGAAGCGCAAAGATAAACGGCACGATATAAGCCGCGATGCCGAGGCGCATGGCAGTCCAGCCAGTTTGCCAGAAATTGGCCTGAGCCATGGATGCGGCGATGTACACCGGCAAGCAATCAGGCGGCGTGATCAATGAGACCATGCCGAAGTAGAATAGGAACAAGTGCGCCGCGAGTGGTGGAATTCCCAACTGCACGAGCGCCGGCGCGGCGAGCACGGCAAGCGTGATGTAGACGACAGTAGTCGGAAGCGGCAGGCCCAGGAATAGACAGCCGAAGGCGGTGATCAACAGCAGCAGGAAAACGTTGTTGCCGGACAGCGTAACCAGCAAGAGCGAAATCTTGAAAGTGAAGCCAGAAAGATGCAGCGCGCCTATCACGATGCCTGCCAGTGCAGTGATCACCGCGATATCGAGCAGGGTTTTGCCGGTCTCTTCGAAAGCGGCGACGATTTTTTTGAAGGACGGGCGGGTTTCCCGCTGCAGCGCGCCGACGGCGAAGACGGCGATGACCGCGACCATGCCGGCCTTGCCGGCTTCCCAGTTTTCGATCATCAGCGTGTAAATGAGAATTCCGAGAGGAATCAGAAATACCCATCCCGTTTTGATGATCTGGCGAAATCTAGGAATTTGGTCGGCCGGCAGTCCTGCCAAGCCGTGTTTGGCGGCTTCCAAATCAATCTGGGTGAACAGCGCCAGATAATAAAGACAGGCCGGAATCGCGGCGGCGAGCGCGACCTGGCCGTAGGGAATATTCAAAAATTCCGCCATGAGGAATGCCGCCGCGCCCATGACCGGCGGCATGATCTGGCCGCCGTTGGAGGCCACCGCTTCGATGGCCGCGGCCATGTGGCCAGGAAACCCGGTGCGCTTCATCAGCGGAATTGTGATCGCGCCGTCGACGACAACATTGGCGACCGCGCTGCCGGAAACCGTGCCGAACAAAGCGGAAGAAACGACGGAGACTTTTGCCGGACCGCCGCGGTAACGTCCAGTGGCGATCAATGCTAAATCGGTGAGAAATTTATCGCCGCCGACGGCGTAGAGCGCCTGGCCGAACAGGATGAAGGCAACGACAACTCCGGCGGCGACGTCGATCGGCAATCCCAGCATGCCGTTGGAGTCGAGATAGAGATAGCTGGCGATGCGCGCCCAGGATGGACTCTTGGAATAGAAAATTCCCGGAAAAAACTCGGCGTACCTCGTGTAGAGAATTACAGTGAGCGCGAGCCATGCCAAGGTGCCGCCGGCCACGCGCCGGGTGGCTTCGAGGACCACGACGAGCGCGAGGCCGCCGAAGATCCAACGGTCGGGAGAGAGAATTCCGAGGCGATACGCAATCGTCGGATAGAGGATCGTCACGTAAAGACCGATCGCCAGCCCGCCCAAAGCGAGCAGCCAATCGTACCACGGGACGGAATCACCGGTCTGCTTGGAATGCGGCTTGACGGCGAGGAAGACGCTGCCGAGCGCCAAAGCCAGAAACAGCGCGAGGTACTGCTGCTTGAAAAAAGTGACCTCGAAATAATTGTGAACCTCGAGTGCCCAGAGTGATCCGAGCACGGTGAGGCTGATCAGCAAAACGCGCAGCAGTTTTGCCGGTGCGCCGCTCAGCACTCGAAAACGATCGGGGGAAGCGGCAAGTTCATCGCTCATATAATGGGTTGTCTAGCGTCTGGGGTTTGGAGTCTAGAGTTGTTCGGAATGAACGCTAGACCCGAGTCATCAGACACGAAACTTTTAGCTCTACGGATTCAGCGCCAACAGTTTCTTCTGCGCGTCGTCCATCTTTGCCGGCCACACGCCGTTGTCTTTGTAGAAGCGCACAGCCGCGGGGTGGTACGGCAGGGTGACTTCAGGGTCCACCGCCCGAGCCTTGGTCCATTCCGCAAAACCAGGATGAAACTGCGGCAGCTTCTCGACATTCACCCAGATCGACTGCAGCACATTGCGCACGACGGCATCGGGCAGCGCTTTGTGGCCGACAAGATAAATGTCGTAAGTGTAGGCGCAGGTATCTTCGACGATGCCGGTGGAGGATCCGGCTTTGACGACCGACAAGTAATAACCGGGCACGGCTTTTTTGATGCGCGCTTCGCCCTGCTTCGAGCAATCGAGCGGGATATACCGAATGCCGATCGCCGCATCGGCTTCTTTGACTTTCGCCGAGCCGATGGCGTGCGTCGTAACATCGGCGCGGCCCTGGATGAGTGCGTCGACGCCTTCATTCACTGCCGGCACCGGCACGACTTTGACATCGTTCCACGTGAGACCGCCGTTGGAGAGCGAGCCGAACACGTTATACCAGACGGCGAGCTGCGCGGGATATTCGCCGGTGACCCGTTTGCCTTTGACATCGCCGATGGTCTTGATCGGCGAATCTTTCTTGACGATCAGGCTGCTGCGCAGCGGCGAGCCACGCATGATCAACCGCGAGCTCGCCACGTGCGGGAACGGATTTCGCCCGCCGACCTTGAGCTTCTGTCCTTGATAGACCATTCCCATGTCGACCGCGTTGACCACTCCCAGCTCGAGCTCGCCGCTGTCGAACAGCGGCACGAAGGTGCTCGTGCCGGCGTAGGGCTGCACCTGAGTCTGCATCGGCGACGCTTCGCTGACTACTTTCGCAAGGCCGCTCGCCAAAGCGTAAAACAGCGAGCCCGGCGGGTTGGAGCCGATGGCGATAGATCTGGGAAGCTGCTGCGCCTGTGACGCGCCGGTGAAAAGGAGACTTGCCGCTAGGAAACCGTAAAGAAAACGGTGCCGCATGAACCCTCCTTCAGAAAGTGGCGCCCAATCTAAATCGAATGTCTTCGGCGAGTCAATGGCGATTTGATGGCTTGGTGGTTTCAGCGTGTTCGGCGGCGATTCGCGCGATCAGTCTCAAATCAGAGGAGTTGCCTCAAAAGAGCTATCGAAATCCACAACAAGACTTAATCGTCATTCCGGGCAAGCCGGCGATAGCTGGCGCGACCCGGAATCCAGGTTTCTTCGAGTGTCTCTATTTGCCGGTTTTCACTGGCATGGCTGCAAAACACGGGGCGAGCAGTTCACCTTGTTAGTTGCCGCTGCACTGGCGGTCTATCGGCCCCACAATTCTTTCGTCGCCAGGCGCGCGCCTTCGGCCATCGCTTCGAACTTGGCCCAGCAGATCTGCGCGCTGCCGACACGCGGGCCGAGGCCGCAGTCAGTCCCGGCCATGACGTTTTCTCTGCCGAGGATTTTGGCGTAACGGACCAGGCGATCGGCGATCGCCTGTGGATGCTCGACGATGTCGGTGGCATGGCCAACGACGCCGGGCACGAGGACTTTCCCGGCCGGGAGTTTCACTTCCTGCCAAACCCGCCACTCATGCTCGTGGCGCGGGTTGGCGGCTTCGACGGAAATCGTGTTGGCTTTCACTTTGAGGATGAGATCGATGATATCGCGCAGCGGAATGTCGTATTTATGCGGTCCGTGGTAACTGCCCCAGCAGGTGTGAAAGCGCACGCGGTCGGGCGGAATATCGCGCAAGCCGTGGTTGAGCGCGTCCACCCGCAGCTCGGCGTATTTGCGATACTCCGGCACGCTCATCTTCGACATAAATTGCCAGCCGTCGGGCAGATCGGGATCATCGATCTGGAGCAGAAAGCCGGCATCGACGATGGCTTTGTATTCTTCGTGCATGGCGTCGGCGATGGCGATCAGGTAGGCTTCGTCGTTCGGGTAATAATCGTTTTTCATCCAGTGCTCGATGGTGCCGGGCGCGATGGCGGGAAGAAACGCCTCTTCGTACTTTTGCGCCTGAAGGCCGACTTGGAAATCCTCGATTTCGGCTTTCAACGATTCGTGGCCGACGTATTTGAGCGGCGCGTTGCAGAAGACGCGGCGCAGATTGTCGCCGCGATGATAGGTCCGGGCCGTGAAGTAATCGCTGAACTCCGTCAGATCGCGCGCGTAAATTGTCGAGGCCACGTCGTCGGGTTTCACTTCCCGCTCGATGAAGCCGCTCAAGCGCTCGCGCGCATAGCGCGAAAAATTCGACTTGCCGACTTCGCCGTCGTTGATGACATCTAGGCCGCAGGCGATCTGCTTTTTCACAATCTCAGCGACGGCGCCGCGCACGCGCTTGCCAAAGGCGTCGCGGTCGACAGGCTTTCCAGCGATCTGCGCATTGTGCATTTCTTTCAAGGCCGCCGGCTGCGGCAGCGCGCCGGCATGGGTGGTCAGGATGCGATCGGTGCTGTATTTCATCTACCCTCCAATTTATTTGTGATTGTCATTTCGAGGCGGCGCCGAGAAATCTTTCTCCAAGCAGCCTCAGATTCCTCACGTGCGTTCGGAATGACAGGATCATCACTCACGATCCGAGTTCGAATTACTTGAGCGAGTCGCTGACTTTCTGCGCGAAGCTGAAGTCAAAAACCCGCTCGGGCGCCGGCAGTCCCTTGGGTTTCACTCGCTGGGCAGCGACGCTGATCATCTCGCGCTGAAGCTTGTCGTCGATGACGCCGCTCTGCAAATAATACTGAAGCGCGGCGTCGTAGATGCGCTCGGCGAAGCGATCGCGGTCTTTGCCCAGTTCGAGAAACGGTCCTTTGATGAACTCCACTGCGGTCTTGCGATCGTTGCGAAACAGACGCAACGCGCGCTGGGTGGCGCGAAGCATTTTCGTGATCAGCTCGGGCCGGTCATTGATCGTTGCTTTCGACGTGGTCAGGCCGCCCTGCAGCGCCCGGTACACGTCGGCGCCGGCGGCGAGCTTGTGAAATCCTTCATCCGCCGCCAGAAAGTTTTGGGGGATCTGCAGCATGGTCGCTTCGATGGTTCCGGCCTTGAGCGCCACGTAGGTGACGTTGCTGGTGCCGAGCGACACCAGAGTGACTTGATCCAGCGGCACCTTGTAGGCGATCAAGATCTGCCGGGCGAGGATTTCGGTCAACGAGCCGGGTGCTGACCCGCCGATCTTTTTGCCGCGCAATTGTTGAATGTTAGTGATGCTGGCCAGTCCGTAGAGATCGAAGGAGGGTTTGTCGGTGAGACCGAACACGACGCGCACGTCGGCGCCGTTCACGGCCGCGCTGATGCCCGAACCGGTCGCCGTGCCGAAGTCGACGCTGCCGGCGATCACCGCCTGGATGCTTTGGATCGCATTGGTAAAAATCAGCTCGGCTTCGAGTCCCTCCTCGCGAAACAAGCCGCGGTCGCGCGCGATCACGAACGGCAGATCGAGAATGCTGCGAGATACGTAGGCAATCCGCACGGGAGCAAGCTTTGCGGATTTTTCCGCGGCTTGGGAATCCCGCATCCACGCCGCAAGAATTATCACGCCGGTCGTAAATAGAAGCAGCAGGCGGCGCATGACTCTCATGTCCGTACCTCCCCCGGTCGGGCAAAGAACTCGAAACCCAGACCCGAGACTCAAAACACGATTCAGGCGTACGCGTCGTAGATGCCGTCGAATTTTGCGAGCTTGAAACGAACCATATTTTTCGCCGCCGCGCGCACCAGCTCTTTCTCCCGGTCGGTGTTGGCGTTGCGCGCGATGGTTTCGGCGGCCATGGTCGTGTGCTCCTGATCGACTTTGCCGTGCACGATGAAAAAAGTCCGCGCCCGGCTGTCGAGTCCGTAGTGCTTTTCCAGCGCGGTGTCGAACTCCTCCGAATAGCGCTGCACCATGGTCTCGTTCACCAGCGCGCCGGCGCGGGTTTCTGCCGCCGAGCCGAGAAACATACCGCGGATGATCCCTGCGGTGTGGGCTACGCATTCAAAAATCAAAATCTCGTTTTCGAAATCCTGGTCCGTCAGGCCGAGGGATTCGCCGAAGCGTTTCATCAGCGCGGGATGGGACGATTCTTCCACGAACAACTCGACGAACTGATTGTAGGCTGGCGGGTTGCTGGCGTTTTTTACCATGCAAAAAGCCAGGCCTTTGTTGATCGCGTGGTTGGACAGGTAGTGCTGCATGGCGAAGCCGGCGAGGCGTTTTTTGGAGAGCCTGCCGGCGCGGAGCTCGGTGAAATAACGGTCGTTCATCAATTGATCTACACCGGGGCGGATGATTTCTTTCATCACGGATTCGACGAATGCTTGATTTTCCATGGGACCTTCCTTCGTTCGGCTATCAGTTGGCCGAAGCAGAGGCAGATTCTCAGAGAGAAAAAACCGTGTCAAGCGCATTTGCCGGCGCCCGCTGCACGTGAGAATTCGCCGCGCCTTGGTTGACAGGCGCGGCTTTCGCTACCTATATATGCCGAAGAAATTATCCCAAGGAGTTATTTATGGCGGGCGCACTCGACGGCATCAAAATTCTCGACATTACCAACTATATCGCGGGTCCCTTCGCAACCATGTTGCTCGCGGACTTAGGGGCGGAGATTTACAAGATCGAAACGCCGGGATCCGGCGATCCGTTTCGGAGCTGGGACAAGGAGCCGAAAAATTACGCGCCGAGCTTCTGCGCCATGAATCGCAACAAGAAAAGCCTGACCCTCGACATGAAAACGCCCGAGGGAAAAGAGGTGTTCTTGCGTTTGGCCAAAGACGCTGACGTGATCGTGGAAAACCTGCGCCCTGGGGTCGTCGATCGTCTCGGCATCGGCTACGAGGACATCAAGAAATTCAATCCTAAAATCATCTATTGCTCGATCTCGGCCTTCGGCCAACAAGGGCCGTACCGGGAGAGGCCCGGTTACGACTCGCTCGGCCAGGCGTTCAGTGGACTGTTGAGCATTCTCACCGATCTTGACAAGCCTGAAGGTCCCGGAGCTTCGTTTTCGGATCACCTCGGCGGCTTCTACGCCGCCTACGGCGTTCTGGCGGCGATTGCGGCGCGCCAGCGTACCGGCAAAGGACAGAAAGTCGAAACGTCGCTGCTCGAAGCCACCATCAGTTTTATCGGTTTCAGCATCACGCAGTATCTTTTCAGCGGGCAAGTGCCGAAGAAGAGCACGCGTTTGAAGACGGCCGGCGTTTACGCACTGGTGGCCGGCGACGGCAAGCCGTTCATCATCCATCTGTCTCATCCGCCGAAATTCTGGATCGGCGTGACCGATGTTATGGGCTGTCCCGAGTTCCAAACCGACCCGCGCACGAAGGATCGCCAGGCGCGGGCGAAGAATTTCGATATGATTTACGAGACGCTGTCCAAAATTGCCCAGACCAAACCGCGCGAGCATTGGCTCACCGAGCTGCAGGCGAGGGATGTGCCGTGCGCGCCGATCAACAACCTTGCCGAGGTTTTCGAAGATCCGCAGGTGCAGTTTCTCGATCGTCTGATGAAAGTCGAAGATCCCGAGTTCGGCGTGTTCCAACTGGTGCGCAATGGCGTCAACTTTAGCGAAACGCCGGCGGCGCTCACGCTCCGGCCACCCAAGCTCGGCGAGCACAACGAATCCACTCTGAAGGCGCTCGGCTACAGCGCCGAGGAGATTCACGGATTGAAAGAAAAACGGATTCTATGACTGTGCCGGCGAGGCTTTGGCGTCTGCCACGCCGATCGGCGATGGCGGTGGTGTTGGTCAGTCTCTGCCTAGTTCAGGCGACGCAAGCTCAGACGAGAAAGGTCCGTGTAGCGGTTCCCGGTTATACGATCGCGGTGCTGTCCTTTCTCATCGCCAAGGCAAACGGCTACTACGCAGCGGAAGGTTTGGACGTGGAGCTGATCGCGATGCGCGCGCCG
>Ga0207707_10003402_pt1 | contig 14108 bp, 15 predicted proteins | sample KBSC83BmetaG_FD_184336 | JGI IMG/M metagenome (GOLD analysis project Ga0207707, IMG submission 184336) | Corn rhizosphere microbial communities from Kellogg Biological Station, Michigan, USA - KBS C8-3B metaG (SPAdes) (version 2) | ecosystem: Host-associated > Plants > Roots > Rhizosphere ...
GTCGGCGTCGACGCGTGCGAGGTGGACCGTGAAGCCGCGGTCGTGCGCGAGCTCGAGCCACGGGGCGATGTTGCCGTCGTGGTCGAGCTGCGTACAGACGATCTCGTCGCCTTCGCTCCACTCGCGTGCGGCCGTGCGCGAGAGCGCGAAGTTGAGCGTCGTCATGTTCGCGCCGAACACGACCTCGTCGACGGTCGCGTTGAGGAAACCCGCCGCGGTTTCGTGCGACCGCGCGATCAGCGCGTCGGAGAGCCGCGACGTCGCGAACGGCCCGCCGAGGTTGGCGTTCTCGTCGCGGAGGTAGCCGGCGATCGCGTCGATCACCGAGTCGGGCACCTGCGTGCCGCCGGGCGCGTCGAAGAACGCCAGGTCGCGCTGCAGCGCGGTGAACCGCGCGCGCACGGCCTCGACGGTCGTCAGGACACGTGCCACTCGTACTCCGGCTTCACGGTCAGGGACGCGGCGACGAAGCAGTCGCGCTCGGCCTTCATGATCAGCGGCGCGGGATCGCTCGCCCGCGGCGTGACCTGTACGTCGAGCCGCACGTCGATCGCGACGAAGCGATAGCGGCCGTCGTCGCCGGTCTTCGTGATCGTGCCGTGCGCCGAGCCCGTGCCCGTCACGGTGTGACCGGCGCGGCGCGCGTGGTAGGCGAAGCTGTCGAGCGAGCAGCGGACGAGAGCCGCGAGCAGCAGATGGTCGGCCGACCAGCCCTCGGGCGTCACGAACTGACCGCCGCCGGGAACGGTTAGACGGCCGCCTTCGTCGAGCTCGACGGCGTACTCCAGCGTCTTCGCGGCCACTGCCATTGGGCTAACGCTATCCGTCCGGTCCCGGTCCTAGGGTGCGGGCCATGAGGCTCAGGTCGTTGTCCGAGGCGGAGTGCTATGCGCGGTGCTATGGCGCTCAGCAGAGCGAGCAGTTCAGCCAGGTGCGGCTGATCCCGAAGCCGGTGCCGCGGGCGACGATCCGCGGCGAGGACCTGCGGGCCCTGTTCGAGGAGCGGCTCGACGAGCGTGGGATGGAAGCCGCGTGACGCGCACCTGCCGGACGTGGACGTCGCGCAGGCAGCCGCCCACGACGACGCTCCGCCGCCCGGTGGCGCCGCTGCCGAGCTCGTGGGTTTGCACGGCGACGTGGACGCAGCGCGTGCCACGCTGTCGGCCGCGTGGCAAGAACACCTAGTTCGGTTCCCGACGTTCTCGTCCCGGGTCTCGCCTGCGTCTTCTGCGGGATCAACCCGGGACGGGTGTCCGCCGCCGCGGCGGCCCACTTCGCGAACCCGCGGAACGACTTCTGGCGGCTCCTGCACGGCGCCGGCTTCACGCCGCGGCTCTACGACCCGCAGGAGCAGCACGCGCTGCCCGAGCTCGGCTACGGGCTGACGAACGCCGCCTACCGCACGACACCCGGATCGGGCGACCTGCGGCGCGGCGACTTCGATCAGGCCGGGTTCGAGGCGCGCATCGAAGCGGTGTCCCCGCGCGCGGTCGCGTTCGTCGGCAAGGAGGCATACCGCGGCCTCTGGAACGAGCGGCCCGAGCTCGGACCGCAGGAGCGCGTGATCGGTCGCACCGGCCTTTTCGTGCTGCCGTCGACGTCGCCCGCCAACGCGGCTGTGCCGTACGCGGAGCGGTTGCGCTGGTTCGCCGCGCTCCGGGAGTGGCTCGTGCCCGTCGAGCGGCAGGCAGTCCGCGCGCTCGTGCTCGACGCGGAGGACCGCGTGCTCCTCGTCCAGTTCCGTCGGCCGATCGGGGACCGCACATGGTGGGGGTCACCGGGTGGCGGCATCGACCCCGGCGAGAGCCACGAGGAGGCGCTGCGGCGTGAGTTGCGCGAGGAGATCGGTCTCGAGGAGTTCGTGCTCGGCCCGGCGCTCTTCGAGCATGTCGGCCGGTTTCCGTGGGCGAAGGTGCTCTACCGGCAGCACAACACGACCTACCTCGTGCGCGTCCACGCCCACGAGCCTGCGCCGACGATCGATCTCGATCCCGAAGGAGTCGCCGATCTGCGGTGGTGGAGCGCCGACGAGCTCTCGGCGTCGGCGGAGCAGTTTGCGCCGCCCGATCTCCCGGAGCGGGTGCGTAGGCTGACCGCGTGACCGCGGTCTTCGTCACCGTCCATCTGCTCGCGGCCGGCATCTGGTTCGGCGGCTCGACGGCGCTCGTCTTCGTCGGCGTGCCCGCGATCCGCACGCTCGAGGGCGAGCCGCGCGGCCGCGCGATGAAGGAGCTGGGACTGCGCTGGCGGCCGATCGGCTACGGCGCGCTGCTCGTCGCCGCGGCGACGGGCGTGGTGCTCGCCGCGCGCGACTGGCAGTCGACGACGTCGTTCGAGGTCGTGCTCGCGGTCAAGGCGGCGGTGTTCGCCGCGCTGCTCGTCGCGTCGTACCTCCACAACTTCGTCTACGGCCCGCGCGTGCAGGCCGAGGTGCGCGCGGGCGGCGACCAGCCGACGCGGCCGACGCTCGTCGTCGTCGGCTGGATCAGCTACTCGCTGACGTTGACGCTGCCGATCCTCGGCGTCGTGCTGGCGCGGTTGGTCTAGCCGGGCCAGCGGTTCGTGATCGGCGTGCGCCGGTCGCGCCCGAACGCCTTCGGGCGGAGCTTCACGCCCGGCGGCGCCTGGCGCCGCTTGTACTCCGCGCGGTCGACCATCGCCAGCGCGCGCTCGACGACGTCGGGGTCGAACCCGTCCTGGGACAGCTCCTCGCGCGAGCGGTCGAGCTCGACGAACGCCTCGAGCACCGCGTCGAGCTTCGGGTACGGCGGGAGCGAGTCTTCGTCGAGCTGCTCGGCGCGCAGCTCCGCGCTCGGCGGGCGCTCGATGATGGAGACCGGGATCAGCTCGCGCCCGGAGCGCTCGTTGAGCCACTTCGACAGCCGGAAGACGTCCGTCTTGTAGACGTCCTTGATCAGCGCGAACCCGCCGGCGAGGTCGCCGTAGAGCGTCGAGTAGCCGACCGACAGCTCCGACTTGTTGCCGGTCGCGATCACGAGCCAGCCGAACTTGTTCGACAGCGCCATCAGGAGCGTGCCGCGGACGCGCGCCTGCAGGTTCTCCTCGGTGAGGTCGGCCGCGCGCCCTTCGAACGACGGTGCGAGCGCCGCGGTGAACGACTCGACGACGGGCTCGATCGCCACCTCCCGGAAGTCGATGCCGAGGCTCTCGGCGAGCCGCTGCGCGTCCCCGCGCGTCCCCTCCGACGAGTACCGGGACGGCATCGACACGCCGTGCACGCGCTCCGGCCCGAGCGCCTCGACACAGAGCGCCGCGGTGAGCGCGGAGTCGATGCCACCGGAGATCGCGATCACGACGTCGCGGAAGCCGTTCTTGTCGACGTAGTCGCGCAGGCCGAGCTCGAGCGCGAGCCGCATCTGCTCGAGATCGCCGAGCTGCCCGGCCGGAGTCGGGTGCGCTGCCTCGGTCTGCTCGCGCGGCGGCGCCAGCTCGACGTTCGTCGCCTCGACGCGCGCCCGCGCACGGGCGAGCGAACGGCGCCGCACGTCGCGAAGCCGCCGCCCGATCGCCGCGACCGGGTCGACGTCGACGACGAGCAGCTCCTCCTCGAACCCCGCCGCGCGCGCGAGGATCTCGCCCTCGTCGTCGAGCACCACCGAGTGGCCGTCGAAGATCAGCTCGTCCTGGCCGCCGACCGCGTTGCAGAGCGCGAAGAAGCACGAGTTGTCCCGCGCGCGAACGCGCAGCATCTCCTCACGCTCGCGGTCCTTGCCGACGTGGAACGGCGACGCCGAGATGTTCGCGATCAGCTGCGCGCCGGCCAGCGCGAGATCTGTCGCGGGCGGCCCCGGCTGCCACACGTCCTCGCAGATCGTCGGGCCGACGATCACGTCGCCGAAGCGAAGGAGGTAGAGGTCGTCGCCGGGAGCGAAGTACCGGTCCTCGTCGAAGACGCCGTAGTTCGGGAGGTAGCGCTTGCGGTAGACGCAGCGCACCTCGCCGTGTGCGAGCACGAAGCACGCGTTGAAGAGGTCGGTGTCGAGGTGCGGCGCGCCGACCAGCGCGGTCACGCCGTGAGCCGCCGTCGCGATCTCCTCGACCGCGTGCCGCGCCGCACGCACGAAACCGGGGCGGAGGAGGAGATCCTCGGCCGGGTAGCCGGTGACGCAGAGCTCCGGGAAGAGCACGAGATCGGCGTTCGCGTCCCGGGCTCGGCCGAGCCACTCGACGACGCGGCCGGCGTTGCCGTCGACGTCGCCGACGACGCTATTGATCTGAGCGAGAGCCAGTCTCATCGGTTTTCGCCTCTCGGTCGAAAACTCTAGCACGGCGCTCCTCGCGGGCGGTACGGCGCCACTGGAGGTACATGACGACCGCGCAGAGGAACAGCGCGAAGCTGACCCAGCCGATCCACGGCGAGTTCGCCTTGTTCGCCACGACGCTCACGACCGCGGCGATCGCGAGGACGGCTATCAGCCACAGCCGCTGCGTGTTCGCAGGCATCCTGGACGCCAGTATGGCCATCGTCATCGACCGCCGTTTTCGCGGCCCCAGCGACTCGGGGAACGGCGGCTACTCGGCGGGGCGGTTCGCGCTCGCACACGGGGGCGACGTCGTGGAGGTGACGCTGCGGCTGCCACCGCCGCTCGAGACGCCGCTCGCCCTGGACGGTGAACGGGTCCTGGACGGCGATGCGGTCGTCGCGGAGGTGCGCGAGGCCGAGCTGGGCATCTCGCCGCCGGACGCGGTCGCGCTCGGCGATGCGATCGCCGCCGCAGCGCCCGATCTCGCCTCGCCGTTCCCGCAGTGCTTCGTGTGCGGACACGCGCGCGGCGACGACGGCCTCCACATCCACGCCGGGCCGGTCCCCGGCCGTGCGGTGTTCGCCGCCCCGTGGACGCCCACCGGGGACACCGTCGGGCGGGAGTTCGTGTGGGCTGCGCTCGACTGCCCCGGTGCCTACGCGACCGGCGTGCCCGGCCGGGGTGTCGTCGTCCTCGGTCGGCTCGCAGCTCGCATCGATCGCGTTCCGGAGGCGGGCGAGGAGTGCGTCGTCGTCGCACGGCACACCGGCAGCGAGGGCCGCAAGCACGGCGCCGTCACCGCGCTCTTCACCGCGTCAGGGGAGCTGCTCGGGCTCGCGCGCGCCGTCTGGATCGAGCCGCGCGGCTGAGCGCACCTCGCCGGCGGCGACGAGCCACACGCCGTCGCCTTCGTCCACGAGCCCGATCGGTTCTCCGAGGTCGATCGGCTGCCGGTACTCGAGCGTCGCGCGAGGGCGGCCGTCGAGGCGCGACGCCCAACGGTCCTCGAGCGGCACCCAGTAGGCGGCGTTGTTGACGTGCCCGAGCCGGTCGATGTCGGTCGAGCGGAACGACCACGGCCTGCCCGTCGCCCGGGAAGGCGCCGCGAGCGTGAAGCGCGTCGGCGCCTTCCGTCCCGCCGCCGATGTCCCGTACGTCTCGATGAAGCGCGCGTCGTGCCGAAGCGGCCGCAGGTCGTGGTCGAGGTGGATCCAGATGCTCTCGGCCTCGACGCGACCGCCTCCTTCGCCGATGATCGAGTAGCGGCGGGCGGCCGCGGAGCCGGCGATCCCGCTGCACCACGTGCGCAGCTCGATCGCGGCCTCCGGGCGACACGGCTCGAGCACGTTCAGCTCCGTGCGACGCACCACCCACACATGGGAGTCGTGGTCGAACCCGGCGTCGAGCCAGTCCTCCGACGCCACGTCCTGCAGGTAGCGCGCGATCGCATCGAGCCGCAGGCGGCCCGTCGTATCCGTGTCCGACAGGCTGATGCGCCGGCGCGTCGTGAAGATACGACTCACGGGCGCAGGCGCTCGGCGACCGCTCGCGCGACCGCCGCATGACCGTCCGCATCCAGGTGCTCGACGTCGTCGTTCACGACCGGGTACGACGTGACGCCGTCGAGATCGATCAGCGGGCAGTCGAGCTGGTCTGCGAACGACGCCGCGAGCGCGTGCCCGTCGAAGGGCGGTGGCACGACGACGTACGGCTCCGCGTCGGAACGACGCACGATCTCGACGAGCCGGCCGACGCAGCGGGCGACTCGATCGTCGTCCATGAAGTTGACGTCGTTCGTGCCGAGGAAGATGACGACGGCGTCGACGGGCGCGTGCGAAAGGAGGCACGGCAGAAGGTACGGCAGTCCGTTGCGCCCTTCCGAGTCGGCGCGTTCGTACGTCGCCGTGCGGCCGTTGAGGCCTTCGGCGATCACCTCCCAGTCGTCGCCGAGCAGGCGTTGCAGCTGGTTCGGCCAGCGGACCTCGCGCGGGTGGCGCTCGCCGCCGGAGCCGGGGATGTAGCCCCACGTGTTCGAGTCTCCGAAGCAGACGACGGTCTTCATCGACGGAGACGGATCGCGTTCAGGTCCTGCTCCTGGATCTCGTCCGCGCGGGCGAGCAGGTCGTCGACATCGTCGTGCTCGGCATGGATGTAGCGGCCGGCCAGCACGTCGTAGCGGCCGGTCGCGAGCTTGCGCACCAGCTCGGGCGCGAGCTCGGGCGGCGTCCACGGCAAGTCGGCCGGGAACGACGACGTCATCTCCGTCTGCACGAGCCCGGGGCTGAACACGAACACCGGGATGTCGAGCTTGTTGTCGAGCGTCTCCGCGTAGCGGCAGACGGCCGCCTTCGATGCGCTGTAGGCCGGGTTCGACGAGCCGGGAAGATACGCCGAGCCGCTGCCGGTGATGACGATGCGCGATGCGCCGGCGGCGACCGCGGCTTCGCAGCACAGGTGCACGCCGAGGACGTTCACCTCGAACGTGCGCCAGAAGTCGGCCTCGCCGCCGACCCCGGCGTTCGCGACCAGCAGGTCGACGTGGCCGATCTCTCCGAACGCCTGCGCCACCGAGTCGCTCGACGCGACGTCCATGGGCACGGCACGTCCTTCTGTCTCTTTCGCGACCTCCTCGATCTGGTCGCGTGACCGCGCGGAGACGACGACCGACCAGCCGTCGCCCGCGAGCGACCGCGCGATCGACGCGCCGATGCCGCGCCCGCCACCGGTGATGACTGCAACTCCGTCAGGCAACTGCTGCTCCGATCGACTCGAGGGACTCCGGGTTCTCCAGGGACGACAGGTCGCCGGGGTCCGTCCCCAGCGCGGTCGCCTTCACCGCACGTCGCACGATCTTCGCCGAGCGCGTCTTCGGCAGCGCGTCGACGAAGAAGACGCGGTCGGGCTTGAACGCCTTGCCGAGCACCTCGGCGACGTGGGCGGCGACCTCGGCCTCGGTCGCTACCGCGCCCGGCAGCAGGCAGCAGAAGATCCACGCCGTCTCGCCCTTCACCTCGTGCGGCACACCGATCGCGGCCGCCTCGCGCACGGCGGGATGGCCGACCGCGGCCGACTCGAGCTCGGCCGGCCCGATCCGCTTGCCTGCGATATTCATCGTGTCGTCGGAGCGGCCGTGCAGGAACCAGAAGCCGTCCTCGTCGACGGACGCCCAGTCCCCGTGCACCCAGACGCCGGGCAGGCGCGACCAGTACGTCTCGATGAACTTGTCCGGGTCGCGCCAGAAGCCGCGCGTCATCCCCGGGAACGGCGCGCGGCAGACGAGCTCGCCGACCTCGCCGGTGCCGACGAGCGACGTGCCGTCGTCGGCGACGACGTCCATCGCCATCCCGAGCGCGGGCCCCCCGACGGAGCACGCCTTGATCGGCGCGATCGGCGTCGGGGAGAGGAAGCACGCGCCGACCTCGGTGCCGCCGGTGCAGTTGATGATCGGGACGCGCGCGCCGCCGACGTTCTCGAAGAGCCAGCGGTACGGGTCGGGGTTCCACGGCTCGCCGGTCGTCACGAACGTGCGCAGCGACGACAGGTCGCTCGCCGGGTCGCCGTGCGGCAGCAGCGCGCGCGTGAGTGTCGGCGAGATGCCGAGCGCGGTGACGCGCTCGTTCTCGATCGTCTCCCAGATGCGCTGGGGCGTCGGCCAGTCGGGCGCGCCTTCGGCGAACACGATCGTGCCGCCGAGCGCGCCGACGCCGACCACGGTCCACGGCCCCATGATCCAGCCCATGTCGGTGGCGAAGTGCACGACGTCGCCTTCGTGCACGTCGGCCTGGTAGGCGACCTCGCGCGTGATCGAGACGAGGAACCCGCCCTGGACGTGCACGACCCCCTTCGGCTTGCCGGTGGTGCCCGACGTGTAGGTGAGGAGATACGGGTGCTCGCTCTCGACCTCGAGCGCGGGCAGCGTGCCGGGGTGTGCGTCGAGCTCGAAGGGCGCGAGGACGACCTCGGCCGTCGAGCCGGCGAGGTCGATCGCCTCCTCGAGGATCGCGAGCATCGGGACCGGCTTCCCGCGACGCGACGACTCCCGCTGCGTGATCACGACCCTTGCCTCGCTCGCTCCGAGCCGTTGTGCGACGGCGGGCGCGGCGAAGCCGGAGAAGATCGGCACCTGGATCGCGCCGACATGCGCGATCGCGTTCGAGGCGACCGCGACGTCCGGCGACATCGGCAGGAAGATCCCGACGCGGTCGCCCGGCTCGACGCCGAGCCCGACGAGCCGCTCGGCAAGGCGCGTGACGTCGCGCGAGAGCTCGGCGAAGGTCAGCGTGCGGCGTTCGCCGTCCTCGCCGAGCCCGACCGCCGCCACCGCGCCCGGACGCCGCGCGGCCCAGCGATGCACGCAGTTGTGCGCGATCGACACCTTGCCGCCGACGAACCATGTCGCCCACTGCGGACCGCGCGTCTCGTCGACGACCTGCTCCCACGGCGTCGAGAACTCGAGACCCAGGTCGTCGACACAGAGCGGCCAGAACCACTCCGGCTCCTGCCACGAGCGGCGCAGCAGCTCCGCCCAGCTCGAGGCCCCGGAGCGGCGCAGCAACCGCGTCGCATTCGCGTGCTCGATCGTCGCCTCGTCCGGCCTCCAGACCACCTCCGCCACGCGGCTAGCGTACTTGCGAGCCTCGGTTAGCATGGTGCTAACTTAGCGCGCACTAACTTTCAGGGAAGGTGATCGGATGAGAGCGCGTCTCGTGACGCCCGAGAACAAGAAGTGGTGGACGCTCGCCGCCGTGTCGGTGGGGTTGTTCATGATCATGCTCGACAACACGGTCGTGAACGTGGCGCTGCCGTCGATGCGGGAGTCGCTGCACATGTCGTTGTCCGAGCTCGAATGGGTGGTCGCCGGCTACGCGCTGACGTTCGCTGCGTTCATGCTCACCGGCGGCAAGCTCGCCGACTACGTCGGCCGCCGGCTGATCTTCATGGTCGGCCTCGCCGTCTTCACCGGCGCGAGCCTGGCGTGCGGTCTCGCCGCGAACGGCGGCTTCCTGATCGGGTCGCGCGTCGTGCAGGGGCTCGGCGGCGCGCTGATGAACCCGGCGACGCTGTCGATCATCACGGCGACGTTCGCGCCGCGCGAGCGCGGCAAGGCGATCGGCATCTGGGCCGGCGTCTCGGGGATGGCGCTCGCGATCGGCCCGCTCGTCGGCGGCCTGCTGACCGAGCACGTCAACTGGAACTGGATCTTCTTCATCAACGTGCCGGTCGGGATCCTCGGCCTGCTCGCGATCCCGCTCTTCATCGACGAGTCGCGCGACACCTCGCACGAACAGCGCCTCGACCTGCCCGGGCTGATCACGTCTGCCGTCGGTCTCTTCTCGCTGACGTACGCGTTCATCGAGGCGAACAACTACGGCTGGGGCTCGGGCCGGATCCTCGGCGCGTTCGCCGTGGCCGCCGTCATGCTGGCCGCCTTCGTATTGCTCGAGCGGCACCAGCGGACACCCATGCTCGAGCTGTCGCTGTTCAAGAACCGGACGTTCTCGGGAGCGAACGCCTCGATGCTCTTCGTCGGGCTCGCCATGTTCGGGACGTTCTTCTACGTGTCGCTGTACATGCAGAACGTCCTCGGCTACTCCCCGGTCGAAGCCGGTGCGAGCTTCCTGCCGATGACGCTCCTGATCATCCTGATCGCGCCCCGCGCCGGAGCGCTGACCGACAGGATCGGCTCGCGCTGGCTCGTCGGGTTCGGGATGGCGCTGCTCGCGGTGATGCTCTTCTACTACTCGCAGCTCGGGGCGAACGAGAGCTTCTGGGCGATCCTGCCGGGCCTCCTGATCGGCGGCGTCGGCATGGGCTCGACGATGACGCCGGTCACGGCCGCGGCGATGAGCGCGGTGGCGGTCGACAAGGCGGGCATCGGCTCCGCGGTGCTGAACTCGTCGCGCCAGGTGGGCGGCTCGCTCGGGATCGCGGTGATGGGCGCGATCGTCGCGTCCGGCTCCGATTTCCTGACCGGGTTCCACGACGCGCTCAGGATCGGAGCGCTCCTGTGCCTGGTCGGTGCGGCCGTCGCGGTGCTCGCCGTCCGCAAGATCGAGCACCCGCACCATGCGCCAGAGGTGGCGGTCGACGCCGCATGACGCAGACTGCGAAGCGGTTGACAGCCGAAGCGCGGCGGCAGGCTGTGCTCGACACTGCCTGCCGCGTCTTCTCGCAGACGAGCTATCGCGGCGCGACGACGGCGGAGATCGCCCGCGAGGCGGGCATCTCCGAGCCGATCCTCTATCGCCACTTCGGCTCGAAGCGCGATCTGTATCTCGCGTGCCTCGAGGAGGCGGGGAGGAGCTTCCGCGCCGTGTGCGAGGAGGCGCTGGCCGGCGAACCGTCGCGGTCGCTCGGCGCGATCGCCGACGCCTACATGGTGCGCGGCCGCAAGATCCGCGTGATCGACCTGTGGATCCAGGGTCTCAACGAAGCGTCGGAGGACAAGGTGATCGCGGCCGCCGTCAGGAGGCAGATCAGGGAGGTGCACGACTTCTTCGCCGACGTGATCCGCGACGGGCAGCGGCTCGGCGTCATCAACGAGGAGCGCGATCCGGTCGCGGAAGCGTGGATCTTCGTCGCCGGCGGCCTGCTTGCCACGATCGACGCGCGGCTGGGTGGGTTGCTCGGTGACGACTTGCTCGCGGTGCGCGAAGCGCGCCGAGCGTGGATGACGGCCGAAATGGTGTCTGACACTTGAGGTGTCAGACACCCAAATGAGAAAGCCCCGGCTGCGGCACCCGGGGCTCTCCCTGGTCAGGCGGGCGCCGGTTGGGCTGCTCCGACACGGCTCTGCGGCCCAGACGCGTCGGATCTTGCCTCCATGCGCTCCTCCCCCCACACCTGAGCCTGTTGCAAGCCTCGGTGCAAGGTGGCCTCACTGTACGAGCCGATTCTGTCACTGTCAAGTAGCTTGGTCAAGTGATTCTGCAGTGGCATTGTTGACGCCGATTTCCTTGATTGGATCCCTCTTTTGAGGGACTGTCCTTTTGGGGGGATTGCAGATCGGTCAAGTGTTCGGCATGCTGGTTCCAGCAATGCGTACTCGCGCCGCAGCGAGCACCACCCGCACTCCTGCCGCCCCGCGGATCCCGCGGATCGGGGAGCGCCTCCGCCAGCTCCGGGTCGCCGCCGGGCTGACCCAGACCGACCTGGCCGGCGACCGGTTCTCCAAGGAGTACATCTCGCAGATCGAGCGCGGGAAGACGCGCCCGACGACGGAGACGGTCGAATGGCTCGCGCTGCGCCTGGGCGTCGACGCCGGGTTCCTGGCGAGCGGCGTCTCCGCGGACGAGCGCGCGAAGGCGGAGGCGATCCTCGCCCGCGCCGACGTGCTCTCGCAGGAGCACAAGTTTCCGGAGGCGATCGCGGAGTACACGCGGGCGCTGCCGGCGGTTCTCGGGACGGGCGCTGCCGAGTTGCGCGTCCGGGCGCTGAACGGCGAGGCGATGGCACACGCGCAGGCCGGCGACGTGAAGTCGGCGCTCGCGCTGCTCGCCGAGTCGCGCGGGCTCGTCGAGAGCGAGACGTTCACCGACGTCGATCGCGCCGACGTTCTCTATCGCCTCGGCGTCTGCCGCTACAAGCTTTCGAGCATCTCGACCGCGGTTGCGCTCTTCGACGAGGCGCTGTCGCTGGCCGAGCGCTCCGGCCTTCCGTGCGACGAGCTGAAGCTGAACGTCTTCGGGTGGCGCTCGCGGTGCTACCGCCGCCAGCGCGACTACGAGGCGTCACGCGAGGACGTCGAGCGCGCGCTCGAGCTTGCAGAGTCGCTGCGTGACGCGCGCGCTCTCGCACCCGTGTACTTCCAGGCGTCGATGCTCGCCGAGCGTGACGGGCACTGGGTGCTCGCGCGTACGTACGCCGAGAAGGCGAAGGCGCACTATGAGGAAGTCGCCGACCGGGGGAATGTCGGCCGGCTCTTGAACAACCTCGGCGCCATGGACTTCCTGCTCGGCAGCCCCGAGGACGCGATCGAGCGCTTCAAGCAGGCGTACGCGATCGCGCTCGAGGTCGATCGCAGCGAAGATGCGGCCACCGCCGTCAATTCGCTCGCCCAGGTTCACCTGCGCACCGGTGACGCGAAGCGCGCCGAAGAGCAGGCACGGCATGCGCTCGAGATCATCGGGGAGCGCGAGGACATGCTCGACGAGGTCGGCAACGCCCGGCTCGTGCTCGGACGGGCTCTGCTCGAACAGGGCAGGCTCGACGAGGCCGAGGCGGCGTTCGCAGAGTCCGAGGACGCGTTCGCGCAGCTGTCCTCGGCGTCGCATCGTGCTGCCGCGTGGATCGCTCAGGGCGACCTGGCGACGCGGCGGGGAGAAGAGCGTCGTGCGGCGGTGCTGTATCGCCGTGCAGCCGAGGCGCTCCAGGACTTCAGGTTCTAAGGGAAGGAGGTGTACCTCACTGTGGCAACCAAGCTCTCGATCCTGCTTCGGCGGTATCCAGTCGTCATGCTCGTGTTGCTCGCCGCATTCGCGCTGCTCGGTGCCTGTTTCGGCCACCACGGCGTCCGCGGCTTGTGGGACGGCCCGATCTAACGGCCGGGTCGACCGGACAGGAGTGCCAGGTGGGGAGCCGGCACTTGCATCCGAAGCTCAGCCCATCAGGACCCGCAGGTCATGCACGACCTGCGTGGCGTGGACTGAGGAGTCGTACAGCACTCGTTCCTTTCCTTCGGTGTCGATGAGCGTCGTGTAGGCGACGTGGTCGACGAGGTCCGGCTTCGTCTCGACCGCGAGCACGTGCCAGGCCTTCCAGACGCGGCGCAGCTCGGGGCGCGTGCCGATCAGGTAGCGGAACTGCGGGAACAGGTGCTTCTCGCGCGCGTACGCCTTCACCGCTCTGGGCGTGTCGCCGGCGGGGTCGACGCTGACCGCGAGGACGCGAACCTGCTTCCGCGCGCTCGGGCCGATCACGCGGAGCGCGGCGTTCAGGTTCTTCGTGATCAGCGGGCACACGTCCGGGCAGTGCGTGTAGATGAACGTGACGAGCACGTAGCGGCCGCGCTGCGCTGCGAGCGTGACCGGCGTGCCGTTCGCATCGTGGAGCGCGATCGGCGGTGCGATCTTCGGCGGCGTCAGCTCGCCGCCGGCGAACCGCTGCGTCGGCGCCGTCGTCGTCTGCGCCGCCTTCGAGCTGCCGCAGCCGGCGAGCACGGCCGTCAGCAGGAGAAGCGGAACGACGCGACTCACGCCTGCAACGTAGCCGCCGCGGGCCATGTCTGGTCGAGACCCGTCTGGTGCCAGGCACCGTGAACGAACAGCAACGTTTCGTCCACAGCCGCTCGTCAGGGCGACGCGCCTGCGAACACTTCCGGCTGGAAAACCCGCGAACTCGATCTCGCGCTCTAGCGTCATCCCGACATGTCTGGTCGAGACCCGTCTGGTGCCAGGCACCGTGAACGAACAGCAACGTTTCGTCCACAGCCGCTCGTCAGGGCGACGCGCTTGCGAACAGATCCGTCCGGAAGCCCGCGAACTCGATCTCGCGTTCCGGCGTCATCCCGACCTTTCTTGCCACATTCTTCGACGCGTCGTTCTCGACACGGATCCGCGCGATCACCCGGCCCGGGACGAGTCGGCGTACCGCGAGCGCCGCCTCCGTCGCGTAGCCGCGTCGATGGAACTGCGGCAGGAGCAACCAGCCGAGCTCGATCTCGGCGCTCGCTTCGACGACGCGCGGGGAGTAGCCGACGAAACCGACGGTGGCGCCATCGTCGCGTAGCCGTGCCGCGTACATGGCGACGGCGCCATCCGCCCGCGCGATCGTGCGGTCGAGGACAGCCTTCGCCTCGTCGCGCGAGTGCGGCTCGGGGAAGTGGAGGAGGCGGGTCGCCTGCGG
>Ga0207707_10003404_pt1 | contig 14101 bp, 14 predicted proteins | sample KBSC83BmetaG_FD_184336 | JGI IMG/M metagenome (GOLD analysis project Ga0207707, IMG submission 184336) | Corn rhizosphere microbial communities from Kellogg Biological Station, Michigan, USA - KBS C8-3B metaG (SPAdes) (version 2) | ecosystem: Host-associated > Plants > Roots > Rhizosphere ...
AAGTGGCACCTTCAAGGCTCGTGGCGCCTTCTACCTGCTGCTCAATCGTGAGGTGCCGTCTGCGGGCGTCGTCGCGGCCTCCGGCGGCAACTTCGGCGCGGCCATCGCTTATGCGGCGCGCGCGCTTGGGCATCACGCTACGATCTTCGTACCAGAGGTAACGAGCGCGACGAAGCAGGCGAAGCTGCGCGCGCTCGGCGCCGAGTTGATCGTCACCGGCGACGTCTATGCCGACGCGCTGGCCGCCAGCAAGGTGCGCGTCGCCGAGACCGGCGCCCTCTTCGCCCATGCCTACGATCAGTTCGAGGTGGTGGCCGGGGCCGGCACCTGCGGTCGTGAAATGGATGAGCAAATTCCGAAGCTCGACACCGTGCTTGTGGCGACCGGCGGTGGCGGGTTGATCGGCGGTATTGCGACCTGGTTCGGTGGGAATACGCGCGTTGTCTCAGTTGAGTCGGAGCAAACGGCCTCACTCGCCTCGGCGCTGGCGGCTGGCGAGCCGGTCGATTTCCCACCGAGCGGCATCGCGTCCGACGCGCTCGGCGCCTCGCGCGTCGGCGAGATCGGTTTCGCGGCGGCCCAGCGCTGGGTCGATCGGGCGCTGCTCGTACCGGATGAGGCGATCCTCGGCGCGCAGCGAGCGCTCTGGGATCAGCTGCGCATTGCCTGCGAGCCGGCCAGCGCCACACCATTCGCCGCGCTGATGACCGGCGCCTATGTGCCCGCCGAAAACGAGCGCGTCTGCGTCCTCGTCTGCGGCGCCAACGTCGACCCGGCGATGTTGTCGGCCACACACTAAGCGCGGTTCCGTGCGGAGATCTCTACGTTCAGTCTCCGGCTGCTGATCGAAGGCTGAGCGCGGAGTAGATTTCGCCGAGGAAACGGCTGGGGCGCCGCGCCAGCATGCGCGTGCTGGAGAAGCCACTGTTCCGTGCCAGCGCCTCCCACGTCGAATAGGAAAGCGGAAATGGCACCCAGTGGTTCCCGCGATCGGCGTTGTATTCGACGAGAATCAAGCGTCCGCCGGGAATCAGATAATCGGATATCAGTCGCAACACGGGTTCCTTCTCGCGCTGGAAATGAAGCGAATTCGCCATGACGATGCCGTCGAGCGGTGGCAGCACGAGCGGTTGAGTAAAGTCGGCATGGATGGTGTGAAGCACGACACCGGGAAAGCGCTGGACCAGATCGCTCTGCTGCCGCAGCAGAGAGCGGTGCTCACGATCGATCGAATATATCTCGGCGCCCGCACCGAGCAGATCGGCAAGCGCCAGCGTGAACGCGCCGGTGCCGGAGCCAAAGTCGGCCCAGCTCCCGCCATGTCCGCCTATTCCATCTTTGATCAGCGCGACGTGGTCCGCATGTTGCATCCCGACATCCTCTCTGGATCGCACTCCTTTCAGCGGAATGCATTACCGGTAAGCTGCATTAAAGCAATGGAACACTGATCAGCAACAACCGACGAAGGGGAGTAACGATGAGCAGGAAGATCCGCGTCGGCGTGCACCTCAATCCGCAGCATGGCGATTTTGACGACTATCGCCGCGCCGCGATGAAGGTTGAGGAGATGGGTGCCGACGTTATCACCGTCTGGGACCATTTCTTTCCGCTACAGGGAGATCCAGCCGGCAAGCACTACGAATGCTGGACGACGCTGGCGGCGCTCGCGCAGATGACGAGCCGCGTCGAACTCGGTCCGCTTGTCTCGGCGATCGGCTATCGCAATCCGAACCTCATTGCCGATATGGCGCGCACGATCGACCAGATCTCGCACGGCCGCTTCATCCTCGGCCTCGGCGGTGGCTGGTCGGAACGCGACTATGACGAATACGGCTACGAATACGGCACACCGGCCAGCCGCCTGCGTGATCTGCGCGATGCGCTGCCGGTGATCGAGGCACGGTTAGGCAAGCTGAATCCGCCGCCGGTTCGCAAGATGCCAATCATGATTGGTGGCGGCGGCGAGAAAGTGACCCTGCGCCTCGTCGCCGAACATGCCGATATCTGGCACTGCAACGCCGACAACGAAGGGCTGCTCCATAAGATCCAGGTGCTGGATGACTGGTGCAACAAGCTCGGCCGTGACCCATCCAGCATCGAGCGCGCCACCGGCGTCGGCGCCACCACGAAGCTGACCGATGCCGACACGTGGGTCGACGCGGGCTACAGCTTCTTCACCTACCGCAGCAGCGGTCCGGATTGGGAACTCGGTCCCGTCACCGACTGGCTCGCCTGGCGCGACGATAAGAACGCGGGATAGGAGGGTTTCTCGCGCAGAGACGCGGAGACGCAGAGCTCTCGATATTTAGAATTTCTGCGCGCTCCGCGCGAGAACATTCGCTACTCGCCGGCAAAGCCCTGGCTGTTGCCCATGAGTGGGAAGACGTAGCTTTGCAGGTTGGCGAGCATCTGCTGCACATGGTTGCGATCGTGGAAGATCCATTCGTGCAATAGGTCGCTAACGCGCAGGTAGCCGACGTGCGGATGCATGCCACCGCGTTGCAGGTCGGCGTCGCTCAAGCCGCACACCAGATCGCAACTCTCGCTTCGCATGCGCGTGAATTCGTCGAGCAGATCGTTCAGATCGCGGGCGCAGTCGTTGCGCTCGCGTTCGACTGCCGCCTGATCCCAGCCGAGCAGGTCCGGTTCGTCCTGCTGCAACATGGTGAGAATGCGACCGGCGAAGCCGCGGCGCTCAGCCTCGATAATGTGCCCAAGCGCCTCCTTGACACACCACTCATCCGGTCCTGGATGCCAGTTGACCGCGCGTTCCGGCAGCGCCGTCAGTTCGGTGCGCACGATGGTCGTCATGGCACCGAGCAGGTCCGCCACCTCGCCCGGCGTCAACATCGTCGGCTCATCCGCCATTTTGTTTCTCCTCCGCCCATGCGCTCCAATAAGCCGCCCGCACTCGTGTGAACCGCCAGCGCTCCGGGCGTGAAATGGCGAGGCCGCCACCTTGTCATTCTGAGCGAAGCGAAGAATCTCTCCCGCGTTTCCCACCGCACGACATTCAGGAAACGGGAAAGAGATCCTTCACTGCGGTTCAGGATGACAAGGTAGCAGGGATGACGAGCGAGTGCGCCTCTGCGCGAGAAACTCCTAGCTCGGCGGCGTATAAGCGGGATCCGGGTCGTTGTGCACCGGGAAGCCCATCTTGCCGCTGGCTGGGGCGATGCTGATTTGGAAGACGATGTTGTTCGGGTCGTGGAAGAAGAGCGTGTTCCCTGGCGCGTACTGATGGATCGGCACGTTGTGTTCGGTCAGCCGCTGGCGCCACGCCTCCAGCTCGTCGTTACTCTCGACAAAGAAGCAGATATGATCGAGCATGCGACCCGTCTTCGGCAGCGTCGCTTCCTCAAACGGCTGCAACTCGGCATCGGGAAACTCGAAGAAGGCAAAGACCGTGTTCGGCGCGACAGTAATGAAATAATGCCGCTCGTTCCCCTCGCGCCCGAGCCGGTGCGCCAGCGCAACTTCACTGCCGAGCACATCGCGGTAAAACGCCACCGTCTTCGGCATGTCGTTGGTAATCAGCGCGATATGGTGCAGCCAGGGAAACGGGCTCTTCAGGCCATCGCGATCGGGCATCGTCAACGGAGCGGACATATTCTTCCCTCACATTCACGCAAACGAGCGATCCGTTGGGCTACTGTACGGCGCATCCCACCGGCCCGGCAAGCGGCGCGGCCCGGCGCGCCCAGGATTAGAAGGAGTTTGAAGATTTCGTTAGCCATTGCGCGAGGCGTTGGTGGTGATCGATCAGCGGCGCATCGCCCGCACCCCGCCCGGCCATGAATGGTCCGGGCTCAGTCCATCCGCCTCCTGAAGGAGGCTCGGAGACGAATCGCGCCCATGACCGACACCAACTGAAACCGTCAACATCCGGGCCACACCGTGCCTGCGCCCCGTTCACGGGGCAATCGGACTGAGCCCGGTCCATTTATGGCCGGGCGGACGCCGCGCGCGGATGGGTCCATCGGCGCGCGGCATTCGGTCGGCGGTCGACCGAATGCCCGGTTAATTCTTCAAACTTCATGAAATCCCGGTCTCCGTGAACGAGGTCCCGTGGCGTCGGCCTCACCGCCTCACTACTGCGATCGGCCCCTCCCCGCGACCGGCCAGACCGCTTCGACGGTGTCGTTGCGCACGACAACGTAGGTGTCGTGCAGGTTGACGGTGGTACAGACGTGACCGGGCTGGAAGCGGACTTTGTCGCCGGAACGCAACTCACGCGCATCGCCTTCGAGCCGCAGTTTGGCGTGCTCTTCCGAGAGGCTGATTGTCGTTGAATCGCGGAAGTCAGCCAGCACCGGGAAGCCGTGATCGGAGGTGGCGGTTTTGAGGCCGATATCGGCCACGGCGCGTTCGGCGCTCGGACGGCTCACGATCGTCGACCAGAGATAAAGCGCCGGTTCGAAGACGGCGCCCGGCCCTTCGACTTCGCCGTAGGAGGCGTCCATGAAGACGTAGGAGCCGGCCTGGATCTCGTTGAACCCCTCGATCTTGCTCGTGATATCGAAGGTGCCGGTGCCTCCGCCGGTGATGACAGTGACCGGAATGCCCGACGCTTCGATTAGCTGGCGCGTCTCGATCACCGGCGCGATCGCCTCGCGCACCCGTTCCTCACGCGCTTCATGCCCTTTGAACATCACCAGATGGCCTTCGTAGCTCTGGATCCCGACGAAGTGCAGACCCGGGAGGTGCGCGATCTGCTCGGCCAGGCGCAAGGCGGGCGCGCCCGGCTCGACACCGCAGCGATCCATCCCGACGTTCACTTCGACCAGCACGCGCACGCTCGAACCGGCCGCGACCGCCGCATCGGAAATCTGGCGCGCGTTCTCGAGGTCATCGACCGCCACCGCGATATCGGCATGCCGCGCCAGACCGACGAGCCGAGCGATCTTCTGGCGGCCGATGATCTGGTTGGCGATCAGGATGTCGCGAATGCCGCCCTCGACCAGCGCTTCGGCTTCCCCCAGTTTGGCGCAGGTGATGCCGACCGCCCCGGCGTCGAGCTGCTTCTGGGCGATGATCGGCGACTTGTGCGTTTTCGAATGCGGGCGCAGCCCGGCATGCCGCCCAGCGAAGAACTCGGCCATGCGCGCGATGTTGCGCTCCATCGCATCGGCGTCGATGACGAGCGCCGGCGTATCGACGTCCGCCAGCGGGTGACCCACAATCTCAGAACCGAACATCGTTCCATCCCCAATCTCACAATTCGCGCGAGCAGCGCGACCGCGGCCACTTTGCAACCGTTCCGGCACCGGCTAGTATGCGGAGAAGCGAGCATCCGGTCAATCGCCCGGGAGCAACAGCAAAGGATAGTGCATGGAGTTTGGCGTCCACATTCCGGTGATCGTGAGCGGGTCGGATGTGCCGCGTATGCGCGACCTGGTCGCTTATGGCGTCGCTGCTGAACAGCTCGGCTACCGTAGCATCGCGACGAGCGATCATGTCGTGGCGCGCAGCGGCTGGCTCGATGGACCATCCATCCTGGCGGCGATCGGCGGCGCTACCGAGCATCTCGAGCTGATCACCGCAGTCTTGCTGCCGGTCGTGCGGCATCCAGCGGCCGTCGCCCAGACCTTCGGCTCGCTTGATTCGATGACCGGTGGACGTGTCATCCTCGGCGTCGGAGCCGGAGCCGTCGAACACGATTACGCAGTGACCGGCATCCCCTGGGCGGAACGCTGGGCACGGCTTGACGAGAGCATCGACTTCATGCGGACGCTCTGGGGCGAAGACGAGCCATATTTCGATGGCCGTTTCTATCACGCGAACGGTGTCGGGCCAAAGCCGCGTCCGGCCCGCGCCGGTGGTCCACCGATCTGGATCGGCAGTTGGGGCTCAGCGGCCGGTCTGCGGCGGGTGGCGCGGCTCGGTGACGGCTGGATCGCCTCCGGCTTCAATATCACTCCGGAGCGCTTCACGGCCGCACGCCAAACGCTCGCCGCGGAGCGCGCGAAGCTCGGCAAATCCAACGCACTGCCGAACGCCCTCGCCTCGGTCTTCACCTATATCAGCGACGATCCAGACGAGTCGCGCCGCGTTGCCACCGACATCCTGGCACCTGCGCTCGGCCGCGACCCAGACGAACTCCTCCGGCTCGCCCTGCTGGGCACCTCCGAACAGTGCGCCGCTCGTCTCGCCGCCTACGCCGAGGCCGGTGTGCAGCGCGTGCTCATCTGGCCGGCTGCCGACCACTTGACCCAGATCGAGCGCTTCGCGGAGCAGGTCGTTCCGCTGCTCAACCGCTCAACCGGGTTACATTAACGTACGGTCACGGCCGGTGAGGACATCTTGCTTGACGCGCAGTCCAGCCATAAAATGCAGTTCTTCGCGTAAGGCCTGTCGTGAGCCGTGTCATTCTGCGTAATACGTGGTGGACGAAAGGGGCAGGTACGTGGGCAACTCGAACTCCGGGATTCTGGGCATTCTCTTTTCGCTGATATTCAAACGAAACAGGAACAATTCGGTCAGCGCGCTGACCGACGAACCTGAGCCGAAACCGGCGCCTCACACGCACGGCTTCGGGCTCAGCGTGGCCACCATGATGATCGGCGGACAGCTGGACGAGACGATGGTGGAACGCATCGAACAGATCATCGAGCGCACCGGCAAGAACCTTGATCCGCGCATGGTCGAACAGATCGTCAACTCCGAACAGTTCCGCGAACGGCTCGACCCGGCGTCGCAGGCCCGCATCCGCGCGGCGCTGGCCAGAGTCAACGGACAGCCGGTGCCGGACGCTTCACCGGCCCCACTTACCTCGGAACCGGCCGCCAGCCCAAGTCCGAGCCCGAGCCCGAGCGCGCCAGGCGCCTGGCAGCCTGATGCACGGACGACCGGCGATGCCAACTGGCAAGGGGACGGGGTCATCAAGGGCGACGATCCCTGGCACCCGAGCGGCAAGACTGACGACCCGTGGAACCCCGACGGCGGTGCCAAGAAGAACGATCCGTGGCATCCCGGCGACTGAATCAGCCACCCGCTACTGCTTGGAAAGCACCTCTTCGCGGCGCCAGGTCTTGGCGGAAGCCACCGTTAGCGCCAGATCGATGAGCGCCAGCCCAGCGACCATCGCCACCACGGCGAGCGTGCCCCAATCCTGCAGCTTGAAGCTGAGCCCGATGACCACGGCCCAGAGCGGGATGAGTGCCAGCCCGCTCACCTGCTGCGCCGTATTGAACGTGCGGACGCGCGAGGAGATGAGGCTGGCGACGATCGCCGCGAAGAGTGACGTGACCGGCACCAGGACAATCATTGCCAACGAGATGCCGGGCGGCAGCAAGCGCAGCGTATCGATACCCAGGAAGAGCGTGAGATAGATGAGGTAACAGACTTCCGCCGCAAGCGAGAAGATGATCGAGGGGGCGACCGCGCAGACCACCTTGCCGCCGAAAATCGCCAGATTCGACGCGGGCGAGGCGAGCAACGGGGTCAGATTCCCCTGCTCCTTCTCACCGGCAAACTGGCCGGATGCGATTCCGATCGCCGAAGAGGCGGGCATCAGCCCAATGATGAGCACATAGATCGCGAGCACCCGCTCCAGCGACGACTGGTCATTCTTCAACGGCAATAGCACGGCCACCACCAGCACCAACGGCAGGATCAGCGCGAAGAAGAGGCTCATCATCACCGTCATGCGGTCGCGCAACGCCTCGACGGAGCCTCGCCGGGCGATCAGGAACATGACGCGCAAATCGGACGGCGGTCGAAGCGGGGAGACAACGGGCGATTCGAGCACGTTCGGTTGCAGCATCAGTTCTCGCTCCCCTTACCGATAAGCATGCCGGGGATATCAGAACCGATCGCCAGCGGCTGCTCGCCCACCATCGCCGAATAGACATCCTCCAGCGAGCGCGTTTCACAATTCACCGACACGATGCGTGCGCCAAGTCCGACCAGTTCGCCGATAATCTCCGGGTTCACCGCATCCGGACAGGGTGTGCGAAAGCTCAGAACCGTGCGTCCGCTCGCGAGCGATTCGTCCGGCGCGCTCACCCGCGCGTGGCCTGCGATCGCGGCCAGCGCCGCCGGAACCGGCTGCGCCAACTCGATTCGCACCAGCGTGTCGGGGGTCGCACCGAGTCGCAAACCAGCCGGTGAACCGTGCGCCACGATTCGACCACGCTGGATAATGGCGATCTCGTCGGCCAGTCGCTCCGCTTCACCGAGATCGTGGGTGCAGAGCACGATCGTGCGCCGCGCGTGTTTCAGGCCGACGATCAATTCGCGTACGGCTCGCGCGGCCAGTGGATCGAGCCCCGAGGTCGGTTCGTCAAGAAAGAGGACGCTCGGCTCGTGCAGGAGCGCCCGCGCCAGGGCCACCTTCTGCTTCATCCCCTTGGAGAAGCCGACCATCCGCTCGTGCTGATGTTCGCTCAGCTCAAAGAATTCGATCAGGCCGGCTACCCGCTGCCGCAGAATTGGCCCGCTCAAGCCGTAGATTTTGCCGAAGAATTCGAGGTAGTCGGGCAGTGTCATCTGCGCATAGAGGCCGGGTACATCGGTCACTAAGCCGATGCGCGCTCGTACTGCCGCCGGATCGCGCACCACATCGTATCCGGCAACATTCGCACTCCCCGAACTCGGGGCCATCAGACCGGCCAGCATGCGCACCGTCGTCGTCTTGCCGGCGCCGTTTGGCCCGAGCAGCGCCAGGATCGCACCGTCCGGCACATTCAAATTCACATTGTCGACCGCGACAAAATTGCCAAATTGCCGCGACAACGCCGTTGCTTCAATCAACAGTAACCTCCCATACCGAGGCTACCATAGAGCGAAAAGCGCTTGCGGACACTGTACGAAAGGCTTGGTAGGGGCTGAACGAGTAGGCGGGGGGTTGATACCGAGCACCCGATGATCGCCCGAGGTTGAAACCGTCGGGCTATGAAACGAAATCCCTTCGGGATTCGGAGAGTGGGCTTCCCGCGCCTTTCAGTCCCGGCAGGGGCTACGTCTGCGGAGCCCGACGGTTTCAACCTCGAGCGAGCCGCAGACGTAGCCCCCTACAGCAGCACCGACCCCAGCGGGTTCGCCAGCAGCTCGTAGAGCAGCGCCTTGTGGACGTGTAGGCGGTTTTCGGCCTGATCATAGATGATCGACTGCGGACCATCAGCAATTTCGGCGGTTACTTCCTGGCCACGCATCATCGGCAGGCAGTGCATGAAGACCGAGTTCGGTGAAGTGCCCGACATCATCTCGTCATCGACCTGATACGCCTCCAGGTTGTGCAGCGTCTCGGCATCGACATCCTGGCCCATGCTGACCCAAACGTCGGTGTAGACGATATCGGCGTTCATGATGGCGTGGTACGGGTTTTCGAAGAACTCGATGGTGCTGCCGGTTTGCAGGGCGATTGCCTGCGCGCGCTTCACGATGTCGGGATCAGGCGTCGCGTGCGCCGGTGTGGCGACGGCGACATCGAGCCCGACGAGCGCCCCGGCCAGCAGCAGCGAATTGACCATGTTGTTTTTGTTGCCGACGTAGGCGAGCTTGTGGCCGCTCCAGCCGCCGAATTGCTCCTTGATCGTCAGCATGTCGGCCAGCCCCTGTGTCGGATGCGCCAGATCGGAGAGTCCGTTGATGACCGGCACGCTCGCCGATTTGGCCAGCGCCGTGACGTCGGTGTGCTTGAACATGCGCGCCATGATGACATCGACGTAGCGCGAGAGCACCGCGCCGGTATCCTCGATCGTCTCGCCGCGCCCGAGCTGCAGGTCGTGCGCCGAAAGATAGAGCGCGTGACCACCCATCTGGGCCATGCCGACCTCGAACGACACACGCGTGCGCGTCGACGGCTTTTCGAATATCATCGCCAGGGTTTTACCGGGAAGAAGATGGTGCTGGGGTTCGCCCGACTTCAGTTGGGCTTTGAGCTGCGCGGCACGATCGATAATCGCGACCGCCTGCTCAGGGGTCAGATCGTCGTCGGTCAGCAGATCGAATTTGGTAGCGCGGGTTTGCAATTGCATGTACTCCTCTTTTCAGCGACAAGGTTCCAGCTCACGTCAGTACGACGAGTCCTCAAGCTGCACCTGCGCCTCAGTCGGAATACCGAATTCACCCGCTCGATCCCTTTCGATCAAGCCCAAACAAAATCGCGCCACAGCCATATGGCCCGGCAGCGCGAACCGACCCGCATAGGATGCGTTATTTGTGCGCTTAAGTCAAGAGGACGATCAGGTGTTGCTTGATTGTTCGGACACTCGGATCACCGTCGCCAGTAGGTGTCACGATGTAACGATATGTTAGGCCGATGGAGATGATTCAACTCACACGTCTGGGAACAACAGAGCGAGCCACGAGCCGGTGATCACGGCCGCGAAGGTTCCCGGCCCGATCGTTCTCCAAACTCTCGGCGCCCGCCGCGTTCTTCACGCCAACTCCGGTCTTTCGCCTGCGCTTCTCCCTGCGCCCATTCAGAATTGCGGGATGGGGACCTGACTGGCTCCGGCCAAACCATCAGCGCCGCGAGGATGTAGAGCGGCATAGCGCCTGGGTCGGTGGCGCTACCAGTGAACATGCCGCCGAACGCCTGACCCCAGATCCAGATAGGGATCGCCAGTGCGATCGTTCCAAGGAGTATCAAGCGGGGCAGGACATTGACGAGCAGAAGCACGCCCAGGACGATCTCTGCGACACCGAGTACGCTGTTCCAGAGGAAGGCGTGTGGAGCAAGCAGGTTCGCCCCCCAGATCAGAAGATCATGAAGCACAGCCGGCTGGCCATCCGCTTGTGAGTGAATGAGGTCGATAAAACTGTGCTCTGTATCGGGGAAGAGTTCGAGAATCCCATCGAGAAGCCAAATCGCACCGAGAAGACGCCGGCCTGTGGTTCTGGAGAACATTATGTGGGCTTCCTTCGCAAGTACGTCGCCAAACCAGACGCTACAATGTTCCTCGCAGACGCCGCACCAACGTAGGAGGAAAGCAGGTGAGGGGCAGCATAGGAAGTTGACGCATGAAAAGGCCGAGCGAGAATCACCGCTCCTGGCCACGTACTGAATGAGGAAGGCGAAGGTTGTCTCACGCCAGGTTCTGTGGTTTTCGACGGAGGCCGCGTAGGCGTGGTTTACTGTTCCGAATGGGAGGTACCTACGTCCGGTTGACCTCCGGTTCACCTTAACACTGCACGCACTGCCGAAACGTTCATTCAATGAACGACAGCGAATCGCTCGAATACTGGGAGTAATCGATGGCCGCGATGCCGTTCTCGAACTTCGTCTCGACACATCGAATCGGAGCCGCCGATATCACGGTCATCTCCGAGGGGACGATTTCGTGGCCGCCGCGGTTCCTCGTGCCGGAGACCGAGTGGCGTGCCGCGATGCCCGAAGCGGATGAGCGCGGCTTTGTACCAATGGGGACCAACGCGGTTCACATCAGGATTGGTGACGCGTCGATCCTGATCGATCCAGGCTATGATGTGCCGGATTCAAACTGGTCGAAGAAGTTGGCCGAGTATCTGGCGCCGGTCAGCCGCACGCCCGGCATGCTCCCCGCCTTGCAGCAGATCCGTGTTCGACCGGAGGAGATCAGCCACGTCCTGATCACGCATGGGGATTTCGATCATATCGCCGGACTCACCGTGACGCGTGACGGACAGCGACAGCCGCGCTACCCGAACGCGCGCCATTACATCGGCCGCGCAGACTGGGAAGGAAATCCAGAGCGCTCAGATCCGAACTCGGATCTCTCACTCAATCTCGGCGCCGTCGAGCGGGCCGGGCTGCTGCAACTGGTCGATCGGGAAATGGAGATCGTGCCTGGCGTGACAACGATCCCGACACCCGGAGAATCGAAGGGTCATCACGTTGTCCGGGTCGATTCCGGGAGCGAAATCTTTTTTGCCCTTGGCGATCTCTTCCACCACGCTGCCGAGATCCCCAACAGCGACTGGGTCCCCGCGAATCGCGATGTACCGGCGATGCTGGCCTCGCGTCAACGCATCATGCCCGAATGCGCATCGACCGGCGCCATCTGCGTCTTCGCCCACGAACCGTTCCCGGGCTGGGGACGCATCGAACAGTCCGGCCAAAGCTACCGCTGGAAACCGATCTGGCGTGACTGAGTCGCGCCTCTGCCTCTCGGCGCGAGAATCCTCACCTATCCCCGCCTACTGCAGCACCCAATCCGCCAGTTCGCCACAGGTCGCTACCCACAGCCTCGGGTGGTCCTGGAAGGAGCGCAAAACCGGTTCGAGGGCACGGATGCGGGCGCCGCGGCCGGAGCCGTAGTCGCCGCGCGGGTGGATGGCGAGGCTGAAGAGGCCCCCGATGGCGTAGGTGGCGTCGAATTCGTCGAGGAACGAGCCGGTCACGACCCGCGCAACGCGATGCTTCTCGTAGTACGGCTTGTCGATCCATGGCTCGTGGATGGGGAGTTCGGCGAGGCGGCGGCCGTCGACTTCAACGGCGTATGGTTGGTCGTCGTCGCAGTAGCTGGCATCGTAGCGATAGCCGCGTTCGGCGAGCAGGGCGCGCGTCTGGCGCGACATCAAACGGTCGGGCGCGCGGAAGCCAACTGGCTTGTGGCCAAAGACGTTCAAATGCGCCGCTTCGCTTCGTTCGAGTGCGGTGCGCTGCTCGTCGAGTGAAATCCGCGAAAAATCCTCGTGCAGGTAGCCCTGGCTGGCGATCTCGTGACCAGCCTCGTCGATCGCCGCCATCGCTTCGGGATAGCGCTCGGCATCCCAGCCGCCGATGAAGAAGGTGGCTTTGATGCCGTAGCGCGCGAAAAGCTCCAGCAGGTTGTAGACGCCCTGCTGCGCGCCATAACGGCCGTGGGCGTTGCGACCCCAGAGCGGCAGGTCCATCGTGCTGTGCTCGACGCTTTCTCCGGCGAAGTTGACGGTGACGGTGGCGGCCGCCTGGATGCCTTCGGGCCAGACGAACGAGTCGCTCGCGACGAGATGCGTGCTCATTTCCGACCTCCCAGGCGCGTCGCCGGTTGCATGAAGCCGTGCGCCGGATCGAGACACCAGCGCGCCAGATCGCTCATGCGGCTGAAATGGACATCTGGGTAGCGCTTGATGTGGTCGATCAGACGCTCGAGCACGCGCGCACGCGCCGGTAGACCGGAGCCGCGACCGGAGCGCGAATGGCAGGTCGTGATGAAATAGCCGGCCGTGTGATAGAGCGCGTCGAATTCTTCCTTGAACAGATCGAGAATCTCGTCGGTCGACATGGCTCCGATGCCGTACATGTAGGCGTCGTCCAGCGTCGACGTGATATTCGGGATCTCGACCATGGCGTCCGACGGTTCACCGCGCACGACCGCCGGATACGGCCCATCGAAATCCTTGTCGCTCGAATCGTAGAGGTAGCCAAGCTCACGCAGGACGGCCAGCGTCTGGGCGCTCTTCTGCCCGCCCGGACTACGCCAGCCGAGCGGCGGCGTGCCCGCGATGTGTGTGATGATCTCGTGCGTCTTGCGCAGCAGCCGGTCTTCCTCCTCGAGCGAGACGTCCCAGCTTTCGTGCAGATAGCCGTGGGCCGCGACCTCGTGCCCTTCGGCGATGATGCGCTGCACGAGTTCCGGACTCTGCTCGGCGTCGTAGCCACCGAAGAAGACGGTTGCCGGAATCTGTTGACGGGCGAAGATATCGAGGAAGCGGGGCAGACCGCGCTTCGCAGAGTAGGCGCCGAGCGCATTGGCGCCGTCCGGATCGAGCCCCTTGCCAATCTCGTTGCCGGTCACATCCGAATCGACCGTGATCAACACGACGCAGCGCGCGCCATTCGGCCATTGCTTCATCTACTTGTCCTCATCCAGCAATCCCGGCAGCCCGGCAATCACGCCGGCCAGGATGGCGGCGCGGCGCGGCAGTGATTCGATGAGGATGTGTTCGCCGCGGCCGGAGTTGCCGCTGCTTTCGGGACCGAGGCCGTCGAGCGTCGGCACCCCTTTGGCACCGGTGAAATTGCCATCCGAGCCGGACCGCACGTAGATTCCCTCGATCGTCTGGTCGAAAAAGAGCCCGTTGCGCTGCGCCAGCGCCAGCATCCGTTTCGACGCCTCGGTCGCCTCGAACGCCGGACGCGTAATGCCGCCGGTCATGATGGTGCTCGTGCCCGGCACGGTCGTCTGCCCGG
>Ga0207707_10003406_pt1 | contig 14100 bp, 14 predicted proteins | sample KBSC83BmetaG_FD_184336 | JGI IMG/M metagenome (GOLD analysis project Ga0207707, IMG submission 184336) | Corn rhizosphere microbial communities from Kellogg Biological Station, Michigan, USA - KBS C8-3B metaG (SPAdes) (version 2) | ecosystem: Host-associated > Plants > Roots > Rhizosphere ...
AGACCGCGATAAGCGCTCCTCAGCAGTGCGCGGTTTTCTTGAACTCCCTGTCCATGGAGGACATTGGAGATCAGGACTAAATCGAATCCGCGCGGCAACGGATCTTTCACCATATCGAGGGCCATGACCTGCACCCGTTTTGCCATCTTTGCGTGATAGACCGCGTCGCGGGTAAAAGGAACAACTCTGGGATGTTCCACGATGGTCGCCCGAAGTCGAGAAAAGCGGCGACAGCAAGCAAGCGCAAAGGTTCCAAGCCCGCCGCCGACATCTAGGAGAGTTTTCGTGCGGCTCAATGGCAGCCGCTCGATCAAATAAGGCGCAATCTTGCGGGCGTCGTGGTCGAGGGCCCGGAGTAGCCGCTTGGTTTGTTTTCGATCGGTAAGAAAAGGCCGGGAGACTTTGGGCCGCTTTCCCGTAGTCAGAAAATCAGGGAGACTTCCCCAAAGGTCCCACGCATCATGGTCCGGCAGGAGAAAAGATCCCTTGCCAGAGCAAAGGTGACGCAGAGTAAAGGAAGAATTTTCATACTTCGCTGCCCGCTTGCGCAGTAACCCCATTGCCGTCAGCGCATCGAGAAAGATATTCCATCCTTCCTGAGTCCCGCCAAAATGCTTCGTGGCAGCTTTGGAACCTCTTGCTCCTTTTCCGAGCCAATCAAAGAGTTCCACGTGGACCGCAGTACTCAGGATACGAGCCAGCCAATAGCTCCCTTCGCTTCGAAGTCTTTGCGGAGTCCATTGGTTGGTCGCACCGTCTCGATAGGGCATGACGGCTCAGGATCGAGCCCCAGCCGCGATCCGATGGTAGAGCCTTTCATAGCCGTCCACCATCTGCTCCACTGAAAAATTCTCTTGCACCCACTGCCTGCAGCGCCTTCGATCCAGGCTCTCGATCCGGTGAATCGCTTTTACCATTTCTTCCTCGGTGGATATCAAATATCCACTCTCCCCGTCTTTCACCAGCTCCGGCATAGAGCCGCGTGGATAAGCCAAGACCGGAGTTCCGGCCGCCATGGCCTCGGCCACCGCCAGGCCAAACGGCTCCTCCCACTGAGGGGAGAAGAGAAATCCTTTCGCCCGTCCGACGGTTTGCATGAGTTGATCGTGGGGTAAGCCTTTAATGTGCCTGATCCTGTCACCATCAATGCAGGGCTGAATTTCATTCGAGAAATATTTTTCGCTCCAAGGTAGATGGGAGGTAGTCTGGCCGACGATCAGGAGTCGCGCGTTTGCTTTTCTAACGATCCGGATGGCCTCGACAATGCCTTTTCCCGGCGTCATCCGTCCGACGGCGATGAAGAAATCCTCCGGCCGATCGTTGAAAGGAATTTCCTCCACATCGATTCCGTTATAAATCACCGGCAGGGACTCGTCTCCGAGCATTCTGGCTTGCGCCTGGCTGATGCAAACCGGGAAGCAGTGAGGGAAGTGATCCCGATAATATTCGTGAAGCTCTCTTTCAGTATAAGCGTAGGTGATCACTGTGGGGGTTTTCGAAAAAGAGGAGAAGTAAGGGGCCAGGGTAGGCCAGTGGGCATGAATAAGATCGAACCGGCCGGCCTGGCGATAGAGATTATACGTGTTGCGCGCCTCAAATTCTTTTTCTAGATAGAACGTCGACTGAGGATCGTCCGAGGTTGCCACGGACAGCACCGATTGCAGCGGACAATCGACCTTGGAGTCTCCCGCAGCAAACAGATCCACTTGATGTCCGCGCTTGGTGAGGTGCTGGCAGAGCTCAAAGACAATGCGTTCGGTTCCGCCATGAGTCTTCGGCGGGATCGAAAGATAGATGCTGGAGATCTGGGCAATCTTCATAGTGCCAGGAAGTCATCCGAATCCTTCGCGATGCAAAAAATCTACGCTCAATGCCGTTGAGCCTTGTCAGCGGGCGTCTGATCAGTTTCCGTCTCATCCCACACGGTGGAGCCATCCAGAGTTTCCACGTTGAATTGGTAGTCGTAAACCAGAGAGCCCCCGTAGGTCGCGCCGTACGAAACCAGTACTCCTGCAAGGATCGACAGTATCATCGTCGAGAAATTCGCATGGCCGCCGTCGTACTGTAAAAGACGTACGATAATATCCGCAATGACGATTCCAGTAACGGTCAGCATTATGGCCATATGCCAGTTGGCGGTGCGCCAAACCTGCGTATGCTTGGCTTTGCCCGGAAACCCGGTTGAAGGTTGCCGGTCCATGCCTTTCCACCAGTCCCAGAAGCCAGTGAGCGCGGTGGCCAGAGAGACGATGGCCCCAGCGATAATAATGTAGGTACCGGACACAAAGAAATCCCGGCCGACACTGCCAGACGGGCCAACATAAGAGATTACGTCGAATATGGCCACCAATACGTAACAGACGATCGGGAAATCGGTGAGAGGTGGGTGAAATGGCTTGCCTGCCCAACCCCGCAATCCTCTGAACTCGCGGCCTTCTAAGGTGAGCGATGGTTTGATCGAGAATAGCCTCGTCATGGTTCCTCCTTACTTAAACACATCTATTACGCCAGTTCTGTACAGGCAATATTGAATGCATGTAATGGCTCATTAGAGGTCGATGACCACATCGCTCCGAGGCTGGGAGCAGCAAATAAGCGCGTTGCCGTCGGCAGGGGATTCGAGCGGCTCGGGCCGGTAGTCGACCGCTCCCGCCACGAGGCCGCTCTCGCAGCGATGGCACACCCTGGTGCGGCACGACCATCGCACAGGAACTCGCAGGCTTCGGCAAGCTCCAAGAGGCTTCGGTACTTCGAATGCCAATGAATCGAGAGGTTGCTGCGCGCAAACGAGACGAGCGGCCCGGGTTCCCACGGGCGCGACGAGCGAGTGCGGTGGTCGATGATGGGAATTGACGATCCCGGGCATACTGGATTCGCCAGAACCGAACACTTCGGTATACATGCGCGCGCGGGAAACGCCCCAGGCTGCGAGATCCGTGCTCACGGCGCGCATGAATGCCGTTGGACCGCATAGGTAAAAATCGGCCTCGCGCGGAATATTCAGTTCGTCGAAGCGCGCTACCGCTAAATGACCACGGGCATCGAAATCCGCGCCGAGTCGATCTTCCGGCGTCGGTCTGCTGTACCAGATTCGGCTCCGGCCATGGGGGCAGGAGGCGGAGCAGGGCGCGCGACTCCCGGGCAAACGGGTGGTGCCTGCCGTTGCGGGCGCCGTAAAGCCACCGGATTTTCCGTGTTGAACGCATGGCGGCGAGCACTATCGCCAGCACCGGAGTGATGCCGATGCCGGCGCTCGCCAGAACGATCGGGCGTTCGCCCGGTTTGAGCGTGAAGTTGCCTCGTGGCGCGCTCAACTCCAGCATGTCGTCAATCTCGGTCTGGCATCGAGGTAAGTGCTGGCCGCACCGGTGATCTCGCATTTAATGCTTATTCGGTACTGTGCCACATTGGGCGAGCCCGAGAGCGAGTAGCTGCGCATAAGCGGTGATGCTTCGCGCTTAGGTTGCAGGCGTAGGACAATGAACTGGCCCGGTAGTGGCGCACTGAGCAGCAGCCCGTCCGCCGGCTCAAACACGAGCGAAATCAATCGACGCTCTCACGCATTTTTGCGGCGACACGCGTGGGACGAAAGCCCCGCCAGGCGGGTGGCGAGAGCGAAATGTCTGAAGGTGCAAGCCCGGGGTTCCCGCTCGCCGGGCCGGTGCTGAGCTCTTGCTGAAGCAGAGCCTGGAACGAGCTTTTCCTCATCAGGCAGACCTTCCACGGTGAAGTTTTCGCCAAACGGTCCGAGGCTGAAGTCATCTCGGCCAAGTTCCCGCTGCCAGTAGCGGTAGCAATCGATCTGGTAGACAAATACGGCGATGTTCGCCGCCGTAGCCGATCAGGTCGCCCTGTCCGTCACCGTCGAGATTGAGCCGACGCGCCATGCGCCGGCCCGAAACGGCGCGCTTCCAGACCGCGGTATGGACGGTCTCCCCGTGCCACGCGATATCCTTTGGAAGACCGACGTTGACCGACAGTAGCTGGGCCATAACAGTCTTGCTTTTTCGAGCCTCGCGCGGGGCTTATCTCCGACGATCGCCGCAAAGGTCTTTTCAGAAACCGATGCGGTCACCTTGCCGCCGCCGTGCAAGTCAATCCGGCATTTGCCTTTTCCGAGCGATCAAGAGCATTCCCGTCAACACAAAGCTCCGCCCTGCGAAAATGCGCTCGGCGGCTCTTCGTTGACTGCGGCCACCTTGAGCGCCGGCTCGTCGATGACCAACTTAAGAATCGCGCGTCCGATTCGTCCCAGGCCATTGATAGCGATTCTGGTGCTCATCCTGGGAGCGTGCTCAACCCTTCACCACGGTCGCCGTAGATATTGTAATTTCCCCAAGGTAAGCTCGCTGCACTTCAGGGTCGTTTTCCAGTTCCTTGGCGGTGCCTTCGCGTACGATCTCGCCGGTCTCCATCACGTAGCCACGGTCGGCAACGGACAGCGCGGCGTGCACGTCCTGCTCGACCAGCAGCACGGTGACTCCCTGGCTGCGGATCTGCGTCATGGTTTCGAGCAGTAAATCGACGATCACGGGGGCCAGCCCCAGGCTCATCTCGTCCACCATCATCAGCCGCGGCCTAGCCATCAGGGCGCGCGCCATCGCGCACATCTGCTGCTCGCCACCCGACAGACTCCCTGCAAGCTGGCGACGGCGCCCGGCGAGCGCCGGGAAGAGCTGATAAGCACGCTCCAGATCGCCGTTGATCGCCGTCTTGTCCCGGCGCTTGTAGGCACCCATCCGTAGGTTTTCTTCAATGCTCATGCGGTCGAAAAGCTGACGTCCTTCCGGGACCTGCACCAGGCCCATCGCGAAAACCTCGTCCGCGGTGGCGCCGGCAATCGACCGGCCATCGAAGCTCATGTCGCCCCGCGACGGTATGAGCCTCGAAAGCGCGCGCAGCAAAGTGGTCTTGCCGGCGCCGTTACCGCCGACCATGGCCACGATTTCGGCCGGCCGGATGTCGATGCTCACGTCGCGCAACACCGGCATTTCGCCATATCCCGCACTGAGCCGCGTGATCTTGAGCAACGGGTCGCTCATTGTCGTTTGTGCCCCAGGTAGGCTTCGATCACCCGCGGGTCGCGCAGCACGTCGTCGGTTCCGCCTTCCACGATCTTCTCGCCGTGATGCAGCACCAACACCCGGTCCGAGAGGCTCTTGATCGCCTTCATCACATGCTCGATCACCAGAATGCTGATCCCCTGGTCGCGTATTTTCTTGATGTCCTCGATGACCTCTTCGATCTCGACGTGATTGAGGCCGGCCATGACCTCATCCAACAGCAAGAGTCGGGGCTTCATGGCGAGAGCCCTCGCCAGCTCCAGCCGCTTGCGATCGGGCCCGCCCAGCGCATCCGCGCGCTGCGCAATGCGTCTGCCCAGACCGACGAACTCCAGGCATGCGCGGGCCTGTTCGCGCGCGCGCCCGAGATTGTGCTCGCCGCCGTTCGCGCCGAACAGCGCCCCCACCGACACGTTCTCCAGCACGCTCATGCCCGGGAACGGCTTCATGACCTGGAAAGTGCGGCCGATACCCAGGTGGGCGCGCCGGTAGGCCGGCACCCCGCGCATCGACTGCCCTTCGAACATCAGATCGCCCTCGGTCGGCTCGAGCGTGCCGTTCACCATGCTAACGAGCGTGGTCTTGCCGGCGCCGTTCGGCCCGATCAGGCCGAGAATCTCGCCGCGTTTCAGATGGAAGCTGACGTCATTGACCGCCACCAGGCCGTGGAAGCGCTTAACAAGGCCGCTGACTTCGAGAATATTGTCCATTTACAAACGGTGCGTCCTGACGTTGTCGATGAAGTAGCGCCAGCCCGCCCGCTTGATGTGCTGAACGAGATGGGCGATGCCGCGCGGCATGAACACCACCGCAATGACGATGACGATGCCGAAGAACATGCTGGCGATACTCGTGACCTTGGTCGCGAGAACTTCGGAGATGACCGACAGGATAAACGCTCCCACCACCGGACCGAGTACGCTGCCCGGGCCGCCGAACACCGCCATAATGATCATCTTGACGTTGAGGCCGATATCGAACACGCCGACCGGATCGATAAAGGTGATGTAGTAGGCATAAATCCCGCCCGCGAGCGCGGTGAACGCCGCCGAGAGCATGAACGCCAGAACCTTGTAGAGCGTGGTATTGACGCCCATCACCGCAGCGCTTTCCTCGTTCTCGCGAATGGCAATCAGGCCAAGACCAAAGCGGCTGTGCGAGAGCCAAAAGATGGTCAGCGTGGCGAGTACCAGGAGTCCCAGCGCCAATTCGTAGAACAGCACCTCGCTTCTGAGCAGCGGCAAAACCAGCCCGATATTGCCGCCCGCGATCTCGAGGTTGGAAACGATCGCGGTCATGACCAGAGCAAGGCCGAGAGTGCAGATCGCAAAATAGTGGCCCTTGAGCCGCAGCACCGCCAGCCCCAACAGCCCGGCGAACGCGATTCCCAGGCCGAGACCGAGCAACATCCCCACCCAGAACGGCAGGTGGTACTGCACCATGGCAATGGCCACGCCGTAGGCGCCGAGTCCGTAGAACACCGAATTGCCGAACGACGGATAGCCGGTAAAGCCGCCGATGATGTTCCAACCCTGCGCCAAGGTCGCCAGCAGAAGGACGTTGATGCCGAACTGCACGAGCACGGTGTTGCCGATCCAGGGCAGCGCGGCAAGCAGCGCGACGATTACCGCCAGCACTATCCCCCAGGCAGTGCTTTTCATGTCGTTCTGCCGAGAAGGCCGCTCGGCCGCACAATCAGGATCAGGACCAGAATGCCGAAACTCGCCACATCCCGGTAAGTGGACCCGATGTAAAGCGCAGTGAGCGATTCAATGATGCCCAAGAACAGGCCGCCGACGATCACCCACAGCGGATTGTCGAGGCCACCGATGATCGCGATCACAAACGACTTGGCGGTAAGCGGCCCTCCGATATAGGGATTGATTTGTGACACGGTTCCATAGAGCCCGCCCGCGACCCCGGCGAGCGCCGCCCCCAGACCGAAGGTCAGTGCGTAAACGCTCTTCGGACTGACGCCATAGAGCCGCGCAGCGACCAGGTTCTGCGCGGCGGCGCGAATGCCCCGCCCGGTGCGGGTGTGAAGCAGCAACAGCCACATCGCCACCGTGAGCCCGATCGCGATCACGAAGACGAGAACCTGCACGTAAGGAATCGTGATGCCGCCGACCGTGTAGTTCGTCCCGGCGTAGCCGGGATTGATGGTGCGGAAGTCGGCCGAGAACCAGGACTGTGCCAGATAGGTAAGGACCACCTCGATGCCGAAAGTGATCAGCAGGGTATTGAACATCGGCCCGCGGATCACCAGGTTGAGAACGCCGCGCTGGATGAGATAGCCGATGGCGAACAGCACTGCCGCCGCAATCGGCAATGCGGCAAAGGGGTCGATGTGCGCGCCGGTCACCAGGAAATAGGTGACATAGGCACCCAGCATGATGAGCGCCCCGTGCGATAGGTTGACGATATTGAGCACCCCCCAGACCAGGGCGAGCCCCAGCGCCATCAAGGCGTAGAGCCCGCCCAAGAGAATGCCGCTAACCAGGACTTGAAAAAGCAGTTCCACCTAGCGCTTGTTCCAGGGCGCCAGCGGATACTGCAGTTGGTTGATGAAGTCTTTCCCGGCGTAGATCGGAACCACCTTGTCATTCTGGATCTGAACCATGATCTGCGGCAGGCTGATCTGGCCCTTGTCATCAAAGGCGACCCGGCCATACAGGCTGTCGAAGCTCACCTTGGTCAGCGCATCCCGCACCTTCTGCGGATCGGTGCTGCCCGCTGCCTGGATGGCGTTGACCAGGGCTTCGACCACTGCCACACCGGATGCGGCATGGTAGTCGGGCTCGTAGCCGAATTTCGTCTTCCAGGCGCGGGCAAACTCCTCGGCACTACCGAACCACTGGTCCTTCAGCGTCGCCGACGGCAGCCACGCGGTCATCCCGCTCGCGCCATTCGCATCCTTGCCCAGCGCGTGGCGGAAGTCGGCGCTGGGAACGCCAACCGTGAACGAATACAGCTTCGGGCTCACGTCGAGGCTTTTCGCCTGACGGATGAAGTTCAGGACCTCGGTTTCATGGCCCGCGACCAGCACGGCATCCGTGTTCTCGCTCTTGATGCGCGAAAGTAACACGGAGAAGTCCGACGCATTGGTGCTGTAGCGCTCGTCGATCACCGTCTTCAGACCGGCTTTGTTGAGCAACTCGCGCGTGCCCTTCGCCACCGACACGTCGAACGAATCATCGGCATAAAGCAGCGCCACGGTCTGCGGCCTGGGATTGAGCTTCGTCATCGCCTCGATCGTGCTGCCGAAATAATTGCTCGCCGCCGGCAGCGTGCCGAAGATGTATTGATAACCGCGGCTGTAGATCTGGTCCGATGCGCCGCCCCCCTGCACCATTGGCACCCGGCTCTTTTCCGCAATCGACGAATCCGCCAGCACGAAATTGCTGGCGAAAGGTCCCAGCAGGAAGTTCACTTTGTCCTGCGCCAGCAGTTGCACATACTGGCGCACGCTCAGGTTAACGTCCGACTGGTTGTCGAGAATCTTCAGCGCGATCTTCTGGTGCGCCGAACCGATCTTGATGCCGCCTGCGGCGTTGATCTTCTCCACCGCGAATTCGTAGGCATCCTTGTAATAGCGCCCGGTGTTGGCAACCGGCCCGGTGAGCTGCACCGAAGCGCCAAAGGTGACCGGCTGCGCCCATGCTGCCGGAGTCAGAAACAAAAATGCAAGGAAAAATAGGAATGGATACATGATGACCTCCTCTGCTGTTAAGGCTTAACCTGGGGGGCTTTTCTCTGCCTGGATCTGCGCGATCGTATCCAGAGCCAAGGCCGAATGAGCGTAAGCGCCCCCCGCGCGCATTTCCGCGGCGACCCAGATGGCTTCCATGATTTCCTCGGCCGTCGCCCCATGCCGCAGAGCTGCACGGGTATGGCCGCGGATGCAATACGGGCACTGCGTCACATGTGCGACCGCAACCGCGATCAACTGCTTGGTCTTCGCAGGAATCGCACCTTCAGCGAACACGCTCTTGCTGAAGGCTTGGAAGGTCGCGGCCGGCCCGGGTGCCAGTCGGTTTCGCTGCTCGGTGATTTGTCGAGTCGCCTCCGGATACATCTGTTCGTCTTCTGACATCGATATCTCCCTTCACGCTTATCGTTTGCTGGACGGTCGGGCTCGCCTTCGAACGCTGCGAGGAGAACTTTCGTCCGCCCGCTCCACCAGATAGTCGCGCAAGACCACGGCGCCGTTGTGAACGGTGTCATGGGCGCTGTAGAGCAGGGTCACCGTACCGCGTCTTGCTGCGTCGAGGATGGGTTTCCAGGCGCCGGCGTTCGCGTCCAGTTCATCCCGATATCGCTGCTGGAAGTTCTCCCAGCGCTCCACCCGATGGCCGAACCACTTGCGCAGCTCTGTGCTGGGGGCGACTTCCTTCATCCACGCATCGGCCTCGAGGCTCTGCTTCTTCATGCCGCGCGGCCACAGGCGTTCCACCAGGATTCGCCGGCCATCTCCGCGAGCGGGAAGTTCGTATGCGCGCTTGATCCGAATCATGAGCTGCCGCCAGGATTTTACGAGTCAATTTGCGACGAGCCTGGCCTCGAGGGTGATCTCAGTGCCAGCCAGAGCTGCGATACTGGACAACCCGCCTTGGCGGCTTGGGCGTGCTCCGCAAACGTTGCCTGGTCGATGCCGGGCACCCTGGCCTCGCAGACGATGTGGCTCTTGGTGATTTTGAAGCCGCCGTCGTGCGGCCGCGACGGTGACATGGGCGGTCGCATCGACGTAGCCGGGCTTGAAGCCCGCGTTGCCCAATACCAGCGACAGCGCCATCGCGAAGCAGCCCGCATGGGCCGCGCCCAGCAGCTCTTCGGGATTAGTGCCAGCGCCGTCGGTGAAGCGCGAGGCGAACGAGTACGCTGCCTGGAACGCTCCGTTTCCAAAATCGACCTGCCCCCTGCCTTCCTTGAGGCTTCCTTCCCAGCGCGCGTGTGCTTTGCGTGTCGGCATTTCCGCTCCTTTCCAGAGAACCTGCAAACCTCGCAGCCGGTGAAAATGTACCGTGCGGATATCAACGTATCGATTCTAGGTAAACTCATATTCGTGACTGTCGGTCCCACACTATTCCGTTCCTGAAGTAAATCCGCCATTGCAGAGGAAAGAATCCGCTCCAACAGCTTTCAGGGATTTTCGCATATATGCTTGCATCCCGCTCCAGAATTCAGCTGGCCCTGACTACCAGCACCGGATCGCCGGAGTGTCGCACCACGGTTTCCGTTACGCTGCCCAAACACCCAACGTTTCACACCCGATTTCACGTCCCATCTTAATGATCTGATCGGCGCTGACACCTTCCTTCGCAACATAGGAACTACGTTCATGGTCGGTTGATTAAGTCGAGTTTAACTTTCAGGTCTTTGGCGCCGCCGCCTATGATTAGGTCATCAAATTGCCACGGTCAGGCATTAATGACGGTGAGAAGGCTAAACATTGCACCGACCCAAATCGCCAATTTGCCATTTCCTCATTCCGGCGAGACGAAAGACGGCGCAGAGAAAAGATCGCATCCTCCCACACCCTAGTATCAAGTCTTGCCAAAGTACTTTAAACACCGGTCGATTCAGCAATCGCTAAAGGACGATAACATGAGCCACAAGCCCAATAACAGAGACTGGTATTGAAGTGGCATGTAGGGCTAGCCATCTTTCCCGTCGTGAAACACGGGCATGTCTCTGGCTGAACGTGCGCGCGCACCGCCTTGTTCCGCCACGGGCCAATGGGTTTTTCTGGCGCAATGCAAGCGTTGCTGGAACCAGGTTTCTTGAAACCACTGCGATGGGTGATCAGCAAGCTTGCCTTCCTTGTACAGGCAGCCATTCGCTTTGCTTTGTCTAAAAATCAGTTGCCAAGAGCTCATGAGTTTTTCTCCTCTTTATTCGGTTTAGAGTTGCTTTTATATCACTGGCGGGATTCAGTCCGTTGCGCGATTTCATGCACGGATTCTATCTTTCTCCTTAGCCCTGTGTAGAGGAATGGAGTCGAGACTAAGAACAGCAGGTTATCCGAAGATACCTCTACGCAGAAAAACGGATTCATAAAGCCTTCTTTATTCGCATCCATTCGCCAAATAAGAAGCTTAGAATGAGCAAAGGCGTTTTTTGAGTTCGACATTATTTGTTCCGCTCCGCGAAACAAGATGCGCTGCGAAATCATAGAACCAAAAGCGAGGGTCAGCGGCTACGGGTGAAACGAAAGTGTGTACTTACTGGGGCAACGTTGTACCTGAGAATGACCTTGTAAGATCTTTCGATGGTTTACAACATGTTCTTGGGGGTCACAAAGCCGCGCGGCTCAAAATGGAATACACTGACATGTTCACCCCACCCATTTTTTTTGGCACTGCTTGCTCATGTCGCAGGCTTCGTGGTGGAGACAAGGACAACTCTGGCAACATGGAAGTAAAAATCTTGAGACGCAGATCCTCTTCGTCTCTAAGCTCATAGGAGCGCCTCTGGATGACGCGGATCTTGTTGTTCAACCCTTCGACGAAACCCAAAGAGACTTTGTTTTCCGCTCTGCTGTAAGCAGCGATGCCATGCCTATGGTTCTCGATCATCTCAGCGAATTTCTTATAGGGCGGACCTCGACGGCGTGGATGCGTTCGAATCAGCTGAGACTCTATTTTTCATCGTTCGCCTACATCATCTTGATGCAGCGATTGCGGCAGTTGGGACTGAAAGGAACGGAGTTGGCCCAGGCACAATGCGAGACCATTAGGCTTAAGCTGTTCAAAATCGGCGCTCAGGTTGCGGCCATGAGGCGAACAGAGCCCGAGCGGGGCTTGAAACACCGCCGAAAGTTGACACCCTCGGTGATTCGATCACCAAGCAGGGACCGTTGCCCCTGTGATCCAGGGTTGACGGGCTCAGTTCATGACCAAAGGGATCAACGACCTACTCCGGCCACCGTAACAGCTGCCTTGTGCCATAAACAGGGTTCATAGCTGGAGGTGTGGGCGGCGCTCAATGTTTTCAACCGCTGGATTTTTCTCCTTGTGAGGAATGCAGGCTAGGTATTGGCCGGCAAGGGTGATAAAAGCGAGCCATTCATCAGGAGGGTCTATGATCAAGATCTGGGGTCGGACCGATTCTTCCAACGTGCAAAAAGTCTTGTGGTGCTGCGGCGAGCTCGGGGTCGCGTTCGAGCGGGTCGATTGGGGTGGAAAATTCGGCGGGAACGACGATCAAGCGTATCGCGACATGAATCCCAACGGTCTCGTGCCGACGATGCAAGACGGCGATTTCATCCTATGGGAATCGAACAGCATCATGCGTTATCTCAATGCCAAGTACGGCAGCGGCAAATTACTTCCCATCAGCCCCGAAGGAATGGCCAACGCCAACCGCTGGATGGATTGGCAACTCTCGGCCTTCAACGCGGCGATCGTGCCGCTATTCTGGAATCTGATCCGCACGCCGCCGGATAAACGCGACCCTAAAGCCGTAGCGGCGGCGCTGGATAAAACATCCAAAGCTTGGCAGATGGTGGAAACCCACCTGGCGAAGAATCGATTTCTCGGCGGCGAGGAATTTTCTCTCGGTGACATTCCGCTCGGAGTCTGGGCCTATCGCTGGTTCAATTTGCCGATCGAACGACCGACGCAGCCGCGCATCGAGGGCTGGTATGCGCGCCTGAACGAGCGCAAGCCCTACCAGACGCATATCATGATACCGATGACCTGATTACCGGATGCGCGAGCAACTCCGCAATTTCATGCCACGCTCGGCAGGGTTATTTCGATTTTGGTGCCAGCGCCGGCACCATCGGCAATCGCGATCGTGCCGCCATTGCGCTCGACGAACTTTTTCGCCAAGGGTAAGCCGATGCCGGTCCCGTAAGGCTTGGTGGTAAAAAACGGTTCGAAGATCCGTTGGCGATTCTCCGCTGGAACACCGCTGCCCGTGTCTTCGATACAAAGCTGCACGACGGTTCCCGAGCCGTTAGCGTTTGCCGATCGAGTTCGGATCGTCACGCGACCGTCTTTGGGAGTAGCCTCCAGTGCGTTGGTCACGACCGCCATCAGGGCTTGCTCCAATTGATTGACGTCCGAGCTGACCCAGGGCGAAGCCTCGTCCAGCTCCAAGTCGAGGCAGACTTTCGCTTCGTTGAATCGGGAATTCAGGGTTTCCATCACCTCGCGCACCACCGTGTTGACCTCGACGCGGCTCGCGCGCGGTTCCAGAGGTTTGGCAAAATTGAGCAATCCCTGCATGCGTTTTTGCACGCGGTCGACCTGCTGCATGATGCTTTTCAGCGTTTCATTCATGGCGTCGCGCTTTGCCGCGCCATCGACGCCGGTGTCGAGCATGCCCACTTGCGCCGCGGCGCGAATAGACGAAAGCGGATTTCCGATGCCGTGCGCGACGGCCGCGGCCATTTCTCCGACCACGGCCATCCGCTGTGAAGCCACCAGCTCGGCTTGCATCTTGAGCAGGTTTTCCTGCTGCTCGGCGATCTTGCGCGCGGCCTGGCGGACGATGGCGAACAGAGAAACATAGAGAAGCAAACCGCCGCCCACCGCGCCGAACAGAACGATCAGGCGCGCTTCACGAATGGCTTGGAAGAGTCCGTCGGGGCGGCGATAGGTTTCAAAAACGCCAAGCAGCTCTTTGCCGTTTTCAGAATAGATCGGCACATAGATTTCCACGGCGGCCGCTCGTCCGGTCTGTCCCGGCTCAGCTTCGGTAAGCGAGCGCATGTCGGCAATAACGGCGCCACGGATCGCCTTTTGAAGCTGCGGGTTTTCGGGAAACGACTTTCCCACCAGCCGCTTGTCATCCGACCACAGCACCACGGCTTTGGGACTATAGACTTTAAAGCTTACGATCTCCGGCGATAGACGCATGTAGTCGAGCAGCGCGGCGAACTTCGGACCCACGGACTTTCGATCCCGGGTTTTGAAATCGTACTCTTCGAGAAATTTTCGCACGTCCGCGCGGACAATCTGCGCGGTGGTCTGCCACTCACGATCGAGGATTTGATTGATCAAATAATTGGACACGATCAGCCACAAGACGA
>Ga0207707_10003407_pt1 | contig 14099 bp, 11 predicted proteins | sample KBSC83BmetaG_FD_184336 | JGI IMG/M metagenome (GOLD analysis project Ga0207707, IMG submission 184336) | Corn rhizosphere microbial communities from Kellogg Biological Station, Michigan, USA - KBS C8-3B metaG (SPAdes) (version 2) | ecosystem: Host-associated > Plants > Roots > Rhizosphere ...
TTTCAATATCCCGCCCTTCGCTCCCGGTGGGGCGTATCACATCAAGGTCACGGCGCGCGATGAAGTGGCGAAAGTCGAGTTGACGTCGCAACTGGATTTCCAGGTGCGCGGGCACTCCGTCGAGCCCAGCCCGACTTTGACGGCGCGGAATTTGCGCTTCGTCAAAGACGAAACCGACGGGCCGCCGCTGGTCCCGCCGGTGTATCATCCGGGCGAGAGGCTGTGGGCGCGCTTCGATATAACCGGCTATAAATACGGCGATATGAACCACTATTCGGTGGAATATGGACTGGCCATCCTGCGCGAATCGGGCGAGCAGGTTTTCGCGCAGCCCGCGGCCGCGGCCGATGCCGGCGAAGGTTTCTATCCGCAGCGCTACGTCCCGGGTGCGGTCAGCTTGAATCTGCAGCCGGATGTTCCCGAAGGCAGCTACACGCTGGTGATCACCATGGAAGACAAAGCGGGCGGGCAGATGGCGGAGGCGCGGGCTGGGTTCCGCATCCAGAAATAAAGGTCCAATCCGCGCGCGTGTTACACTGAAAAGCGCAACATTTCTAGGAGTTTTCGCGTGGATCGTCAAACCCGTAAAGATCTCAAGACCGATAAGTTTGCCGAGGATGTCTTCGACGTTTTCGAGTGGGTTTCCGTACATAAGGCCGAAGTGGTGCGCTATGGCGCCGTTCTGATGGCCGTGGTGCTGATCATCGTGGGCGTTGTGTATTATAACCGGAGCCAGGCGGTGGTCCGCGGGGAAGCGCTGGCGAAAGCGTTGCGCATCGACGACGCCACCACCGGAGAAGTGGTTCAGCCCACCAATATGCATTTCGACACCGATGGCGAAAAGGACAAGGCCAAGGTGCAAGCGTTCACGGACCTTTCGGCCAAGTACAGCGGAACTCAGGAGGGCGCGGTCGCCGATATGTATCTGGGCAGCTATGCGGTCGACGCGGGCAACATGGCGGAAGCCGAAAAACGCTACAGAAGGGTGGTCGAAGAGGGGCCCAAAGCCTACGCCGGGCTGGCGCGGCTCTCGCTCGCGCAGGTTTACGCTTCCGAGGGAAAGATGGCGGATGCCGAGAAAATATTGCGCGATGCTATGGCGAATCCGTCGTTAACGGTGTCGAAGGAGCACGCGACCATCGTGCTGGGCGAGTTGTTGGCACAAACCAATCCGGCCGAAGCGCATAAGCTGATCGATCCGCTGCGCACTTCGCTGCGGGGAGCCATCAGCCGCACGGCCATTACCGATTCGGCGAACCTTCCGCCAGTGAATCCCCCCGCGGCGCCGCCGGCTGCCAAGAAGTAATGACCGGCGCGAGGTGATCCTGCCCGGCGCCCTGGCCCATTTGCGGTTCCCGCTGGAACGCTCGCGGGGACGCCGCTACCCGGAACTGGCGCATCCTTATCGCAATCCTTTTCAGCGCGACCGCGACCGCGTGGTTCATGCACGGGCCTTTCGACGTCTGGAAAACAAGACGCAGGTGTTTACGGCGGGCGTTTCGGATCACTTCCGCAACCGGTTGACGCATACCATCGAGGTCTCGCAGATCGCGCGGACGATGGCAAGCGTTCTGGGCGTGGACGAAGACTTGACCGAAGCGCTGGCGCTGGCGCACGACATCGGCCATCCGCCGTTCGGCCACGCGGGCGAGGAGCAACTGGACCGGCTGATGCGCCGTTTCGGCGAGCGCTTCGATCATAATCTGCAAGCTCTACGCATTGTGGAATCGTTTGAAAGCCGCTATGCACGCTTTCCAGGATTGAACCTGACGTTCGAAGTACGCGAGGGGATCGCCAAGCATTCACGTGATTTTGAGCGCGGGGAGTTTGCGGAACTGGACGAGTATCTGCCGGGGCTGCGTCCGCCGATCGAGGCACAGTTGATCGATGCCTGCGATGAGATCGCCTACGACACGGCGGATCTGGATGACGGCTATCACGCGGGTCTGGTGACGATCGAAGCCGCCTGCCGCGCCTCCGACATGTTTCGAGAATTGGCGGAGGCCGCGGAAATGCAGTTCCCGGGGGCTCCGGAGCGTGTGCGCATGCATGAGGTGGTGCGTGGGTTGATTGACTGGCTGGTTTCGGGGTTGTTGGAAGGGACCGTGGCGGCGTCGCAGGGGCTGGCCGACGTGGAGGCGGTGCGCGCTTATCCCGAGCGCGTGGTGCGGTTCACTCCGGTGACGGCGGAAGGCGCGGCGCAGTTGAAGCGGTTCTTGCGGGCCGGGGTATATGAATCGGAGCAACTGGTGGAGGAACGGCAGCGTTCCGTGGCGCGGATCGAGCGGTTGTTCGAAGTTTTATTGGCACGGCCAGATTTGATGCCCGCCGCGTATCGCGAAGAGTCCGCCGGCGAATCGCTGCATCGCCAAGTGTGCGATTACATTGCGGGCATGACCGACGGGTTTTTCGAGCGGACCTGCGACCAGCTGGGCGTCTGATTAGGGACAGTATCCTCAATCCCCGGCCCGGCCACTCGACGGCCCCCGACTGGATTCCCGGGGATTGAGGATACTGTCCCTAATCGGTCAACCTTCCGGGCTGGTTTGCGTTGTAATAGGTAGTGATGCGGAAGCTGTTGGCAGTATCGGCATTGGTGTTGTGTTTGGGGGCCCGCAGCCCCAAGTTATCCAAAGACGACCAGGTGATTCACGCTCTGAACCGGCTGACCTTCGGGCCGCGGCCCGGAGACGTTGAAGCGGTTCGCAAGATGGGCGTGAAGAAGTGGATCGACCTGCAGCTTCACCCCGAGCGCATCGCGGAGAATCCGGAGTTGGCGCAGAGGTTGGCTCCGCTCGAATCGTTGCGGCTCTCGCAGGTCGACACCGAGCGCAATTATCCCAATCCGCAAATGATCCGCGCGATTGCGGCGGGACGCCAGGCGATGCCTGAGGATCCGGTAACGCGCGCGGCTGTCGAGCGTGTGGTGCGGCGTTTCAAAGTAAAAAAGGACACCGCTGATAATGGGCCGCTGGAGCCGGCGATTCCGTTGGAGCAGTTGTTGAGCCGCGAGCAGATTCGCATGATACGAACGGGTACCGTCGATCAGAAGCGCGCTGTGATCGCTGCCATTCCCGGAGACCAGATGGACGATGTCGCGATTGCGCTGCCTCCGGGACTGCGCTTGCAACTCTTGCCCGCCGTCGAACCCATGCTACGCCGCAAGCTGATGCTACTAACGGCGCCGCAACAACTAGTGGCGTTCGATTTGAGCGAAGGCAAACTGTACCGCGCGATTCTGAGCAACCGGCAGCTTGAGGAGCAGCTGGTCGATTTCTGGTACAACCATTTCAACGTCTTCTTGGACAAGGGCGCCGACCGCTATCTGGTCCCGACCTATGAGCGCGAGGCTATCCGTCCGCATGTGCTCGGCAAGTTCCGCGATCTGTTGGAGGCCACGGCCAAGAGCCCGGCGATGCTGTTTTTCCTGGATAACTGGGAAAGCGTCGGTGCCACGGCGCCGCAGCGCGGGAACGCCAAGCGGCCGGTGCGTGGGCTGAACGAAAACTACGCGCGCGAGCTGATGGAGCTGCACACGCTGGGCGTCGACGGCGGCTACACGCAGAAAGACGTCACGGAAGTGGCGCGCTGCTTCACTGGCTGGACCATCCGCCAGCCGCGCGAGGGCGGTGACTTCTTTTATAACGATCGCGTACACGATAAAGGCGAGAAGACCGTGCTGGGCGTAAAGATTCCCGCAGGCGGCGGTCGGGACGACGCCGAGAAAGTGCTGGATATTCTGGCGCGTCATCCGGCCACGGCACGATTCATTTCCAAAAAACTGGCGCGGCGATTCGTGGCCGACGATCCGCCGCAAAAGCTGATCGACAAGATGGCGAAGACCTTCCGTGACAAGAACGGCGACATCCGCGAGGTCATGAAAACCATGCTGACGTCGGATGAATTCTTCTCGCAGGCGGTCTATCGCGCGAAGGTGAAAACGCCGTTTGAGATGATCGTCAGTGCGGTGCGCGCTACCGGCGCTCAAGTGGACTTCGCGTTTCCGCTGGCGAATCAGATCGCGCAACTCGGCGAGCCGTTGTACCGGAAACTGGAACCCACGGGATACTCGGATGCGAATAGCGAGTGGGTGAACTCGGCGGCGCTACTGGCGCGCATGAATTTTGCTCTGTCGTTGGCGCAGAACAAGGTGCCGGGATCGAAGCTCGACGCGTCACTCTTCAGCGGCGCTCCGGCGGATATCGCGCGTCAGGTGCTGTTCACCGACGCGAAGCCGGAAACGCTGGCGGCGATCGAGAAACAGACGCAAGGCTCCGCCAGCGCACCGGTCGTGGGGCTCATGCTGGGCTCACCCGATTTTCAGAGGAGATGACGATGAGCACCCGACGAGTATTCCTGAAGAGCTCCGGACTCGCCATGTTCGGCGTGGGCGCGGCGCCGTTGTGGCTGGCGCGGGCGGCCGATGCGCCCAGCGCGCGAAAGAAAGTTTTAGTGGCGGTGTTCCAGCGCGGCGCGGTGGATGGGTTGAACGTCGTGGTCCCGTTCGGCGAGAAGAGTTATTACGCGCTGCGGCCGACAATTGCGATTCCGGCTGAATCAGCAGTCGACCTGGACGGGTTTTTCGGACTGCATCCGTCGCTTGCGCCGCTCAAGCCCATGTTCGATTCGAACAAGCTGGCGATTGTGCACGCCGTCGGATCGCCCGATCCGACGCGCTCGCACTTTGACGCGCAGGATTACATGGAATCGGGCACTCCGGGGCGCAAAGCCACCACCGACGGCTGGTTGAACCGGGCGCTGCCCGCTCTGGGTGACGCGCATAAGTCGCCCGTGCGCGCGGTGAGCCTGGGCCCGTCGTTGTCGCGGGCGGTGCGCGGCCACAACGATGCGGTTGCCATCAACAACCTGAACGAATTCAAAGTGCACGAAGCCGATGGAGCCGCCACGTTTGAAAGCATGTACGCGTCCACACTCGACACCATGTTGAAGGGCACGGGACGCGAGACTTTCGATGCCGTGAAGCTGATGCAGTCGATTCAAGCGCAGCCCTACACGCCGGCGAACGGAGCGAAGTATCCGGGCGGACGCCTGGGGCAATCGCTGATGCAGATCGCGCGGCTGATCAAGGCGGACGTGGGCCTCGAAGTGGCGTTCACCGATGTCGGCGGCTGGGATACGCACGTCAACGAAGTGGGGCAGCTCGCCAATCTGCTGGGTAATTTCGGGCAGTCTCTCGCTGCGTTCCATCAGGATCTCGGAGACCGCATCGAAGACGTCGCCGTGGTCACCATGAGCGAATTCGGGCGCACCGCGAAAGAAAACGGCAACCGCGGCACCGATCACGGTCACGCCAACGTGATGTTCGCTTTCGGCGGTGCGATCCGCGGTGGGAAAGTTTACGGGGAATGGCCGGGCCTGGCTCCGGAGCAGCTCTATGAGAATCGCGATCTGGCGCTCACCACCGACTTCCGCGACGTGCTCGGCGAACTCGTCGTCAAGCACCTGGGGAACGGCCAGCTGGCGGGCGTGTTCCCGGGCTACACCCAGCCGAAGTTCCGCGGCCTAATTGGGGGCTAATCGTAATGCCGGACTACGCCGATAGTCTGGGCTAGTGATACCTGCTGTTTTACTTTTGGAGAGCTCTGGCAAGCTAACCGTTCACAGTCCCGAATTATGGGTGTATCTGCTTGGCCTGTCAGTACTTCTCGTGATGGCCTTGCGCCGGGTTCGGGCTAGCCAGGACCCGTTGAGAGACGAAGTCTACCGGAGAACGGTGGCCGTAGAGCACGTCCAAAGCGGGGTGGTATGGGTAAATTCTGATGGCAAAGTCAGTTCGGTCAACGCCTCCTTTGCAACCACTTTAGGCGGCGATCCCAAGAACATTCGCGGGCGTGATTGGTACGACATTTTTGCGCCGCGGGATCGCAGCAAAATGGGGGAAGCTTACAGTCAGATGCTGTTGCTGGGAAAGGCGAGCGTGGAGGCCCATGGACGCCGGCTGGACGGCTCGTATTCCGCCCTTGAAGTACTGATGGTGGCAATTCACGATCATAAAATGCGCTTCATCGGGCACCATTGCTTAATTTTGGATCGCACGCGCGAGCGGGTCCTCGAAGCGCAGTTGGAAGAGCTCACGAAGAAACTGGCGCTCCCTAGCGACGCTGCGCGTTAGGCTACGCTAGCATTGAAGAAATGCTACGTAACCGGGTTATTGTTTTATTCGCAATCTTCTCCACTAGCGCGTTTGCGCAATGGTTAAACTATTCCGTGCCGGGAACGCCGCGCACACGCGATGGGAAACCCAACTTGACGGCGCCGGCGCCGCGCGCGTTGGACGGCAAGCCGGATTTATCGGGCGTGTGGCACGTTCAGCCCACGGGGATGAAGGAAATGAAGCGGCTCTTCGGAGACCGCGCCGACGCCACCGACGTGCCGGGGATGGAACTGGATACGATTTCCAAGTACGGCGTCAATATCCTGCAGGACTTCAAGCCGGAGGAAGCGCCGATAAGGCCCGAGGCGGTTCAGATTCAGCGCAGTCGCAAGGGAAGCGATTTCCCCGCGACGCACTGCTTACCGCAAGGCATTCCACTAGGCAGCATGCTGTCGGAGCCCGTGAAGATTGTGCAATCGCCCAAGCTGATCGCGATCCTCTACGAGGCCGACGACAAACATCGCCAAATTTATACCGACGGCCGCGTGCTTCCCAAGGAATTCGACCAGCCAGCTTGGCTGGGCTACTCGGTGGGGCGGTGGGAGCGTGACACGCTGGTGGTGGAATCCGCGGGCTTCAACGACAAAACATGGCTCGACATCATGGGCCATCCGCACAGCGAAGCGCTGCGCGTGGTGGAACGTTATCACCGCCGCGATTTCGGACACATGGACGTCGAAATGACTTTCGATGACCCGAAGATGTACACCAAACCGTTCACCATCAAGGTCACCAATGAGCTTTGGGCCGACTCCGACATTTTCGAATTCTTCTGTAACGAGAATGAGAAGGACCGGGCCCACATGGGTGACAAGTAGCGGGGGCAGCCAGCCCCATGCTAAACTAACAAAAGTAAAACAGTAGCAGGAGTGTCTCCAGATGGCGAAAGTGTGTGATGTTTGCGGGCGCGGCCCCCAGTTCGGTAACCGGGTGAGCCATGCTCACAATTTGACGAAGCGGCGCTGGAATATCAATCTGCAGCCGGTGCATGCGATGGTGAAGGGCGCTCCCAAGCGGATTCGCGCCTGCACGTCTTGCATTAAAAACGGCAAGATCGTAAAAGCGGCTTAAAGCTTCCTTCCTTCTTTTTCCAGCTCCAGCAGGATGCGTTTGCGCCACAGGCCGCCACCGTATCCGCCTAGATCCCCGTTTTGGTTCACCACGCGATGGCACGGGATCAGAATCGCGATGCGGTTCATGCCGTTAGCGCGGCCTACGGCACGCGAAGCTCCGGACTGTTCCAAGGTGCGCGCGAGATCCTGATAGGACCGCGTCTCGGCGTAAGGGATCGCTAGCAATTGGTTCCACACTCGTTGTTCGAATTCCGTGCCGGGGTAGATTAGCGGCACTGTGAATTCGCGGCGCGCGCCGGCGAAGTATTCGCCGAGTTCGACTCGGAGTTGCTGCAAGTGCTTGCTATCGCCAGGGACCATGGGGATGGCGAAGCGGCGGCGGATGCGGTCGAACTGTGCTTCGAGCATGCGGCGGTCGCTAAATTCCAGGAGGCAGATTCCCTCTGATGACGCTCCGGCCACCATGGGGCCCAGCGGGGTCCCGACCCAGGCTAGGCGGATGCAGTCGCCATTCTCGATCTGGCCCGGCGGCTTGCCGAACAGACGCGCGAAGGCGGTGCGGAAGCCGCTGTGTGAATCGAAGCCGGAGTCGAACACGGCATCGTCGATAGGGCTGCCGTCGCGGATGCTGACGAAGGCTTGGCCCAGGCGCCGTGCCCGGCAGTAGGCTTGGAAGGTCATGCCGAACTCGCGCAGAAAATAGCGGCGGACGCGCGCCGCTTCGAGTCCCATGTCGCGTAAGCTCGATTCGCGGATGCGGGCGCCGCCGTTTTCATCGACGGTGGCGAGCAAGTTACGCACCCACTCGGGCGCGGCGGATTCCGTGGGGCGGCAGCGCTTGCAGGGGCGGTAACCGGCGAACACGGCGTCCTTGACGGTGGCGAAGAACTCGACGTTTTTTGGGAGGGGCTTGCGCGCCGGGCACGCGGGCAGGCAGAAGATGCCGGTGGTGCGGACGGCGGTGAAGAACAGTCCGTTATAGGTGGCGTCGGAGGCGAGGAAGGCCCGCTCCATTTCGGCGCGGGGCGGTAACAGGGGTTGTGCGGTCATGGCAGTTGCTTGCATGAAAGCAGTTTAAGTTTTCCCCGGAATTTCCTCCACCGAAAAACCGACGTCGTATTACTCGTCGTATTACACGACAGACTTTATTCTACGCGCCAGGGCGAGCGGCCGGGCCACTTGCGCAGGGCTTCGCTGGCCCACGCCGGAGTCTTATCCGTGTGGCAGGTGTTGCAGGCATTGGGCACTTTATCCTGCACCGTCACCGAGGGCGGGATGAACTTGAAGGTGTGGGCGCGCACGTTAACATCGGCAAGCTGCGTCTCGATTTTGGGCATGTGGCAGTTCACGCATTCGTTGCCGGCGCTACCGGCGGGGTGCTGCGTGTGGGCTTCTATCGTCGCGCCGCGGGGGCCGTTGGGCGAATTGGGTCCATGACACTCAAGGCACATCACGTTCGCTGGCTTCAGCAGTTGCGCGCGATTGTCGGTGCCGTGAACGTCGTGGCAGGAGAAACATGTGATCCCATGCGAGTACATGGCACTCTGCACGAAGTCGTTGCCTTGCATGCGGTTCTTGTGTCCGGTGCCGTCGGCGAAGTGCGTGAAGGTGGTTTCGCCGATTTTGTGCTCTTCGAGTTGCCAGAAGTCGCGCAGGTTCTTGCCGGGTTCGTAGCCTACGGGCCAATCGTAATAGACTCCGTTGATGGGTTTTTGCAAGGGTTGGCCTTGCGAGTGGCATTGGATGCAGGTGTCGGTGGCGGCTACCGTATCCAGCCGCGCGGGATTGACGATGGTGGCGCGGGTGGGCTTCGCGACGTGATCGCTGCCGGGACCGTGACAGCGCTCGCAGCCGACGTTCCACTCGGTGACGGCGTGGGTTTGCAGATTGTAATTCACGGAATGGCAGCCGTCGCAGAGCGGTCCGGTGGGGCGCTTCATGTTGTCGGCGGGGTAGAGCGGCACCCACCAATCGGTATTATTCGCGACAAAATAATTGCGCCAGATCTGGTGCGTGATGTCCCACTGCGCGCCTAGCGGGAAATAATCGTTGCCCACTTTGGTGAAGTAGCGCTGCTTCCAAATGCTGCCGTAAACCAGCGCGATGTCGTCCTTTTTGAATTTGACCAGCGGGTCGGGCTTGGTCAGGTCGGGCAGGATGGCGTCGGGATGCTCCTTGGGATCGCGCACCACGTTCGCCATGGGGGTCTTCTGCCAGCGCGCGTAAATCGCCGAGTGGCAGGTTTTGCAGGCAACGGAACCAACGTAAGTGGGCGCGGCGGGAAGGAGCGACGCGAACACGGCGGGACACAACCAGAGGAGCTTTCTCACTGTCCTATTTTAGCTTGGTGAGTTTGGTGGGTTGCGACTGCTCGCAGGCGATGGAATCCGTGACGCCCGACGCGATGCCGGCGCAGGCGTTCGAGATCGCGGTGCGGGTGGCAAACGCTTCTGTGGAGCCGGACGCGGTGCGGCAATTCGTCTGGCCGTTGAAGGTCATGCAGGCTTCGTAGCGATGGCTGGCGAGGTTCATGCTCGAGTAAACGATCACACCCAGAATTACCAGGACAATGACGATGCCGACCAGCACTGGCTTCTTCACCGCGCCACCGCCGTCTCGGTGAAGAACGATCCCATCTTGCGGAATTTATCGTAGCGGTCGTCGATAAGCTGCTTCGGCGTCATCCCGGAAAGTTCGGCGAGACTCGCGCGCAGGGTGTTGCGCACGGCTTCGGCGGCGGCGTCGGGATCGGTGTGGGCTCCTTCGCCTGGTTCCGGGATGATGCCGTCGATTAGGCCGAGGTTGAGTAGATCCGGTGCGGTGATCTTTAGCGCGGCGGCGGCTTCGGGGGCACGGGCGGAATCACGATAAATGATGGCCGCACAGCTTTCCGGCGAGATCACGCTGTACCAGGCGTTCTGCAGCATATAAATGCGGTTGCCGACGGCGACGCCGAGCGCGCCTCCGCTGCCGCCTTCGCCGATTACGATGACGATCACGGGCACGCCTAGTCGCGACATCTCGCGCAAGTTGTAAGCGATGGCCTCGGCTTGGCCGCGCTCTTCGGCGTCGAGTCCGGGATAAGCACCCAACGTGTCGATCAAAGAAATAATGGGGCGCCCAAATTTAGCGGCGAGCTCCATCGCCCGCAGAGCTTTGCGGTAACCCTCGGGCTTGGGCATGCCCCAGTTGCGGAAAACTTTCTGCTTGGTGTCGCGGCCTTTTTGCTGGGCGATCACCATGACGGGGCGCTCTTCGAACCAGCCCATGCCGGTGACCATGGCGTGATCGTCGGCGAAGAAACGGTCGCCGTGGATCTCGTGGAAGTCGCTGAACAGTCGCTGGATGTAATCGAGCGAATGCGGGCGCTTGGGGTGGCGCGCGAGCTGCACGCGATCCCAACTGGGGTTGCTGGGGCGCGGGGTTTGGGAATCAGACATTTCAGACACTAACGACAGCGACGGTCGCGTCAGTTGGCCAGAACTTCCATCGCTTCAGCTCCGCACAGGCGGGAGACTTCGGCACAGAATTCCTTGTCCGGCCGTACCTTGACGGTCACATCCAGGATAACTGAGAAGTCGCGGGGTTTTTCGAGGCGCAGGCGGACTTCAGTGTCGCCGGGCTTCGCGCTGAACAGGGTTTGCAGGGCGGCGGCGCAGTCGGCGGACGCAACTCCATTCACCGGGACCTTGATGGAGATCAAGGACGGGTGATTGACGCGGGCGACTTCCAGCGGGACGATCTCCTGCACGGAAATCTTGGGCGGGGCGTTTTCTTCCGGCAGCACCAGGCCGCGGATGAGCACGGCTTTGTCTTCATTCAGCGAGGGGTTGAGGCGCTCGTATTGCGTCGAGAATAGCAGGGCTTCGATGGAGCCTTCCAAGTCCTCGATCTGCATCGCCGCCCAGGGTTTGCCTTCACGGGTGCGCTTGCGGACGATGGCCGTGAGGATGCCGCACAGGGCGACCTCTGTTCCCTTTGTGAGGCCTTCCAGGTTTGACGTGTTGTACGTCGCAAGTTCGGCAGCTTTGTCCTTGTATTGATCGAGCGGATGCCCGGTGATGTAGAACCCCAACATCTCTTTTTCACTGGTGAGTTTTTCGGGGCCGGTCCAGTCGGGGACTTTTGGAAGCGGGTGCTCGGCGGCGGGCTGTTCGGCGGTCAGCATGGCGAACAAACCGGATTGACCACTGGCGCGGTCTTTCCACACGCGCGTGCCGTTTTCCATGGCGCTATCGATCACGGCCATGAGCTGCGCGCGGGTGCCTTCGAGCGTATCCATGGCCCCGGCCTTGATAAAGCTTTCGATCATGCGGCGGTTAACGGCTCCCAGGTCGACGCGCTCGCAGAAATCGTAGAGCGAGGTGAACGGACCCGATTCAGTGCGAGCTTTTGCGATCGATTCGACGGCGTTCGCGCCCACGTTCTTGATGGCGCCGAGGCCGAAGCGGATGCCTTCGTCGGGTCCTGAAACGACGGGCGTGAAGTCGAGGTCGGAGGAATTGACGTCCGGCGGTAGCACGCGGATGCGCATTTCGCGGCACTCGTTAATGTACTTCACCACCTTCGCGGTGTTGCCGGTTTCCGAGGTCAGCAGGGCGGACATGAACTCGATGGGATAGTGGGCTTTGAGGTACCCGGTCACGCAGGCCAGGTACGCGTAAGCGGCCGAGTGCGACTTGTTGAAGCCGTAACCGGCGAACTTCTCCATCTGATCGAAAATTCGTTCGGCTTTCTTTGGCGGGTGGCCGTTCTTCTTCGCGCCGGCGACGAAGAGTTCGCGGTGCTTGGCCATCTCCTCGACTTTCTTCTTACCCATCGCCCGGCGCAGCAGGTCGGCGTCGCCCAGCGAATAGCCGGCGATGCGGTTGGAGATCTGCATCACCTGTTCCTGATAAACCATGACGCCATAGGTTTCTTCGAGGATCTCTTTCAACTCCGGCACGTCGTAGACGACTTCTTTGCGGCCGTGTTTGCGATCGACGAAGTCGTCGATCATGTCCATCGGGCCAGGGCGGTAGAGGGCGTTGAGGGCGATCAGGTCTTCAACACGGTCAGGCTTATAGCGGCGCAGGACATCGCGCATCCCTGGCGATTCAAACTGGAACACGCCGCTGGTGAGCGCCTTGCTAAAGATCTGCGCGTAGGTCTGCGGATCGTCCATCGGGATTTCTTCCACCGTCAGCTTGACGCCGCGATGGCGTTCGATCAGCTTGAGGGCGTCCGAGATGATGGTGAGCGTGGTCAGGCCCAGGAAATCCATCTTGAGCAGCGACAGTTTTTCCAGGCCGTTCATGTCGTACTGCGTGACAATTTCGTCTTTGTTGGTCTTGTAGAGCGGGACGATCTCGCGCAGCGGCAGCGGAGAAATCACTACTCCAGCGGCGTGGACGCTGGCGTTGCGGGCCATGCCTTCCAGGCGCTCGGCTACTTCCAAAACCTCTTTTACTTTGGGATCGGTGCGGGCCAGGGCATCGAGCTGCGGCTCCATTTGCCGCGCCTGCTTCAACTTAATGTTGAGCGGCATGGTGGGGATCAGCTTGGTGATGCGGTCCACCTCGCCGAAGCCCATGTCGAGCACGCGTCCCACGTCTTTGATGGCCGCGCGCGCGCCCATGGTGCCGAACGTGATGATCTGGGCGACTTGCTCGCGGCCGTATTTTTCGGTGACGTACTGAATTACTTCGCCGCGCCCGCGGGTGCAGAAATCGATGTCGATATCGGGCATGGAGATGCGCTCGGGATTCAGAAAGCGCTCGAACAGCAGGCCGTAGGCGAGCGGATCGATATCGGTGATCTCCATGGCGTAGCTGACTAAGCTGCCGGCGGCGGAACCGCGGCCCGGACCCACCGGAATGTTGCGCTGTTTGGCGAAGCGGATGAAATCCCAGACGATCAGGAAGTAGCCGGAGAACTTCATGGACTGGATCATCTTGATTTCGCGATCCAGGCGTTCGGCGTACTCGGCGAGATCGTGCTTCAGATTGCCTTGCGCGGCTAGCGCTTCCAAGCGTCCGCGGCGCTTCTCGAATCCTTGGCGTGCAACGTATTCAAAGAAGCTGTCGGTGGTGTGATCCTGCGGAATCGGGAAGCGGGGGAACGGCTCAGCGACCTTTTCGAGTTTGAGCTGGCAGCGCTGGGCGATGTCCCAGGTGCGGTCGAGCGCGTGCTCGACCTCGCCGAACAGCGTCATCATCTCTTCGCGGGTCTTAATGTAGAACGCTTCCTGCTCGAAGCGCATGCGGTTCAGATCCGACATCGACTTGCCGGTTTGAATGCATAGCAAGATTTCGTGCGCGCGGGCGTCGGTCTTGCGCAGGTAGTGCGAATCGTTTGTCGCGACCAGCGGGATGCCGGTGTCGGACGCCAGGCGATGCACCAACGGCATGACTTTGGCGTCGGGCTCCAGGCCGTGATCCTGCAATTCGAGGTAAAAATTTTTGGGTCCGAACAGGTCTGTGTATTCGTAGGCGATGCGGCGGGCGTCTTCGTAGCGGTCTTGTAGCAGCGTTTCGTTGATGTCACCGCGCAGGCACGCGGAGAGAGCGATCAGGCCCTTGGAGTGGCGCGAGAGTAGGTCTTTATCGATGCGCGGTTTGTAGTAGAAGCCATCGAGATAGCCGGTGGAAACCAGTTGGATCAGGTTGCGGTAGCCTTCCTGGTTTTCGCACAACAGCACCAGGTGGTTGTAGCGGTTGGATTCGCTTTTGACGCCGATGCCCTGCTGGGCGACGTAGACCTCGCAGCCGATGACCGGATGCACGCCGTTTTCTTTGGCCTGGTTATAGAATTCGACCGCACCGAACAGGTTGCCGTGATCGGTCATGGCGACGGCGGGCATTTTCTGCTCG
>Ga0207707_10003414_pt1 | contig 14082 bp, 10 predicted proteins | sample KBSC83BmetaG_FD_184336 | JGI IMG/M metagenome (GOLD analysis project Ga0207707, IMG submission 184336) | Corn rhizosphere microbial communities from Kellogg Biological Station, Michigan, USA - KBS C8-3B metaG (SPAdes) (version 2) | ecosystem: Host-associated > Plants > Roots > Rhizosphere ...
TCCATCCGTGAGCGAGTTTTCGCTGATCGAAATCTTCGAGCCGCTCGCTGCAGACTTCGCCGCGCCCGTGCAGGAAAGAGGGCTCCGACTTTCCATCGTCCGTTCCGAGCTCATCATCCGCAGCGACAGGCGCATGCTCGCGGAGATGATCCGCAACCTACTGTCGAATGCGGTCCGATACACTGACAGGGGTCGAATTCTGCTTGGATGCCGGCGAGCCGGCGACAATGTTCGCATTGAAGTCTGGGACAGCGGCGTCGGTATCACCGAAGACCAGCTCCCGCACATATTCCATGAGTACTATCAGGGGACCGACGGCGCGGAGCGGGGCGGATTTGGGTTAGGCCTTGCAATCGTAAAGCGCCTCGGGGAAATCCTGGATCACGGGATCGACGTGCGCTCGATTGCTGGGAAGGGTACGCGGTTTTTCATTGAAGTTCCTCGCGGTCGATCCGGCGTCAAGGTGCCGGATGCAGCGACGCCGTTGCATCAGCGCGAGGATGCCGTCCCGGATAGCGTTCTCGTGATCGAGGATGAGGCGTCCGTACGCTCGGCGCTCCAGAGACTGTTGAAGATGAACGGGGTTGATGCCACCATTGTTGCAACGGCGGCGGAAGCTTTGTCTCTGGTCAGAGAGCAGACCCTGCGGCCGGACGTGCTGCTGTGTGACTACAACCTTCGTGGCTCATCGGATGGTATCGAGACCATTCGGCGCCTGCGTGCCGCCCTTGGGCGGAATACACCGGCTGTCGTGATGACAGGCGACACCCGATGGGAAACGACGCTGTCGATTTCTGCGCTAGATGTCTGGGTTCTAATTAAGCCCTTCTCGGCCGATGAACTTCTGGAAGCTTTGAGCGGCAAGGCCGCTATGGGCGCTCGTCCGATTGAATTGCTCAGACGACCGCAGCGCCAATGATACCCCGGAACGCCCTCCGCAATGGGAAGCACTACGTCGAAGGCCGTGATCCATGACGTATGAAAAGGCTGGCTTCAAACGTATGGCCGAGTTTAAGGATTGGCCCGAAGGCCATATCAATGAGGTTCTCTGCAAGAAACTTACAGATCGAGATAAATGACAGCATGTCCGTTGTGGGTCAAAAGCGGCTATCCGAGCCTTGTCCAACTTCGGTCCGCTCCACCCCTGAAAGGCGACTTAGCCGCGACCGTGGTTGAGGTCGGCTATGGGCCACCATTTCCGGACTCATGCGCCGCAGCAAAGGAAAGGCCTACTCGATCACCTCGTCGGCGATCGCGAGCAAGCCCGCCGGAATAGTTAGCCCGAGAGTTCTTGCTGTCTTGAGATGATCAGAAACTTGAAAGGTGAGATATCAATCCATTTCGCTTGAGGCTCGATTTTCAAGCCCAAAAGGACAATCTCCGTGACACATATGAGAGGCTCAAGGCAAAACGCGTCAATCGACATTCCCTGAGAATGGGTATTCACTGTAAGCGACCCGAAAGAGGTCTTCGATAACAACAGACACATTCATGGTTTATTGATGGGAGAACGAAATGTCCTTCGTCACGCGACGATTGGCGGCGTTTTCGACCGCCCTCATTTTGCTTGCTGCCAGCGGAAGCAGCGCACTTTCTCAAAAGAAATACGATACCGGTGTTACTGACAAGGAGATCAAGATCGGCAACATCATGCCCTACAGCGGCCCGGCGTCGGCCTACGGCGTGATTGGCAGGACTGAGGCGGCCTACTTCCGCAAGATCAACGCTGAAGGCGGCATCAACGGTCGCAAGATCAACTTCATTTCCTATGACGACGCCTATAGTCCGCCAAAAGCGGTGGAACAGGCGCGCAAGCTCGTCGAGAGCGACGAAGTTTTCCTAATCTTTGACCCGCTCGGCACGCCGTCGAACACCGCCATTCAAAAATATATGAATGCGAAGAAGGTGCCGCAGCTATTTGTCTCGAGCGGTGCGACCAAATGGAATGATCCTCAAAATTTCCCATGGACCATAGGCTGGCAGCCCAACTACCAAAGCGAGGCGCGGATCTACGCGAGGTATATTTTAACAGAAAGGCCGAACGCGAGGATCGGTGTTCTCTACCAGAACGACGATTACGGCAAGGACTATCTCAAAGGCCTGAAGGACGGCCTCGGCGACAAGGCCGCGTCGATGATCGTTGCGGAGGATGCCTATGAGGTGGCAGAGACAACTATCGACACGCACGTCGTCAAGATGAAATCGCTTCATGCCGACGTGTTCGTCGATGTCGCCACGCCGAAATTCGCCGCACAGGCGATCAGAAAGACGGGCGAGATTGGTTGGAAGCCGCTCCACATCCTCAACAGCGTCGCCACATCCATTGGCGCTGTGATCAAGCCGGCCGGCTTCGAGAACGCGCAAGGCATCATTTCGGTCGCCTACCTGATGGATCCACTCGACCCGACATGGAAGGATGATCCAGGCATGAAGGCGTTCGACGAATTCCTGTCCAACTATTTTCCCGAAGGCAACCGGGCCGACGGTCTATTGGTGACGGGCTATAATATGGCCCAGACGTTGGTTCAGGTGCTGAAGCAGTGCGGGGACAATCTAACGCGCGAGAACGTAATGAAAGAGGCCGCAAACCTAAGGAATTTCCGCACCACGAACCTTCTGCCCGGTATCACGATCAACACCAGCCAAATCGATTTCGCGCCGATCAAGCAGGTCCGGCTCAGGAAGTTCAAGGGCGAGACATGGGAGCTGTTCGGGCCCTTGCTCAGCAGCGAAATTGGGGGCTGAGCCAGCCTTGGCGCTCGCTCCGTGAAGTTGGGCGTTCAGCGCTGACTTCGGCTCTGGGTCGGACATCCCAACCCTGCCCGATCTTAGTCCGCTCAAAGCCCGGAAGCGGACATCGCGGTGTCCGCGACCGAAGTCGGCTATGGGTCAATTCCGGACTCATGCGCTGCAGCAAAGTGGTTGCTCATTCGCTTACCTTGTCGGCGAGGGGGAGGGTCAACGGCAGCGCGTCGAGGCCGAGCGACTTTGCCGTAGGTCAGCCATTTCCGATCCAACCCTTAGCCGTCGACGCTCGAACCAACGTCGGTTTTCGTCGATATGGGTCCAATAATCGACATCATTCCATCGCCTCCTCCGCACGCACGCGATTGCGCAGAAAAGCTCATTCGTGACCGATGTGAGCGCCTTTCTCGGCCACCGAACGTTTCATCAAAAACACCACCGGGACCAGGACCAGCGTCACCACGGCTAACACCAGGAAGACATCGAAATAGGCAAGTGAGGCTGCCTGCTGCTGCCGTAAATTCTCCAGCGCCCGCCAGGCGAACTGTTGGGCGGCGGTCGGGTCGCCGGTCTGCTGCAGGAACACGCCACGGGCCTGATCGAGGAAGGACGCAACATTCGCGTTGAAGGCATCGAGGGTTTCGCCAAGTCGCAAGGTGTGAAACTGGTCGCGGCGCTCCTGAATGGTCTGCGCCATCGAGGTCCCGACGCTGCCTCCCTCGTTGCGCAGCAGACTGAGCAGGCCGATAGCCGCTCCTCGCAACAGCGGTGGTGTATAGAGGTAAGCCGCGACATTCGCAGGCGCAAAGCACATCGACAGTCCAAGGACCAGCATCACGCGGGGCCAGACGATTTGGCCCGGGCTGACATCCAGGTTCTTTTGCGACATCCAGTAGTTTCCGATCGCCATGATCAGCAGGCCGGCAGCAAGCAACCATCGGGCATCGGTCCCCTTGCCAAGGGCCCGGCCGACAAACGGCATGACGAGCACCGCAAAGAAGCCAGCCGGTGACATCACCAATCCTGCGCTGAGCGCATCATAGCCGAACAGGGATTGAAGCAGAGCCGGCAACGATGTGCTCGCGGCATAGAGGACGGCGAAAGCGCAGAAGATGATGAGGCAGCACGCAGCGAAGTTTCGCTCCCGCAGGGGGCGGAAATTGACCACGGGGCTCGGGTGGCGCAACTCCCAGAAGATCAGCGCGATCAGGCCCGCAACGAAAAGAATGGCCAGCGTCTGCACACGCCAGAACGGATCGCTCAGCCAATCCCACTCCTGCCCCTTGCTGAGCATCACCTCCCAGGAAACCATGACGATCACCAGGAGCGACAGGCCGAGCGAGTCGAAACGCAACGGCTGCCTCTTCAACTCTGCACGCTGCCTTGTGAGATAATCCGGATCCCGTAGTAGGGCATAGCAGGCAGCCAGCGCCAGCAGACCAACGGGGACGTTGATATAGAACACCCAGCGCCACGAATAGCTGTCGGTGATCCAGCCGCCGAGAGTCGGACCGACGACCGGCGCCAACAGGGCGGCGAGACCGAACAACGTCATAGCGATGCCCTGTTTCTCCACCGGAAAGGCGTCGAGCAGCACGCCCTGGCTCGAAGGCTGCAGGCCGCCCCCGGCGAGGCCTTGCAACACGCGAAAGGCGATCAGTTGACCGAGGCTGGTGGCCATTCCGCACAATCCGGAAGCGAGGGTAAAGATGCCTATCGACAGCAGGAAATAGTTGCGGCGACCGAGGTGCGCCGACAGCCAGCCGGTAATCGGCAGGATGATGGCGTTGGCGGCGAGATAGCTGGTGATGACCCATTCGCCATCGTCGACGGTGGCCGACAGGCCGCCGGCGATGTATCGCAGCGCCACCACCGTGATGGTAGTGTCGAGCACCTCCATGAAGGTCGGCACCACGACGACGGCGGCCACCACCCAAGGATTGACCGCCCGCTCGGCTCTCGCGGGCGAAAGGACCGTGTCTGTCATTTGACAACGCCCGGCGCGCTCGCGGTCGCAGCGGCGGCCGACGATCGCTGAATGCTGCTTTGCAGGAATTTTCCGGCATCGGGTCCGGTAGGCGGCTCGTTCACATGGACGTAGGGAACCACCGAGGTGCCGATGAACAGAGGATTCTTGTCCGGGTCGTATCCCTCAAGGTCGATCCGAACCGGCAGCCGCTGGACGATCTTGACGAAGTTGCCCGTGGCATTCTGCGGCGGCAGCAGGGCGAGCGTCGATCCGGTCCCCATGGTGAAGCCCGCGATCCGGCCTTTGAACACCTGTTTGTCGCCGTACATGTCGACATACAGATCGGCAGCCTGACCGATGCGCAAGTCACGCAGTTGCGTCTCCTTGAAATTGGCATCGATCCAGATCTCGCTCAGCGAGCGGATCGCCATCAGGCTCTGTCCGACCTGAACATCATTGCCAGGATTGACATTGCGGCGCGTGACCACGCCGTCGATCTCGGCGACGATGTCGCAGTAACGAAGATCGAGCTCAGCCAAAGCAAGATCGCGCCTGGCGGCTTCGAGCTTGGCCTCGGCCTGCTTGACGGCCGGTGCTTCCGCCGCCAGCCGAGCGAACGTACGGTCGATGTCGCCCTGGGGATCGGCCTTCTCGAACTCGTCGACCATCTGTTTCGGCGACTGGTTGTAGGAATGCAGGACGCCGAGTTCGGCCGCGGTCTGAATCAACGCCGCCTGCCCTTGCAGAACCGACGAAAACGTCTGGTCGAGATCGGGCGGGACCTGGTCGAGATCCGCGCTGTCTCCGGGCTTCTCCTGCAGGCCCAAAGAGACGCGGATCTGGTTCACATCCGCCAATGCCTGGACGACACCAGCCTGGGCAATCGACAACGATGCCTGGCGCTGGTCATAGAGCTCACGGCTCGCTGCATCGGTTTCGACCAGCTTCGACGTCCGCTCGAACTCCTGCCGCGCCAGCGTCAGTGTGGCCTTCGCCTTCTTGAGCGCGGCGACCCGGGCATGCAGCAGGGCGATTTGGTTGTCGACATTCTCGATCGCCTGTTGCAATTGCCAGCGCCGGCTCCTGGCAAGCGCCTCGACGCCGCGCACCGTGGCCTTGGTCGCCGCCATATCCGCCTGCGCCGAATCGAAGGCCGCCTTCTTCACGGCGACAGCGTACTGAAACGGCTCCTTGTCGAGTTCAACGAGAAGATCGCCCTTGTGCACCCGGTTGTTGTCGTCGACCACAACGCGAGCAACCTGACCGCGGACGCGGGGAGCGACGAGTGTCACGTGGCCATTGATGAAGGCGTCGTCGGTCGAAACCGTGTTGAGAGTTTGCCTGATCCAGGGAACGCCATACACCGCAGCCACGATAACCACAGCGCCGAGCACACCGATCAGAAATTTTTTCCGCCGTGTGAACCGTTGATTCGGCGGTGGTAGGGTCGACGCTGGACCTGTCTGTGGTAATTCGCCGTCACGATCGACCGCAGCATCCGCCTTGGGTATGACGGGCGCATCGGCTGGACTTGACTCGCTGCTATGGTCAGTCGTCTCGGCGGGCATGGATAGCGCTCCTAACGATGGTCTATCAATGCAATCGAGCGCAGATGGTACGTCTCACGGCCGGTGGCTCAATTGCCTTTATCGGCAAAGTCGAAGATGGTGACCTCGTCGCCGTTGCCGGCGCGCCTGAGCACCTCGGGATGGCGCAGCGTGCGCACGGTGTCGTGGTAGCCCGAACCCCAATGTTCCGCCATCGTCAGCCGGGAGAACTCATAGTCCTTCGAGTCGCCTTCGTAGCCCCTCGGGCGATAGATGAGATGCACGAGGTTATAGGCGTGGCGTTGCGCGATCGAACCCAGGAACCTGGCTTCCTCGCTTTGCTTGAACTCGTCCGGGAGCTGGTCCAGGAGCGTTGCGACCGAGCATTCCACCTTGTGCAGTCGCTTGAGGAAATCAGTGAAGGCGCGTGTGCGGCTCGAATATTGGATTTCCTTCTGCCGAGTCGCGACTTCCGCGAGGTTGCGCGGGAAGTCGCCGCGCGAGGTCCAGAGATCGACCTGAAATACGAGCGCGTCAGGCAGCCGCTCGCCCGTCACGCGCGTGTTCGTCACGAGCCATTGAAGCGGCGTGTTCGAGACGAGGCCGCCGTCCCAATAGTGCTCGCCCTCGATCTCGATGGCGGGGAAGCCGGGCGGCAGTGCACCGCTGGCCATCACATGCTCAGGTCCGATCGCCTGCGTCCCAGTGTCAAAATAGGTCAGGTTGCCGCTGCGCACATTGACGGCGCCGAGGCTGAGACGCGTGTCCTTCCGGGAGTTTACACGGTCGAAATCGACGAAGCGCTCAAGCGTGGCTTTGAGCGGCTCCGTGTCATAGTAGCTCGTCGCCTCGATCATGCCGGGCGGATGGAACCATGGATTGAGGAGTCGCGGCGTGAAGAAGCCCGGCGTTCCGGCGCAGAGAACCATGGCGGCGCTGACCTGATTGACGTGCGTGCGCGCAGCCTCACCTCGTCCAAGGAGGCCGATACCGCCGGCGTCGAAGCCCATGGCAGGGGTGGTGATTTCCTCCCAGAACTCGCGCAGCCTGTCGACGCGTCGCTCAGGCGCATTGCCGGCGATGATCGCAGCGTTGATGGCGCCGATCGAGATGCCGACGACCCAGTCGGGATGGAGGCTGATTTCGGCCAGCGCCTCATAGACGCCCGCTTGATAGGCGCCGAGCGCACCGCCCCCTTGCAGCAGCAGCGCCACGCGATCGAATTGGAGCCGCGCGCGCAGGTTCTGGCCCTCACCCATTTTCGCTGCGCGCGGTTTGGGGACGAGCGGTCTTTCCGCGCGCGGCGTGTCGGGTGCGACCTGATCGCGCAGCGCTATTTCCGAGATCGGGCTATTGGCCATGGCGCTGCTCTCCTGGTTGGAGGACTCGGTCCCAAAGACGCGTCACTTTCGGCGTCGCCGGCATCGGGCGCCGTCATGTCCGCTCCGTTTGCCGGGCGTCAGGCTGCTGCCCGTGAGCGGCGGAACCATTCGTCGAAACCGATGCGGCCAAGGCGCGCCTCGCCCAACGGCACCAGCGAATGCTGCTCGACCCGGCCGCCCCAGTACGGGGCCTCGGGATCGCTCACGACCACACGCGGATCGCCGACTGCCTTCAGGTAGCGGGCGACGAATTCGTTGAACGGCGCCCGTTCCGGGCCGGCGATCTCGACGATGCCGTTTCGCGGCGCCCCAAGCGCCACGTCGGCAACGTTGGCAGCGACGTCATCGGACGCGATGGGCTGGAACAGGATGGGCGCAAGCCTTACTCTGTTTCCATCCACACTTGAATCGGCGATGCCGCCGAGGAATTCCATGAACTGGGTCGAACGGACGATGGTGTAGGGGATGCCCGAGGCCTTGATCAGTCTCTCTTGGGCAACCTTCCCGCGGAAATAGCCATTATCCGTCCGATCGATTGCGACGATGGAAAGCGCGACATGATGTGGGACGCGCGCTGCGGCCGCCGCCGCGAGCAGGTTCCGACCGGAAGTCTCGAAGAATTCCAGCACCGCCTTGTCTTCAAATGAGGACGAATTGGCGAGGTCGATCACGACCTGGGCGCCGGCCAAGGCCTCCTTCAGTCCCTCTCCGGTAAGGGTGTTGACGCCACTTTTTGGCGAGGCGGCGATGACCTCATGGCCGCCCTGGCGCAGAATGCCGACGGTCTTCGAGCCGATCAGGCCGGTGCCACCGATGACGACGATCTTCATGGTTTGACCCTCCCTTGTTGACGACGGACGATCTTCAAATGGCCTCGAATAAGAGAGGAAAATATCTGGGCGCTCTAGGCACGCGCAAAACCGACAGGACGAACACGGAAGCGTCCCCGTTGGACACGCCGGAGTTCTGCTGCTCACAACGTTGAGCACGTCAAGCGCCAAACGCGGATGTCGGACACTTGTTCCGGGATGCCGGAAACTTTACGCTGCGGGATTTCAGCCGGGGTTATGCCCGCTTTGGGTCAAAAGCCGACCTCAGGCAACGAATGTCCAAGGTCGGCTCTTCTCCCGATAGCAGACGTCCGGACCACCGCTTGCAATGTCGGCTTTGGGCCGATTTTGTTGCAAAAGTCGAAAATTGAACAACCCTAAAAATCTCGCGAAAGTTGATCTTTAGACCTCTCTGCTGCTGCGTCGCTTTTTAACGCCACTACGGAGGTCCGTGATCGATTTTGGATCAACCGACATGGTCCCTCACATCGCCGAGCGCAAAACCCATCAGCGGCTCCAAGAATTTTCGTTCGACACCTCAAAAAGACTTTTGCAACAATATCGGCCACAAGCGGAAGTCGTCGACCTCACTCAATCGCCTCGTCGGCAGCTTAAAGTCACTGCTCGCATCGTGCGGGGATCGCAAGGATTTAGGCGCTCGCAGTGCCGGAAATGCTCTGCGGCGGCTAAGTTACCGACAATGATTCTGTGTTATCCGCAGCAGCGGCAGAGCGAACGGCATAGAGCCGCACCGGGCGTTCGCGCCCGGCAGTCACATGAATTCCCTGCCGATCCACGGCTTATCAAATCACAGCGGCGGTGCGAGCAACCGCGCGGAGGGTTGTCCGGTCTCCCGCCATTTTAGATCACGTGGTGAAGCGGATTAGCCCTGTCCTTGCGTGAGCTGCTGCAGGATTTGCTGGAACATCTGGGACGGATCATCCTGCCCGCCCTCAGAGCGGCCGCACTTGCTGCCCTGAGCGGCGGCATCGTGATTACCATGGTGGTGATGGTGGCCATGGGCGCCGTGGCCGCCCTGATTGAGGTTATTGCCCAAACCGAACATAGCTGATTCTCCTTTTTGCTAGGGATGCCCGCGCCTGCTTCATGGCCACGCCCCGCAGCCTAATGGCGCTTTGTAACGTAGAGACGAAACCGGTTTAGTGACCTTCAGCACGTTCCGTGAGGCGCTGACGAGCTACGGTGACCGTTTCGCCCAATGCAAACGCGAACTCCGCCCAAAAAAGCTGAGAGCACCGAGGAGTAACCCCGCAAGTTTGCGGACTTCCTCAGGAGAATTCGCCCTGGCTATTTCGGAGGTGCTGTCGCCGGGCGGTCATGAGGGCGAAATGGAGGGCGACGCCCCGCACCCATTTTTTGAGTAGTGTCCCTTGCTTCAACGAATGTCGGCTTGGGGTCAAAACCGGACGTCCCCGAGGGACCGCTGGCAAGTCCGGTTTTGACCCAAAGCGGACATCGCAGATACCGGGTTCGGCCAAATTATGCTCAAATGATCAGCGCCTCTATCAACAGAGGTGAGCAGGGAACCTTGATGACGATGATAAAGTCCGGCCGCTTGCGAGAGGTTTTTCTGTCGGTGTGCGTTTCTCTTGGCATGGCGGTTGCGACGCTGGCAGTGCTTGAGGTCGTCCTCCGCAGCGCCGACTTCAAGGAACTGCGTGAAACTTTGAGCGAACAGTCGCTCACCTACAGTTACGACCCTGAGCTGGGCTGGATGCCCACACCGAACTCGTCGGGCCGGATCGTGACGTTCCGCACGACCCGCTACAAGCACAATAGCCTTGGTTTGCGCGACGAAGAGTTCAGTCTCGATACCAAGCCGACGATCATGTTTGTGGGAGACTCATTCGTTTGGGGACTCGATTCCGAAGCGAATGAGCGCTTCACCGAGTTATTGAAGCTGAAACTTCCGGACTATAAGGTTCTCGCGGCGGGCGTAGCTGGATTTGGGACCGACCAGGAATATCTTCTACTGAAGCGCTTGTGGCCAAAGGTGAAGCCAGCCGTCGTCGTCCTGATATTCTGTTCGGACAATGACCGGTTGGATAACCGAACCAACAAGCGATACTTCGATTACTACAGACCCTATTTCGCCACACAGCCGGATGGATCAACCGTGGTAATGGGACAGCCGGTCCCGAAGTCGCACCTGCTGTACTACAAGGATAATTGGCTGGTGCATAACGTTTGGCTCGCCAGGCTGGTCACGGACGGTTATGTGCGGTTTCGGCACCCGCAGGTATTCGTACCGGATCCGACCGAGAAGCTGGTGGGGAAGATGCGCGAGTTTGTCGAAAGCAACGGTTCGAAGTTCATGGTCGGAATCCAAAATCACGACGACGCATTAGCGAGCTATCTGGAAGAAAACGGGATTCCGTTCGCGAACCTTGAGGGCGCTCCGTTTTATACGGAGGGAGGTTGGGGCCCGCACTGGCGGCCAGAGGGTCATCAGTTCGTCGCCGACCGCATTTTGCGCCTGCTGATTGAAAATCACGTCACGGATCACGTCGCTCTCGCAAAGTAGCGGGGGCTCGCGACGATGTCTGCCTATGGCCCGAAACGGACATGGTGGCGTCGGCTGCCGATGTCCGGTTTCGAGGGCAAGGCGGACTAGCGGCGGACGGCCGATGATGTCGGCAAATGACCCAACTCGGACATTGGGTCGCAGCGTCTGAGGTTGATTGGCTGCCCTTTCCCACCCGCCGCCGTCGCAAAGTGTTAGGCTTGAGGCGTCGATGAGCTTTTCCCTCGGAGAGATACATGAGACGGCGCGAGTTCATCACGCTTCTCGGCGGCACGGCAGCGACGTGGCCGCTCTCAGCGCGCGCGCAGCAACCGGCGAAGATGAAGCGGATCGCCTTCGTTTCCCCTTCGCGCAAAGTCAGCGAAATGAGCTTGAACGGCCCACCGCACTACCGCGCTTTTTTCGAGGAGCTAAGTCGCCTTGGCTACGTCGAGGGCCAAAACCTCGGAGTTGAGCGCTACTCTGGAGGAGGGCAACCCGAACGCTATGCCGAACTGGTCCGCGATGTCGTCAAAACGCATCCAGACTTGATTGTAGCGCTGGCCGCTAGTCTATCGTTAGACTTCAAAATCGCGACTGCGACAATCCCGGTTGTGGCCATAGTCAACGAGCCGACTGTCCTCGGACTTGTGCCAAGCATCGCGCGGCCGGGCGGCAACATCACAGGCGTTACTATCTCCGCGGGATTGGAGCTCATTGGAAAACGTATCGGACTACTGGTCGAGGCGATACCAAAACTGTCCACCGTCGGTTATCTTGTATCGCGATCAAGCTGGGACGACCAAAGAGGTGTGGCAGCACGAGAGGCGGCCAAACTAGCAGGTATTTCGTTCAAGGCTGCGGTGCTGGGCAGCGCTTTCAACGAGGCAGAGTACCAGCGCATCTTCAGATCGATGGAACAAGATCGAGCGGATGCGCTTATGGTGTCTGATGAAGCCGAGCATCTCACCAATCGTGCGACGATTGTCGAATTGGTGGCGAAAGGCCGCATTCCCACAATTTATCCGTTCCGCGAATTTGTGGAAGGCGGCGGACTGATGGCTTATTCGATTGACCTACCGGACACATTTCGCCGCCTCGCCAGCCTCGTCGATAAGGTTCTCAGAGGTGCCAATCCAGCAGATATTCCGTTTTTCCAACCGACCAAATTCGAGATGAGCATCAATCTCAAGACAGCGAAAGCGCTGGGCCTCGAAATGCCAGCGATGCTGCTCGGCCGCGCCGATGAGGTGATCGAATGAAGTCGCTTGTTGGCCCAACCCGGACATGCTGCGGTGGTCGGACGACGTCTGCTGTTGGGCGTAGGGCGGAAGTCGGATTTAGGGGCCCGTCAGGGCAGCTCTTGACCCACTGCGGACTCCGATAGCATCGGCTAACAGGAGCGCAGTTGTGAAGTCGCTGGCCTACGCGCTGGCTGCGGACGATCTGCAATCACCGGGTCCGCCTCGCCGCCGCCTTCCTGCACGGGGGGTTCCTGTGATCAACGTCACAGCCGCGATGGACGCGTTCGTGTGATCTCTCCGGCATCGCAGCACATGGGTGCGGCCGGGAAAGGCAGGACACAGATGTCAATCACTGGCGGCGCAATCTCGACCGCCGCGATCGGGCTGCTCTGGATCGCCGCAATCGTTGCGTCGGGTCTCGCGGATCGCCTAGTCGATCCGCTAACCCCTTCGATTGCGGCCGCGCTGGTGTTCGCTGTGACAGCCGGCACCGCATATTCGTTAACGCGCAGGCGCGAAGCGTTGGTACGCCATCGGCTCGAACAGCATCTTGCGCCGGCGGTCGTCCGCCACATCGTCGAACGGCCGGACCTGGTCAAGCTCACTGGCGAGCGGCGCGAGGTCACCGTACTGTTCACCGACATCGAGGGTTTCACTGCTACGATGCATCGCGCCGGTCCCGAGGAACTGGTCACAACGCTCGACCAGTATTTCGAGGGCGTTACCGGTATCGTGATCAAGCACGGCGGCATGATCGACAAGATCGTCGGGGACGGCGTACATGCTCTCTTCAACGCACCGCTCGACCTTGAGGATCATCCCCAACGCGCCGTCGAATGCGCGATCGCCATTCAGGCCTGGAGCGAGGGTTTTCGTCGGCGCCCCCCTGCCGCGGCACTCAAGCTTGGCCGCACGCGCATCGGGATCGAGACGGGGCCCGCCGTTGTCGGCGACGTCGGCATCCAATCCAAACTCGACTACACAGCTCACGGCGACGCCGTGAACATGGCGGCGCGGCTCGAAGCCTGCAACAAGGAGCTCGGCTCCGCGATCTGTGTCGGGCCAGGTGCAGCTCTGCGATGCGACGCAGCACTAATGCGCCCGCTGGGGCGGCTAGCGGTCCGCGGGCGAGAGGAGCCGATCGCCGTCTTTGAGCCGTGGCCGAGCGATGCGTCACCCTCCTGGCGCGACGCATATCTGACAGCCTACGCGATGCTCGACTTTGACGCGGCCGACGCCGCTTTGCTGTTGCAGAAGCTGATGGCCGAGCGTCCTGCGGACCTGGCGGTGCGCCGGCTCGCCGAGGGACTGACCTCTATAAGCAAGCCGGGTCTGCCGTCAGTGTCGCCCGCGCCGACAAGGTGATCGAATACGCCGCGGAATGTCTGTTGATGGCCCGTAGCAGACGTGGCCATGTCCCGCGCTAGATGTCTGCTTCTGACCCTGAGCCGACACAAGCGGTATTTTTTCGCTGAGGACACAGATAAACTCTCCCAACACGATTATTCCGCCTGCCGCGAGCCTGTCCATTCTGCGGTAGCGCGCACGCCTTCATCTCACAGCCTTATGGGCCCGCGATTCCAAAGCGCGACTTTGCGCTGAACTATAGGCAAGCCTGTGTCGTTTGCCGGGCGCCTTCTGGGAGCGCTGCGAGGCTTGGCGGAATGTCCGGTTTCGGGGGTTGAGCGGACCATGCCCGGGCCGTTGGCGGCCCGAGTTGCGAGTCCAAACAGCACGTTGGCCCGCCCCCCTACTTTTAGATGTCAACTTGTTCAGCAATTGCGAGCGCGTCGTCGACCTCAATTCCCAGATATCGAACGGTGCTCTCGATCTTCGTGTGG
>Ga0207707_10003418_pt1 | contig 14071 bp, 23 predicted proteins | sample KBSC83BmetaG_FD_184336 | JGI IMG/M metagenome (GOLD analysis project Ga0207707, IMG submission 184336) | Corn rhizosphere microbial communities from Kellogg Biological Station, Michigan, USA - KBS C8-3B metaG (SPAdes) (version 2) | ecosystem: Host-associated > Plants > Roots > Rhizosphere ...
CGATTTCGCGCGTCTGTTCGCGGCGTGGCTCGCCACGCTGTCACCAAAGACGGAGGAGGCATGAGAGATAGCACGCGCGACATGATCGAATTGCTCTGCATGGCGGCTGTGATTTGGGCTGCCGCTGTATGGATCATCGCATCGGTCACTCCGTTTCCGTTATGGTGATGCGCCGGCCACGATCCAAACGTGCGCCGCCCGGTGTAATCGATTACACATCGGCGCGCGAGTTGTATCGACGCATTCGGGAAATCGAGCAGGACATCGGACGGGTGTCGGGTGACTCTGCACGCGTGCTCGCGGTGGAATACGCCCGACTGATGCGCGCATGGTGGCGATTGCCGAATGCGGATGTGTCAACCGTGCTATGGGGAACTATCTCGCGACGTGGGAGGTGGCAGGATCAGGGATAACTAAACTCAACATTTGTGTATACAAGCTCAACAATCCACGATACAATGGTGCCCTCCCCGGAGGGGAAGGGGGGTCTGGGGGGCGACTTGTAATCGATTACACGAGAGGCTCGGAAACATGCGGATCAATCCGTGGCAGAGACATTATCACAGTGACCCGGCGTCCCTGGCGCGCGGGGAAGTGACCATCACGCGACGTGGGAAGCGAATCATTATCGCGTGCCCGTATCAAGAAGCGTTCAAGCTCGGCGCGCGGTCGATTGCTGGCGCGTCCTGGCGGGGTTCCATACGAGTCTGGAGCTTCCCCACGGCACAACGTGAGGCCGTGCGAGACTTGGTGGCGCGCGTATTCGGCGGCCAATGGTTGCCAGATTGGTTGGTGGAATCGTGAAGCATTGTCCGTGGTATCTCCGGTGGTGGCATCGACGATTGCGACGACTGGATACTCTCTTCGTCTATCCTGCACTCGCCCAGGCGGCCGAGCGCCGCTACCCTGGCCAGCTCGCCGTCGAATATACAAGGCGCGCGTGGGCGCTGCATCAGGCAATGCCAGGGCAGACACATTGGCAGTGCCCTTGCGCGCGACGTGGGAGGACAACATGAGGCGGGTGAGTTGGCCCGGACGTATCTGGCTCGTCAGTGGCGACCGTATCAACCGGGAGGCGACCTTGCGCGTCGAGATCGCCCCGGAGATCCCCGAGCACGGCGGCCGGCGTGTCGTCGTCAAGATGACCAAACCCGAGCTGTCGGCCCTGATTCGACAGCTTGAACACGTCCGGGATGGCCTCCCGGATGACTCAGAACCGAGTGTAATCGACGTGTAATCGCACGATCTCGGAGTCGCCTGTAGGGGGGTAGCTTAAACCGAGATCGGGGCTTAAATCGCATCTAATAAGGTCGAGTTAATATGGCCGAGTATAGGGCAAAGGCGGCGTCCCGTGTCGTGTGGTGGCGGGATACCGTGTGCGTCTACTGTGGCTGTCCTGGCGTGGGAGCTGATCACATCATCCCTAAGTCAAAGGGCGGCCCAGACATTCGGGAGAACCTCGTATGGTGCTGCCAGCCCTGTAATAACCATAAGGCCAATCGACTAGATGTAGAGATGATGCGCCGAGCGTTCCGCCATATCGAGGCACAAGGCGGATGTCTCGATTGGATTGAGTTGGGATACCCGAAGATTTGGAAGTTGTTAGGGTTCTGAAAGTGAGGCGAAAGTGGGCCTCTAATAAGGTCGAGTAAAGGAGGTGGTATGAGCGTGCTCGCGGTCGTTCGTCACATATTAGCCCGTTCGGGGGAGGAGGCCGCCGTCTCGGAGCTGTGGTTGCAGAACTACCACGATGGCAAGTATCCCGACGCGTGCATCGTGGACGCGCATCTGCGGCCCAAGGAGACGGTGTATAACCGCACGCAATTGGAGATGTATCGGCAGCTCGTCTCGGACAAACGGAAACTGTAATCGATTACAGTTAGGGTGATATGGTCGAGTGACCACCACCCCTAGTAGCTGTGTTAAATCTCTCGGACCCTGGTCGATTCTGATTGACTCGTCTACGTCGGCGCACTACGATGCACAGGTTGTTTGATTCGTTAATGTCAGTGATTGGAGGTAGGCAGATGGCTCGAAGGTCCACGACCCCCGGTATGTCGGTGCCCGCAACGTCCGCTCCCGATACGCTCGTCCAGCTCGACCCCGCCGTGATCCTCATGGCGAACAATGCCCGGTTCTCGGACACTGTGGCGGCCGATGAGGCCGAGCAGATGAAGGCGTCCATCCTCGAAGTCGGTCGCATCATGGAGCCGGTCGGCGTGACCGTCCTCACCCCGCCGGCCAACGGCTACACGCATCAGCTCCGCTACGGGTTCCGTCGTGTCGCAGGCGCGCTCCTGGCGAACGAATCCGGCGCGGGCGTCACGGTCCCGGCCATCGTCCTGCACGACGCCGATCCGGTCGCCGTCCTCCGCGAACAGGTCTCGGAGAACGTGGATCGCAAGTCGCTCTCCCTGATGGACATCGCCACGAACGCGCGCAAGATGCTCGACGCGGGCATGTCGCGACAGGAGGTGCGGGAGGTCTTCAAGCGGCCGGCTGGCACGAAGGGCGGCGGGCTCAAGGCGGCCAGCAACGCATGGCTCAACATGGTGCTGGGTCTGCTGGAGCTGCCCAAGGCCATCCAGACGCGCGTCCACAACAACGATCTCGGGCTGGCGTCCGCGTATCGTCTGATGAAGGCCCCGGCCGACAAGCGGCTGGCGATCCTGGAACGCGCCGAGAAGGAGCAGGAGGGCATCCGGGAGACCGAGGAGCGCGAGGAGAAGAAATTCGAGGCGCTCGAATCCAAGATCGAGGATGTGACCAAGAAGGAAGCCGAGGCGACGACGGCGCTCGACACCGAGACCGCCGAGCTGGAGTTGGCCGATAAGAACGTGGCTGAGAAGCAGGAAGCTGCCCAGGCGCTCTACCGGAAGGAGCAGGACGCCCAGGCCGCCATCGCGCGGGCGAAGACGGAGGACGCGAAGAAGAAGGCGAAGGATCTGCTCAAGAAGGCGACCGAGGCGCGCAAGGCGGCGGAAGTCTCCGCGAAGGCGGCCGAGAGCGATCGCCAGCAGGCTCAGCGGAAGATCAACAAGGCGAAGGAGAACAAGGAGAAGTTCTCGAAGACGGCGGCCGAGCTGAAAGCCAAGCTCGAAGCGGCGCGCGAGGCCGCCACGCAGCCGGCGAAGAAGGCGAAGGGCGACGGCAAGGTGAGCCCGAAGGCCATCGAGAAGGCCGCGAAGGCGGAAGGCGTGGACGGCGCGCGCAAGAAGCTGACCGGACCCGAGATGCGGAAGTGCATCGAGGATCTCGCGCTCGTCACAAGCTATCCGAAGGTGGCGGCCATCGGGCAGGCCATCAAGGAGTGTTTCGACAGCATCACGACGGACGGCCAGATGTCCAAGAAGCTCGCAGCCATTACGGGCGAGCTGAAGGCGACCTCCCGCAAGTAGACCCCCGCAGCAATCCCACCAACATCGAGGGCTGGAGAGACGATCCTCCAGCCCTTTCCTTTTGCCCTAGCGGTAATCGTTAATCAGTCGGCGGGTATCGGGAGGGGTGGAATAGAAGAGCCGAGTAGGGCATCGCTCGATAATCTTCCCATCTGGATAGACGATCCGCTTATGCTCTCCCACAAGTGAATCCCTCCCACACATGGGGCAACGATAGTGCTCTCTGGTTCTGCGTAGTCTCGCCTCTGGCATGATTCCCCCGAGTGTAATCGATTACAGGAGTTCGACTCTCACACCAAACCGATTTATGAGTTCCTCTTTATAGCGGGCCACCTCTCGCCGCATCTCGTCCGTGATGGCCTGCTCATACTCGGCTTCGGTGAAGACTCCCTTCGAGATGAGTAGTCGGGCTAGTGCGGCGGAATCGCACAGCGCAGAGTTGACCCCGACGCGTAGATGCTTGGGGCTCGCGTCTGTGGGGTCGTAGTGCATCTTCATGGCAACCCCGGTTTGCATGGCGTGGCAGAGTTTTTCGTATTCCTTCATCGTTCTCTCCCTGTGTAATCGATTACGGTTTGCGGCGGCCGAGATACTCGGCCCTAATCTCGGTCTTCTCATCCTCGGTCAGTGGCCGCCCGAGGCAGGCAGCGAGGTAGGCCCACAGGAGGTTGATGGACCCATAGAAGCCGTGAAGGCACATGCGGAGCTGCCGGCGTTCGTAGGGTGTGAAGCTCATAGCGCCGCTTGGCACGTCCGACAGAGGCTCTCGAGCCGAACGACAGAGAGGCTGCACACGGGCTGTTGCTGCCCTGGCGTAATCATGCCCCGCATGGCGAGACACGTTGAGCTGTTGCAGCTCCAGCTATGCGCGCATCGTGGGCACGCGTGGAAGTGCATCCAGAGCGAATCGCGGACGGCGGGACCTTCCGAATAATCTGTCACGGCTTCACCCAGGATTCTCCGAGGCGCTTGATGGCCCCCCGGTCGTCTTTGTTCTTCGCGGCTTCCACGATCTCTCCAAACGCGTCAGGCTTGAAGCACGCGAGGCACCCGATCTCCCCGATGCGCTGGAGATCCCCGCCCGTGCGTTCGTGGAAGTAGGGATCAGCCGTCGCGGCTTGGAAGAGGGCCACTTGAGCCATGACAATGAGCGCCCGCCACGGGTCGATGGGGCGGTAGTGCACCTGATGCACCAACAACCGTTGATGCATCCGACACATATCGGGAACGTGGATCGTCGGTTTATCCGACATGACTATCTCTCACTAACATCAGAATCTCCCCCAGAGCGTTCAGACCCTGGCCCCGGCAGACCCCCCAGAACGTATCGCCCCAGGTATTCCCCTCGACCAATTGCACGGGGCGGGTCGAGACGAGTTTCGCCAGGAGGTCGGGGTGGTCGGCAAACTTCTTCCGCACGTAGAACAGCATGATATCGACCTTCACGTCCTCCCAATCCTCTCGGATGGTGACGCGCCGGCCGACTCGTTTCGCATCGAGCGGGCTCAATCCGTCGAACAGATGGCGCTCGAAGTAGAACGCACACTTCGCCCGCTGATACTCTCCCTCGACGTGTGATCCGTCTGGCTCCACGTAGAGGTTAGAGAGGAAGCCGTAGGCCCCACGGAACGCCAGGATGGCATTCCCGATGCGTGCGACGTGGGACCCCATCACCGGCCTGCTATCGTGATGTCGTCATACACCTCGACCCCCGGCCAGCTCGCGACGACCCCCGGCTGCTCCCGGAACAGGTCATTGAGGCGGGCTGAGACAATCTCGACCAGGGGTGTTGGCTCCCCATTGCGGTCCGTCGTCATCAGCGGGGGGTGGGCCATGTCATACACGCCGGCCGTGGGCTCATACGACTTCACGGCGGCCAGGAACTTCATCGGGTCAACCACTCGGACCTTCTGTTGCGTGCGCGTCGTAGAGGACGCCCCCTTGACCGGCGTGACCTCCTCAGACTGTTCGGAGACCTCCTCGGCTTGGGCCTCCAGCTCGGCACGCTGTTGTTCCAGTCGGGCTTTGAGCTGAGGCGTGCGGGCGGAAGCCGCCTGAAGCCGCTTGCGATTCGCCTCGTCGATGAGGGCCTGCGCCTTCCGTTCCTTCTCGCGCTTCTCGTCTGCGATGCGCCTCTGCTCCCGCTGCTTGTAGTCAGCCATGAGCTGTTTGGCCTTCCGTTCCAGCATGTCGAGTCGGTCGCCCACTTCCGCCTCAAGCTGCCGGACCCCTTCTCCAGCCTTCTTGGCTTCTGCGAGGGCTTCTTTCTGCTTCTGGATCGCGCGCTCCAGGGGGCCGGCAATGGGGTCTAGTGCGAGCTTCCACTGCGCGCGGGCATTGCGGATCGCCGCGAGCTTAGCATCCATCTGGAGGAACCCCTCCGGCGAGTCGATGGAGACAATCCTCTCAATGGAGATGGGCTGGAGGGTCGCCAGCAATTGCAGCCCCTTCGTGCGTGCAGCGACGAATTGCGTCGGCTTGACGGGGGTGACTTCAACGGGAGGTTTCGGGCCGAGTCTCTTTGCCATCACTGACCATCCTTTCGGACACTGTTGCGTTGACGATATGATCGGCGTGGTGCGTGCAGTAGCGGCCGACGATGAAGTCTCGGTCCTTCCACACGGTCCATCGCGCGATCTTCTCACAGCCCCGCCACTCACAGTTGACAGGGAACGGGATCTTGATCATCTCACCTCCACACGCATGGCCGCCGCCCAACTACTGGCGAGCGCCTTCGCCGCCGTCTCGGGGAGAGCTTCAGAGATGCGGAACACCACATATTCCTGCTGGGTGTGATCGAACCGCATCACGACCGCATTGAACTTCCGAAACGGCATGGCCGGATTCACCGTCACGTAATCGGGCTCGTCCATCGGACTCTCCTGTGTAATCGATTACACTGACATCAGTAACTCTACCATACGTGGAAGGGTGTTGCAATAGAGGACTACACTGCGTATACTCAGCTCATGTTAGTTATACGCGTGCCCACACCCGATGGCGCTCAGATACGTGTGTTGCGCGTCCCGTTGCGCCATGAACGCCGAGACGGCCGCCGCGTTGTGGACATCTGTCCGCACCCAGGCATACGTGAGGCCCGACTCTCGGCACGTCGCCCACTGCCCCGCCGCGAAGTAGTTCGGGGGCGTGGGGTCATCGCCGGACGGCTGATCCGAGGGTCGCCGGTAGCGGGGGCCGAGGAGTCTCCCCAGCACTTGCCATGTCGAGTCTTCGTGGATGTTGGTGTCGAACTCAACCGACATCCCATCCCAGCTCCACATATTGCCTCCCGGCGTCCAGTCCCGAAGCCCCTGGCCGACTGGAATGTGGCCGGTCTGCATCTCGGTAATCAGCAGGCACGTCGGGCACGCCTGCTTGATGCTGTCCCCCAATACCTTGAACTGTCCGGGGTCCGTATTGCCGTAGAAGCAGGAATCGTAGCAGTAGTCATACACGACGTATTGACTGAGGTCGCCGTAGTCGGGATCGGAGGTCAGGATGGCATGGGCCTCCGTCCAGGCCCGCAACCCATTGACTGGCCCCAGCGTATCGCCGTCGAAGAACACCTCGGGGACGAACCCATCCCACAGGACTTCCTTGACGACCTCCCGGAAGCCGGCCGGGTCCTGCGTCCAGTCTTTTGTCTGAATCTGCTGAAAGGGCTGGCCCGACTCGTCATAGACGCTATGCACGGTGTCAGCAAACCAGATCGTCGCGTGCGTGTCCCCCCCTGGCCCACAGACCGGAGAGGCGTGCTTCGCGTCGAACCATGCGCGGCGTCCTGTCGGACCCAGGAACGTCCCCGCTGGCTCGAACATGGGGAGGTCGCCATACTCGGTGCCGTTCACGATGAGCCCGCTGAACGTGTAGCAGGTATCGAGGCGATACGCGCGATCCGCGTTCGTCACAATCGGGGGGAACGGCTTGAGGTCGGGGGACAATTCGTAGAAGTTGTGCCTCCCGGCTGCGTTCGCTTGGGTGAGTGCCCCGACGGGCACGACCACATGCTTGTCGAGATAACCCGTCGCATGGAACGTGATATCCGCTGTGGTGAGGGTAGCCGGCACGTTCTGCACGAACACATACCCATTGCCATCCGTCTGGATCGCCGGCAGCCCCACCACCGTGATGCTCGTCGGCATTCCATCACAGTAGTTGTTCGCCGGGGCGTTCCGGCACACCGCGAGGTCAAACGCGACCGGCGGCTTGGGCGGGGGTCCGGGGGGAATGGGACCACACCCGAACAAGAAATAGAGGGAGGCCAAAAAGAGCACAAGGAGGAGGAGATACCATCGGGAGAGACGCATACGAGACTCCTTTCAGACTGTAATCGATTACACTCACTTGACAATCGCGCCCCAGGTTTCGGCTTGTGCCCACTCCGCCGCGAGGGGCACACTCAGTTCTACACACGTCTTGAACCGATAGGAGAGATGCTCGCCAATTTCCTCTGCGACATCCGCCCGACACTCGCTCAGAATCTCATCGTGAATCGGGAGCAGCGGATACCACACGTCGCCATACATCTTCTCATGGATGAGGTCATCCATCACGGCGGCCATTGTGAGTTTCAGCGTCCCACACGCAAAGCCTTGGATGGGCATGTTGCCGGCTTCCCGGAGTGCCGCTGAGACCACCCACGGATGCACGCTCCGCACGGCCGTGACATGAAGGAATCGGCCCCAATCATCCCAGACCATCGTGTGCTTGCGGGCGCGGTTGTCGTCTGTCCGCTGCATGGGCGTCACGCCCACATACCGCAAGTAGAACGAGTTAATGATGTCCTGGCAGTTGTCCTCGTTCCACTGTGACTCGAAGTGGGGGCACACTTCGGGGTTATGGTCAGAGGCGTTCGCCGCACAGTGCTTACAGATGACGGGCATCTGCTCGACAAGCCCCTTGTTCGTCACCCGATAGATACTCGCCAAGGTGCAGGTTTTACTCGGGAACCGATGCTGCTTCTTGTCCACGCCGGGATACTGCCACTTGCCCTGCTCGTCCTGGTATCGCTGATCGGGGAGCTTGAACGCGCCAATCGCGAAGTCTGAATAGAGGTCTTCCTTGTTGTGATAGACGCTCATCAGTCGGGCGTCTTGACTCCGATGGGCGACGGTGCGGGGCTCGATTTGGGATTCGTCGACGCTGAGGATAACCCATCCAGGATCGGTGATGAAGCCATTAAGGAGTTCTCGCCCCCGCTTGGTGCGGTTGGGCATGGCGAGGAGGTTGGGGTCGTCGCACGAGAAGCGTCCGCTGGGAACTCGGGTGTCTTTAAGATTCGGAAATAGGCGGTATTCACCATGAACACCACGATGGGCGAGTTTAGGGATGGGTCGGGCATAGGTGCCTCTCAGCTTCTCGTATTCTTTGTAGTTGAGGATCTTCGAGACCACTTCATGCTCATGCTGGATCGCCACAAGAACGTCATTCTCCACACTCTCCCGCTTGCCCGATTTGGTGAACTTCTGTCGGGCCTGCTCGATACCCAGCTCTTTGAAGAGGAACTGAGCGACCTGATCCCCCGAGCCAAGGTTGATGTAATGGCCCGCGATCTGCTTCACTTCCTCTGTCATCTGCTCCATGTCTTGCGTGAGGAGTCCATCCATCCTGCGGAAGTGATCGGGGTCAATCTGAATCCCCCGCGTCATCATGGCGTGGAGCATCGGGCGGGCTCCGTGATCCAGACGTGCGACATTCCGAGGAGAGGGGCCTTCCCCGAGGAGACGCACGCCACCATAGCAGACCTGTCGGGGCATGGTGGCTAGGCCGTCTCGGTGATCATAGAGTCCCGTCTGGGTCTCCGAGGAGTGGGGAGATCCCCACACATCACGCAGGTGGTGTTGCATCGACACCACTCCTCACTGAACTCCGGATAGCCCCCAGAGACGCCGTATTGATGGTAAAGGGCATTGAGGCATCGCTCGCACGCCGTCGTATAGAGGATGATGGCGTCCCCAAGTGAGAACTTCCGGAGCCGTCCGAAGAGACGAGTCCACCATGTCCCCCCACCCCTCACGAGCGCGATGATGAGAGCATCCCCGTTGAAGGTAGATGTGCCCTCAAACATCTGATCCTTTCCCCCATAGAGGCCATCTGACTCCCGGCGACGGTAGTAGACCGTCCGAACCTCTTGCGGGAATCGGGAGACGGCATAGGGATATTGTTCGACTGGAGGCATCTCGCCATTGATGAGATCGACCTCCCCAATCTCTCCCTTCTCCGTCTCGACCCAGAGCCGACGAAAGTTGACCTTACTGATGTCCATCTCTGCCTCCCTTTACTTCACTGTAATCGATTACACTTTCCGTCGGTCGTCTTTAGCCCTCACCACGAACTCTTTCGAGCACACCTTGCACTCATACATGGGGGATTGAATCGGCACCCGTTCCATCAGGGTGCGGTCATCATTCCCACAGAAGGGGCACTCGATCCGTTCTTTATCCGCCATTGCGGGGTCCTCCGAAGGGGAAATGCATTCCAGACGGGGCCTGAATGCGGGGCTTGTTCTTCTCGGCGTGATAGCGTCGGAGCGCGTCCTTCGCCAGCTCTAACGCCCCATATGCGAGCGGGAGATTACCGATGACCCCTTCGAGCCGGATACCGCCATCCCCGTCCATGATGATGGTGAGACGGAACAGGCCATCCGTATTTTCTGGCTCGGCGTGCTTCGATTCAGCGTCTTCCATTATGCCACCCTCTCTCTAAGGAACTGCTCTAAAGATTTTGTGTTCTTCTTCTGATTGCAAGGCATACAGGCTGGCACTACATTATCCGCTGTATGGCTCCCCCCTCGGGATAGTGGAACGATATGGTCTTGGGATAGACGCTCTGGTTTGGTTCCACAATAGGCGCATCGGTAGTTCCAAGCGGCCAAGATCACAGACCACTCAACCTCAGACAATCTAATTGTTGTGTTGAGGTTACTTTTTCGGGAGTATCTACGTATCCCACGCTGCCTACTTCTCTCAGGGTTAGCTTTGTGCCATGCAGCAGAGCAGGCATTCCTAGCCTCCCTATTAAGAAGTCGGTCGAGCTTACCCTTAGCGTCGTAGTGGTCCTTTCTGAGAACGTAGTCTAAATGTTTGGCATATAGCCTAGCCTTCCGATGTCTCCAATAATCTGCCCGAGACCCACAAGTTCTAGAGCAGTATTTCCGGGGGAGGCCCTGAGCATAGTAGGCCGTAAATTCCTTCCCACACTTGGGGGCTTGGCAGATCATCACGCGCATTTGTGAGCCCTTTCGACCCAAGACTCTTGCGAGTAGCGCCTGACGAGTGTTCTCATGCGTTTCAGAATCGGCCAGAGCCTCCCGAGCGCGTCTGAGTCTCGGCAGGCGTAAAACAGCACCTCCTCAAAGGGCGCGTGTCGAATGTCTTTCCCCGGCCACAGCCCGAGCACGCTCTCGATGACCGCGTGTTGATCCTCCCAATTGTCCCAGCTCTTGAACACGTCTTTGGTGTCGGGTGACTTCCGGTAGTCCGTGAAGAATCGTTTGAACTTCGTTCTCATCGATTGGGGTCTGTAGGTCTTCCATCGTCCCTCCTCGTCGAGCACCATCTGCGGTTCCGGTGTCGGCCAATCTTCCCAGGACGCCTGTTCGTAGTATTCGAGCACTTTCTTCGTGGAGTGTGGGGTCACGACATCATCGAAGTCTTGCATCGTCATCCCGAGTTCTCGGAATGCGAGGGCTTTGAGACCTTGAGGGAGGTTGCCCAGCCGGTATACTTCGGCCATCGTGTCCACGAGAAGTCGATACGGAAATTCCACACCCATCGTGTCAGTAACGGCCCAATCATAGAGCCAGTTATGGAACAATATCGGGCTGTGCCATGTGCGAAGTATCCGGCTAAGGGTATCCAGCAGATCACGGCGGTCGGCCCGTATAAGTCGTCCGGTTCCAGGGAACTGGCTATACGTAAGACAGAAGGGACCCTCTCGTCCCGACTCAGTGTCGCACGCGAGGGGTAACGTCGGGTCCAGTAGTCGAATTTCAGCAGCATCTGTCACCTCGGCGTAATCCTCAATCCCGGCGTAGGGGTCCACGGGCACAACCAACCGGCCCCGCAAATACTTCCTCAGCCGATCCCAATCCGTCCGCACATGGAGCATCTTCTTCGGCTCATGCAGGCCCAATGCCGGGTGATACATCGGGAATGTCGGCCCCCACGGGCTCTCGGTCGGGATGCCGTGCCGCAGCTCCAGATCGAATGCCTCTCCAAAGATCGCCCGGCACGAGATATTCCCGCACGGGATGATGAGACTCGGCTCCATCCGTTCGATCAGGGGGTAGAGATTGGTCTCCGCGCACGACTGGAGGAGGCTCAAATCCCGGTCAGCAGTCGGGTCCAGCTTGCCCCCCGCCGAGATGGGCAAACACGAGATGGCGTTATGGCACGTCACCTCCAAACGTCGCAATCCGGCGAGGGGGAGGTAATGCTCATCCACCTCTTGCCCCGTCTTGCCCACAAGGGGAATACCGGGGGGGTGGCGTCGAGCGTTCTTGTCCTCCTGATTGCCAGGGGCCTCGAAGACGAATAGCAGACCCCCCCGCTGTTTCGGGCCATGCGGGGGAATCTGACAGTTCACGTTCGGACAGAGGGCGCATCGCATCAGATCAGATCCCCTTGAAACGGTCTGGGACCTCGGTAACTGCTCATCCTGACCCACGCGATTGCCCTAACCCGGTGGCGAGAGTCCCGCCATCGGCCCCCCAACACACGAATCAACCACGGTAGTTTATCCCGATATACAATATGTCCGTATGTCATAGCCATTTCCTACCTCTTCCGTGTAATCGATTACACTTTCTCGTCGTCAGCAATCGGCTCAAACTGATCGGACATCCGCTTGATGATCGGGATGATATAGTCGTCGTGCTCGGCGTCAGCGCGTCTCAGGCACTCCTCTGTGGAGGTCTCGATCCGCATGAAGGAGAGTGCCCACTCATCTGACCGCCACTCGTCCCGGCGCTTTCTCGTGTTGTTGCAGGCATCCACGATGACCGTGTAATGCCCAGCTCGGAAGAGGGCTCGCACCATCACTTTCGCGATGGCCCAGACGAAGGGTTCTGCGAGTGCCTCGAATCGATGCCCGTGGAGGGCCAGTCGAATCGCGTCGGGGGAGACAATCGGAACACCCTGAAGACGAGCCCAGGTGGTTTTTCCACTCCGGGGCAGTCCAACCGTTAGAACCAGCAGTTTCTTCACTTCCATCTCCACACCTCATACCCCGGTTGTTGATACGGACTATACAGCAACAGCATCAGATCCTTAGGATAGGGGTCGGGACATCCCACGAACGTAATGCGGCCATTCAGAAATACGACGCACGCTTGCTGGTGCGCGAACTCGGAGAACCAATTCGACCCGACTCCGGCTGGCACGAGCATACACGTCTGGGCTCTTTCCTCGTCTCGTTGCTGACGTGCTCGTTCTACCCACGGTCGGATATACGCGAACTCAGGATTCAGCCAATTCCACCCATCCCCTCGCTTCCAGGGACGGGTGAGCGAGTCATCCTCCTTCGTGTAGTAGAGCCCCGTGACAGCGTTCTCATCACTGGCGGCTAGGTCGATGTCGAAGTCTTCGATCCCGAGGAATCCTTTCGTGGCCGTGAGGAACCCTTCGGGGGTGCAGTAGTCTTGCTTGCTGCGTCCTCGCTTCTGTCGATGTTGGGCTTGAGGCATTCGTCAGACTCCGCATACCGCCGTGCCGCGTCGAAGGTGAGGAACGTCTCATCGGTGAGGAGCGAGAGGGTATAGCGACCGTCCACGATCCGCCCCTCATAGATGACGAAGTGGCCCTCTTGATTGCACGCGAGGCACAAATCCACACCCTCGGGAGTGGTCCGCATCTTGACCGAATAGAGCGGAAAGAAGTTACTCATCGCTTGGGCACCCAGCTCTTGAAGGTGCCACAGGTCCGGCATCGATACCAGACATGGTAGAGGTAATCCAAGATACCCCCGCAGGAGCAGAGAGGACGTGTCATTCGGAATCCTCCATCATCTCCTGAATGATTCGGCCGGCGACGGAATCTGACTCGAAGCCGATGCGCGTGCCGTTCATGAGCATCAGACATCCCCAATCATGCACGCGTCCAGAGGGCTTCTGCACCATCTGGATCTGATTCATCGGAATGGAGACCTCCACCCCGTCGTAGTTCCTGAACGTGATCATCTTCACCGTTTCCCTCCCATGATCTGACGCACGATATCGGACGCCATTTTCATCCCAATCCCTGGCACATTCACCCAATCCCCCTCATCCGCATTGGCGAGGTCTCGGGGGCTCTTGAACACCCGTTCGGCGTCGGCGGAGAGCTTCACGCCCACTCCGTTGATGTCGGCGGCCCACTGGCGCACGAGGGAAGGGCGGCGGTCAATCGTGGGGATCATCACGAGTTCCTCACTCTGTTTCGCCTGCACGTCCCACGATTTGCCGGTATACATCGTCTCCATGCTCTTGTGGTCCCGCCACCGCTTCTGAAACCAGTGGTAGAGTTCAGTGATGTCATACGCGGTATGCGTGATATCCCGCGTATACAGCACATGCGCGCCGGCCATCGTCACGGAGAACAGGTAGCGGCGGAGCTTGTGATACATCTCTCGCTTGCCCCCTGGACGTTGGTCGCTCCACCACACTTTCCCGTCTGGTTTGACGTGCTCGGTCTGGA
>Ga0207707_10003421_pt1 | contig 14070 bp, 13 predicted proteins | sample KBSC83BmetaG_FD_184336 | JGI IMG/M metagenome (GOLD analysis project Ga0207707, IMG submission 184336) | Corn rhizosphere microbial communities from Kellogg Biological Station, Michigan, USA - KBS C8-3B metaG (SPAdes) (version 2) | ecosystem: Host-associated > Plants > Roots > Rhizosphere ...
CGTGATCCGGCGCCGCTTCACCTGCCGCGAAATCGCGGCGCAGCGGAAACTCCTGCGCGCCCCACGCGCCGTGCCGCAGCCACGGCCGCTCGTCCGCCGCGCCGTCGGCCGCGAGGCCCAGCAGGTCGCGCAGCGCGCGCTGCAGGCGGCCGGCCGCGGGAAAGACGCCCGCGAGGTCGGGGTACACGGGGTTTGCCGCGGGCATGTCGAGCCGCAGGACCGCGAGGCCTTCCGGCGTCGCATAGGCCGCGTAGGCCGCGAAGCCGGTGCCTGCAACGCGGTGGTCGGCGCCCCAGAGTGCGGCGAGGCGCCCGCCGGCTTCGCGCACCTCGCGCGCCGCCGCGCTCCACTGCGCCGCATCCACCTGCGCGAACGCGGCGCGCGTCTCGCCGGGCAGCGGGCTCATCGCGGGGCGTGCGGGGATCGCCATGTCAGCCGAGCAACCGCGCCGCCTGCTCGTACCATGCGGCGAGGTAGGGCGGAATGTAGAGGCCCAGCATGAGGGCGAGCCCCAGGTGGATGAAGACCGGGGCGACCGCCGGGCGGTAGGCGAGCGTTTCGAGCGGCCCCTCGCCGAACACCATCGGCTGCACGCGCCCGAATATCGCGGCGAACGCCACGCCCAAGGCGAGCAGCAGCAGGGGCGTGGCCCACGGATGCTCGCGCATCGCCGTGGTGAGGATCAGGAACTCGCTCGCGAAGACGCCGAAGGGCGGCATGCCGAGGATGGCGAGCGTGCCGATCATGAGGCCCCAGCCTACCGTGGGGCTCACGCGCAGCAGGCCGCGGATGCCCTCCATCACCTGGGTCCCGGCCTTCTGCGCCGCGTGGCCGGCGGCGAAGAAGATCGCGCTCTTCACGAGCGAATGCACCGTCATGTGCAGCAGGCCCGCGAAGTTCGCGATCGGCCCCCCCATCCCGAAGGCGAAAGCGACGAGGCCCATGTGCTCGATCGAGGAATAGGCGAACATCCGCTTCACGTCGCGCTGGCGCGACAGGAAGAAGGCCGCGGCCACCACCGACAGCAGGCCGAAGCCCATCATCAGGTTGCCGGCGAAGTGGGAGGCGAGCGCGCCGTCGGCGAGCACCTTGCAGCGCACCACCGCGTACAGGGCCACGTTGAGCAGCAGGCCGGAGAGCACCGCCGAGATCGGCGTCGGTCCTTCGGCGTGCGCGTCGGGAAGCCAGTTGTGCAGCGGCACGAGCCCCACCTTGGTCCCGTAGCCCACGAGCAGGAACACGAAGGCGAGCGACATGATCGTGGGCTCGAGCCGGGTCTTCACGAGCGCCAGGTGCGTCCAGAGGAGCGCGTCGCCCTGGGGGCCCAGCACGCGCTCGGCGGCGAAGTAGAGCAGGATCGTGCCGAACAGCGCCTGCGCGATGCCCACGCCGCACAGGATGAAGTACTTCCACGCCGCTTCCAGGCTCGCGGGCGTGCGGTATACCGAGACCAGCAGCACGGTCGCGAGCGTGGCCGCCTCCATCGCGACCCACAGGATGCCCATGTTGTTCGTGGTGAGCGCCAGCAGCATCGTGAACATGAACGCCTGGTACATGCTGTGATAGAGGCGCAGGCGCCCGGCCGTCATGCGTCCCTTCTCGCGCTCGATGCGCATGTAGGGGCCCGAGAAGAGCGACGTGGTGAAGCCCACGAACGCCGTGAGGGTCACCAGGAAGACGTTGAGCGGGTCCACGAAGAACTGGTCGTCGAGCGCCGTGGCGGGGCCGTCGGCGATCACCCCGGCGGCAAGCCACGCGGCCGCCGCGACGGTCGTGAAGCTCACCGCCGCGTTCGCCTCGGGCGCCCACTCGCGCTCCCCGATCAGCCAGAGCGCGATGCTCCCGGCGAGCGGCACGCTGAGGAGGACGGCGAGCGGCTCCATCACTCGTCCTTCAGCTTCTCGAGGTGGTGGATGTCGAGCGAATCGAACTGCTCGCGGATCTGGAACAGGAACACGCCCAGGATCACCATTCCCACCAGCACGTCCAGCGCGATGCCCAGCTCGACCACCATCGGCATCCCGTAGGTCGCGCTGGTCGCGGCGAAGAAGAGCCCGTTCTCCATCGACAGGAACCCGATCACCTGCGGCACCGCCTTCGAGCGCGTGATCATCATGAGGAAGGACATCAGCACGCAGGCGAGGGCGATGCCCAGCGTGCCGCGCGCGATGGAGCGCGAGAACTCCGAGATCGGCAGCGCGAGGTTGAACGCGAACACCACGAGGAAGATGCCCACCAGCATCATCGTCGGGATGTTGATGAGCGTCTCCACGTCCCACTTCACGTTGAGCCGGCGGATCAGCCGGTGCAGGATCCAGGGCAGCAGCAGCACCTTGAGCACCAGGGTGATCGCGGCCGACCAGTACAAATGGCGTTGCCCGGTCGCCCACGCCACCGTGGCGGTCGAGCCCACCAGCGCCACGCCCTGCAGCGCGAACAGGTTGATCAGCGCCACGATGCGCCGCTGCGCGAGCATCGCGAAGGCGAGCAGCAGCAGCCCCGAGGCGAACAGGTTCACGGCCTGTATGGCGAGCGGGTTCACGCTAGGCGCCCAGCAACTGGTGCACGAGCAGCGCCAGCACGCCGAGGAGGAACGCGGTGGCGAGAAACTCGGGCACGCGGAAGATGCGCATCTTGGCGAGGATCGTCTCGATCAGCGCCAGCGCGAAGCCGCCGGCGGCGAGCTTCGCGGCGAGCACCGGCAGCGCGAAGGCGAGCGCCCGGCGGTCGTTCGCCTCGGCCACGCCCCACGGCAGGAAGAGCGCCAGGCCCGCGCACGAGTACGCGAAGAGCTTGAGCGAGGCGGCCCACTCCATGAGCGCGAGGTGGCGGCCGGAATACTCCAGCAGCAGCGCCTCGTGGATCATCGTGAGCTCGAGGTGGGTGGCGGGATTGTCGACCGGGATGCGCGCGTTCTCGGCGAGCGACACCATCGTGAAGGCCACGCCGGCGAAGGCGAGGCTCGGCAGGACCGCGAACTCGCGGTGCGCGAGGCTCGAGACGATGGTCGCGAGCGAGGTGGAGCTGGAGATGAGCGACGCGGTGAAGAGCACCATCAGGAAGGCCGGCTCGGCGAGGAAGCCCACCAGCATCTCGCGCCGCGCTCCCAGCGTCCCGAAGGCGGTGCCCACGTCCATGGCGGCGAGCGAGATGAAGAGGCGCGCGAGCGCGAAGAGGCCCACCAGCGCGATCGCGTCGGCCGCTGGGGCGAGCGGCAGGTTGGTCGACAGCGTCGGGATGATCATGCTCGCGAGGAGCATGCAGCTGAAGACGACGTAGGGCGCGATGCGGTACATCGGGCTCGCCCCGTGCGCCATCACCGATTCCTTCCAGAAGAGCTTGTGAAGCGCGCGCAGCGGCTGGGTGAGCGGCGGCGCGGTGCGGTTCTGCAGCCACGCGCGGCACACGTTCACCCAGCCGGCGAGGAGGGGTCCGCCCACCAGTGCGACCAGCATGGCCGCGATCTGCGCGAGGACGCCTTCGAGGTTCATGCCTGGGTGAGGAACAGCAGGGCGAGCAGGGTGAGAAAGCTGTAGAGCAGATAGATCGCGATGCGCCCGCGCTGCAGCAGGCCCACCAGGCGCGAGCAGGTCTCGGTGGCCCACGCGACGGGCAGGTAGAGCCAGCGCCACGCCGGGTCCTCGATGCTCACGCGGTAGCGCGGGTGCGCGTCGAACGCGGTCGGCAGCTCGCGCTTCATGAGGAAGAGGGGCTCGAAGATCTGGCGGATCGGCTGTCCGAAGCCCTCGGCGGTATCCTGCATGCGCGCCGTCTGCCAGGGGTAGCCGCAGCCCCACGGCGCGGCACGGCGCGTGCGTCCGTGGTAGAAGCGGCGCACGAGCACGAACACGAGCGCGGCGATGGCGAGCGCCGCGACGGCGATCAGCAGCGGGCTGTAGGAGGCGCGCGCGGGATTCACCGGCGCGAGCAGGAATGCGTCCGCGATGCGCCCGCCCTGCAGCAGGCCGCGGCCAAGCAGCGCCGCCGGGATCGGGTCGATCGCTTCCATCACCTCGACGGGGAAGAGCCCGAGCAGCACGCAAAGGACGGTGAGCCAGACGAGTCCGAGGCGCTCGAGCCACCCCGCGTCGCGCGCCTGGGCGAGCTTCTCCTCGCGCGGCTGGCCGAGGAAGATCACGCCGAAGAACTTCACCATCACGTAGCCGGCGAGCGCGGCGACCAGCACCACGCCCGCGGCGAACACCGGCACCAGCATGCGCAGGTAGGGATTGGGCAGCTCGCCGGTGAAGAGGAAGCTCTGCAGCAGCAGCCATTCCGAGACGAAGCCGTTGGAAGGAGGCAGCCCCGCGCTCGCGATCACTCCCACCAGCGCGGTGCCGGCCACCCACGGCATCCAGCGCATGAGGCCGCCCAGCTTGCCCAGGCTGCGCTCGCTGGTGGCGTGCAGCACCGAGCCCGTCGCGAGGAAGAGAAGGCTCTTGAACATCGCGTGGTTCACGCAGTGGTAGAGCATCGCGGTCATCGCGAGGGCGGCGAGCGGCAGCATGTGGTAGCCGGTGAATACGATGGCGAGCCCGAGCGCCACCACCACCAGCCCGATGTTCTCGATCGACGAGTAGGCAAGGAGCCGCTTCATGTCCACCTGCGCCGCGGCGAACACCGCGCCGAAGAGCGCCGTGGCAAGGCCCACCACGAGCGCCACCACGCCCCACCACCAGAGCGGCGTGCCGAGCAGGTCGAAGCACACGCGGGCCATGCCGTAGATCGCGGTCTTCAGCATCACGCCGCTCATGAGAGCGGACACCGGCGAGGGCGCGGCCGGATGCGCCTCGGGCAGCCAGACGTGCAGCGGCAGGATGCCGGCCTTGGCGCCGAACCCGAAGAAGGCGAGCAGGAAACCGGCCGAAGCCCAGAACGGCGTGAGGTGCTGCGCGCGCATGTTGGCGAACGTGTAGTCGCCGGTGTTCGCCTGGAGCACGCCGAAGCACAGCAGGATCGCGATGGCGCCCACGTGCGCGATCAGCAGGTAGAGGAACCCGGCGCGCTGGATCTCGGCGATGCGGTGGTTGGTCGTCACCAGGAAGAACGACGAGAGCGCCATCGCCTCCCACGCCACCATGAACGCGTAGGCGTCGTCGGCGAGCATGACCATCGCCATCGCCGCGAGGAACACGTGGTACTGCAGCCCCATGATCCCGGGGGCGGTCCCTTCGCCGGGCCGGAAGTAGCCGCCGGCGAAGATCGTGATGCCCGCGCTCGCCAGCCCGAGCACCACGAGGAAGAAGGCCGAGAGCGGGTCCAGGCGCAGGTGGAACGGAAGGTTCGGCAGCCCGATGGGCAGCAGCAGCGCCTCGGGCGCGTGCGGCAGCGCCGCGAGCGCGAGGGCGGCGAGCGCGATGCCGAGCAGGGCCGATACAGGGAAGAGGAAGCCCGCGACGAAGCGGAAGTTGCGGGGCGCGGCGAGTCCGGCGAGGCCGATGGCGAGCCATGCGGCGACGACGGCGAGCACGCCGTCGATCGCGGATGGCGCGACGCTCACACGGTTTCGACCGTCGAGTTGAGGTAGTATCCGGCGCCGCGCTCGGTGCGGATGAGCGAGGGCTGGTTGGGGCTCTCCTCGATCTTCCGGCGCAGGCGCAGGATCTGCACGTCGATCGAGCGGTCGTAGATGTCGTCGTGCAGGCGGCTCGACTCGAGCAGCTGGTCGCGCGTGAGGATGCGCTGCGGCGCGCGCAGGAACGCCACCAGCAGCGCGTACTCGCTGTTGGTGAGCTCGACGTTGCGCCCGTCCGGCCCCTTCAGCTTGCGCGTCCCCGTGTTGAGCTCCCAGCCCGAGAACTTGAAGGCGCGCACCGTCTCGCCGCGGCGCGTGGCGCGCTTGGTCTCGGTGCGGCGCAGCACGGCGCGCACGCGCGCGAGCAGCTCGCGGTTGCTGAACGGCTTGGTGACGTAGTCGTCGGCACCCAGCTCGAGGCCCATGATGCGGTCGGCCTCCTCCTTGCGCCCGGTGAGGATGATGATCGGCAGGTCCAGGGACTCGCGCAGGCGCCGGGCGATGGCGAGGCCGTCCTCGTCCGGGAGCTTGAGGTCCAGGATCACGAGATCGACGATCTCGACCGACAGGACCTTGTCCATGTCCGCGCCGGTCTCCGCCACGGAGACCTTGAAGTCGTTCTCCGTGAGGTATTCGTTGATCAGGTCGCGGATCGCGGGATCGTCGTCGACTACGAGGATATGGGCTTCCAAGGGGTCACTCGTCATCGTTGTTTGGGGCATTTTAGCGCGGGAGACCGTAGAATCCTACGAGATGTCCACCGAGCCCGTTTTTACCCGGGACGCCCGGCCCTCCGCGCCGGCCGCCCCCGGGCCGTCCCCGGCCGTGCGGCAGACCCTCGCCTACGTGGCTTTCGGGGCGGTTTACTACCTGCTGGCGGCCTATGCCGCGAGCCTCCCGTTCCATGCCCGGCTGCCCATGTTCATCTGGCCGGCCCACGGCGTGGCCCTGGGGGCCCTGCTCGTGTCGCCCGGGCGGCGCTGGCCGGGCTATCTCGTCCTGGTCTTCCTGGCCACCCTGGCGGTGGGCCTGGACCGGGGGGACGGCTGGGGCCTCATCCTCGCCAACGGGGCCCTCAACTGCGCCCAGCCGCTCTTCGTCGCGGCCGGCCTGCAGCGCCTCGCGGGCCCGCGCGTGCGCATCGACACGGTGAAGGGCGTGTCGTCGCTCCTGGTGGGCATGCTGCCGCTGGTGGCGGTGATGTCCATCGTGGGCGCCTATCACGCCTTCTCGGACCTCCAGGCCACTTTCCGCACGCAGTGGTCGGTGACCTTCATCTCGACCATGCTCGGCATGCTCCTCACCGCGCCCCTGATCCTCGCGTGGAACCGCACGCGCGCGGCCGAGATGATGGCGGTGGCGCGCGAGCGCTGGCCGGAGCTGCTCGCGCTGTACGTGGGCCTCGTCCTGAGCGTGATCATCGTGTTCGGCTCGTACGCGCAGGGCATCGGCTTCATCCCGCCGCTCGCCTACCTGTGCGCGCCGTTCCTCATCTGGGCGGCGCTGTCCTTCGGCCTGCGCGCGGCGACCCTCGGGCTCGCGATCTTCGGCCTCATCGTCTACTGGTACACCGGCCAGGGCTCGGGGCCTTATTCCATCGAAGGCGTGGCGGACCTGCGCTCGCTCCTGCACCTGCAGGGCTATCTCGCGACCATCGTGGTCACCACGCTCTTCGCCGCGGCGCTGCTGGTCGAGCGCCAGGAGGCGGCGCGCGAGACCGAGGCGTGGCGCAACCGGCACGAGGCGGTGATCCGCGCGAGCGGCAACCTGCTCTACGAGTTCGATCCCACGCAGGGCGGCGTGCTTTGGGACGGGGACACCGGCGCGGTGCTCGGCACCCGGCGCGAGAACATCGCGACCATCCAGAAGTGGCTGGACCGCGTGCATCCCGACGACCGCATGCGGCTGAAGGGCCTGCGCAAGCTGCTCATCTCGGGCGACCTCGCCCACATCGCCCTCGAGTACCGCTTCCGGCGCGACGACGGCGCGTACACGACGGTGGGCGTGAACGCCTACCGCATCGAAGGGGGCTCGCCCACCGCGCCCAAGCGCGTGATCGGCTTCGTGAAGGACGTCTCGGAGAAGGTGCGCGCCGAGGAGGAGCGCCAGAAGCTCGCCGCGCAGCTGCGCCAGGCCGAGAAGATGCAGGCGGTGGGCCACCTCGCCGGCGGCATCGCGCACGACTTCAACAACATCCTGGGCGCGATCCTGGGCTACGGCGAGCTGGCCCAGATGAAGGCCGAGGGCGAGATGCGCCGCTACCTCGACACCATCATGAGCGCCGGCAACCGCGCCAAGGCGCTGGTCGCGCAGATCCTCTCCTACAGCCGCGCCGAGGGCGCCGAGCGCATGCCGGTGATCGTGGGCCCGATCGCGCAGGAGGTGTGCGACCTGATCCGCGGCTCCTCGCCGCCCACCATCGAGGTGCGCTTCGACGCCGACGCGAGCGACTCCGCCGTGCTGGGCGACCCCACGCGCCTGCACCAGCTCCTCATGAACCTGTGCACCAACGCCGTCCAGGCGATGGGCGATGGCGGCGTGCTGGAGATCGCCGTCGCCTCGCAGCACGTGCCCGCGGCCCGCAAGGTGCGCACCGGCGAGATGCCCGCCGGCGACTACGTGCACGTCACCGTGCGCGACAGCGGCCACGGCATCGCCCCCGAGGTGATCGACCGGATCTTCGAGCCGTTCTTCACCACCAAGCCCGCCGGCCGCGGCACCGGCCTGGGGCTTGCCCTCGTGCACGCCGTGACGATGGAGCACAAGGGCTTCCTCGAGGTGACGAGCGAGCTGGGCGCCGGCACGACCTTCGAGGTGTGGATGCCGCAGGTCGTGGTCGAGGAAGGGGTGGCGGAAACCACCGATACCGTGCCGCGCGGCCAGGGCCAGACCATCCTCGCCGTGGACGACGAGACCGAGGTGCTGCACGCGCTGGAGGAGATGCTGGCCCAGCTCGGCTACGAGCCGGTGGGCTACAGCGACAGCCGCGAGGCGCTTGCCGCCGCGCGCGCCAACCCGCGCCGCTTCGACGCGGTGGTGAGCGACGAGGTGATGTCGCAGCTCACCGGCACCCAGCTCGCCCTGGAGCTGCGCAAGCTCAATCCCACGCTCCCGATCGTGATCGCGAGCGGCTACGGCGGGGCCGGGTTCGAGACCCGGGCCCTGTCCGCCGGGGTGAACCGGGTGCTGAAGAAGCCCTACCGGATGAGCGACATCGCCGAGGCCCTGGCGGCGTTCTTCGCCCAGCCCTGAGACCCGGCTTACACTTGCAACCGTCCCCGGGGGGCCGGTAACGGCTCGGTAACCCGCGCGGTGCATCTTGCCCCCATGGCCGATCCGTATCGGCCCCCGAAAAAAACGGCTACCCGGGAGGGGCGCATGCACGCAGGTTTCGAGCACGAGGTTTCCGCGATCGTGGCCGCCCATGGCGGCGGGGGAGGGGATCGCGCCTCCCGCGCACACGCCGCGGAGCGCCTGGTGCGGACCGGCTCCGGCGGCGCCCTCGACTGGCAAGGCGTCGGCCTCGCCTCCCATTTCCAGCCCATCTTCGCGGTGCGCGAGCCCGCGTGCCACGGCTACGAGGCGCTGCTCTCGGCGATCGACGCGGACGGGCTCGCCGTGGATTCCACCGACCTCTTCTCCCGCTGCGTGACCTCGGAGCGCTCCACGCTCGACTGGGCGTGCCGCGCGCTGCACCTGCGCAACTACGCCAAGTTCGATCCCGAGGAGCGCGTCCTCTTCCTCAACGTGCATCCGCAGGACGCCGTGCACGACGCGGGCTGGGCGCGCGAGCTGGGCGACCTGGTGCGCTACTACGGCCTGCTGCCCAAGCGCGTGTGCGTCGAGATCCTCGCCGGCGAATGCGGCGACGAGGGCCTGCTGCGCGACGCCGTCGCGGTCTATCGCGGCCTGGGCCTCGCCATCGCCATCGACGACTTCGGGCGCGGCCGCTCCAACTTCGACCGCGTGCTGGACCTGGGTCCCGACGTCGTGAAGGTCGATCGCGCGCTCTGCGCCGACGGCCTGCTCGGCTGGGGCCGTGCGCGCCGCATGCTGGCCGGCATGATCGAGCTCCTGCACGACGCCCGCGCCCGCGTGGTGGTGGGCGGCATCCAGGGTGCCACCGAGGCGCGCGTGGCGGTCGACGCCGGCGCCGATTTCCTGCAGGGCTTCCATCTCTGCGCGCCCGATCCGAACGTCGCCGACGAGCGCTCGGCGCTGGCGCGCCTCGCCGAGGTGCTGCGCGGCACGGGCGGGGCCCGCGGGCTCGCCATCGCGGGCTGAATCGCACGCGTCGGAACGCGCCGACAGGCCTTTAAGGCGGCGCCGACAGCGGGCGTAGGTTGCGCGCGCTTCAATGGAGGTCGGCCCCGCAACGGGGCCCGGACAACCTCAGGAGAAGCCATGGATACCCCGATCTCCCAGCCGCGGGGCAAGAAGCCCGCGCTCACCGACGTCCGCACGCTGCGCGAGAACGCGCGGCGCCACATCGAGGAAGGCGCGGTCACGGAGCACTATGGGGCGGATCGGGACAAGGTCCTCGAGATGCTGAACGAGGCCCTCGCCACGGAGCTGGTCTGCGTGCTGCGCTACCGGCACGACTACTTCGTCGCGCGCGGCATCGACTCCAAGGCGGCGGCCGACGAGTTCATGGAGCACGCGACGCAGGAGCTGGAGCACGCGGACCGCATCGCCGAGCGCATCGTGCAGCTGGGCGGCGAGCCGAAGATGGACCCCAGCCAGCTCGCCGCGCGCAGCCACTCGGAGTACCGCACCGGGCGCACCGTGCAGGAAGCGATCCGCGAGAACCTGGTCGCCGAGCGCATCGCGATCGACAGCTACCGCGAGATGGTGCAGTACCTGGGCGATGCCGATTCCACGACGCGCCGGATGCTGGAAGAGATCCTGGCGGTGGAGGAAGAGCACGCCGACGACCTGGCCGACCTGCTCGGCAGCTCGTCGACGCCGAACAACGCGTAGGCCGGGTCAGCGGGAGGCGGCGCGGCGCGCGCCCGGCGCGGCCGCGTGGCGGACCGGGAAGCTCGACTCGGCGATGCTGCGCGATTCCGCGAGGGACGCCTCGAGGCGGCCCAGCAGGCGCTCGCGGCGCCCGGCGATGCGCAGCCACGGATCGTGCGTGACGCGGCCCCAGCTTTCGAGGGCCCAGCCCTTCACTTCGCGCAGGTGGCCGTGGAACTGGTCGCTGTTCATGGTCGATCTCTCCGGGTGGGAATCAAAGCCAGCGGCCGCGCTCGTGCAGCGCGGAAGCCTTCTGGATGCGGGCGGTGAGCACGGCGCGGTGGACGGCGGCGCAATCGGTGCCGTCGCCCTGCACGCCGATCGCGGCGCGGGCACAGGCGATATCCGTCGCGGCGGGAACCGAATCCTCGATCACCAGGACGTTCACGGTCCCGAAGATGTCCGGCGCTCCGGAGGGATCTTCGGCGGCGAGTCCTGCGGGCAGGCAGGTGGCGAGGCCTATTGCGAGGAGTTTCTTCATGGCCGTCTCCCTTGGTCGTCCGTCCATATTGAGTTGGCGACCCAGGCGCCGAAGTCGGACAGCGGACGATCCCGCTTAGGAATGCTCTGATGTTCTTGTCGGAGGCCTCCTACATCGGCGGGCTGGCACGGATTGTCATAAAGCAAAAGGCCCGCCGGGGCGGGCCTTTGCGCTACGACACCCCGGCGTAGGCCGGGGCCCGATTGGATCCCGGCCTGCGCCGGGATGAGGGCGTAAAGAGTTCCTGCGTCCTTACCACGCCCTCATTTCACGATCTCGAGGTGCTCGAGGCCCGAGCCCAGGTCGCGGTTCTTGGCGTTCTTGCTCTCGAGCTTGATCTTGAGGCGCAGGTCGTTCACCGAGTCGGCGTTCCTGAGCGCGTCCTCGTAGGTGATCATGTCGGCCTCGAAGAGGTCGAAGAGCGCCTGGTCGAAGGTCTGCATGCCCAGCTCGCGGCTGCGGGCGATGAGCGCCTTCATCTCGTGCACCTCGCCCTTGAAGATGAGGTCGGCCATGAGCGGCGAGTTGAGCATGATCTCGATCGCCGCGGAGCGCCCCTTCTGGCCTTTGCGCGGGATCAGGCGCTGCGAGATGATCGCCTTCAGGTTGAGCGAGAGGTCCATCAGCAGCTGCGCGCGCCGCTCCTCGGGGAAGAAGTTGATGATGCGGTCGAGCGCCTGGTTGGTGGAGTTGGCGTGCAGCGTCGACATGCAGAGGTGGCCGGTCTCCGCGAAGGCGATGCCGTACTCCATCGTCTCCCGCTCGCGGATCTCGCCGATCAGGATCACGTCGGGCGCCTGGCGCAGCGTGTTCTTGAGCGCCGCGAACCAGTTGTCGGTGTCCACGCCCACCTCGCGCTGCGTGATGATGCAGTTCTTGTGCTCGTGCACGTACTCGACCGGGTCCTCGATCGTGATGATGTGGCCGTAGCTGTTCTCGTTGCGGTGGCCGATCATCGCGGCGAGCGAGGTCGACTTGCCCGAGCCCGTGCCGCCCACGAAGATCACCAGCCCGCGCTTGGTCATCGCCACGTCCTTCAGCACGTGGGGCAGGCCCAGGTCGTCGAACTTCGGGATGAGGGTCGTGATCGTGCGCAGCACCAGGCCCACGCGGCCCTGCTGCACGAAGGCGTTCACGCGGAAGCGCCCGATGCCCGAGGGCGAGATCGCGAAGTTGCACTCGTTGGTCGCCTCGAACTCGGCGGCCTGCTTGTCGGTCATGATCGAGCGGGCGAGCTCCTGCGTGTGGATCGGCGAGAGGCTCTGCTGCGACACGGGCGTGACCTTGCCGTCGACCTTCATCGCCGGCGGGAAGCCCGCGGTGATGAAGAGGTCGGAGCCCTTGCGCGCGATGAGGGCGCGCAGCAGGTCGTGCATGAATTTGAGTGACTGTTCGCGTTCCATCTGGGAGTCCTCTGGGGGCGAGCGGCGCTAGCCGCCGATGAAGGCGTCCTTGTTGGCCGCCTTCGCGCGCGCTTCGGGGGTCGAGACGAGGTTGCGCTTCACGAGATCCTGCAGGTTCTGGTCCAGCGTCTGCATGCCCAGGGCCTGGCCGGTCTGGATCGACGAGTACATCTGGGCGACCTTCGCCTCGCGGATGAGGTTGCGGATGGCGGGCGTGCCGATCATGATCTCGTGCGCGGCCACGCGGCCCGTCCCGTCCTTGGTCTTGCACAGCGTCTGCGAGATCACCGCCCGCAGGGATTCGGAGAGCATCGCGCGGATCATCTCCTTCTCCGCGGCGGGGAACACGTCGATGATGCGGTCGACGGTCTTCGCGGCCGACGACGTGTGCAGCGTGCCGAACACGAGGTGGCCCGTCTCGGCGGCGGTCATCGCGAGCCGGATCGTCTCCAGGTCGCGCATCTCGCCCACCAGGATGATGTCCGGGTCCTCGCGCAGCGCGCTCCTCAGCGCGTTCGAGAAGGACAGCGTGTGCGGCCCCACCTCGCGCTGGTTCATCAGGCACTTCTTCGACTCGTGCACGAACTCGATCGGGTCCTCGACCGTGAGGATGTGGCCGTACTCGTTCTCGTTCACGTGGTTCACCATCGCCGCGAGCGTGGTCGACTTGCCCGAGCCCGTGGGGCCGGTCACGAGCACCAGGCCGCGCGGCTGGTTGGCGATCTCGCCGAAGATCTTGGGCGCGTTCAGGTCCTCGAGTGTCAGCACCTTCGACGGGATGGTCCGGAACACCGCGCCCGCGCCGCGGTTCTGGTTGAACGCGTTCACCCGGAAGCGCGCGAGGTTGGGGATCTCGAACGAGAAGTCGCACTCGAGCGTCTCCTCGTATATCTTGCGCTGCGAGTCGTTCATGATGTCGTACACCATCCCGTGCACGTCCTTGTGCTCGAGCGGCGGCACGTTGATGCGGCGCACGTCCCCGTGCACGCGGATCATCGGCGGCAGGCCCGCGGACAAATGCAGGTCCGAGGCCTTGTTCTTGACCGAGAACGCGAGAAGCTCAGCGATATCCATAGGGTAGAATTCCCCGAAAAGTCCATTCGATTATGTCCCCAATCGCCGCCAACCTGCAAGCCGTTAGACGGCGCATTTTCGAGGCGTTACAAGGGGATACACGCGAGGTGACGCTGGTCGGGGTGACCAAGGGCCAGCCGCCTTCCAGAATCCGCGAAGCGCACGCCGCCGGCTGCCGTCATTTCGGCGAAAGTTATGTGCAGGAAGTCACAGCGAAGATGGCGGCACTCGCGGACCTCGACGCCACCTGGCATTTCATCGGGCGGCTGCAGACCAACAAGGCGCGCGACGTCGCCCAGCGCTTCCACTGGGTGCACGCCGTCGACCGCGCCCGGCTCGCGGCGGCGCTCTCGAAGGCGCGCCCGGCCACGCTTCCCCCGCTCGAGGTGTGCATCCAGGTGAACATCAGCTCCGAAGCGGCCAAGGGCGGCGTGGCGCCCGAGTCGGCGCTGGCACTCGCGCGCGAGGTGCGCGAGCTCCCGGGGCTGCGCCTGCGCGGGCTGATGGGCATGGCGAGCGCCACGCCGGAGCGCACCGAGCAGCGCGCGCAGTTCAGATTGCTCGCGCGCACGCGGGAG
>Ga0207707_10003422_pt1 | contig 14069 bp, 13 predicted proteins | sample KBSC83BmetaG_FD_184336 | JGI IMG/M metagenome (GOLD analysis project Ga0207707, IMG submission 184336) | Corn rhizosphere microbial communities from Kellogg Biological Station, Michigan, USA - KBS C8-3B metaG (SPAdes) (version 2) | ecosystem: Host-associated > Plants > Roots > Rhizosphere ...
TGGTCGGCCTGTGCGGCGGCTTCACGACCTTCTCCGCCTTCAGCCTGCAGACCCTCGACCTCGCCCGCGACGGCCGCTGGACCCTGGCGGCGGCCAATATCGCCCTGTCGCTGCTGCTCTGCCTCGCTGCCGTGGCGGTCGGCCACGGTCTGGCGCTGCTGGTCAATGAGTAAGCAACTCTTCCCAAGGGCCCGCTGCCGCCGCTAGCATCTTCGGCAAAGGGAGAAGACCGATGCTGATCGACATCTACACTCATGTCCTGCCGGCCCGCTTCGGCGAGGCCCTGGTCAAGTCCGGCAACAATCCGGGCATGGTCGGGCGGATGATGTCGGTCACCGAGCTGCACGATTTCGATGCCCGGTTCCGCAGCATGGACCGGCTCGGCGAGTACCGGCAGATCATCTCTTTGCCCAACCCGCCGATCGAGGATTTTGCCGCGCCCGACAAGGGCAACGACTATGCGCGCATCGGCAACGACCTGCTGGCCGACCTGGTGCAGCGCCATCCCGACCGCTTTCCCGCCTTCGTCGCCGCCGTCTCGCTCACCGATATGGAAGGGGCGCTGGCCGAGCTCGAGCGCGCCGTGACCCAGCTCGGCGCGCGGGGCGTGCAGCTCTTCACCAACATCAAGGGCAAGCCGATCGATGCGGCGGAGTTCCGGCCGATCTTCGAGGCGATGGCCGGCTACGACCTGCCCGTCTTCCTGCATCCGGCGCGCACCTCGGCGATGACCGACTATCCCGAGGAGCATGTCTCGCGCTTCGAGATGTGGTGGTGCTTCGGCTGGCCCTACGAGACCAGCGTCGCCATGACGCGGCTCGCCCTCTCGGGCCTGTTCGACAAGCTGCCGAAGCTCAAGATCGTGACCCATCATTTCGGCGGCATGATCCCCTTCTTCGATAAGCGCATCGAAGGCGGCCTCGCCTCGATCGGCAGCCGCACGCGGGACGAGGATTATTCCGGCCTGCTCGGGACGCTCGACAAGCCGCTCCTCGATTATCTGCACATGTTCTATGCCGACACGGCGCTGTTCGGCGCCGGCAACGGCCTGCAATGCGGGCTCGATTTCTTCGGCACGGAACGCACGGTCTTCGCCTCGGACGCGCCGTTCGGCCCGATCACCGAGACGCGCGACGGGGTCGCGGCGCTCGATTTCCACGGCAAGGGGTCGGCCGGCGTCATGACCCGCAATGCCGAGACGCTGCTCGGCATGCAATTCGCCTGACCTATCATCGCATCGGAGGTGCATCATGGCCTTGGCCGACAATTTCGAGGATCATTGCTGGAAGGGCGTCGTCCCCGAGGACATCCTCGCCATCTACGCCAACTACAAGCGCGACACCTTCGTCGGGGCGCGCCCGGCGCTGGTCGCGATCGACCTCTATGAATGCGTCTATCAGGGCGGCGCCGTGCCGGTGCCGGAGGCGATGAAATCGCATCCGAGCTCCTGCGGCCTCCATGCCTGGAACGCCATCGAGCCGACCAAGCGCCTGTTCCAGGCGGCACGCGCCGCCGGCCTGCCGGTCTTCTATTCGACCAGCGACACACGGCCGCACGCCCATGGGAGCAAGGTCACGGCGACCAAGCGCAAGCGCAATCCGCCGGACCCCGCCATGTACCAGATCCGGCCGGAGTTCAAGCCGGAGGCCAACGACGTCATCGTCACCAAGCAGCGCGCCAGCGCCTTCTACGGCACGCCGCTGCTCGCCCATCTGACGCAGCTCGGCGTCCAGACGGTGGTCATGTGCGGCGAGAGCACCTCGGGCTGCGTGCGCGCCAGCGCCGTCGACGCCTATTCCAACGGCTTCCATGTCGTGCTGGTCGAGGAATGCTGCTTCGACCGCAGCCCGCTGTCGCACGCCGTCAACCTGTTCGACATGCACCACAAATATTGCGACGTCATGCATGTCGAGGAGGTCGTGCGCCACCTCGAAAGCACGCGGCTGACGAAGGCGGCCGAGTAGAGGGCGCGTGCGATGAAGCCGGCGCCTTACGGCCCCTTCCCCTATTCGCCGATCATCCGGCGCAAGCGGCTCGCCTGGCCCAACGGCGCGCGCGTCGCGCTGTGGGTGATTCCCAATATCGAGTTCTTCTCGCTCGAGGAGAAGGTGCCGGCCTCGGCGGGCGGCACCGGCGGCAAGGTGCCGGACGTGCCGGCCTGGGCGGCGCGCGATTACGGCAACCGCATCGGCATCTTCCGCATGATGGAGGTGATGGATCGCCACGCCGTGCGCGGCACCGTCGCGCTCAACAGCGATCTCTGCCGCCATCATCCGGTGATCCTCGAGGAGGGGATGAAGCGCGGCTGGGAGTTCATGGGGCATAACGAGAGCAATACGCGGCGGCTGAACGAGGTGCCGCCCGAGGACGAGCGCCGACTCATCCGCGCCACGCTCGACACGATCGAGAAGGCGACGGGCGTGCGGCCGAGGGGCTGGCTCAGCTCGGGCCTGCAGGAGACCTGGGAGACGGCCGACATTCTCGCCGAGGAAGGCTGCCTCTATGTCGCGGACTGGCCCAATGACGACCAGCCCTACCGGATGGCGCTTTCCTCCGGCCGCACGCTCGTGTCGGTGCCCTATACGCTCGAGCTCAACGACAAGCCGGCCTACGAGAAGCGCAATTGCACCGCCGAGCAATTCCGCGACATGATCTGCCGCCAGTTCGACGTGCTCTACCGCGAGGGTGCCGATCAGGCGCGCGTCATGGCGATTGCGCTGCATCCCTATATCACCGGCTTTCCGCACCGCATCGGCGCGCTCGACGAGGCGCTCGCCTATATCTGCCGGCATGCGGGGGTGTGGCGCACGACGGGCAGCGAGATCGCGCAACATTGCCTGGCCGCGACCGAGGCCGCAGAAGCGGCGGAATAGGGGAGAGGGCCGATGAGCTCGACCGTGCGACGCCTCCTGCTTGCTTTTGTGGCGGCGCTGTCGCCGCTCGCGGCCACCGCCGAGACCATCATCTGGGGCACCGTCGGCAGCGGCTCGGCGACGCAATGGCCGCTCTATATCGGCACGGCCAAGGGCTATTTCGCCGAGAAGGGCGTCACGGTCGACCGCATCGCCATCCAATCGAGCGCCGCCGTGCAGCAGCAGATCGCCGCGGGCTCGCTCAATGTCGGCGGCGGCGGCCTCGTCGATCCCTTGCGCGCCATCGACCGCGGCGCGCCGGTCGCGCTGTTCCGCATCGAGACGCAAGCGCCGCCCTACGAGATCAATGCCAAGCCGGCAATCAAGACGCTGGCCGATCTCAAGGGCAAGACCATCATCATCGGCGGCGCCAATGACATCACCCGCATCTATCTCGAGCGCATGCTGGTGCCGAACGGGGTCAAGCCGGGCGAGTACGATCTCGTCTATGCCGGCGCCGCCGCCGCGCGCTATGCCGCGCTGCAGTCCGGCGCGGTCGACGCAGCCATCCTCAACCCGCCCTTCAATTTCAACGCCGCCAAGGGCGGCTACGGCACGCTCGGCCGCGTCATCGACTATGCCAAGGATCTGCCCTTCACCGGCTATACGGTCAATGCCGATTGGGGGCGCAAGCACAAGCAGCTGCTGCGCAATTTCCTCGAGGGCTACAGCCGTTCCGTCGACTGGTTCTACGCGCCCGCCAACCGTCAGGAGGCGGCCAAGATCTTCGTCGATATCGGCGGCTCGTCCGATATCGACGACGCGCTGAAATCCTACGATTTCTATGTCGCCCTCAGAGCCTTCGACCGCATCGGCGCGGTGACGGAGCAGCAGATCGGTAGCATCCTCGGCGTGCTGAAGCAGCTCGGCGAGATCGAGGGCGCCGTCGATGTGAGGCGCTTCATCGATCCTGAGCTCGGTACCATCGCGACCTCGATCAAATGAGCCTGAGCGGCCGCAGCGAAGCCTCCCCCGGCGCGGCCGCGCCCGCTGCCGAGGCCGCGGCGCGCAGGTCCTGGTGGCGCGCCAAGGGCGCGATCAGCCTGCTGTCGCTCGCCACCGGCCTGCTGCTGTGGGAGCTGGTCAGCCGCCTCTTCGTCGCCAACAAGCTGTTCCTCGCCGCGCCCTCGCAGATCGCCATGGCGCTCGCGACCATGACGGGCAGCGGCACGCTCGGCCGCCATATCGGCGTCAGCGCCGGCGAGTTCGCGCTGGGATATGTCATCGCCAGCCTGCTCGGCATCGTCATCGGCCTCGCCATGGCCGGGAGCGACCGCGCCAAGCAGGCGCTGCAGCCCTGGGTGTCGGGCTTCTATGCGACGCCGACCGTGGCGCTGGCGCCGCTGTTCATCCTGTGGGTCGGCATCGGCATCTGGTCGAAGGTGCTGGTGGTGATCACGCTGGTGGTCTTTCCGGTCGTCATCAATACCGAGGCGGGCCTGCGCACCACCAGCCCGCGCCTGATCGAGACGGTGCGCAGCTTCGGCGCCAGCCGCGCGCAGATCTTCCGCATGGTCTCGCTGCCTTCCGCCATGCCCTTCATCATGGCCGGATTGAAGCTCGGCATCGGCCGCGGCCTCATCGGCGTGGTGGTGGCCGAGCTGTTCGGCTCGCGCGCCGGGCTGGGGCAGCTCATCAGCCAATCGGCCGAAACCTTCAACATGCCGAATCTGTTCGCCGGCGTGGTGATCCTGGCCACCGCCGGCATCGCGCTCACCGCCGGCTTCAGCCTGCTCGAGCAGAAGCTCTTTCCCTGGACGCGGGAGTAGGGACATTGGCCCCTGCCAAGCTCGAGATCGCCAACCTCTCGATGCGCTTCGGCGCCCTCGAGGCGCTGCGCGCCATCGACCTCGCGATCGGCGCCGGCGAGTTCATCGCCATCGTCGGGCCGAGCGGCTGCGGCAAGACCACGCTGCTGCGCATCGTCGCCGGCCTCGAGGCGGCGAGCGGCGGGGCGGTGCGCCTCGACGGCCGCATGGTGACCGACCCCGGCCCCGACCGCGGCTTCGTCTTCCAGACCGACAATCTGCTGCCCTGGCGCACTGTCCTGGCCAACGCCATGATCGGCCTCGAGATCGGCGGCAAGACCGGCGCCGAGGTCGAGCAGCGCATCCTCGCCTTGCTGCGCCTGGTCGGGCTCGGCGGCTTCGAGGGTTATTATCCGCGTCAGCTTTCGGGCGGCATGCGGCAGCGCGTCAATCTCGCACGCGCGCTCGCGGTCGATCCAGAGATCCTGCTGATGGACGAGCCCTTCTCGGCGCTCGACGCCCAGACCCGCGAGATCATGCAGACCGAGCTTCTGCGCATCTGGGACGAGGGCCGCAAGACGGTGCTGTTCGTCACGCACCAGATCGACGAGGCGGTGTATCTTGCCGACCGCGTCATCGTGCTGGCGCGCCGGCCGGGACGCGTCCAGGAGATCGTGCCGATCTCGCTCGCGCGTCCACGGCCGCTCGCGGTCAAGCGGACGCCGGAATTCGTCGCTATCGTCGACCGGATCTGGCGGCTCATCGAGGAAGATGTGCGCGAATCCGTGCTGCACGAGCATGCGTAAGGAAGGGCGGGCGTGAGAAAGGGAGGAAGAGCATGGCTCAGCTGACCGTCGCCATCGTGGCGCAGGGCGAGATGGGTGCCGCGATCGGTCGTTGCATCGCCGGCGCCGGCGCCAAGGTCGTGACCTCGCTCGCCGGTCGCAGCGAGGCGAGCCGCGCACGCGCCGCGACGGCGGGGCTCATCCATCTCGACGATCCCGACCTGGTGGCGCAGGCCGACATCTTCCTGTCGGTGCTGCCGCCGGGCGAGGCGCTGGGGCTGGCGCAGCGCTTCCGGCCGGCGCTCGAGGAGGCGCCGAGGCGCCCGGTCTATGTCGATTGCAACGCCGTCTCGCCGATCACGCTGCTCGACATCGCCACCTGCATCGACCGCACCGGCGCCCCCTTCGTCGATGGCGGCATCATCGGCGGCCCGCCGCGCCCGGGCTATACCCCCAAGCTCTTCGTCTCCGGGCCGCACGCCCAGTCGGTGCTGGCCTTGCGCGATTACGGGCTCGACGTGCAGGTGATCGGGCGCGAGTTCGGCGAGGCCTCCTCGCTCAAGATGTGCTACGGCGCCATGACCAAGGGGCTGGTCGCGCTGGGCTCGACCATCTTCCTCGCGGCGGCGCGCAGCGGCAGCGGCGAGGCGCTGCGCAGCGAGCTCGCCACCAGCCAGCCCGAGCTCACGCGCTGGCTCGACCGCCAGGTGCCCGCCTCCTACGACAAGGCCTATCGCTGGATCGCCGAGATGGAGGAGGTTGCCGCCTTCATGGAGGCGGCCGGGGTCGATTCCGGCATGCATCAGGCCGCGGCGCGCCTGTTCCGCCGCATCGCCGCTGCCAACAAGGGCATGAGCAAGCAGGAGCCCGACGAGATCGCGGCGCTGAAGAGCTATCTCGCGCAGACGGCGGGATGAGACGCGCCTAGCGCGGCGGCTTGCGCGCACCGCTGGAGGCGAGATCTTCCACCTGGCGCGGATGCGGCGATGGCGGAGGCGGAACCAACACGACAGCGGGCTTTGGCACTGGCGCCGCGGCCGGCGGGGCGATGCTCAAAGCCTCCCACGGCTTGAGGTTGGTCGTGCCGGCGAGGAGCTTGACGTCGAATTTGACGAGTCCGCCCGCGGCTGGGGAATACCAATAGGTCCGGAAGCTTTCGTGATAGTTCGACCCTCTGCCCTTCTGATGCTCCTGCACGACGAAGGTATCGAAGCTGCCGGCCTGAACCGTCACGCGCTCGCGCCGCAGCACCTCGAGCTGCACGTCCCACGAAGTCGTATTGCCCTGATTGATATAGGCGACCGATTTGCCGACCTCGAGCGGCCATAGCGCGGCGATGCGATCCACTGGCACCGATTCATTCTCGGACAAGCCAACGATGCCGCCGATGCTGGAGAAGACGCGACGATTGGCCGATTTGTAGACGACGAACGGTCCGTCCAGCATGACGTATTCACGATAGCCGCCGATGGAGTTGTAGATCCGCGTCCCCGGTCGTGGGACGGTGAGGGGCGCCTCATCGCGTCCCGCCTTTGTCACGAACTGGTACTGGGCGCGGGTTGCGTCCACCTCTTCCTGTGGCGCCGGCCGGTCGCCCCTCCAGCACGCGCCCGCGTGATAGATGCTGGCATGCCTGCTGCTGTAGCAGATCGTGTCGATCTCCGGCGGCTGGGGCGACCCGCTCGCGGCCGCCTGCGGCGGCGGGCTCGGCCGTGCGGCGGGCGCCGTCGCGGCCGCCGGCGTCGCGACGGCAGCGGTGCCGGCGGAGGCAGCCGGGTTGAGCAACAGCGCCGGCGCGGCTTTGGCGATCTGCGGCGTGGTTTGCAGCCGGTCGGCGATCTCACTGACCACGCGGTCGGCGCGTGCCGCCGCATCGGCGCCCGAAGGCACGCAATATTCGATCCGGTAGAGCTGGTCGCCATTGCCGCCATAGCCGGTCCCGCCGAACACGCGCGCGTAGAGCGAGCAGGTCCGATTGGTGCCCGCGTCGGTGACGGAGAAGGCTTCGCCGGTGCGGCGGACCGCATGGCCCTTGTCGGTGAAACCCGCCGCCCGGACGCTGTCGCCCTGGTACCAGCTCTTGATGAGGTCGCTTGCCGCAACGCCGAAGACGGCATGGATGCCTTCGAGCTGCTCGTAGAAGACGGAGGCGCCGCTGCCGAAATAGACCCGCTCCTGATAGCGCGAGCCGATCTTGTGCGCGCTGTGGTGATGATCCTCCGGCCCGCTGATCACCATCGCCGATTGCGCGGGCGTGATGTCCTGCCAGGGATATTGGACGGATTGGCTCGGGCTGCGCGGTCCGCCTTGAGCGCAGGCGGCGAGGCTGGTGGCGAGGAGCAGACCTATGATCGTCCGGATCGGGGTTATGCGACCATGCATCGAGACTCCTCCCCGCGCGCACCGGCAGCGTTGCAGCCTGTAGTAGCAAAGAGGCTAGACCGGCGCCCGCGCTTTTGCCAAGTCAAAGCTGCGGCGAAGGTCGGCGCTTTCCTCTTCTACCCGGGCGAAAGGGCTGAGCTTGGCCGACCGGACGGGTCATAGAAATCGGCTATGGATGGTCGGGGGGCCGGCGGGCGTCTTGGACTCGCCGGGAACCTTTTGCAGGCTCAGCCGATCCAATGGCGCGAGGAATGATGACTGCCGCACCCGCCCTGTCCGACCCTGCCCTGCTCGACCGCATCCGCGAGGATCCGCGGTCCGCCTTCCCGGCGCTGATCCAGGCCAACAATCAGCGCCTGTTCCGCATTGCGCGCGGCATCCTGCGCGACGAGGGCGAGGCCGAAGAGGCGGTCCAGGAGACCTATGTCCGCGCCTTCGCCAATCTCGAGTCCTTCCGCGGAGAATCGAGCCTGGGCACATGGCTGGGGCGGATTTTGATCAATGAGGCGCTGAAGCGGCAGAGCCGCATGAAAGCCGCAACCGCGGTCGGCAATCTCCACAGCGAGACCGGCAGGGAGGCGATCGCCGGCTGGCCGCCGCTGCAGTCCAATCCGGAAAATGCCGCCGCCCGGACCGAGATCAGGCGGCTTGTCCAAGGTGCCATCGATGCGCTTCCGCCGAGCTTCCGCGTCGTTTTCATCATGCGGATCATCGAGCAGATGAGCATTCAGGAAACGGCGGACCTGCTGGGGATTGCGCCCGAAACAGTCAAGACGCGGCTGCACCGCGCCACGCGGCGCTTGCGCGCCGATCTCGGCTCGGAGCTGTCCGCGATCTTCGACGACGTCTTTCCATTCGCCGGTGCGCGCTGCGAGAAAATCACCCGCAGCGTTCTTGCGCGCATCTGCGTTTCACGGCCCCCATCCGCCCTGCCGGGTGCATGACGAATGGGGTCACGTCACAACTAGGAGGTCTCATCATGCTTCGTCACACGATCGCCGCCGCAGCTCTTGCGGTCCTGTTCACGACACCGGTGCTCGCCGCAGGAGTCGAGAAAGCGCCGCCCGCGGCGCCTTACAAGAAGGTGAGCGAGCTGGTCAAGCTGCCCGATTTCCTGCCGGGAATCGGCACGCTCTATGTCGATCCCAAAACGCTTCCGGCCGGGCCGTTCCTCGCCTACGACCATACCGGCAAGCTCGTCAGCACCATCTACATGGTGCCGCTCAAGGACATGAACGACCAAAAGAAATTCGATCTCGCCGCACCGGGCGGCAATGTCGACCATGTCTCTCTCTACTATAATGCCGGCCATCCCGGCGTCGAGCAGCCGCATTACCACATCGTTCTCTGGCACGTGCCGAAGGCGCAGGAGACGCTGGTCGCGAAATAATGATGCTCAGCCGCAGGAGGCTGCTGGCGGCCGGCGGGGGATTCCTCGCCGGCTCCCTGGCTCCGCCGCTGCGTGCCGCGGAGCCGGCGATCGTCGAGATTCGCATGCGCAGCGACGCGCAAGGCGGGCATGTCGGCTTCGATCCGGTGGGCATCCTGGTCGCGGCCGGCCAGACCATCCGCTGGCGCTGTCAGGAAAACGTCCATACGACGACCGCCTACCATCCCGACAACGACAAGCATTCGCTGCGCATTCCCGAGGGCGCCAAGCCTTGGGATTCCGGTTTCCTGCTGCCGGGAGAGAGCTTCGATCTCACCCTGTCGGTCGAAGGCGTCTACGACTATTACTGCCGCCCGCATGAGCAGGCCGGCATGGTCGGGCGCATCATCGTCGGCCGTGCTGCCGGACCGGGCAGCCTCGCCTTCGACTATTTTTCCGGACGGCCCGATGCAAGCGGCTGGATCCCGGTCCCGGAAGCGGCGCAAAAAGCTTTCCCCGCGATCGCCGAGATCATGCAGCGGCGGATCGTGCCGGGCATGAGCCCCTGACTCGATAGGTTAGTCGAGCGCCATCTCCAGCACCCGCGCGACATGCAGCGCCTCGCGGCCGCTGCCGTGGGCGATCTGATGGCGGCAGGAGGTGCCGTCGGCGACGATGAGCGCGTCGGCCGGGGCGCCCCGCACCGCCGGCAGCAGGCTGCGCTCGGCCATCCGCAGCGAGAGGTCGTAATGCTCGGCCTCGTAGCCGAAGGATCCCGCCATGCCGCAGCAGCTCGATTCGATCGCCGTGACGGCAAGCTCGGGAATGAGCTTGAGGGCCGCGACGACCGCCGGCATGGCACCGAAGCTCTTCTGATGGCAATGGCCGTGCAGATGCGCGGCTTTCGCCATCGGCTTCAGAGCGAGCTTCAGGCGTCCTGATGCCGACTCTTCGACCAGGAATTCCTCGAGCAGCAGGGCGCGCGCGGCGAGCGGCTCGGCCGTCGCGCGCGGCAGCAGCGACGTGAATTCGTCGCGCAAGGTGAGGAGGCAGGAGGGCTCGAGGCCGATGATGGGCAGGTTGCGGGCGATCCAGGGCGCCAGCGTGTCGCTCATGCGCTTGGCCTCGGCCCGCGCCTCCTCGACCAGCCCGACGCTGAGCAAGGTGCGGCCGCAGCAGAGCGGGCGGCCCGACGGCTCGGGCTCGATCACATGATAGCCGGCGGCATCGAGCACCCGGCGCGCGGCGCGCGCATTCTCGGGCTCGAAGGTGCGGTTGAAGCTGTCGACCAGCAGGACCACCGGAACGCCGTCGCCCGCCGGCGGCCGGCCGCGGTGCTGGTCGCGGCGCCAGCGCGGCAGCGGCCGGCGCGCCGACAAACCCAGCAGCTTTTCCGACAGCGCCGCGAGGCCGGGGATGCGGTCGCGCAGATTGAGCAGCGGTGCGAGCGCGCCGGCGAGCGGCGCATAGCGCGGCAGATGGGCGATCAGCCTCTGGCGCAGCGTGAGGCCGTGGCGCCGGCGGTAGTGATCGAGGAACTCGATCTTCATCTTCGCCATGTCGACGCCGACCGGGCATTCGCGGCGGCAGCCCTTGCAGCTGACGCAGAGATCGAGCGTCGCCTTCATCGCGTCGGAGGTGAAGGCGTCGGCGCCGAGCTGGCCGGTCAGCGCCAGGCGCAGGGAATTCGCCCGGCCCCGCGTGAGGTCCTTCTCCTCGCCGGTGGCGCGGAAGCTCGGGCACATGACCTCGGGCGCCGAGCGGCGGCAATGGCCGTTGTTGTTGCACATCTCGACGGCACCGAGGAAACCGCCCCACTCCGACCAGTCGAGCGTCGGGGTGAAGGGCAGGGCGCGGTAATCGGCCGAGTAGCGGAACAGGCGGCGGTCGTCCATGAGCGGCGCGCGCGTGATCTTGCCGGGATTGAGCAGGCCGGCCGGGTCGAACAGGTCCTTGACGCTCTCGAAGGCGCGCACGAGACGGGCGCCGAACATATAGTCGTGGAATTCCGAGCGCACGATGCCGTCGCCATGCTCGCCCGAATGCGAGCCCTTGTATTCGCGCACCATGGCGAAGGCTTCCTCGGCGATGCCGCGCATCTTCCGGACGTCGCCGCCATCCTTCATGTTCAGCACCGGCCGCACATGCAGGCAGCCGACCGAGGCATGCGCATACCAGGTGCCCTGCACGCCATAGCGGTCGAAGACGGCGGTGAGCCGCGCCGTATAGTCGGCGAGATCGTCGAGCGGCACGGCGCAATCCTCGATGAAGGAGACCGGCTTCCCGTCGCCCTTCATCGACATCATGATGTTGAGGCCGGCGGCGCGCATCTCGGCGAGCTGCGCCTGGAACGGCGCGTCCAGCGCCGGCACGATGGCGTCGGGATGGCCGTGATCGGCGAGCAGCTGATCGAGCTCCTTCATCTTCTGGAGCAGCGGATCGCGCTCGTCGCCGGCGAACTCGACCAGCAGCAGCGCTTCGGGACGGCCCCTGACGGCGCGCGCGATGGTCGGCGCGAAGGTCGCGATGTCGCTCGCGAGATCGAGCATGGTGCGGTCGACCAGCTCGACCGCGCTGGGGCCCAGCGTCACGATGTGCCGAGTGATGGCCATCGCCTCGTAGAAGCGCTGGAAATGGCAGATCGCCAGAACCTTGTGCTGCGGCAGCTTGTGGATGCGCAGCTTGATGCGGGTGAAAAAGCCGAGCGTGCCTTCCGAACCGACAAGCAGCCGGGCGAGGTTGAGCGGCGTGTCGGCGAGCCGCTCGATATTGTAGCCGCCGACCTTGCGCAAGAGCTTCGGCACGCGCGCGACGATCTCGGCCGCCTCGCTGTCATAGAGCCGCTTTAGGTTCTGCACGATCCCGGCATAGCGCGCCTGCGCCGCCGCCGGATCGCCGGCGAGCTCGGGCAGGTTGCCGCCGACCTCGCCGAAGCGCAGGCGCGATCCGTCGGCCAGGATCGTGTCCACCTCGAGCACATTGTCGACCATGATGCCGTACTTGATCGAGCGGCCGCCGCAGGAATTGTTGCCGGTCATGCCGCCGATGGTGGCGCGGCTCGAGGTCGAGATGTCGATCGGGAAGGAATAGCCGGTGCCTTTGAGGGCGGCATTGAGATCGTCGGCCACGATGCCGGGCTCGACCGTGACCGTCTCGGCGGCGAGATCGGTGGCGAGCAGCGCCTTCAAATGCCGGCTGGTATCGAGCACCAAAGCACGGCCGACGGTCTGGCCGCATTGCGAGGTGCCGGCGCCGCGCGGCAGCACCGGCACGCCCTCCTCGCGCGCAATGGCGATCGCCGCCGCCACATCCTCGGCCGAGCGCGGCACCACCACGCCGATCGGCTCGATCTGATAGATCGACGCATCGGTCGAGTAGCGACCGCGGCTGAAGGCGTCGAACAGCACCTCGCCTTCGAGATTCTTGCGCAAACGTTCGGCGAGGCCGGAATCGCCGATGCGGGCGGCGAGATGGTCCTGCTTGGGAAGCAGCATTTAGCCCCTCTCCCTGCGGGAGAGGGAGGGGCCCAGCGCGAAGCGCTGGGAGGGTGAGGGGAAAGTCGGCGGGGATTTTCCCCTCACCCTCCCGCTGCTGCGCAGCGGGTCCCTCCCTCTCCCGCAAACGGGAGAGGGGCAATTCGATGCGGCCATCACTTGCCGGTCCACTTCGCCGTCCTCTTGTTCACGAATGCCTCCACCCCTTCCTTGAAATCCGCGCTGCCGTAACAGGCGCGGATAAGGTCGTCGGCTTTAGCCTGCGCATCGGTCGAGAGCCGCGCCAGCATCTGCTTGGTCACGCGCATCGTCACGGGCGCATGGCTCTTCAGCGTGTCGCACAGCGCGGCGATGGCGGCATCGAGCGCCGCGGGCTCGACGATCGCCTGGACATATCCCGTCGGCGCCAGCATCTCGGCGGTCGGCATCTCGGCCAGCAGCAGCATGCGTTTCACCATGGCGAGGCCGAGCGTCGCGGTCAGGCGGCGGAGATTGGCGGGGGAGAGGCAATTGCCGAGGGTGCGCGCGATCGGCACGCCGAAGCGGCTGCCGGGCGTCGCGATGCGGAAATCGCAGGCATTGGCGATGCCGAGCCCGCCGCCGACCGCCCAGCCCTCGACCACGGCGATGCTGGGCACGCGCAAACCTTCCAGCGCGTCGATGTAGGAATCGAGGCGGCGCTCGTAGGCGACCCCGTCCTCGCCCGAACCGAAGCGGGTGAACTGCTCGATATCGGTGCCCGAGATGAAGGCCTTGCCGCCGGCGCCGCGCAGCACCGCGACGGCGATGCTCGCATCCGCCTCGATGCGGGCGAGGCCGGCCGCCAGCTCCTCATACATGGGCCAGGTCATGGCGTTGCGTGCGGCGGGACGGTCGAAGATGAGGGTCGCCACGCCGTCGGCGGCGCTGTAGCGCACACGGCCTTGGTCGGTCTTTGCCGGCGTGCCGGTCATGCGGCGAAGGCGCCGGCGGCGCGCAGCGATTCGATCTCCTCGGGCTTCACGCCGAGCTCGGCCAGGATCTGCTCGTTATGCTCGCCGAGCAGCGGCGGATGCATCCGCACCTGCTGCGGCGTGGCCGAGAGCTTCACCGGAAAGCCGATATTGGGCACGCTGCCCTCGATCGGATGGGGAATGTCGAGGCGCATCTGGCGGTGCGTCGCATGGGCGCTCTCGAAGGCTTCCGGATAGGAGTTCATGCGTCCTGCCGGGATGCCGGCGGCGAGCAGCAGTGCCACCCACTCCTCGGCCTTTTTGGTCCGGAACGTCTTCTCGAGCTCGGCGATCAGCAGCTCGCGGTTGGCGAGCCGGTCGACGATCGTGGCGAAGCGCGGATCCTCAGGCAGCTCCTTGCGGTCGAGCACGTCGCAGAGCAGGCGC
>Ga0207707_10003424_pt1 | contig 14065 bp, 10 predicted proteins | sample KBSC83BmetaG_FD_184336 | JGI IMG/M metagenome (GOLD analysis project Ga0207707, IMG submission 184336) | Corn rhizosphere microbial communities from Kellogg Biological Station, Michigan, USA - KBS C8-3B metaG (SPAdes) (version 2) | ecosystem: Host-associated > Plants > Roots > Rhizosphere ...
TGGCCATCATCGATGCCTCGCGAAACATGGAGCTTTACGACGAGGAAACCCGCTCCGAGGTTTATAAGATCGGCATTCATACCCTGCATGAGACCGCTCCCGCTGCGACACCCGATCAGATGATGGCCACGCTCTATGAGCGGACCGAGGAGTTGCTCGCTGAGGACAAATTTATCTGCATGCTCGGCGGTGAACATTCCGTTTCGGCCCCGATCATCCGCGCCCACGCCGAGCGGTACCATAATCTCAGCGTTCTGCAGATCGACGCCCACGCCGACCTTCGCGACACCTATGACGGCACGCCGCATTCTCATGCGTCGATCATGGCCAGGGTCGTAAAGGATCTGAGAATTCCGTCTGTCCAGGTCGGCATCCGCTCTATCTCGGTCGATGAGGCGCGGGCGGTCGCCGCGGGCCTGCCGACAAAGATATTCTACGCTAAAGACATCGTTGGCCGGACCGACTGGATCAGGCCCGCAGTCGACGCCCTGACGGAAAACGTGTATCTGACGATCGACATCGACGGTCTCGACCCGAGCCTCGTGCCGACAACCGGAACGCCCGAGCCCGGCGGCCTTGGCTGGTACGAGACTCTCGGCTTGATCAAGCGTTTGGCCGAGAAAAAACGCGTTGTCGGAATGGATTTGGTCGAGTTCTCAAAGACGGAAAATTCCGACGCTCCGGCCTTTCTATGCTCAAAGCTGGTCTACAAATGCCTCGCATACATCTTTCGCGACGAGCTGCCAACTATCGACGGTTCGCTGGCTTAACACGGGTGATGACGCGATTTGTCAGAACCGAATTTCCGCGGCGTTCGTATCCCTTTTGTTACAAATTGGCATCTCACTTGATAGAATTAAAGGGTTATATTCCGATTTTTATGGAGTTTTGTGATGTTCGATAGGAAATATTTGGTCATTTTATTACTGATCGGTTTGGCAGCGGGTTTTGCCGGATGTAAGTCGAGTTTCTTTGGCGGCCAGGAGGCGCCCGCTCCGGCCCCGCCGCCTCCCGCGCCTGTTTCAGTTGCCGGAATTCGCACGTCGTACGCTGACATAGTTGAAAAGACCTCGCCGGCCGTCGTTCGTATCGATGCCGAAATAAAGACCAGAGCTCAGACGCAGTTTCCGTTTGGCGACGACCTGTTTGGCGGTTCGCCGCTGCAGCCCAGTCAGCCGCGGCAGCAGCTCGAGCGGGGCATCGGCTCGGGCGTCATCGTCAGCGCCGACGGGACGATCTTGACGAACAACCACGTCGTCGAGGGCGCGTCAAAGATCACCGTGCAGATGAATAACGACAAAACGTTTGACGCCAAGGTGGTCGGTGCCGATAAGCCCAGCGATCTGGCCGTGCTCAAGATCGATGCCCAGAATATGCCGTTTCTAACGCTCGGCGATTCGGACAGCGTTCGCGTCGGCGACATTGTTCTGGCCATCGGCAATCCGCTTGGCATCGGTCAAACCGTGACGGCTGGCATCATCTCTGCTAAGGGCCGCCGAACCGGCCTTAGCGACGGCACGAGCTTTGAAGATTTTCTGCAGACCGATGCCCCGATCAACCGAGGAAATTCGGGCGGCGCTCTCGTCAATCTGAGCGGCGAGCTGATCGGCATCAACTCGCAGATACTTTCACCTGGCGGAACAAATGGCGGCAACATCGGCATTGGCTTTTCGATCCCGTCGAACATGGCCCGGAATGTCATGGAGCAGCTCCTAAAGGACGGCAAGGTCCATCGCGGGATGCTCGGCATCTATATCCAAAACATCACCGATGACACCGCCAAGGCCGACGGCTTGCAAAACACTCAGGGCGTTCTCGTAAGCGACGTCGCTCCCGGCAGCGCGGCCGAGAAGGCCGGCATCAAACGGTATGACATCATCACCGCCGTCAACGGCGAAAAGATCGAAGATTCGAATGTATTTCGAAATAAGGTCGCCGGCACGCCGCCCGGAACCGAGATAAAACTCACCCTTGTGCGAGACGGCAAGGAGCAGGAAGTAACGGCCACGCTCGAAGAATTTAGTGACAAGGCGGCCCAGAGCGGACCGGACGGGCAGGACGATAATCAGGGCGCTCCGGAAAAGGAAAGCGGCAAGCTCGGCCTCAGCCTGCAGCCGATCACGCCACAGGTCGCGCGACAGCTAAAGCTCAGCTCCGACAACGGACTGGTCATTACCGACATCGACCCCGTCGGCCCGGCAGCCGAAGCCGGCTTGGCGCGCGGCGACGTGATAATGGAAATCAATAAGCAGCCCGTGTCGTCAGTCGATGACGTAAAATCGGCTCTCGATAAGGCGGGATCAAATCCGATCTTGCTGTTGGTAGGACGTCAAGGCCGAACACTCGTGCTGACCGTCAGGCCAAGCTAGTGCGCAGCCGTATGCAAAAAATTAAGCCTCCGAAACCACATTCGGAGGCTGATCTATTTGGTCGGGACGACTGGATTTGAACCAGCGACCTCTCGCACCCCAAGCGAACGCGCTACCAGACTGCGCTACGTCCCGAAATTCAGATGTTTAGTATAAATTGCGGTCGGGCTTTCTCAAAACTATGCAGAAGGAGGCCGCCGCAGCATCTCTCTAAGCTCGAGAAGCTGCGCGGCAAGCGCCTTCATGGCGTCGTGCTGGTCGTGAGAAAGGCCGGAAGCGGTCTCGCGATCGTCGTCGCTAAGCTCGATCGCGTCGTCCTCGATCTCGATGTCCTCATCAAACAGAGATGGCTCGACAGGTCGGACACGCTCTTCGCGAGGCGGCTCGGGATGCACGATCTTGAGCTTTGTGCCTTCGCGTGTCTCGGCCTGGAGCTTCTTCTTCGCTCCGGCGATCGTAAACATCTCGTCATAAAGCAGCTCTTTGATCCGGAGCGCCATTTCGACATCGCGTCGCCGATAGGTGCGCTGGCCCGAGCGGTTCTTTTGCGGCGACAGCGTCGGAAACTCGGTTTCCCAATACCTGAGCACGTGAGTCTGGACGCCGACGAGATCACAGACCTCACCGATCTTAAAGTAGATCTTTTCAGGGATAACTACAGCGGGTTGTGCCATTCGTGTTAAAGTTACGCGTAAATGCCCGGCCGCTATTTTATGTGTTTATTAAACTTGTGTCAATAAATTAACGGTGAAAAGCGAGTTCGACCTCATCTATTACATTAAGAAATCGTATGGCCTGACCGCGATCGGTGATGACTGCGCGGTCTTGCCAAAAAGCAGCGATCTTGACCTTCTCATAACGGCCGATCTGCTTGTCGAGGACATCGATTTCCGCCTCGAATGGACCGAGGCCGAGTGGCTCGGGCACAAAGCCCTGGCCGTTTCCCTTTCCGACATCGCTGCCATGGGCGGCCGGCCGCTGTGGGCGATGCTGTCGATTGGCGTGCCCGAAAAGCTCTGGGAAACCGATTTCGTCAAGCGGTTTTATGATGGCTGGACCAAGCTGGCGGACAGATTCGCGGTCGAGCTTGTCGGCGGCGACATTTCGCGATCGCCGGACCGGTTCGTCGTCGACTCGATCGCCGCCGGCGAAGTCAAAAAAGGCGCGGCAGTCTTACGCTCCGGAGCGAAGCCCGGCGACGCCATTTTTGTCTCAGGCAGGCTCGGCCGCGCGGCCGGCGGTTTGCGAGTGCTTGAAAGACCTGCCGAACGCGGGTCGGATGCCAAGGGGGAAGAAAAGCTCATCGACCGACAGCTTCGGCCGACGCCGAGGGTCGAGTTGGGCCTTGAGCTTTGCGAGCGGCAGATCGCGTCGGCGATGATCGATCTGAGCGACGGACTTTCGTCCGACCTTCACCACATTTGCGAAATGAGCGGCGTCGGCGCCGAGATCGATTCGGCTCTGCTTCCGATCGATGAGAACTTGAAAAATACTTTCGACGAAGATGAGCAGCTCGCCCTCGCGCTAAACGGCGGAGAAGATTTCGAGCTGCTTTTCACCGTTCCGCAAGAAAAAATTTCCCTGCTCGAAAATGCCGATGTTTCACGCATTGGAACGATCAACGAAAACGTTGGTGTGATGCAACTTAGTGACGGCGAGCGACTAGTCGATCTGCACCCATCCGGCTATCGCCATTTCTAAAAAAATTCGCGACGCTGAAAAAATATGTTGACAAGCTTTTTTGCGGCGTGGTAAAAACGTCATTCGCTCAAAATTTGAGCGAATAATTTTTTTGGAGACAGAACAGTGATTCGAAGCTCGATACATATCAGCAGAACATATACCGGCCGACCGACCGCCGAATTTGCGCGGTTGGGTGCGGGCTGGGATATGTTTGCATGCCCGAGCCTCGAAGGCCTCGATCGTCTGCAAAAACAAACCGGCCAGAATCGTTTTGAAATAGAGATTTAACTTAGCGGGAGCGGTGTTCCCGCTCCCGAAAATTCCAAAACAAAGAGTTTTCAGTTTTAGGAGCGGTTACACCGGTTTCATGGAGAAACCAGTCGTAGCCACTCCTTTTTTTCGATGTTTGACAACGGAATAGCCGCAAAAAAACAGTTGGCGGTTGGCGGTATGCAGTCACGGTTAATTGAAGGACCGTGCTGCCAACTGCCGACCGACAACTGCCAACTTTTCAAAACAGGGCGTTCCACAGATGGCTACATTGGCTTGGCTTGGAACCAAGTGTTCGCAGGTTCGAATCCTGCCGCCCTGAAGATCTTACGCGGATGTAGCTCAACGGATCTAGAGCGTCTGTCTTCGAAACAGAAGGTTCCGAGTTCGAGTCTCGGCATCTGCAAATTTATTCGCGTGCGCGTAGCCCAAATGGAGAGGCGCTTGTCTTAGAAACAAGTCGATGAAGGTTCGACTCCGTCCGCGCATATCAACAACCGGTCGAACGTACAGAGTGCGAGCTTCAGCTCGTCCATTCCAGAGGCCGGAAAACAAGCTAAAGCTTACACTCTGAACATGCTCGGGCGAATGCCGAATCCGACTACATGGAGAGAGCACCTGACGTAAAAGTCAGGTCGTCGTTGGTTCGATCCCAACCATCGCAAGGTGTAGCTCAGTAAAAATTGTCGCTTCACAATTTGTCGCCCGTCGTCGGGAGAGTGCAGCTCGTGTTCTCTCCCATAAACACAGAATTTGTGGGTCGTCGCTCAATCGGCAGAGCACCTCACTGTGAATGAGGCCGTTGCAGGTTCAAATCCAGCCGATCCACCCACTTTCTGGGGCCGTGGCAGAAAGGCGCATGCACTTCATTGTCGATGAAGACGATGACGGTTCGAGTCCGTTCGGCCTCGCCAAGTCAGAACCGCCTGCGTGAGCGGGATGGTTCTTTGTCGGTACCACCCGCCGTAGCGGGTTGGTACTTGTCGGTACCACCCGCAGTAGCGGGTGGGGCATTTGTGCCAAATGTTCCTTCGAAGTAAGTAAATCCATAAGGAGATCAACCAATGTTTGTACTCAAGAGTAAGTCGCACATTATCGTCGCGAGATGAAAGTTCAGTTATTCCTAGTTCGCTGAAATCATATCGCATGAAACCAAATCATCAACATTTTTCAGTAGAACAAAGAGGGAAAATGAGCAGGAAATATCACATGAACGAACGCGCGTTCCTGAATCTGCCGACGAATCTTCGCGCGTACATCATTGCGTTCGTCGAAGACTCGAGCACATACACCGCCAGTCAAGACGAATATCGGGAAGGCGGACAGATCGAACTCAGGATCGCGGATTGTTTTGAGGAGATCGGTCTCTACTTTGACCTATCAACCAAACGCGAACGTGAAAACGCCCTTTTCAAGGCGAAGACGCTTGCGGAAATATTGACGAAGTTCAAAGACGCTATCGAGATCGAAGTAAAGGCGATCGAACAGCGAGAGGCTCTCAAGCTGCACGCCCGCGCCGCGATCGCTGTCCATTAACTTCTCCCACGGCGCACCGGCCGCTCCGCTCGGCGAGCGGCCGTTAAAGGTCTTTCCACGACAAACGCGAAGTGCTCCCACACCGCGTTTGCCCTCCCGATCGGTAGCCAAGATGGTTAAGGCACTCGCCTTTTAAGCGAGGGATGCGTGGGTTCGAGTCCCACCCGATCGATCAATCAATTTTTCGCGACGAATGCAGAGAGGACTACATCCCTGTCACGGACGAGGTCGCCGGTTCGAGTCCGGCCATTCGGCCTTTTTTGCCGAATGTAGCTCAGATGGGTAGAGCGCGGTGTCTTTTCGATCCTTGTCGTCGCGTACTCTTCTTTCGCAGCGAATGCTGGTGGAACTACATGGCTCAAAACCCGCGTGTTGCCGGTTCGAATCCGGCCGCATTGTTTCGACAATGTGTAGCTCAATGGTAGAGCAGCGTAAAATACGTTTCACAAATTTTTGTCGCTGCATCATTCTTGTGACGAATGCACAGAGGAACTACATGGTACACACACCGACTTCGGTCGGCATCCCTTAAAAGGGATGTTCGGGTTCGATCCCCGGCATGGTGGCCATTCGGTCATTCATGTGGTGAAAATGTTTCTCAAACAACTTGTCGTCACTATCTTTTTCGGGTGAATGCGGAGAGGACTACATCCACGATGGTTGCACACGTGCAACCAATGGCGCCTCGCGGTGTCAGGAAAACACCGGTGATCCTAAGCTGTTCACGCGCAAAAACGTCTTTTCGATCTTGTCACCCGAATGTCAATTATCGCTCCTAAACGGAATGCGAAATTTGTCCAAATAAGGAGGTACTCTCATGGTAAACAAATCACTATTTCAGACTGCTCGCGGACTCTTTACCCGCCGAGCAGACACCGTCAACGAAGCCGGCGGCCTCGCTTACAAGCTCTCGCCAAAACAGGCGCTTGCGCAGTACGCGGCGACCGGCTGCTTTAGCCACACGTTCTACGCGGATGCTGGCGAACAGATCGACAAGGTTCTAGAATTCGCCGATCAGGTCGATGCCGATTTTGTCGCAAAGACCGCTGTCTTCTCACGAGAAAAAGGTTACATGAAAGACATGCCCGCGTTTCTCGTCGCAACTCTTTCGACAAAGGACAAGGGCCTTTTCGAAAAGGTCTTTCCGCGAGTTATCGACAACGGCAAGATGCTTCGCAATTTCGTCCAGATCATGCGGTCAGGTGCGACAGGACGAAAGTCGCTTGGAACGCTGCCGAAACGTCTCGTTCGCGAGTGGTTCGACGGGCGAACTTCCGAGCAGATATTCAAACAGTCCGTCGGACAGTCGCCGTCGATCGGGGACATTCTAAAGATGGTGCACCCAAAACCGACCAACTCCGAGCGTGAGGCGCTGTTTGGCTATTTCATCGACCGTCCGGTTGCGTTCGAAAGTCTGCCAGAGGTCGTTCGAGATTTCGAGCTCTTTAAGGCGGGCGAATCAACTGATGTTCCCGATGTTCCGTTCCAGATGCTCACGGCTTTGCCGCTGAGCACAAAGGACTGGATCGAGATCGCTCGAAATGCTCCATGGCAGATGACGCGAATGAATCTGAACACGTTTCAGCGTCACGGCGTCTTTGCCGATGGCGAGATCGTACGACTCGTCGCCGATCGCTTGCGAGACCCGAACGCGATCCGCAAGGCAAGGGTCTTCCCTTTCCAGCTTCTCTCGGCTTACACGGCCGCATCGCAAAACCGAGAGGTACCGCGTGAGATCACAGAGGCGCTGCAGGATGCTATGGAGGTTGCCACCGAAAACATTCCTGAGATCGAAGGAAAGGTATTCGTCTTCCCCGACGTTTCAGGTTCGATGAGCTCACCGGCCACCGGGGTTCGGCGAGGCTCGACCTCCGCGGTTCGCTGCATTGACATCGCAGGGCTTCTTGCTTCGGCGATTCTTCGCAAGAATACCTCGGCTGAGGTTCTTCCCTTCGAAAACCGCGTAGTGAATGTGACGCTCAATCCGCGTGACTCTGTGGTAACCAACGCTCAAAAGCTGGCTTCGGTCGGCGGAGGCGGAACAAATTGCTCAGCGCCGCTTTACGAGCTTAATCGCAGGAAAGCGAAAGGCGATCTGGTCATCTACATCTCGGACAACGAGTCGTGGGTCGACTCGACCCGTCGCTGGAACAGCGGGACCGAGACGATGAAACAATGGAACGAGTTCAGGTCACGTAACAAGGGCGCGAAACTCGTTTGCATTGACATTCAGCCATACGCTCACACACAGGCTAATGATCGAACCGACATCCTGAATGTCGGCGGATTTTCCGACCAGGTTTTCACACTAGTCTCGGAGTTCGCTAACGGAACACTGGACGATGGTCACTGGGTGAGCGTCATCGAGAAGGTAAAACCTTAGTCTGCTATCACGCCCGACTCACACCCATCCAGGGAAGTCGGCATAAAAGTAGGACGAGTCGTGCTATGACTCGTCCACTCCGTTCAGGTAGTTAGTGACATCAAACGCTTGGCGTTATCGTCGGTGATACCGTCGGCGTCGGCATTGCGGTCACTGTCGGCTCCGGCGTCGGTGATGGCGTGGCCGGCGGGATCGGCGTCACCGTTGGTGTTGGCGTCGGTGTCGCGAGTTGCCGTGCGTGGTCCCGATCAGTTGTTGCAAGACCGACGATCATTGCCGTACAGAGACAAACACATATCGCAATTGCTAAGAATAAGTTTCGCATAACGTCGTGAAATCCCCCCTCTGCCCGCAACAAGTGCGGTTGGTTGTAACAAACCCCGACACCGAGCGTACGAATTCGCGATAACACGCAACCGGCGTACCGACACGCGTCGAATGACCGCCGGCAGACAATTCTGGAACTGCGATGAATATTGGAAACAACTAACGCGTTATCAGATCTTCGAGCCGGGGTCGATTTTCAATTAGCATTATTTTTGCGGCGAGGGACCGAGATGGTCACTCGCTTTTTTTCATACCTGCCCTTGTGGGCAAGTAAATATAATTAGGAGGAAATATGCCACACAAAAAGATAAACATTAGCGGCGCGCGCGCAGACGTCCTCTCATGGGTTAGTCACGGACTGACGCTTGAAGAGGAAAACATGCTTCGCAACGTCTCGCGTCTGCCGTGTCTGTATAAACACGTCGCGCTGATGCCAGACGCTCATCTTGGAAAAGGATCGATGGTCGGTTCGGTCATCGCAACTAAGAACGCAGTTATCCCGGCCACCGTCGGCGTCGACATCGGCTGCGGGATGATGGCGGTAAAGACGCCTTTCAAGAGCGGGATCCTCGATCGAAAGATGGCGGAATTTCGTCACGAGATCGAGCGGGCGATCCCGGTCGGTTTCAACGCTTATAAAGAGTCGGTTGACGAGTCTTCGAACTGGTCGGCATGGGCCATTTTCAGCGACCTGCACGATAAAGTTCAGGACCGAAAGCCCAAGGCAATGAAGCAGCTCGGAACCCTTGGCGGAGGAAACCACTTCATCGAGGTTTGCCTCGACACGGAGGACAACGTCTGGCTGATGCTGCATTCGGGTTCGCGAAACATCGGTAAAGAGCTTGCCGAGCGACACATCGCGACCGCGAAATCGCTGCATAACCTGAACGAGCTTCCATCGCCCGACCTGGCGTATTTCATTCAGGGTACCGACGAGTTCAAAGCCTACTGGCACGACCTCGACTGGGCCCAGAAATACGCGATGAAAAACCGCGAGATAATGATGACTCGATTGCTCAAGTCATTCAACCGAATGTTTGGACGAAGTGAGGACACTCCTGTCCTCATGAGCCCGCTTCGGGCGAAAACTTCGCATCGTCGAAACGACGACGCTGAGGACAAGAGTGTCCTCGCTCCGTTTGTCGTCAACTGTCACCATAACTATGTGGCGATCGAGGAGCACTTCGGCGATAAGGTTTACGTTACCCGCAAGGGTGCGATCAACGCCGAAGCGGGACGTTACGGAATTATTCCGGGCTCGATGGGAGCGAAATCGTTTATCATCCGCGGTCTGGGAAATTCCGAGTCGTTCAATTCGTGCTCGCACGGTGCAGGACGAAAAATGTCGCGTACCAAAGCGAAATTGAAATTCTCGATCGATGACCTGAAAAAACAGACTGCCGGCGTCGAATGCCGAAAGGACAAAGGCGTCGTCGACGAAATCCCTGGTGCCTATAAAGACATCGAGGAAGTCATGCGTGCTCAGAACGACCTCGTGGAGATCGTCGCCGAGCTAAAACAGGTCATTTGTGTGAAGGGGTAATGGTAGAGTTACAGGCTCCGAGAGATCATCTTACTGCGGGTTTGTAACTCTTAATCATGAGTGCAAAACGGTTCTGTGCTCAACGGATTAATGTTACTCCTCTTACAATCGGGGTGCACTGTCCAGGTGCTAACAGTGCTGTTGTTACTAACATTCAGCGCGAAATTCCCATTCGAGGTGGGTTCAAGATGTAAATGAGCGTTTCGGAGCCCAGGCTGGTCAATTGACGAGGGTCTCGTCCAAATTCCATCTTCTTTCTTGGATATCATAAAAATACCATCTTCAGTTGAATATGCAACCAAAACGCGGCCCGAGTTTGGATCGATCGCCGCACTCCAGTCTGACACGTTTCTTGGAATGATTCGTATCTTTCGGCTAAAACCTGAAGCGTCCTTCTCAATGTGAAAGAGTCCGATGGCCGGTGATTTTTCCTCGCCACTGTCCCAACTCCATAAAAGATGTACTCTCTCACCCCAGGCACCGTTCCATACTTGGGCAATACTTGTAAAACCCCGGTGGTCTATCAGCCATGCAGCTGACCACTTTCCCGAGAGTGGCGATCCGTCAACCCAGTAAAGGTCTAGATTGTTATTTTCCGACGTATTTACGTCAGCGACTGCGAGGTGCACATCACCTGAAGAATCGACGGCCATATAATGTGGTGCGGTCGTATGGGAGCCCACATCGCGGAAGAAAAGCTTAGTGGCTAGTCGTCCGTTTTCCCTTTTGCCTATATAAATATCAAGCGGACTAAAACTGTAGCCATGGTGAGTATCGTAATTTTGTCGTGTATTCTCCGGAGTAGAGTCAAATCCATTGTAAGATTCGACGTATGTGGGCCGCGTTAGGCGGTCTGGGCGGGAATCGACATCCGGTGGTACAACTGGCGCGGCGCCTGCTTTGCCGCAATATGCCTCCCAAACCGTTCCGTCTGGGCCAGTGGCATAGACACTTGAACGCTCGGCAGAAATTGGATCTTCATCAGCTTTTACGTCACTAACGAATTCTGCGGCGACGTTAAATATTGGAGTGTTATTGCTAACGTCATCGAAGTCGCCGAAAGCTTGGGGTGTCGAAAGGTCTCTTACTTTAACTCCTAGAAGCTTTTCGGTCCTAGCTCGCTCAGAATCCGCAGTGCTGCAATCCGCAATGATTGCAACGAGGAATACGATTGTTAGCTTTCTGATCTTTTTCATCGGTGGCCGGAGGACAATGTGCAATCGGAGGGTAGTGAGAACTCTAGTTGTCTGAATTAGAATAACTGAAGGATTCCCATCCCGACAAGAGGTTTTTATCCTACAGCCAGGTCACCTTATTTACGGGAGGCTCAGCCTCATGGTGGATCCGCCACCGATATTCGGAAGCTGTGAGCGAGCGGTATCGCAGCCTCAAATTGGCAAAGCATTGTTCAAACCTCGACGTTTTTCGGATTGTGATCGAATGCAATCTCAGGACCTATTCGCGCCAACTATCGTCACAACCAGCGTGCACGGTTTAGCGCTGTGGTTTCGCCATGCGTGGCGGACGCCGTTTTGGACCAGGGTATCGCCCATTTTGAGATGGACCTCACGCCCATCGTCGAGTTCGAGAGAGATCTCGCCCTCGGCGACATAAATGAGATCGATGGTCGCGGTTGTGTGCAGGCCGGTCTGGTGATCCTCCATATGGGCGGCGCGGCCCGGAAATTTTTCTTCGAGTTCGAAGCGGGCCGCTTCCGCGTCGAGGTCGTGAGGTGTCGGAACCGAGCTGGGAGGTACGGTAAACACAATAAACCTGACGCCGCCCGGCTCGGGAAAGTGGTTGGGCCCTGAAGGTTCGAGACCCGCGTTTGGCACGGTTGGCGTTTCGTCCCAACTCCACAGCCGATGCCACCCATATCCGGGGACCGCCGCAGCCGTGCGGGCCTCGACGCGCCCGTCGCTGATCACAGAGCTTTTGCCATTTGCGTCGAGGCCAGTAACGATCCGCCGGATTGCGGAAATGTTATTTTCCATTATTCTTTACATGGTTAACGATGTATTCTACAATGCGGTTAACCATGAGAAACATTGTACCCGTCACCGATCTACAACGCCAGGCTGGCCAGATAATCGGATCTCTCGCAGACTCCGACGAGCCGGTTATCGTCACCCAGCGCGGCCGTGCAGCGGCCGTTATTATTTCGGCTGATCGCTACGAGGCGATCGAGGATGATCTCAAGCGTCTCGACGAACTCGAACTTATCGAATTGGTGGCAGCGGGAAAACGGGCCAGAAAGACCGGCGACGTGATCAGCCACGATGAAGTAAAACGAAAATTGAGATTCAAACCTGAATGAGTAATTTCATCCAGTGGACAGGTCCCGCATTTCGCGAGCTTGAAAGACTTCCCGAAAAACTTGCCTTCGAGATCATACGGAAAACCGACCTGCTCGCGACATTTCCCGAGATCGGTCCTGATCTTGGCGCTCACGCTACAGAACTCGCCGGCCACAGACAATTGGTCATCGATAAACGCTGGCGAGTTATCTATGAGTTCGGCTCACGTAATTCAAACGTTTGGATACTTGCGGTCCAAAACTGCCGACAAAATTTACCGGCGCGGGCAAGTCTAAGAAAGAGAAAACTTTCGTAGCAAGTTTTAACTTCGCAGCTTCGCCGCATCCGGCCGCATCCATTCGTGTCTGCGACCTTACGCTCGCCCATAGGCCCCCCGTTGACTATAGTGAAAATATGACCGAAGCTCAGCGATTTTTGCAAAATATATACGATGCATTTAACCGGCGCGAATTCGAAACCGTGATCGCGATGATGACACCTGACGTGAAGTGGGCCAACGGAATGGAGGGCGGTTTTGTTTATGGCCGTGATGAGGTCCGGGCGTATTGGGCAAAGCAGTTTGAGGTGACGCAAAGTCAGCTCGAGCCGCTGAAGTTTGAGACAGACGAAAACGGTCGCAACATCGTCACCGTTCATTTGATCGTCAGAGACCTGAAAGGCGATCTGCTGGTCGAGCGGACAGTGAAGCAGATCTTTACTATCGAAAATGGCCTCATCAACATTTTCGAAATTGCCGACTCTGAGCCGTTAAAACTTATGGAAACGCGCAAGTGACCAAATCCGGAATTTTTCCAGCTGTTGCGTCCATAATACGTGTTGACACATATGATACAATACGTGCGGAGGCATTCTTGTCTCGAGCTCGTTCTTTGAAAACTGATCTTGATTTGGCCCCTTTGACCCTGACTCTTAGCATGGTAAGCAATCGATGTCCAATTTGCGTCGAAACAACGAAAAAGCGCCGTGTTTTCGGTTAATTGGAGGCGAAAATCACAGGCTGTTGGTCGCTTTAAAACGCGTCTTTCAGAGGCTGATTCTGCTAAGCTCTGTGTTTTCAAAAATTAGCATTTTTGACTTACCGAAAAAACTTTTTCGAAAAATCGTGGGACAAGACGATTTTGCTACTGTAAACCACTCGCGGTCAATAGTTTACGTCCCACAGGGCAACTTGGGACAAGGGCGAGACAAGAGTGAGACAAAACCTGACACAGACTTATTCAAGGCCTGGTTTGACCAGTTTCTGTCAGCCAACGAAAGCCGCCTTGGTTATCGAGCAAGGCACAGTCGTACGTGGCACTAACCTCGGCCTTTGGCAAAGCGGTGTTGGTCAATACAAAGAGCTTCTTCGCGAAATCGACCGCATCGGCGACCGACGTTCTTGTGACGCTGAAGTTTGATTCGTCAAACCGAAGTATCGACGGGTCGCGGCTGAGCGACGCGCTATTTGAGAGGTACACCATCACGTCCTTTCCCTTCCCTAGCAGTTTCGGTGTCCGGACCGTCTCACTGACAACGCCGGGCGTAAAGATGATCGGCGTTCGCGCCTTTTCGTAAAAGACGCTCATCGAATAGCTGTGGGCCGTGCTGCCTGCGACGGAATAGAAGACGAGGTTAAATAGCAGCTTGTTGTTTGCGA
>Ga0207707_10003425_pt1 | contig 14065 bp, 8 predicted proteins | sample KBSC83BmetaG_FD_184336 | JGI IMG/M metagenome (GOLD analysis project Ga0207707, IMG submission 184336) | Corn rhizosphere microbial communities from Kellogg Biological Station, Michigan, USA - KBS C8-3B metaG (SPAdes) (version 2) | ecosystem: Host-associated > Plants > Roots > Rhizosphere ...
TACGCGCCCTCCTGTTCGAGATCAGTCCAGCGGATCCCATCGCGCTCGTCGGCGCGTGCGTGCTGTTGCTGTCGGTCGGCGTGGCGGCCGCCCTAGTTCCGGCACGCCGCGCGGCCCTCATCGATCCAGCCGAGGCGCTTCGCGCCGACTGATCTAACCAATCTCGCTGACGATAGCGCTCGTCATCTCCTTCGTCGTCGCCTTACCGCCGAGGTCGGGCGTGCGCACCGAGCTGCTCGCCACCACACGCTCGATCGCGCCAACGATACGATCGTGCAGATCTCGGCGGCCGAGGTGGTCGAGCATCATCGCGCCGGCCCAGATCGCGCCGATCGGATTTGCAATTCCCTTCCCCGCGATATCCGGCGCCGAGCCGTGAATGGGCTCGAACATCGATGGGTGCTCGCGCTCCGGATTGATGTTCGCGCCCGGCGCGACGCCCATGCTGCCCGAGATCGCCGAGCCGAGATCCGTGAGGATGTCGCCGAACAGGTTGGACGCGACGATGACGTCGATTGTACCCGGGTGCGTCACCATACGCGCGGCCAGCGCGTCGACGTGATACTTCGATGTCACGACCGACGGATACTCGGCGCTCACCGCATCGACGACTTCGTCCCACAGCACCATCGAGTGCTGTAGTGCGTTCGATTTCGTCGCGCTCGCGAGCCGGGGACGTGGACGCTTGTCGGCGAGAGCGAACGCATAGCGTACCACGCGCTCGATGCCGCGCCGCGTGAAGACGCCAGTCTGCTCCGCGATCTCGTCGGCTGTGCCGCGACGAACACGGCCGCCCACGCCGGCGTACTCGCCCTCCGTGTTCTCGCGCACGCACACCATGTCGATATCCGCCGGCGAGCGATTCGCCAGCGGTGACGTCAGACCCGTGAGCAGCCGCATCGGGCGCAGGTTGACGTATTGATCGAAGCGCTGCCGGATGGGGAGGATGAGCTCCCACAGCGAGATGTGATCCGGCACTTCCGGCGATCCAATCGCGCCAAGGTAGATCGCGTCGAACCGCCCGAGCTGGTCGAGCGCATGTTCGTCCATCATGCGGCCGGTGCGTTGGTAGAACTCACAGCCCCACGAGAATTCCGTGAAGTCGAGCGAGAGATCCGCGCCGCGTGCTGCGGCTTCGAGCGCCGCCATCCCTGCGGGGATCACCTCCTTGCCGATGCCGTCTCCCGCGATGACCGCAATACGAAATGAACCAGACATAGCTGGCATCGAACTCGGTGTTGTGTAGTCCTGAACAACCATGCAGACTCGCGATACTCGAACACGACGCTCGACCGCCGGTTTTTGGCGCCCGATCGTCTTGGTAACCTACGCGGTCAGTTGGGTTGTGCGAATGTGGCGACGGAGCGATTCGACCGTCGCCGTTCGGCGGGATTCTCGCTCGGTCGGCCCGGTGTCCTCGTTGGACACCGGGCCGCCTCGCGTTTGTCACTCATCCAAATGCGATGAGTATTTGCTGATCAGCGTGCTGGATGTGTCAGAGCCGCGTATTGACGGTGGGACGCGCGGCCGTCGTTCGGTCTTCGGTAATCATCGTGCGATTGCGACCGCCCAGACCGAACAGACCGAGCAAGCCGAAGATGCCGATCCATCCCCAATTGTGGCCACCGCCAGTTGACTGCTGATACTGGCCATACGCGGTACCGGTTCGACCGGCCGTGTCGGTATCGACGCTACCGCCCGGCGGCATCATCGGCGTTGCGGCCGGTGCGCCAGCAGTCCCAGGAGCGGCCGCTGCGCCATTCGTATCGGTTCTACCGTTTGGCATCCCGCCCGGCGGTATCACTTGCGACGCGCCGGTTCCGGCCGTATCCGACGGCATTTGCCCGGTGATCCGATGCGCCTTCGCGGCGGCCGGCGATTGGGCATAGATACTTGGCGCCATGGCGAGCGAGGCCACGAGTGCGCCAGCGGTCCAGAAGGTTCGAATTCCAAGACTTCTCATGCGAGGTCCTCCGCATTTCATGCTGAGCTCGAGCACGGCGCTGCGACGCGCAGGCCGCGGACCCATCGGGTAAAGCAGAGGACGTGCCCAGGTCAGCGTGGGGGACCGGGTTCGGCTTCGACGGTGCGCCAACGGCCAATAGAACGAAGGCTGGCTCATCCCGGCCGAGGCGAATCAAGACTTCCCCGATCGCCGGCCGTGAGGCAATGTATCGAGGTCGAGCATCGCGCTCGCCGACTATACCACAGGAGTAGCATGCGTCATTCGTTTTTCGTCGCTGCACTAGCGATCGCTTCGCTCGGAGCGCCCACCGCCGCGCAGCAAGTCACGGTCACGCTCGATCCCTCAGTCGCAACGGGCCCGACGACAGGTCGCCTGTTCGTCATCTTCGGGCGAACCGATGCGCGAGAGCCGCGCTTTCAGGCGGGCAGCTACGGCGGCAGCGTTCCCTTCTTTGGGATGGACGTCGACGCGTGGAAGCCTGGAGCCGCGACGACGGTCGGCGCGAAAGTGCTCGGCTTTCCGTTCGAGGACATGGCGCACATGCCCGCCGGCGACTACTTGGCGCAGGCCGTGCTCAACGTCTACACGCAGTTTCATCGCGCCGACGGTCACACGGTGTGGGTCCACGCCGATCAGTGGGAAGGACAACACTGGGCGACGTCGCCCAACAATCTCGTGAGCGAAGTAGTGAAGGTGCACGTCGATCCCGCAGCTCACACGCCGGTGAAGCTCGCTCTGACGAGGAAGCTGCCGCCCGCCGAGGTGCCCGCGGACACGCGTTGGGTAAAGCACGTGAAGCTGAAGAGCGAGCTTCTCTCCAAGTTCTGGGGCGCGCCCGTGTACATCGGCGCGACGGTGTTGTTGCCGAAGGGATTCGGCGAGTCGCCGAACGAGCGCTATCCCGCGGTTTACTCGCAGGGTCACTTCGGCCTCAATCCACCATTCGGCTTCATCGATCCCGCCGACGTGCGAGCGAACGCCGGCGCTGGCGGCGCACGCGGGCGCGGCGGTGAAGCGAGCGTGTGGGACCCGACGCCGACGAGCGCGCGGGAGTCTGGTTCAGAGTTTGGTAAATCGTGGACGAGCGACGGATTCCCGAAGTTCGTGGCGATCACGTGGCAGCACCCGACGCCCTTCTACGACGACTCGTACGCCGTCAACTCGGTGAACAACGGTCCGTATCAGGACGCGCTGCTGACCGAGCTGGTGCCAGAGCTCGAGAAGCGATTTCGTTTGATTCCAGAGGCGAACGCGCGCTTTCTCACCGGCGGATCCACCGGCGGTTGGGAGTGCGCCGCACTTCAGATTCAGCGTCCGGACTTCTTCGGCGGCGCGTGGTGTCTCTATCCCGATCCGGTCGACTTCCGTCGCAATCAGACGGTCGACATCTACGCGGACTCGAACGCGTTCTTCCCCAACAACGCGCTACCGCCAGTGCCGGAGCGCTCGATGAGCCGCACGCCGGAGGGCCAGGATCTCTTGTCCTTCCGAATGATGAGCAGACTCGAAGCGGTCCTGGGCAGCAAAGCGCGCAGCGGTCAACAGTTCGACGCGTGGGATGCAGCCTATGGCCCGATCGGCGCCGATGGCTATCCGAAACGGCTCTGGGATCGCGCCACGGGCGTGATCGACAAGAGCGTCGCCGCGTATTGGCGCGACAAAGGCTTCGATCTCACGTGGAATCTGCGGCAGAACTGGGCGAAGGTCGGCCCAGAGCTTACCGGCAAGATGCACGTCTACGTGGGCGACATGGACAACTACTACTTGAATCTCGGCGTGTACTTGATGGAGCAGGAGTCGAAGAAGCTCACGAACCCGCCGGCGAATTTCACGTTCGAGTATGGTCGGCCGATGAAGCCGCACGGCTGGCAGCCGTTCACGAATGCGGAGCTCGTGCAGATCATGGACGCCTTTCGTCGCAAGCACAGAACGACACCGTAACTCGTCGCGGCCGCCTTCACCCCGTAGCTGTTCGCTAGCCGATCAGCTCTCCTCGTCTCGATCGATCTCGCGCGCTTCGATCTCGGCGTCGGTTACGAACTCACCATCTTCGCACGGCTCCGGCTCACATCGCTCGAGGTCGCGGATGCGCTCGGGTTCGGTCGCTTCGTAGTGTGTTTCATCGGACCGGGGATGCGGCGTGTGGCCGCTCTCCTCTGTTCCAGTTCGCTTCGTCGATTTCTTCTTATCCATGGCTCTGCCCTCCCGCTGAGGTGAAAGGCAGGGCACATGCCCGAAGCATAGTCAAGGCGAAGCTACGCCAACGTCAACCGTAGCCTTTCGCTCGAGCTTTCCCCACCCCACGACTCGCCCGCGAATCGCCGCCCTGAACGAACGCACAACGACCAGATACATCACCTGGCGATAGACAAACCGCTGGAGAAACACGAGCCACGTGAGCCGTTTATCCTCGTCCGGTTCCATCAAGAACGCGATCACGGCGGCGGTCCAGTCGACCATGAGAAAAATGGCATAAAACGTCATGACCGACCGAAGATCGAGCAGCGCATACGTGCTGCCGTGCTCCCGCGAGGCGAGCCAGACGCTGAAGAGGCTCCACAGGAACATCAAATCCGCGATCGGCGAAACTGCGGGAAAGAGGAGTTGAAACAGCCAAACGTTCGGCATCGCCACCCACCCGAGCGTTCCTGACTTGAGAAACGCCGCGCGATGCTTCCACATGCATTGCAGCGTTCCGAACGACCATCGGAACCGCTGATTCGCCAGACCCTTGAGCGTATCCGGCGCCTCCGTGTACGCGATCGCGTCGTCGGCGTAGGCAATGCGATAGCCGCGACGCCGCACGCTCAGCGTCAGGTCCTGATCCTCGGCAAGCGTCGCGTCGTTGAACCCGCCGATCTCGTCGACGATCGACTTACGCCACGCACCAACGGCGCCCGGCACCACCGTAATGCAGTCGAGCAGCGAAAACGCGCGACGGTCCAGATTCTGGCTCGTGACGTACTCCACTGCTTGCCAGCGCGTGACGATATTGAGCCGATTGCCGACCTTCGCGTTCCCGGCGACAGCTCCGACACTCGGATCGGCGAGGGGTTGGACGAGTCGCGCGACGGTATCGGGACGGAACACGGTGTCGGCATCGAGGCCGACGACGATCTCTCCCGTCGCGTACGCGAGGCCGAAGTTGAGCGCTGACGCCTTTCCGCCATTCTCTTTGCGGTACACAGCCACGTGCGGATTGTCGCGGAATGCTTCACTCGCTCGCTCGAACGTGGCGTCCGGCGATCCGTCATCAACGACCACCACCTGCAGCTCGCCCGCGTACTCCTGGGCAAGCAAGCTGTCGATCGTTTTCACGATCACGCGCTCTTCACGAAAAGCAGGAACGACCACGCTCACCGATGGCGTGTACGTCGGCGTCTTCTTCCGCAGACGGTGCGACTGGACGCGTTGAATCGCCGCAAGGACCAGAATAACGAACAGTCGCGCCGCGCCGAGTATCAGTGCGATGAGGAAGAGCCAATACAGCAGCCATTCCGCAGTACCAAGCGTACCGAATGCCAAGAGGTCGCCGTAACGCACCGCGGCGCTCGACGTCGGCAGCGGCGCCATCGCCTGCAGATGCGTGATTCCAGCCAGCGATGAGAGCAACACGATCGTGTCGCCCTCGGCGCGAAGCGAGTCGATCAGCGGACCGACCGCCGCGACGGTGTTCGTGCGGTCGCCGCCGCCGTCGTGGAGAAGAACGATGCTGCCGCTGCAACCTTGCTCGAGCTTCCGTTCTTCTCGAGACGTGTGCAACGAGTCCGTACAGGTGATCGCTTTGTGTCTCGCCACGAGCACGTTGCTGACGATCGTCTTTGCGTCCGGCTTGAGCCAGTCCTCGGAGTCGACGTGCAATCCCGCGGTAACATATCCGAGGGAGGTTGCGATACTCACCGGCACGAGCTCGTCGGCGGTGGTTGGCTCCGCATCACCGAAGTACGGTGGACGGAAGAACGCGCTTCGTCGATTGAGCACGGCCTCGATCACGCGCTCGGTCGCGTCGAGCTCGAGCCGTGTGACGAAGGCCGGAGTCAGCGCGAGGTTCGGGTGCGTGAAAGTGTGGTTGCCGATCTCGTGTCCTTCGCGCGCGATGCGACGCGTGAGACTGATGTTCGACTCCACATTCTCGCCGATCACAAAGAACGTCGCCGGTGCTTTCCGCGACCGCAGCGTGTCGAGGATCATCGGCGTCCACGTCGGGTCCGGGCCGTCGTCGAAGGTCAGCGCGACCTTGCCCGGCTGATTACCGGTTCGCGCCACTATATAAGGAAGGGGCTCGCGGACGATCCGCTCGTCCGTCACGATCGTGCTTTCTCGCGCGGCGAGCTCACGGATGCCGCGGACCGGCTTGCTGTCGATACGAAGCAGCTCACCAGTGCCGCGGAAGTCGACATCATACGCGGCGCTGAGACTTTGCAGTGTGTCCGGAGGCGGAAGCGTTTGCGTTCTCCCGAGCACTGACCAGATCGACGGATCCTCCGAGCCGAGCCGCCAGACCGCGCTCCCCGCCGCGGCAACCGCGCGCGCCGTGCGCAGCTCGTTGTAGCCGGTGACGCCATCGAGGAACCAGATGACGTGGTCAGTCGAATCGGGATCGCTGTACGCGAGATACGGATTGAGCGATACCGAATCAAACATCACTCGCGCGTTGTGCTGCTGCGCGAGTCGCATCACATCCTGAAAGGTCTGCTCGTAGCCGCCCTCGTTCGGCGAGCCGTCGTTCCAATCGTACCCGTAGCCTCCGACAGCGAGGATCAGCTTGTTCGTTGGCACAAACTGCGCGGCTCGCCGAGCTTGCGTGTCGTACCACGATTGGCTCGCGACGGGACCGGCGTCGTGCGGACCGGAATGCTCATCGTACAACATCACGATGACGCGATCGTTGACGGCGGCGTCTGCACGCAAGTTCTCCGGCTCGGTATCGGCGGCAATCGATTCAGTCACCACGGCGCCGATGGAATGCATCGCAACTCCAAGCTCGGCGACGAACGTACGGATGTCGTCCTCGAGATCGTCGGGGATTTCCTCGAAGTCGACGTTGACGCCACCGAGCCCGTACGTTCTGACGACGGTTTTCAGCCGCGCGACGACCGCGGCGCGCGCCCGCGGCGACTTCACGAGCGCGCGCAACCGCCGGCCATCGAACGTCTGCCTTGTCGAGTCGTAGTTCGAGAGCATCAGCATCACGCTCGGCCGTGCCGGCGGCGTGAACTGGTGCATGAGGTAGAGCACGCGCCGGTCGATGCGGAGATCGACCGATTGTCCGTTCGGCGTCACAAATCCCCATTCGCAGATCACCCAATCGAGCCGAGAGGCGTGTGCTTTGAGCGACGCGAACGAGTTGTCGTCCCAGTTGACGTAGAACCCGGCGACAATCGGGCGGCCAGCGGCGGATGTGCTCTTCTGTGGCAGAGCGGGAGGCGCAGGCAACGCGCTTCGTCGAACCGACGGCGCGGTGGGACGTCCCGCGAGTGCCGCGAACAACTGTTGTCGCGCGATGAGCCGCGCTCGCGTGAGGCGAGTTGCAGCGAACTGCGGCCCTTGTGTCGGTCCGGCGTTCGCGATGACGACGCGCGGAAGCAGCGGCGGAATCAACAGGCCGAGCACGAGCGCCACCGCGAGGAGTGAGCTCGCGATCGCCATGCCGCGCGCCACGCGTCCGCTGACGCGTGCGCGGCGGCCTGTGGGGTCCTGAAAGACTGGCCGACGTCGGCGCGTGTGTGCCATAGGGCGAAGCCTCGAGATCGCCCCCCAAACGCTCGCGCGGTCATTACGCGCAACGCGTGCCGGGACGGAGCGGCCGTCAGCGGCGTCAGCTTTTTCTTCACCAAACTCTTACACAAGCGGTCCCGCCGCCACGAACCGCTTCTTCTCGGTGATGGAGCGATCGAATGGTGTGATCAGTGGTCGACTCGCGTGACACAACTCCCTTGCATCATGCCGGCGCATGTGACGGCGCTTTGTGCGTCACGAGTTTGACCGGGAGTTCCACAGACATCGCGACCACCATTAGGGGATACTCATGCGATTGTTGAATTGCTTTACCGGGTGGCGCCACAGTGCGTTGCTCGGCATCGCGCTCGTGGCGCTGCCATTCGCCGCTCGAGCGCAGCAGACGTCGATCACGGGACGCGTCACGGCCGCCGGAAGCGGCGAACCGGTCGCGGATGCGCGCGTGCTGGTCGTCAACTCGACGCTGGCGACTGCAACAAATGCGGAAGGCCGCTTCACCCTGCGCCCTGTCCCGACGGGCACCGTGGAAATCCGTGTGCTCCGCGTCGGCTTTCAAGAACAAAAGAAGTCCGTCGTCGTGACGGCCGGCGCGGCAGCGACGCTCAACTTCGAGATGGCTCAGGTCGTCGTGAAGCTCGCCGATGTCGTGACAACGGCGACCGGTGAACAACGCAAGGTGGAACTCGGCAATGCGCTCTCCACCATCGACGCGACGAAGCGCGTCGAAGAGACGCCGATCGCCAATCTCGCCGATCTGATGGTCGCGAAGGCACCCGGCGTGATAGTCCAGGCTCCGAACATGACGGGCGCCGCGCCTGTCTTTCGCATTCGTGGCGCGAACTCGCTGAGCCTCAGCAACGATCCGATCTTCGTCGTCGACGGCGTGCGCATCGCGGCCGGCACGGTGAACGCCGGGCTGGGAGGCACGAACCTCAGCTTCCTCAACACGATGTCCCCTGAGGAAATCGAGGATATCGAGATCGTGAAGGGGCCGTCCGCCGCAACGCTGTACGGCACACAGGCGGCGAACGGCGTAATCGTCATCACGACGAAGAAGGGACGAGCCGGAGCCACGCGCTGGACCTGGTTTGGTGAAGGCGGCCTGGTCGACGATCGAAACAAGTATCCGTCGACATACGCGCTGTGGGGACATTCGCCCTCCGCGCCGACGAAGCCGATTCGCTGTCAGATCGCGACGATGACGCCGACGACCTGCGTCTCGGACAGCCTTACGTCCATCAACATCGCGATGGACAAGGGCCTGTCGCCGATCCAGATAGGCCACAACAACAACTACGGCGTGCAAGTGAACGGCGGATCGGATGCCGTGCGCTATTTCGCGAGCGGCGATCTGTTCAATGAGCTGGGCAATTACCAGATGCCGAAGTTCGCGCAATCCTTCCTGCGCGATTCGATGCACACGCCGCTGCGCGACGAATGGGTGAATCCTGAAGCGCTCCAGCGCGAGAACATCCGCGCGAACCTGAGCGCGGCGCTGAATCCGCAGTTCGATCTCTCGATCAACACTGGATTCTCCAAAACTGACCAGCGCGCGCCGAACATCGACAACAACGTCAACGGCATCGGCGGCACATACTTCCTTACCTCCGGCACCTCGAGCTGCAATCTCGACTATGCGTGCGTCGGAACGCTTGGCGAGCCGCTGCACGGCTATGCGCGTTTCTCGCCTGCACAGATCTTCCAGCAGACGACCACGTTGGGTTTCCAGCGCCTGACGGGCAGCGCTGATGCGCAGTGGCGTCCGCTGACATGGATGCAGAACAGCGCCACCGTCGGCGTGGATTTCACGTCGCGCGTGCAGACGGATCTCTGCCGGTTCGCCGAGTGTCCGGACTTCGGCACCAACCGCCTCGGGTTCGTCACCGACAATCACAACAACGATCGCATCTTCACGGCGAAGATCGTCAGCAATTCGTCGTGGAACCCGAGCGCGATTCTGAATCTCAAGACGACGTTCGGAGGCGATTACGTCAACACGGAATCGGACAACAGCCAGTCGGGCGGCAACAACCTCACGCCGGGCGGACAGACCGTCGCCTCCGCGGCCGTGAAGACGGCCGGCGACCAGCTTGCGACCGCCGTGAAAACGCTCGGCGTCTATGTGCAGGAGCAGGCAGGAATTCGCGATCGCCTGTTCCTCACGGTGGCTGTTCGCTCCGATCAGAACAGCGCGTTCGGTCAGAATTTCCAGCGCGTGTTCTATCCGAAGGCCAGCGTGTCGTGGCTCCTCTCGGACGAGAGCTTCTTCCCGCACTTCGACCAGCTGAATTCGTTCCGGCTTCGTGCCGCGTACGGACAGTCAGGCGTGCAGCCTGGCGCCACGGACGCGCTGCGAACGTTCGGACCATCGAGCGTCAACCTGCAGAACGTTCCGACGGCCGGCTTGCTCGAAACAGCAATCGGCAACCCAAACCTCAAGCCTGAGCGCTCGGGCGAGTTCGAGGGCGGGTTCGACATCGGTGTGCTGAACAATCGCGTCCACACCGAGCTCACGTATTACAACAAGAAGACGAAGGACGCGCTCATCGCGCTGCCCATCGCGGCCTCCGCGTCGCCGTCCGCGCTGACGATTCGCTCGAACCTCGCGTCGGTTCAGAATTCCGGCTACGAAGCGACGGTCACGACGCAGCTGCTCGATCGACGATCGCTCGGCTGGGACATGACCGTCGCCGCATCGCACAACAGCAACAAGGTCGCATCGCTTGGCAACGACTTGAGCGGCGCACCGAACAAGACGATCGGCACCGGCTCGGCGCGAGACTCCGTCGGCTTCTCGGTGAATTCGTACTTCCTTCGCCCGTATCGCTACAGCGACGCGAACAAGGACGGGATCATTCAGCAGGGCGAAGTCGTCGTCGACACCGGCGTCGTGTACAAGGCATACTCGCAGCCGCGCGACCTCGTCTCCGTGCAGAGCGGCTTCGATTTCTTGCAGCGAAAGCTGCGAATCACGTTGCTGTTCGACTACAAGGGCGGCTACGACGTTTTGAACAACTCGTCGCTGTTCATCTGCCAGCAGTCACCCAAGGCGTGCCAGGAAGATCAGGATGCGTCGCTTCCGCTGTGGCAGCAGGCGCGCGCCGTGGCGGCGAACTACGGCACCGTGGTCAACGGCACGAGATACACCACCGCGCTCGGCTACTACGAGAACGGGCAGTTCTGGCGCCTTCGTGAGCTGGCGGCGACGCTCCAGCTTCCGGCTTCGCTTGCGACGCGCCTCCGCGCACGCGACGCCAACTTCACGTTCGGCGCGCGCAACCTGCACGTCTGGACGAAGTACACGGGCATCGACCCAGAGTCGAACTACACGTCGGGAGCGACCGGCACTAACGACGTCGCCAATGATTTCCTGACCCAGCCGCCGAAGACGTACTTCACGCTTCGTCTCAATCTCCACTACTGACCTCATGCCGCTTCGAGGACGATTCCATATGCCGAGATTTTCGAGCCGCGCTCGCTGGGTGATCGCGAGCGCGTCGCTGGTGGTCGCTCCGCTGATGGGCGGCTGCAATGTGAAGGACGAATTACTGGAGCCGCAGAACCCGGGCATCATCGATCCCGCGGCGACGAACTCGCCCGCCGCGGCGGTCGGATTGCGGACCGGTGCACTCGGACAACTCAAGAATCGAACAGCCGGCGGCGAGAGCGTGTGGCTCTTCGGCGGACTGCTCGCCGATGAATGGAAGTCGAGCGACACGTTCACGCAGCGCAACGAGACGGACCAGCGCGCGATTCAGACGAACAACGCGAACGTCGCCGGGGCCTACAACAACCTCCAACAGACGCGCGGGTTCACTCGCACGGCGATCGACAAGTCGCTGATCTACACGCCGGATTCCAAGGGCGACATCGCCGAGATGTACTTCACGCTCGGCTTCGAGGAGCTCACGCTTGCCGAGAATTTCTGCAACGGCATTCCGATGTCGTACACGGTGGATGGGATTCCCATCTATGGAAAACCGTTCACCAACGATTCGATCTTCAAGATCGCGGTGACGCACTTCGATAGTGCGCTGACGTTGTCATCGGGCGCCGACACGAAGTCCGTGACCGTACACCAGGCCGCGTCAGTCGCGAAAGCGCGCACGCTGGTCGATCTTGGCCAGTTCGCGGCAGCGGCTCCGCTCGTCACGGCGGCCATCGTGCCGACGAACTATCAGTACACGCTGACGTTCGATCAAACCACGGGCGACAACGGCATCTGGACGCAGAACAACAGCAATGCCCGTTACACGGTGAGCGACAGCGTCGACAACATCACGGGCCAGATTCCGAACGCGACGCCCTTCGTCTCCGCGAAGGATCCTCGCGTTCCAACAGCGAGCCCGTCGTCGCCGAAGCCGTTCGACGCAGTGACACCGCTTAAGACGCAGCAGATCTGGCCTGGGCGAAGCGATCCGGTTCCGTTGGTCTCCGGCATCGATGCTCGTTTAATCGAGGCGGAGGCGCATTTGCAGACGGGCGATTTCGCCGGCATGATGACAATCCTGAACGCACTGCGCACGACGAGCCAGACGATCGGCCCGCTGAAGGTTCCGGCGCTGCCCGCGTTGGCGACGTCACCAACGACGAAGGATGCCGCAGCGACGCTCTTCTTCCGCGAGAAGGCATTCTGGGTTTTTGGACGCGGTCAGCGACTGTCGGATATGCGACGTCTGATTCGCCAGTACGGACGCACGCAAGATCAGGTGTTCCCGATTGGGGCGTTCCACAAAGGCGGCAACTTCGGAACGGACGTCAACCTGCCCGTACCGGACGCCGAGCTCACGAATCCGAACTTCAAAGGGTGCTTGGATAGAAAGGCTTAGAAGGTCATCCGGAGCGCACTTGCCGGTCATCCCGAGCGCAGCGAGGGATCTGCACTTACGCTGTTCGAAGTGCAGATCCCTCGCTCCGCTCGGGATGACAGGTAGCTCGGGATTGCATCACTCCACGGCTCCGTGGTCTTGACCGTGATCCGCCGACGACGAGGACGATCGCCAACGCGATCTGCATGACGACGAGCGACCGGCGACGGACGACAAACGCGGTGGCGGTGGCCGTCGTCCATCGTCCGCCGCCCGTCCCCCGTCGCCGGTAGTTCTAGATCGCCAGCGTCCGCCGATACATTCGGCTCAGACGGAGCTTCTTTCCGTCGCGCAGAATCACGATCGCGTCGCCCGAGAACCAGGGCTGCACTTCGCGAATGCGATCGACATTGACGATCGTCGTCCGATGAATGCGCGCGAACTGCCGGCGATCCAGACGATCGGCGAGCGCGCTGATCTTCTCGCGAACGGAGTACGATTGCGCGCCGACGTGAACTTTCACGTAGTTCGCAGCCGACTCGATGAAGTCGACATCGGCCGCCTTCACGAACATCACGCGTCCATCCGATTTCACCGTGATGCGATCCACCATCGCCGGTGCATCGGTCGTGTCGTCATTTGCGGGAAGGCGCGACACCGCGGCCTGGAGATCCATACGAATTTTGCCGAGCTGGCGAAGCGCGTCGAGGAGCGGTGCGCGATCGGATTGATCGGCGACGCGCTGGCGCGCGCGAGCGAGCGTCTCCTTGAACCGCGCCGAGTCGAAAGGCTTGAGCAGATAGTCCAGTGCGTTGACCGCAAAAGCGTCCAGCGCGTAATCCTTGAAGGCCGTCACGAACACGAAGTGTGGAATCGCCTCTCGAGGCAGCGAGTCGAGCACCTGAAAGCCGTTCAGCTCCGGCATTCGAACGTCGAGAAAGACCAGGTCCGGACGGTGCTGGAGAACCGCGTCGACGGCGCTTCGGCCATCCTCGCACTCCGAAACGATCTGGACGTCCGGCTCGTCGGCCATGAATCTTCGGAGCCGCGCGCGTGCTGCGGCTTCGTCGTCGGCGATCACCACTGACAGCGACATGCCATTCTCCCGTTTCGAGGATGCAGATGACGGGACAACATGAACTATCAACCGGATCTGAAAAACGACTGAGGTACGAAGCGTCCTCTGCACGGGATGAGACGAGCGAGTCGTCATTTCCGCGGCGATGGGCAGTGCCACTCATTTTCGCCGCGATGGCGTATGCGCTGTACCGTGTGGTCCAGACGAATGTTTTGGATTTGTCTGGGCCATCGACGCTGACGGTTGCCCAACGATCGATCATCTCTGTCGCGGACGCGTTTTTGATAGCGGCGCTGGTGCCGAGGACGATGTGGCGGACGCCACACCGACACTCGGACGCGGAACTGGCGGATTTCGCGGAATGACGCGGAAACAACTCTTTTTTTGGCTTTCGGACTGACTCCTTCGCCCCACGCATCAAAGAGTCGTTTCCGCGCAGGTCCGCGAGTTCCGCGCATTTCCGCAATCCCAAAG
>Ga0207707_10003426_pt1 | contig 14064 bp, 13 predicted proteins | sample KBSC83BmetaG_FD_184336 | JGI IMG/M metagenome (GOLD analysis project Ga0207707, IMG submission 184336) | Corn rhizosphere microbial communities from Kellogg Biological Station, Michigan, USA - KBS C8-3B metaG (SPAdes) (version 2) | ecosystem: Host-associated > Plants > Roots > Rhizosphere ...
CGGCGAGGTGCCCGACGAGATCATCGAACGCCTGAAGGCCGGCGTGGAGCTGGAAGACGGCCCGGCCCGCTTCGACGAAATCGCCGTGATCAGCCGCGGCGGCAGCCACAGCTGGTTCCGTGTGGTGATCCGCGAGGGCCGCAACCGCGAAGTGCGCCGCCTGTGGGACTCGCAAGGTTTCCTGGTCAGCCGCCTCAAGCGCATCCGCTACGGCAAGATCGAGTTGCCGCGCAACCTGCGCCGTGGCGAATGCGAAGCGCTGGACGCCGACAGCGTCAAGCAGCTGCGCCAGACCACTGGCCTGGGGCTGGCCCAGCCGGTGCTGACCCTGAGTCCGATCCTGCACCAGCGCCGTGCCAGCCGTGGCGTCACCGAGTACCGCCCCGAGCACGGCGCCGGCACCGCGTGGATCGGCGGGCAGGACGAGGCGCGCGAACTGCGCGCCTACGACCGTATCCGCGAAGAACCGGTTCGCGGCCGCAAGCCGCCCCGCCGCGACGGCAAGGAGGTCAACGGCAACGTCGCCGGCCCGGAACGTGCGCCGGGAAACAAGACGGGGCGCGGCAAGGGGCGCCGTGTGGCACCCGGTCAGGAACTGCCGTCAGTACGTACCTGGTTCGCCGGCGAGAGCCGTGAGGGTGGCAGCCGCCCCGGTGGGGCTCGCGGCGCAGCGGGCGCCACCACCGGCAATCGCCGCCCTGCCGGCGGCAAGGCGCACGGCGGGCGTGGCGCTGGCGGCGCCCACGCAGCCGGCAACCCGTACGCCGGGTTTGGCGGCGACGCGCGCGGCAACAGCAACCGCGCGCCAACAAGCCGCCCCGGTCACGCCGGGCGTCAGGGCCAAGGTGGCGGCAACCGCGCACCGGGCAACGCGCGGCCCAAGAGCCATGGCGGCGGTCGACCGCCCGGCCGTGGCGGCGGCAATCGCTCAGGCAATCGCTGAGGCGGCCGACCGATGATTCGCATCTACCACAACAACCGCTGCTCCAAGTCCCGCGCCACCCTGGCCCTGCTGCAGGAACACGGCGGCGAGGTCGAGGTCATCGATTATCTCGACACCCCGCCCAGCGCAACTGAACTCGCCACCCTCCTGAAGCAACTGGGGATGACCCCGCGCCAATTGCTGCGCAAGGGCGAGGACGACTATCTGGCGCTCGGCCTGGATGCGCCGTCGCTCGACGACGAGGCGCTGATCGCCGCCATGGTGGCGCACCCGAAACTCATCGAGCGCCCGATCGTCGTCGCCAACGGCAAGGCCGTGATTGGCCGTCCGCCCGAGTCGGTGCTGGCGATTCTCTGAAGGGCCGGGATTCGGGATTTGGGATTCGCGAACCGCAAGAGGACCACGGAACGGATCCCGGTGCCTGTGAACAGTCGACAGGCTGGCGCGGAACCCCAGTTTTGCTTCCCCCGCCTGCGGGGGAAGCAAGAGCAAACCTTTCAATCTCTCAGGACTGGTCGAGAGTGAACGCGTCGGCATCCATCCATGCCGGGAAGCGTTCGCGATGCGCCAGCAGCGGGGCCGGATCGAGGGTCACCGTCACCACCTGCTCCTGCGCACCGAGTTCCACCAGCGACTCGCCGACCGGGTCGATCACCGCACTGTCGCCGGCGTAGGGGATCTCGTTGCCGTCGACGCCGACCCGGTTCACGCCAATCACGCAAGCGAGGTTCTCGATCGCGCGCGCGCGCAACAGGGTGCGCCAGGGGTGTCGGCGCGGCGCCGGCCAGTTGGCGACGAACAGCGCCAGGTCGTAATCCATGCCGCCGGCGGCGGACGCCAGTCGCCGGTTGCGCAACCACACCGGGAAACGCAGGTCGTAGCAGACCTGCGGCAGGATGCGCCAACCTTTCAGCTCCACGATCGGTCGCTCGCTGCCGCCGCCGTAGCGGGTGTGCTCGCCAGCCATGCGGAACAGGTGGCGCTTGTCGTACTGCTCGAAACTGCCGTCCGGTCGCACCCAAAGCAGGCGGTTGTAGACGACCTCGCCCTCGCGGATCGCCAGGCTGCCGCAGATCACCGCGCCCACCTCGATCGCCAACGCACGCAGCCATGCCACACCCTCGCCATCCATCGTATCGGCGCTGGCACGAGTGTCGTTGCTGAAGCCGGACAAAAACGTCTCCGGCAGCACGATCAGGTCGCTGGGTGCGGCCGAGCGTATCAACGCTCCGTAGTAGTCGCGGTTGGCCGGCGCGTCGTGCCAGCGCGTGGCGCCCTGCACCAGCGAAACCGCCAGGGGCTGCATCGTCACAGCCGGCACAGCCGCTCCGCGGCCGCCTCCATGGTGGTGTCGCTCTTGGCGAAGCACAGGCGCAGCAGCCGCGTGCCGGGCGCACTGGCATAGAAAGGCGTCAACGGAATCGCCGCCACGCCGCCCTGCTCCACCAGCCAGCGACTGAACGCCAGGTCGTCCTGGTCGCGGATCGCCGAATAGTCGACCAGTTGGAAGTAGCCGCCCGGCACGTCGAGCAGCTTGAAGCGCGACGGTGCCAGCAGCGCGCGAAAGCGGTCGCGCTTGGGCTGGTAGAACGCCGGCAGTTCCATGTAATGCGCCGGATCGCTGGCCATGAATTCGGCAAACGCCACCTGCGCCGGATGAAAGGTGCAGAACGTGAGGTACTGGTGCACCTTGCGAAACTCGGCGCCCAGTGCGGGCGGCGCCACTGCGTAGCCGACCTTCCAGCCGGTGCAGTGGAAGGTCTTGCCGAACGAGGAAACCACGATGCTGCGCTCGGCCAGCTCCGGGTGGCGCAGCACGCTTTCGTGTTGCGCGCCGTCGTACACGATGTGCTCGTACACCTCGTCGGACAGCACCACGATATCGGTGTCGCGCACGATGCCCGCCAGCTCCTCCAGGTCGGCCGACGACAGCACTGCGCCGGAAGGATTGTGCGGGCTGTTGATCAGGATCACGCGCGTCCTCGGCGTCACCGCGTCGCGCACGCGCTGCCAGTCGATGGAGAATGCCGGCACGGTCAGCGGGATGTGCACCGCCCGTGCGCCCTGCAGCTCGATCGCCGGTTCGTAGCAGTCGTAGGCCGGATCGAACACGATCACTTCCTCGCCGGCGCGGACGACGGCGGTGATCGCGGCAAAGATCGCCTCGGTGGCGCCGGAGGTGACCGTGATATCGGTATCCACATCGAGCTGGCGCCCGTACAGGCGCTGCGTCTTGATCGCGATCTGCTCGCGCAGCGCGGCGGTGCCGTGCATCGGCGCGTACTGGTTGCGGCCCTCGTTCATCGCCCGTGTCAGCGCATCGCGCAGCCCCTGCGGCGGCTCGAAATCGGGAAAACCCTGGCCCAGGTTGACCGCTTTGTGCTGCAGCGCCAGCTGACTCATCACGCTGAAGATCGTGGTGCCGACTTTCGGCAACTTGGTTTCAATCATCATCATCCGGCCGTTTGGATGTCCATAAAACCGTCAGCGTAGCGCATCGGCTGCGCGACATGCATCAGGGTTGCGGCAAGTCGTCCAGCGGGCGGTGCCTGCACTGCTCATGCTTCAGCAAGGTGGTCTCCGGCAACCGCTCGGCGAGATAATCGACCAGAGCGCGCACGCCCGGCAACATGCCGCGCCGGCTCGGGTAGACGAAATGCATGGTGCCCTGGGGCATGCTCCAGTCGGGCAGCACCACTTCCAGGTCGCCCGCGCCGATCGCCGGCGCGCAGACGAACTCCGGCAGCAGAGCCACGCCAAGGCCGCGCCGGGCCGCCTCCAGCAGCACGGCGAAATCGCCGGTGATCAGTCGCGCCTTCACCTCGACGTTGACCTGCTCGCCCCCGGCATCGATCAGTCCCCACACTTGCGCTCCCTCGTGCTCCTGCATGGAAAGTGCCGGCAACCTGGCCAGCTCCTCCGGCGTGGTCGGGCGCCCGTGCGTCTTCAACAAGGCCGGGCTGGCCACCAGGGTGGTGGAGGAATAACCAAAGCTGCGGATCACCAGATTGGCGTCGGTGTCGAGCTTGCTGCGCACGCGGATGGCCAGGTCGAAACCTTCGCCGATCACGTCGACCCGGCGGTCGCTGGAAAGCACGCGCACCTGCACCTTGGGATACCTGGCCAGGAAATCGGGCAATACGTAGGCCAGCACCGTCTGCGCCAGCGACACCGGACAACTCAGGCGCACCACCCCGCGCGGTTCCGCGCGCAATTCGTCCACGGCATCCTGCGCGGCCTGGGCCTCCTCCAGCACGGCGCGGCAATGCGTGTAGAAGCGCTCGCCGACTTCGGTGACCACGAAGCGCCGTGTGGTTCGCTGCAGCAGGCGTACCCCGAGGCGCTCCTCCAACTGGGCCACGCGCTTGCTCAGGCGGGATTTCGGGATACCCAGGGCACGGCCAGCGGCCGAGAACCCGCCGTGTTCGACCACGGCGGCAAAGAAATACAGGTCGTTCAGATCCTGCAAGGCACCACTCAATAGCGTCATTTCCGTTTCCAGACATGAACAATGGCCCGAGAAGCGCCAGCGTATCACCACCATTGTCCTGGGCACCGCTGCGCGACAGCTTCGGCGCCCGCCCATATGGCCGGCGGCCGCTGCGCTGGAAATCGCCGGCCCGCATTGCCACACTGGCGCCCCCCCTTGCCGGAATCCCGCATGAACCCGATCCTGCGCGTGTCCCTGCTTGCCGTGCTGCTGGCGGCCGCTCCACTCGCCCACGCGGCCGACCTGCTGGTCAGCAACGTCGACGGCTACACCCTGGACAGCCACGGCAAGCTGCAACGGTTCCAGGCGCTGCTGGTGGATCAGGGCAAGGTGGTGGCCACCGGCAGCACCGCCGAACTGACCGCGCGGGCCGGCGGCGCCCAGGTGATCGACGGCCACGGCCGCACCCTGCTGCCCGGCTTGATCGACGCCCACGGCCACGTGCTGGAACTCGGCTACGCGCGCAACAGCGTCGACCTCAGCGGCACCCGTTCGCTGGACGAAGCGCTGGCCACGGTGAAGGCTTACGCGCAGGCGCATCCGGACGCGAAATGGATCCGCGGCGGCGGCTGGAACCAGGTGATCTGGAAACTCGGCCGCTTCCCCACCGCGAAGGAACTGGACAGCGTGGTTTCCGATCGCCCGGTGTGGCTCAGTCGCATCGACGGCCACGCCGCCTGGGCCAACAGCGCGGCGATCGAACTGGCCGGCGTCACCCGCGCTACCAGCGATCCCAGCGGCGGGCGCATCGAACGCGATGCCCAGGGCAATCCGACCGGCGTTTTCGTCGATGGCGCCACCGAGTTAGTCGACGCCAAGGTGCCTGCGCTGACGGCACCGGAGAAAGCCGCCGCGCTGGACACCGCGCTGGCCGAGATGGCCAGCGTCGGCCTCACCGGCGTCAGCGACGCCGGCATCGACCTGGACAACTACCGGCTGTATCGGCAGTACGCCGACGCGCGCAAGCTGACCGCGCGCATCTACGCGATGATCCGCGATACCGGCGAGTCGTTCGATGCGATCAGCAAGAACGGCCCGCTGATCGGCTACGGCAACGACTTCCTCACCGTGCGCGCGGTCAAGCTGTTCGCCGACGGCGCGCTGGGCAGCCGCGGCGCCGCCATGCTCAAGCCCTACGCCGACGACCCGCACAACAGCGGCCTGCTGTTCATGTCGCCGGCGGCCATGACGGCCAAGATCGAGAAGGCTTTCGACAAGGGCTACCAGGTGGGCATCCATGCGATCGGCGACCGCGCCAACCGCGAAGTGCTGGACAGCTTTGCCGCCGCCTACAAGACCCGTCCCGCGGCGATCGCCCTGCGCAATCGCGTCGAGCACGCGCAGATCGTCTCACTGCAGGACATTCCGCGCTTCGTGCCGCTGCAGCTGATCGCCTCGATGCAGCCCACCCACGCCACCTCCGACATGAATATGGCCGAGGATCGCATCGGCCACGAGCGGATCAAGGGTGCCTACGCGTGGCAGCGCTTTCTCAAGCAAGGCACCGTGATCGCCGCCGGTTCGGATTTTCCGGTGGAGTCGCCGAACCCGTTCTACGGCCTGTACTCGGCGGTCACCCGCGAGGATCACCAGGGCCAGCCGCCGGGCGGCTGGTATCCGCAGCAGGATCTGAGCCTGACCCAGGCCTTGCGCGCGTTCACCCTCGACGCGGCGTATGCCGAGCACGCGGAAAACACCCTGGGCACGCTGGAACCGGGCAAATGGGCCGACTTCATCCTGGTCGACCACGACATCTTCAAGGATCCGCCCAGCCGGCTGTGGAACACCAAGGTGCTGGAGACCTGGGTCGGCGGCAAACGGGTGTATGCACGCGAGGATTGATCGGCATCCCCGATGACACCGAAAGGCCGGCTGCGAAGCCGGCTTTTCCGTTGCTGCGCCTGGCCCCGCAGCCCTTCGACTTCGCGGCTGCGCCGCTACGCTCAGGGTGAACGGATAGTTCTGACCCCGCTCTGCGCTGCTGCTTCCTGTTCCCTATTCCCCCATAGGCCATCAGTCATGTTGCGAAATCCTGCTTCGCCTATTGACGCCTCGAAAGTTAGTGTTATAGTTAACTACAACACCACTCAACGAGAGCACTAAGGAGGTTCGTCATGAAAGCGTACAAATTGATCGCCGGGGCCACCGCCATCCTGCTCACCTTCGCGAGCCTGCGCGCGGTGCTGTACAACGTCGACGCCTGGCAGCCGGTCAGCAGCCACCACAGCAGCCAGCCCGTCAAGGTCACCAATCTGGCACCCGTCACCGTTCACCCCAGCGCCGCCGAATGGCGCGCCGCCGCCCTGATCGGCGACACCACCATGCCCGGCCTGGCGGCGCTGCCGTCCGGTTCGGAGCTGCGCCTCGACGAGGCGATCCAGCCGCTGGGCCTGCTCGGGTCGCAATGGGTGATGCCCTACTATTCGTTTGGCAAGAAGTTCGGCCGCATCACCAAGGAATAACCATGACCATCGCCTGGAACGACAGCGTCCCGATCTATCGCCAACTGCACCAGCGTGTGGTGGCGATGATCTTGGACGGCGCCTTGAACGAGGGCGACCCGCTGCCGTCGGTACGCCAGGTGGCGGCTGATTACCAGATCAACCCGCTGACCGTATCGAAGGCGTATCAGGAACTGGTCGATGAACAACTGGTGGAAAAAAGGAGGGGTCTGGGCATGTTCGTCATCGAAGGAGCGCGCGATGCGCTGCTCAAGTCGGAACGGGAGCGCTTCCTGCGCGAGGAATGGCCGGCACTGTACGCCCGCCTGCAGCGGCTGGGACTGGATCTCAAGACGCTGATGCGCGAAGCCGACAGCCACAAGGGAGAATCAGCATGAGCGCGGTGATCACGGCCAATGGCCTCGGCAAGCGCTACAAGACGGCGCTGGCGCTGGACAACGTCAGCTTCCAGGTCGAACCCGGCCGCATCGTGGGCCTGATCGGCCCCAATGGCGCCGGCAAGACCACCGCGCTGAAGGCGATCCTGGGCCTGACCGATTTCAGCGGCGAGCTGAACGTGCTGGGCTTCGACCCGCGCCGGCAGCGCGACCGGCTGATGGGCGAGGTGTGCTTCATCGCCGACGTGGCGGTGCTGCCGCGCTGGATCCGCGTATGCGAAGTGGTCGACTTCGTCGCCCACGTGCATCCGCGCTTCGACCGCCGCAAGTGCGAGGCGTTCCTGGTACGCACCAAGCTGCAGCCGAATCAGCGCGTGCGGCAGATGTCCAAGGGCATGATCGTGCAGCTGCATCTGGCGCTGGTGATGGCCATCGACGCCAAGCTGCTGATCCTGGACGAACCCACCCTGGGCCTGGACATTCTCTACCGCAAGCAGTTCTACCAGAGCCTGCTGGAGGACTACTTCGACGAGAACAAGACGATCATCGTCACCACCCACCAGGTCGAGGAGGTCGAGCACATCCTCACCGACCTGATGTTCATCCGCGACGGCAGGATCGTGCTCGACGCGGACATGGATGCCGTGGGCGAGCGCTACATCGAGGTGATGGTGAACGCCGACAGGGCCGAGGCGGCTCGTGCGCTGAAGCCGCTGGACGAACGCCAAGTCTTCGGCAAGAGCATCTTTCTGTTCGACGGCGTCGAACGCGCGCAACTGGAGGCCATGGGCGAGACCCGCCGGCCTTCCATCAGCGACCTGTTCGTCGCCACCATGAAGGGAACCTACGCATGAACACCTTCCTGTGGCTGGTCAAGCGCGAATTCTGGGAGCACCGCGGCGGTTTTCTGCGCGCCCCCATCATCACCGCCGCGATCTTCCTGCTGCTGAACCTGATGGGCATCGTGACCAGCGAGGTGATGGGCCGGCGGATGGGCTTCATGGGCTTTGCCGGTGGCGGCAACAACCTGCATCTGCTCGCCCGGGAGCTGGACAAGCAATCCATGGAGGCCGTCGGCGCCGGCCTGGATCTGGTGATGTATTCATCCACCGCGATCATCGGCATCGTGCTCGGCTTCGTGGTGTTCTTCTATTGCCTCGGTGCGCTCTACGACGATCGCCGCGACCGCAGCATCCTGTTCTGGAAGTCGCTGCCGATTTCCGACACCGCCACGGTGCTGTCCAAGGTCGTCTCCGCCACGGTGGTGGCGCCGCTGATCGCGGTGATCGTGGGCGCGCTGACCGGCATCGTGATGCTGCTGATGTTCGCCATCACCCTGTCCCTGCACGGCGTCAGCGTGTGGCACCTGCTGAGCCTGTCGCACCCCGTGCAGGTGATCGCGAACCTGATCGGCTCGATCCCGCTGTACGTGCTGTGGGCACTGCCTACCGTGGGCTGGTTGATGCTCTGCTCGGCCTGGGCACGCAGCAAGCCCTTCCTGTGGGCAGTGGCCCTGCCGGTGGCGCTGGGCATCGTGATCGGCTGGTTCAACCTGCTGGGCACCGTGAACATCTCCGACGCCTGGTACTGGCGCTCCGTGGTGGCCCGCATCCTGGGCAGCGTGTTTCCCGGCGGCTGGTTCAGCCAGGTCACGGGTGTCGGCGGCGACAACCCGGCGGAAATGCTGTCCAGCCTGGGCGTGCTCCGCGGCTATACCGCGATGGGCTCGCTGAATCTCTGGGTCGGCGTGGCGGCGGCCATCGCGATGCTGGCCGGCGCGATCTGGTTCCGCCGCTGGCGCGACGACAGCTGATCCGCAGTCAAACACAGGAAAAGGAAACCACCCCATGAAGCCCGTCACCTTCAGCGCCCTCGCCCTGATCTTGCTGTTACCGCTGGCTGCGTGCAGCCAATCGCAACAGGCCGATTCCCAGCCGGCTGCTGCCGGCACCACGGCCCAGGCCGCGCCGGACGCCGGCAACAAGACCTCCACGTCGTGGATCGCCGGGCGGGTTCGCGACGCGATGCAGGAGGCCAGGCAGGAACTGGTCACCAAGAACATCGACGTGAACAGCATCCACATCGGCGGCGGCGGCCTCCGCGAAGGCGCGCGATCCAAGGCCCAGATCACGCCGCAGGGCGATCTGCTGATCGATGGCAAGAAGGTTGCCGCCACGCCGGAGCAGCACGCGATGCTGCTGGATTACCGCGGGCAGATCGTCGGCATCGCCGAAGCCGGCATGGAGATCGGCACGCAAGGCGCCGACCTCGGCGTCAGCGCGGCGGCGGAAGCGCTGCGCGGCGCGTTCAGCGGCAAGAGCGACAAGGAGATCGAAGCCGCCATCAAGCCGCAGACCGACAAGATCCGGGCCGCCGCCGTCCAACTGTGCAAACGCCTGCCTGCCCTGCGCTCCGCCCAGCAACAACTCGCCGCCGCCATGCCGGCGTTCAAGCCTTACGCCACCATGCAGCAGGAAGACGTCGAGGATTGCGCCAAGAACATCGCCGACTCGGGCAGCAAGAAAGGGGTAACGGTGTTCGCCTTCTGACCCGGGCGTCGAAGATGGCGACAAGGACGTCAAGGCGACGGCAACGCACAGGAGCCCGCTCGCCTGCGATGCTCCTGAGAACCTCGAAAAACTGTCTTTTTGCTCGTCATTCCCGCGAGGCGCTTTTCAACAGCCGAAGGGCTGGTCAAGCGGGAATGACGTCATCGGGTGGGTCGAAGCTCCCTCCTGCGAATCCCGTATCCCGAGCTCAGCCGTGGATGCCACCTCGGGTCAGCGCCATCGGATCGAGCAGCTTCTTCAACTCGTCCTTCTTCAGCCCGGTGGTTTCCAGCGCCACGTCCATGATCGGGCGATGCTCCTTGTACGCCTGCTTGGCGGTAGCCGCACCCTTCTCGTAGCCGATCACCGGGTTCAGCGCGGTGACCAGGATCGGGTTCATCGCCAGCGCCTCGTTCACCCGCGTCTTGTTGACGGTGAAGCCGGCGATGGATTTGTCGGCCAGCAGCACACTGACGTTGGCCAGGATGCCGATCGACTGCAGCAGGTTGTGGGCGATCAGCGGCAGCATCACGTTGAGCTGGAAGTTGCCGGATTGGCCAGCGATGGTGATCGAGGCGTCGTTGCCGATCACCTGCGCGGCGACCATCGCCACCGCCTCGGGGATCACCGGATTCACCTTGCCCGGCATGATCGACGACCCCGGCTGCAGCGCCGGCAGCGCAATCTCGCCCAGGCCCGCCAGCGGGCCGGAATTCATCCAGCGCAGGTCGTTGGCGATCTTCATCAGGCCCACCGCCAGCGTCTTCAACGCACCGGACAATTCCACCGCCGCATCCTGCGCGGCCATGCCCTCGAAATAGTTTTCCGCCGACTCGAACTTCACGCCGGTCAGTTTCTTCAACTGCTGCGCGACGGCCGGGCCAAACTTCGGATCGGCATTGATGCCGGTACCCACCGCCGTGCCGCCCTGCGGCAAGCGGCGCATGCGCTTCAAGGCATCTTCGATCCGCTCGATGGCCGAACCGATCTGCGCCGACCAGCCGGACAGCTCCTGGCCGAAGGTAATCGGCATCGCATCCATCAGGTGGGTTCGGCCGGTCTTGGGCGTGTTCTTCAATTCACGCGCACGCTTGTCGATCGCCTTCTTCAGATGCCTAAGCGCCGGCAGCAACTGCTCGCTGGCGGTCAGCGTGGCGCTCACGTGGATCGCGGTGGGAATCACATCGTTCGAACTCTGCCCGTAATTGACATGATCGTTCGGGTGTACCTTCGCGCCGGCCGCCACCGCCAGATGCGCGATCACCTCGTTCGCATTCATGTTGGTGCTGGTGCCCGAGCCGGTCTGGAAGATGTCGATCGGAAACTGCGCGTCGTACACGCCGCCAGCCACCGCCAGCGCCGCCTTGCGGATCGCCGCCGCCTGGCGCGGTTTCAGGTGCCCCAGCGACAGATTGACGTCGGCCGCCGCCGCCTTGATCAGGCCCAGCGCACGGATGAACGGGCGTGGCAGGTGCAGGCCGGAAATCGGGAAGTTGTCGATCGCGCGCTGGGTCTGCGCGCCGTACAGCGCGTCGGCGGGCACCTTCAATTCGCCCATGCTGTCGTGTTCGATGCGGAAATTGCTCACTGGGAAAATCCTTCGGGGAGGTAGTTGAATGATCGAGGCCGCGTTGCGCTTCCAAGGCCGTTCTGGCCGAGCGTAGCGCCGCAGGTGCGGAGTCGAAGCCTCTCGGGGGTATTCGACTCCGCCGCAAAGCGGCTACGCCTGTCCTGAGCTTGTCGAAGGGCTCAGGGTGAAGGGAAAAACAGGTATACCTTGCCACTATAAGTCGCCAGGCATTGACGCGCCGTCAATGTAAAATGGCGGTTTCCCTCGCCGGAACGTGCCGATGTCCACTCACACCCTCACCGCCTTGTCCCCGCTGGACGGCCGCTACGCCGGCAAGGTCGAAGCATTGCGCCCGATCTTCAGCGAGTTCGGCCTGATGCACCGTCGGGTGCAGGTGGAAATCGAGTGGCTGCTGGCGCTGGCCGCCGAGCCGAAGATCGTCGAATTGCCGCCGTTCAATGCCACCCAGATCGCCACCCTGAAAGCCATCGCGGACGACTTCGGCGTGGCCGAAGGCGAGCGTATCAAGGCGATCGAGGCGACCACCAACCACGACGTGAAGGCGGTCGAGTATTTCATCAAGGAAAAGATCGGCGCCGACGCCAGCCTGGCCCAGGCCAAGGAATTCGTGCACTTCGCCTGCACCAGCGAGGACATCAACAACCTCTCCTACGCACTGATGCTGCGCGACGCGCGCGCCCAGGTGCTGCTGCCGCAGCTCGATGTGGTGATCGCCAAACTGCGCGAAATGGCGCACGCCAACGCCGCCCTGCCGATGCTGTCGCGCACCCACGGCCAGACCGCCTCGCCCAGCACGCTGGGCAAGGAAATCGCCAACGTGGTGGCGCGGCTGGAACGCCAGCACCGGCAACTCGCCGCGGTGGAAATCTCCGGCAAGATCAACGGCGCGGTGGGCAACTACAACGCCCATGCGATCACCTATCCGGAAATCGACTGGCAGGCGTTCTCGCAGCGCTTCGTCGAAAGCCTCGGCCTCGACTACAACGCCTACACCACCCAGATCGAGCCGCACGACAACATCGCCGAATACTGCGACGCCGTGCGCCGCGCCAACACCATCCTGATCGACCTGGCCCGCGACATCTGGGGCTACATCTCGCTGGGCTACTTCAAGCAGACCTTGAAAGCCGGCGAAGTCGGCTCCTCGACCATGCCGCACAAGGTCAACCCGATCGACTTCGAGAACGCCGAAGGCAACTTCGGCCTCGCCAACGCCCTGCTCGGCCACTTTGCTGAAAAGCTGCCGATCAGCCGCTGGCAGCGCGACCTCACCGACTCCACCGTGCTGCGCGCGCTGGGTACCGCGTTCGGCCATACGCTGGTCGCGCTGGAATCGCTGAAGAAGGGCCTGGGCAAACTCAACGTCAACGCCGAGCGCACCGCCGCCGATCTCGATGCAAGCTGGGAAGTGCTGGCCGAAGCCGTGCAAACCGTGATGCGCCGCCACGGCCTGCCCGAGCCGTACGAACAGCTCAAGGCGCTGACTCGCGGCCACGGCATCACCCGGGAGTCGATGCGCGATTTCATCAGTGGCCTCGACCTGCCGACCGAGGCGAAGCAGCGCCTGCTGGATCTGACGCCAGGCAGCTATATCGGCCTTGCCGGGACGCTGGCGAAAAGCATCTGAACGCGGCCGTCCCGTTTGGCGTCCAACTGCCCACCTGGCCCTCGCGCAGCCTCAAAGCCGTCATCCCGCGAAGGCCGGGATCCAGTATCTTCGAACTTTCGTTCAACAGGCCCTGACAACTCCGCAAGAGACTTTCAGTCAACTCCGGGCGCATGATGCTTCCGCCCCGAGCTTTCGGGCCGATACGGGTCATCGTGTTGCCTTCTTCGCTGGGAATCTCGAACAACCGCTTTTTGCTCGTCATTCCCTCGAAAGAGGGAATCCATTTTGGCCTTGCGTAATAGCAACTTGAATGACCAGCTTCGCTGTTGTGAAGCGCCTCCCGCTTTCGCGGGAATGACGCCATCGGAGGTTTTTCGAGGTTCCCCGCCGTGCCGCTCATGCCAGTGCCGCGCGCCGCTCAACTCCAGCGTCGGATCCTTTGAATCTTCGGAGGAACCATGAAATCTCTCATCATGACCCTGGTCATTCTGGCCACGCCCATTGCGGCATCGGCGCAAACCCCAAGCTCGGACGCGCCGGTGCGCCAGACCGTTCAGGCGTTCTATGCCGCCTTCAATTCCCATGGGTTCAACCATGCGGCGGATTTCACGACCGACGACTGGAACCACATCAATCCCTATGGTGGACGAACCCATGGACGCGCCGAAGTGCTCAAGGAGTTGCATGAAGTGCACAGCACATTTCTCAACGGGGTATCAGACAACATCGAGAAGCTCGACGTGCGATTTGCGGGCAAGGACGCCGCGGTGGCGACCGTGCTCAGCCGCATGAGCACGTTTACCAGCCCCGACGGGGTAAGGCATGTGAACGAAGAGCACATACGCACATTCATTCTGGCCAAACGCGGTACGCGATGGCTGATCATGCAGGATCAGAATACGGTGGTGATGCCGCCACCAACACACTGACGGTTCAACATGCCGTTCAAGTCGGATGGCTTTGCCGGCCGACCTGGTTCGGGCGCCGGGAGAAATGCCTCCATGAGCACCAAGTCCATCGACATCATCGCGCGGGGCAGCGTG
>Ga0207707_10003427_pt1 | contig 14063 bp, 10 predicted proteins | sample KBSC83BmetaG_FD_184336 | JGI IMG/M metagenome (GOLD analysis project Ga0207707, IMG submission 184336) | Corn rhizosphere microbial communities from Kellogg Biological Station, Michigan, USA - KBS C8-3B metaG (SPAdes) (version 2) | ecosystem: Host-associated > Plants > Roots > Rhizosphere ...
AGCCGGTGAACAGCCCGGCGGACATCGTCTATGAGACGATGAATCTCGACCTCAGAGTTCTCGAGGTGGATCCGATCCACCGCCGGATCGTTCTGGCGGTGACCGCGATTCCAGAGGAGCAGCCTCCGCGCCCGGAGACGCCGTCCAAGGTGATTCCGATGGAATCGGACGATTACAACCTGTCGGATCCCATTCCAACGCCTCCCGATTCGTACGTAGAAGAGCCGGCGTAACGTCGGTTAGTGGTCTAAGAACGGCCCGCTCTACCTGAGCGGGCCTTTTTTTTTCCGGGAATCGGGGGGCCCGATACTCAAATCCCCGCGAATCGTCTTACTTACGTCGGATCAGCCTCCATTTACCGCTCATCAATAGTCGCCTCATTGCCCACCTCAGCCGATCGTGAAGCCCTGCTCGTTTTGGATCACGAGCTTACCGTCCGCGCCGCGAATAAGGGTTTCTACTCCATGTTCCGCCTCGCTCCCGAAGAGTGCGTCGGAAAGAAAGTCTATCTGCTCGGCGGCCGCGCCTGGGATGAGCGGCTACGTCCGCTCCTCGAGACCGTTCTGAGCGGTGAGCCTCAGGCTGACCATTTCGAGCTGATTCACGACGAAAAGGAGGGCGGCCGCGGTGTGCTCTGGGTTAGTGCGCGCCTTGTTCCCGCCGGCGATCCCAACGACGCGACGATTCTCATGGCCATCGAGGACCTGACCACAGGTCGTACGGTAGAGCAATCGCTGGTGACGAAGAGCCAGGAGTTGTTCACCCTGGCCGACCTCGCCGGCCGCAGCGCCCACGAGCTGAATAATCTGCTGACTGTGATCCGGATGAACGCGGACATCATCGAGGCCACGCTCGTCTCCGCGAAACAGTCGGTCATGGAGTCTGTCGACATTCGACAGGCAGTTGAGCGCGCGGAATCGATAACAAAGAAGCTGCTGCTCACGAGCCGCCGGGTGCTGCCACAACCAACCGGACTGGACAGAGACGATAGCTCCGTCCCACTTCCGGGCTCCCCGCTGAAGGAATCGGAGGCGGAGAGAGCCGCCCGCGAGGCGGAGCAGGCTCAATCAACGCGTCTTCGCGAGCCGAGACCTGGGGTGCCGACCGGGCACGAAACTATCCTGCTCGTGGACGACGAAAAGTCCTTGAGAAAGCTTGCAACCCGAGTTCTCTCGGCGGCGGGATATCGCGTCCTCGAGGCGTCGGATGGGGCGGTCGCTCTTCGTGTCGCCGCCGAGGAAGTGGGCGAGCTCGACCTCGTTCTGACGGACGTGGAGATGCCGACACTCGGTGGACGGGGAATGGTGGACGAATTGCTGGAGCTCAGCCCAGGCACCAGGGTCCTGTTCATGTCGGGCTATACCGATAACGAAATCCTGCGCCGCGGAATAAGGACCTCCGAGACGAACTTTCTTCAGAAGCCATTCACCGCCGAGTCGTTGATTGCCGCGGTGCGCGCGACTCTGACCAAACCCGCGATCGCTCCGTAAGTGGCGTCCAAACGTGTGACAGGGTTTGAGTCCAGGGCGCGCATTCTCGTCATCGACGACCATGAAGAGAACGTCAAACTTGTAACGAGAGTCCTGTCCAAGGCCGGATACGAGAAAATTGCCTCGACAACCCACTCCTCCGAGGCGGTTGCTCTTCACCTGGAGTTCAAGCCCGATCTCGTCCTCCTCGATCTTCATATGGGAGACAAGGATGGGTTCGAGGTCCTTCAGGAATTTGCTTCTCTGAATGGGGGCGCCGAGCGTGTCCCGGTTCTCATGATCACCGCCGACGATAGTCAGGAAACGAAACGCCGTGCGCTCGCGTTGGGTGCGAAGGACTTCGTGGGAAAGCCGTTCGACGGGCCGGAAGTGCTGCTTCGCATCGCGAACCTGCTGGAGACGCGATTCCTGCAGCTGGCGCTCGAAGGCCAGAACTCGGATCTCGAGCAAAAAGTTGCCGAGCGGACGAAGGCGCTGGAAGAGTCGCAGCTGGAAGTCCTCGAACGGCTGGCTGCCGCCGTTGAATTTCGCGATGACGACACCGGCCAACACACCAAGCGTGTTGGAAAGGTATCGGCGATGCTGGCCGAGGCGATCGGCCTTCCCGCTGAGCGCGTCCAGTTGATCGAGCGCGCCGCGCCGCTGCATGACATCGGCAAGGTCGGAATTCCCGACAACATTCTACTCAAGGCCGGACCTCTGACATCGGAAGAATTCGAGATCATGAAGTCCCACACCGTGATCGGAGCGAGGATGCTCTCCAACGGTGGCTCAGAGCTCGTCCGCATCTCGCAGCGAATTGCACTCAGCCACCATGAGTGGTGGGACGGGTCCGGGTATCCGCACCGGACGTCGGGTGAGCGAATCCCGCTCGAGGCGCGAATTGTGGCTCTCGCCGATTTCCTGGACGCGTTGACCCACGAGCGGCCTTACCGTCCAGCGTGGTCCCTCGCCGACACGCTTCAGGAGATCAAGAGCAGGTCGGGCACGCACTTCGAGCCGTTGATTGCGACAACCCTCGCCAAGATCGATTGGCGAGCTAATGAGGACCTCGTAACGTAGCTTCGGCGAGTTTTTTGCTTTAAGCCCCCTCTGTAGAACCCGTCACCATTCTGGAGGGGAGCGATGCTTTGGACACCGGGGGGGCGTAGCCCCAATCTGGAAGACCGCCGCTCGGGCGGCGGAGGCATGGGCCGAGGTCTGGGAATCGGCGGGACAGTGGTAGTTCTTGCCTTGAGTCTGCTTTTCGGCCGGAATCTGTTCACTGATTTGGGGGTCGAGCCCGCCGGAGTATCGGCCGCCACCACACCCCTCAGTCCCGCGGACTCCGCCGCTCAGGAGACAGAGGTCCAGTTCGTCTCGTTCGTCCTCGACGACGTCCAGAAGACGTGGGCGAGCACGCTTTCCAACTCCAGTGTGCAATTCCACCCGGCGAAGCTGGTGCTGTTCAGGAATTCGACCGACTCGGGCTGTGGAACCGCGGAATCCGCGATGGGCCCGTTCTACTGCCCGGTCGATGAGCGCGTCTATCTCGACCTCGGCTTCTTTGACGAATTGAAGCAGAAGTTCAGCGCTTCAGGCGACTTCGCCCAGGCATATGTGATCGCGCACGAGCTGGGTCACCACATTCAGCACCTTCAGGGCATCGACGCGCAGATGCGTCAGGCCCAGGAATCCGATCCATCGCGGGCGAACCAGATGTCGGTCGCCCTCGAGCTTCAAGCGGATTGCTATGCGGGGGTGTGGGCGCATTCCACCCAAGGCAGAATTCTTCAAGCCGGGGACGTCGACGAAGCTCTGAACGCCGCGTCGGCGGTCGGTGACGATCGAATTCAACAGCGCACGTCCGGTCGCGTAAATGTGGACTCATTCACGCACGGGTCGGCGGCTCAGAGATCGGCATCGTTCAAGCGCGGAATGGAGACGGGTGATCCGAGGAGCTGCACTATCAGCTGAGATCATTTTGAATTGTCTCCTCCCGCACGCAACCATGTAGAGGAGAAATAAAGGTTTCGCTACGGGGTTTCCCCCCGTACTATACGGCTGGCCTCAATCCGGGGACGCATGCTCCAGCCACACCTTCGTCTGGTTGAAAGCGAGCACAACCATCCCACCCTCGCGGACGTTCCATTCTCGGGCGTGGATCCCACCCACGTCGTGCAGTTCTACGATAGCGAGGCGTATCTCGCGGCGGCCGTCTCCGATTTTCTGGCGGCGGGCCTTCGGTCCGGCCAACCGGTACTGGTGATTGCGACGCCGTCTCATCGTGATGCCTTCGCGAAACGGCTCAAATCAAAAGGGCTGGAAGTCGATCGCGCCGTGAACGCTGGCCAGCTCACGATGCTCGACGCCAGTGATACCCTTTCCAAATTCATGTCGGGCTCTGTTCCCGATCCGGATCGCTTCCACCGGACAATAGGCGACGTACTGACCCAGTCGGTCTCAGGCACCACGCACAGCGTCACTCGTGCCTACGGCGAAATGGTCGACATCCTGTGGAAGGATGGTAATGCGGAGGGAGCCGTTCGCCTCGAGGAGCTTTGGAACGAATTGGGCGCGACCCATTCGTTCGCCCTGCTATGCGCGTACAGCATGGCGAACTTCAACCGGGAATCGCACTCTCCCGGATTTCAGGCGATCTGCCGTCAGCATCTGCACGTTGTCCCGACCGAGAAGTTCACGCAGGCCAGCAACGACGGTCGCATGGTCGAGATCAGCGTTTTGCAGCAGCGCGCGAAGGCGTTGGAAGCGGAGATAGAAATCCGAAAGGAGCTGGAGGCAAAACTTCGCGACGCCGCCGCCGAGCGCGAGAGTCTGCTCGAGCGCGAGATGGCCGCACGTGAGCAGGCCGAGGCCGCCAATCGCGCGAAGAGCCAGTTCCTCGCCGTCATGAGCCACGAGCTCCGCACGCCACTCAATGCGATCGGCGGCTACGTGCAGCTCGTAGAGATGGGCGTCCATGGCCCTGTCACCGACACGCAGCGCGATGCGCTGGAACGGGTACAGCGAAGTCAGCGCCATCTGCTTTCGCTGATCAACGACATGCTCAATCTCGTGCGGATCGAGATGGGCCGTATCGAGTACGTCATCGAAGACGTTCCCCTCGTGCCGCTGCTGTCGGATGTAACTGCGATGGTCGAGCCGCTCTTTGCGGACAAGAAGCTGGCGTACGATGTCGCGCCTGTAACAGCGTCACTCGCTGCCACGAACTTCCGCGCTGATCGCGAGAAAGTTCAGCAGATTCTCCTCAATCTTCTGAGCAATGCGATCAAGTTCACTGAGCCGGGTGGAAACATCACGGTAAGTGCGTCGGCGTGCATGGATACTCCGCCGATGGCGTGCATACATGTGCGCGACTCGGGTATGGGGATCCCGGCATCCAAGCTCGACGCGATCTTCGAGCCGTTTGTCCAGTTGAGCCGCGCCGTCTCGGATCGTCAGGGCGTAGGCCTCGGCCTGGCGATTTCACGCGACCTGGCGCGACAGATGGGGGGCAACATAATGGTGGTCAGCACGCCCGAACACGGCTCGACGTTTACGCTGACACTGCCCTGTAGCTAAGGATTCGCTCAGCTAGAGGTAGCGCGTCTGGAGTATTTCGCGGTGGTGCAGCTCGTGACCCGCGATGATGTACGCCAATGCCCTCACCGTTACTTCGGCACCACTCGCTGTGCCGCGACGCATCCAGGCGTCGTCGCTCAGGTGGCTGAAAAAGAGAACGGTCGATCGCCGCAGGCTTTCCAGCTCTGAGGCCAGCTCGGCCAGCGGAAACTCGTCAAACGTGGCGTTTCGAACGTAGTTGTCCTGCTCGAAACTCGGGAGGGGCGTTGGGTCGGCGCGCGAGAACCTGAGCGCGCGCGCGGTGAAAATCCGCTCGGCGTCGATGACGTGACCGATCATTTCGTTGACGCTCCATTTGTCGGGCGCGTAGCGGTATTTGCCCACGGAAGCGGGAAGGCCTTTCAGAAGCGCCTGCGTCTCTGACATCTGTGTTGAAAGTGCTGAGATGACATCGCCCGGTCCAACCAGGTCGATATACCGCCCGTAGTAGGGAAGGAACTCTCCTGCTTCTGGCTTCGTTCGTACGGCTGACAAGGACGCGTCTCCGCTGAGATTGGTGGCCTTCAAGAAATAGAATGCGATGAGCCGCGTCGCGCTACCGCCGCATTGCTGCTCCGGCCTGGTGCGCGTATCATCCCGTCACCCACCCTTCGCCCCCGAGGAATGGCGGCACCACACGACCCGTACGTATCGCTTCGCAACTCGAATTTTCTCTGGTACGTAGCCAGTCTTGTCGCGATAACCCTGGGCACGCAGATCCAGGCGACGGTTGTCGCCTGGCAGGTGTACGCTCTCACGAAGGACCCGTTGTCGCTCGGTATCGTCGGGTTGGCTGAGGCGCTGCCGTTCATCACCGCGGCACTCTATGCCGGCCACGTCGCCGACAGGGAGAACCGGAAGACGCTTTCGATCGTTGCAATCGGCGTACAAGTCGTCTGTGGTATCACGCTGCTCGTACTCACAATTCGCTCGAGTGTGCTGCTCGCGGGAAGAGTGTGGCCGATCTACGGTGTCGTCGGTGCAAGCGGTCTCGCGCGAAGCTTTCTTCAGCCGGCGCGGACCGCGCTGGGGGCCGAGATCGTGCCGCGGGAGACATACGCGAATGCGGTGACCTGGCGGTCTTCTCTGTGGCAGTTCGCGGCGGTTGTGGGGCCTGCGCTTGGTGGGCTGATTTATGGATTTTCGGGCGCGCGGCTCGCTTATGCGGTCGAATCCGTCCTTTGTGCCATCGCCCTCGCCTTGTTCGCGCGGATCGTGTACACGCGCCATCCCGTAGTCGCCGATGAAGGGACGATCGGCGAGAATCTCACCATCGGCATTCGCTTTCTTCTCACGCAGCCTGAGCTGCTCGGCGCTCAGCTTCTCGATCTGTTCTCCGTGCTCTTCGGCGGCGCGCCAGCACTCCTTCCGATCTTTGCTGCGGAGATTCTGAATGCCGGCCCGCAGGGACTCGGCGTTCTGCGTGCAGCGCCCGCAGCTGGCGCAGTGGTCATTTCGGTGCTCCTCGTCCACAGGCACCTTCGGAAAGCCGGCCCAATACTGTTTCTGTGCGTGGCTGGGTTCGGTGCCAGCTGGATCCTTTTTGCACTGTCGCGGTCCTTCTGGCTCTCGCTCGCGCTCCTTTTCATTGGAGGCATGCTCGACAACGTCAGCGTCGTGATCAGATCGACGCTGCTGACTCTGCGCACTCCGCGACACCTACTGGGACGCGTGTCGGCGGTGAATCAGATTTTCATCGGGTCGTCCAACGAGATTGGATCCTTCGAATCGGGCGTCGCCGCCAAGCTGCTGGGCACGGTCAGGTCCGTAATTTTCGGCGGAATTGTGACTTTGGGGGTCGTGGGAGTGACTGCATGGAAGATCCCGCCCCTCCGGCGGCTGGATCAACTGGAATGACACCCGGCGGGGCACAAAATCCACTGTTCTGAAGTCGTCCAGAGTGACACATTAGGCCCATGGACTCCAGCTCCTCCATGCTCGATTCGATGACCCTGGCGCCCTCCTCCGCAGTTCCCGGCTGGACCGCCGAATATGCGGTACCCCTCGGGGGCCCCGGGCACCTGCTACTCGCCACTTTCGAGCAGGCCGCCATTGGCATCGCGCACCTGACGCTTGGCGAGGAGTGGATCTCAGTAAATCAGCGGTACTGCGAGATCACCGGATACAGGCGCGAGGAGATCCTGCAGCTCAAGCTCGATGCGCTGACACATCCCGACGATATCCCCGCGAGTCGCGAGTTTCTGACCAGGATACGGTCTGGAGAGCTCCCCGAGTACAAGATGGAGAAGCGCTACATCCGAAAGGATGGCGCGGTCATCTGGGTGCACCTCACCGTTTCCATCGTGCGGGCGAGCACCGGAGATCCGCTGTATCTCGTCGCCTTCATCGAGGACATAACACAGCGCCGCGAGGCGCAGCACCAGGCGAACAGATCGCTGTCCCTGTTGCGCGCGACGCTCGAATCGACGGCGGATGGCATTCTCGTGGTCGACGTGACGGGCAAGATCCTCAGCTTCAATCAGAAGATGTCGGACATGTGGGGAATCTCCGCTGATGTCTTCGCCTCGGGCGACGACGAGCGCGCGATCAACGCCGCACTTGCCAAGCTCTCGCATCCCGAGGACTTCATGGCGAAGGTCGTCGAGCTCTATAGCAATCCAGACCTTGCCAGCTACGACGTGCTGGAGCTCAAGGATGGAAGAATCTTCGAGCGCTACTCACAGCCCCAGCGCATCGACGACGTCGCTGTCGGACGTGTCTGGAGCTTTCGCGACGTAACTGCCCGCCGCCGTGCTGAAGATCAGGGACGCGCGCTGGAGCGAGAGCAGGCGGCGCGAGCCGAAGCTGAGAACTCGCAGAAGCGGACGGCGCTCCTGGCCGAGGCGAGCAGAGTGCTCAGCACGTCTTTCGATTATCAGACGACGCTCGCGGCACTCGTGCGGCTCGCAGTGCCGACCTTGGCGGACTATTGCGCGCTGGACATCCTCGAGGGCGAGAACGAATTCAAGCGCATCGGTGAGGCGCACGTCGATCCAACGAAGTCGAGCCTTATCAGGAAGGTCGGGACTTTTCCGAGGAGCGCGCTGACCGCGCAGCATCCTCTGATCCGGGTGATGACGACGGGGTACCCGGTCCTCGAAGCGGAGATCACTCCCGCTTTTATTCGCGCGTCCTTCGCGGAGCCCTCACAAAGACAGATGGTGGAGGCACTCGGCCCCCGCTCGTTTATCTGCGTGCCGCTGGTGAGCTCCGGGAAGATCCTTGGCGCGTTGACCCTCGTGACGTCCGGCTCGGGACGCCGGTACGATGAGGCAGATCTCTCGCTTGCAGCCGATATGGCACGCCGCGCGGCGATCGTGGTTGAGCACGCGCGTCTTTTTCACGAGGCACAGCAGGCGACCAGGGCTCGAGACGACGTTCTGGCCGTGGTGGCGCACGACCTTCGCAACCCTCTCAACACGGTTACGATGGCGATCGGCCTCATGCTCGAGAACACGCCCGTCGAAAGAACGCAGGAGCGGAGACAGGTCGAGATCGTGCGTCGTGCCGCGGATCGAATGAACCGGATGATTCAGGATCTGCTCGACGTAAAAAGGATGGAGAGCGGCCGCCTCGCGATCGATCTGAGGCCGGAGGATGTCGATGTCATCATCAACGACATGATCGAGATGCTTCGTCCACTCGCGGTGGGCAGCTCGATTACCCTCGAAGCCAGCATCCCCGAGGGGCTTCCGCCCGTCCTCGCCGATTCCGCGCGAATTCAACAGGTGCTGTCGAACCTTGTCGGGAACGCGGTAAAATTCACGCCGCGAGATGGACGCATCACCGTTTGCGCCGAGCAAACCGAGGGCGAAATCCGGTTCGGCGTGATCGATACCGGGCCCGGAATCCCCCCCGAGCAGGTGCCGCACATCTTCGGACAGTTCTGGCAGGCTTCGTCTTCGGATCGCCGCGGAATCGGGCTGGGACTGGCGATAGCGAAGGGGATCGTCGAGGCCCATAAGGGCACAATTTGGGTCGAAAGCCAGGTGGGAACGGGCAGCACCTTCTATTTCACGCTGCCGACCGCGACCCAGCCCTGATTGACGGCGGGTGCCTCCAGACGTCGTGGAGGCTTTCCCAGAGGGTCGCGTGCGTTGCCGGGAGACAGCTCTAGCGTCCATACACGACGCTCCGCTCCCCGGCCAAGGCCGGCGGAGTGGGCGCGCGCGCCTTTCAGGAGGACAAGCTGGGACAGTCCGTATCTCGGGAGTACATCGATACCGCGACAGCCGCGGGACTCCGATACGTCACAGATGCGATGCCGGGAATTCGCCGGCAGCGCCATGGCCGGGGGTTCAGTTATACGGATCCCGACGGCCACGTCATTCGTGCGCCCGAGCCGCTGCAGCGCTTTCGTTCGCTTGTCATTCCGCCGGCGTGGACGGACGTCTGGATCTGCCCGTATCCCGACGGACATCTCCAGGTAACTGCCCGCGACGCGAAGGGACGGAAACAATACCGATATCACCCGGGTTTTCGACAGCACCGCGACGGCACGAAGTTCGAGCGAATGTTCGAGCTGAGCGATGTCCTATGGAAGATCCGTGAGCGCGTCGAGACCGACATCGAGCTCGATGGTCATCCGCGCAACAAGATCATGGCCACTCTGGTCTGGCTGCTGGAGACGACGCTCATCCGGATCGGGTCGGACGAATACGCAAAGGCGAACAAGTCATACGGCCTCACGACTTTCCGCCGAAGGCACGTGGCGGTCGTCGGGTCGGAGCTCCGCTTCGAGTTTCGCGGCAAGAGCGGAATTCAACACGCTGTCGCGGTGACCGACCGGCGGATTGCCCGCATCGTACAGAGATGCCAGGAGCTGCGCGGGGAAGAGCTCTTCAAGTATCTCGACGACGAGGGCAAGCGGCAGGTCGTCCAGGCCGAGGATGTCAACGCGTACCTTCAGGAAGTCACGGGACGCGAAATAACCGCCAAGGACTTTCGCACGTGGGCCGGGACGATGCTCGTGGCCGAGGCGCTCAGGAAAATCGGGCCGGCGGCCACAAAGCGCGAAGCAGAAAAGAACATCGTCGCCGCTGTAGACGTTACCGCGAAGCGACTCGGCAACACGCGAAGCGTCTGTCGCAAATACTATATCCACCCTGTGCTTCTCGAAGCCTACCTCGAGGGATCCGTGCTCCCGCCGTTACCCGAACGGAAATGGAGCAAGCGCAAATCCAAGGGCCCGACCCTGCGCCAACACGAGATGGATGTGCTGGCCTTCATCAAGGCGAGGCTCAAGCCACAGAAGCGTCGCATTGCGGCGAGTCGCTACAAGAAAGCACCCGTCGCTGAGTCTGTGCGCGAAGATGCGAGTGAACCGGTCGAGAAGTCCGCCGAAGAACGGGTTCTCCACGGCGCGGTTTCCGAGACCTAGTCCAGATACGGGTAGTCGGGATCGGCGAGTCGCGCTGCTCGCGCGGCAGCCTCGGGACCAGCGATTTCTTTCGCGAGATCCAGCAGCATCGGGCTGAGGTGTGCCCCATAACGCAGCAGACTCGCGGCTCGTGCTCTTCGCGCGAGCAGGAATGCCAAAAAGGGTTGATCCGCCTTGAGCGCGTTGCACGCCGGACAGGCCAGCACGAGATTGTCGCGCCGATCGTACGCAGTCTTTCCCTTTCTCGGCGTCACGTGGTCCATCGTGATTGTGGCGGGAGTCACGCGCCGCTCGCAGTATGCGCACACCGGCCCGTGCCTGTTGAGCAGCCATTGACGCGTTTCCATGTACGCATTCCGGCTGGTGGGCAGGGAAGTGTGCTGTTGCGCCGGTCTCCGCCGAGCGCGCTTACGCGGCTTGCGTGGTCGTTTTCGTGACGGGGTCAAAGTGGACGGGTGTGTTGTTGCCGGTCTGACTTCACAACGATAATAACTACCGCTTGCGCGCCGTGGCGCTAGATGCCCATTCCACTGGGCGTTAGCTTTTCGCTCTTATGACGATGCGAGAGAAGCTCGAGCTCCTGGCGCGCCGCCGGGCGGAATCCGAGCAGGGCGGGGGCGAAGCGCGGCTCAAGGCGCAGCACGAAAAGGGGAAGCTCTCCGCGCGCGAAAGGCTCGATCTTCTTCTCGACGAAGGATCTTTCGTGGAGCTGGATCGCTTCGTCGTCCACCGCTCGACTGACTTCGGGCTCGAGTCGCAGAAGTTCTACGGCGACGGCGTGGTTACGGGGCACGGAAAGATCGACGGAAGGCTGGTTTACGTCTTCTCTCAGGATTTCACGGTGTTCGGCGGCTCGCTCTCGGAATCTTTCGCCGAGAAGATCGTGAAGATCATGGACCTCGCGATGCGGAATGGCGCGCCGGTAATCGGTCTCAACGATTCGGGAGGAGCGCGCATTCAGGAGGGAGTCGTCTCGCTGGGAGGATATGCCGAGATATTTCTGCGCAACACGCTCGCATCCGGCGTCATCCCGCAGATCTCGGCGATCCTGGGCCCGTGCGCCGGCGGAGCGGTCTACTCGCCGGCCATCACGGACTTCACCTACATGGTGCGCGGAACTTCGTACATGTTCGTGACGGGACCGAACGTCGTGAAGACCGTGACGCACGAAGACGTCACCATGGAGGAGCTCGGTGGGGCCGATACGCACTCGGCCACGTCGGGCGTGGCGCACTTTGCCTTCGACTCCGAGCCCGAATGCCTCCAGCGAATTCGCGACCTTTTCCGGTTCATCCCATCCAACAATCTCGGGGATCCCCCGCGCGGCGCGAGTACTGATCCGCGCGACAGGCGCGACGAGTCGCTGCTCGACATCGTTCCGGACAACGCGAACAAGCCTTACGACATGCACGAAGTCATCAAGCGCATCGTCGACGACGCGGAGTTCTACGAGGTGCAGAGCGAGTATGCGGCGAACATCATCTGCGGTTTCGCGCACATTGGCGGATTCAGCGTCGGCATCGTCGCGAATCAGCCGGCGGTGCTGGCCGGCGTGCTGGACATCAATGCGTCGCTCAAGGCGGCCCGCTACATAAGGTTCTGCGACGCGTTCAACATCCCGATCGTGACCTTCGAGGATGTCCCGGGTTTTCTGCCCGGTGTGGCGCAGGAGCACGGTGGCATCATCAAGCACGGTGCGAAGCTTCTGTACGCGTACTGCGAAGCCACCGTACCCAAGCTCACGGTGATCACGCGCAAGGCGTACGGCGGTGCATACGACGTCATGAGCTCCAAACACATTCGCGGCGACTTCAACGTGGCGTGGCCGACGGCCGAGATCGCGGTGATGGGACCGAAGGGCGCGGTGGAGATCCTGTTTCGGAAGGAGATCGCGGAAAGCGGTGACGAGGCTGCGGCGACCGATGCGAAGATCGAGGAATATCGCGAGAAGTTTGCCCACCCCTACATTGCCGCGGGGCGCGGGTACGTCGACGACATCATCGATCCGCGTGACACGCGCCCCGCACTCATCGACGCGCTCGAGAGCCTCCAGACGAAGCGCGACAAGAATCCGCCGAAGAAACACGGTAACATCCCGCTTTAGCCGGCGTGTTTCGCAAAGTATTGGTCGCTAACCGCGGCGAGATCGCGCTCCGGGTGATTCGAGCGTGCCAGGAGCTGGGTGTGAAGACCGTCGCCGTGTACAGCGAGGCGGACGTGCGCGCTCCCCACGTGCGCGAGGCAGACGAGGCGGTTCTCCTCGGGCCGCCGCCTTCCACCGAGAGCTATCTCCGCGGCGACAAGATCATCGAGGCGGCCAAGGCGACCGGGGCCGATGCGATTCATCCCGGATACGGATTTCTCTCGGAACGGGAATGGTTCGCGCGAGGCGTGCGCGATGCGGGGCTCGTCTGGATCGGGCCGCCCGCAGAAGCAATCGCCGCGATGGGCAGCAAGACGGCTGCGCGCACGCTCGCTGTCGCCAATGGAGTTCCTATCGTGCCGGGTACCACCGAGCCATTCGAGAACGCACAAGAAGCCGAGAAGCTCGCGAAGAAGTTCGGATACCCGGTGCTTCTCAAGGCGGCGGCCGGCGGAGGCGGCAAGGGAATGCGCGTCGTCACCTCGCCCAAGGATCTCGCGAGCTCACTCGAGGCGGCGCGCAGGGAAGCGAAGAGCGCTTTCGGCGACGATGCCGTCTACCTCGAGAAGTTTGTGGAGCGCCCGCGGCACGTCGAGATCCAGATTCTTGCCGATTCGCACGGCACGGTGCTGTCGCTCGGCGAGCGCGAATGTTCGGTGCAGCGCCGGCACCAGAAGATGATCGAGGAGGCGCCGAGCGTCGCGGTGTCGCCCGAGCTTCGAAAGAAGATGGGAGAGACAGCTGTCAGGGCCGCTCGCGCGGCGGGCTACGTGAACGCCGGCACGTGCGAGTTTCTGCTCGCCGAGAATGGCGAGTTCTATTTCCTCGAGATGAACACGCGCCTCCAGGTGGAGCATCCGGTTACGGAGCTCGTTACGGGGATCGACCTCGTTCAATGGCAGCTTCGGATTGCTTCGGGCGAGAAGCTGCCTTTTCGCCAGGAAGACATCGTGCCGCGTGGGTGGGCGATGGAGTGCCGCATCACCAGCGAGGATGCGTCGAACAATTTTCTTCCGTCAACCGGTCGTATCGAGCACCTGCATCTCCCGAGCGGGCCCGGTGTCCGGTGGGACGGCGGGATCGAGTCGGGCAGCGAGGTCGGACTTTACTACGATCCCATGCTCGGCAAGCTCATCGTATGGGGAGCCGACCGCGAACAGGCCGTCACGCGAATGCGGCGCGCGCTCGTGGACCTGATCATCCTGGGCGTCGAGACGTCGCGCGATTTTCACATTCGCATGATGGACGACGCCGAGTTTCGCCGGGGAGATATCGAGATTCAGTGGCTGGAACGGAACCTGGCATCCATCCTGGAGCGCCGTCCTCGGGTGGAAACCGCGCAGGTGGCGGCGATTGCCGGTGCGCTGCTCGCTGAACGCGATCGCGCGACGCGGCGGGGGACGTCAACATCGGGTGTAGCCTCCGTTGCGCGCGACCAGACCGCGGCGGC
>Ga0207707_10003429_pt1 | contig 14061 bp, 13 predicted proteins | sample KBSC83BmetaG_FD_184336 | JGI IMG/M metagenome (GOLD analysis project Ga0207707, IMG submission 184336) | Corn rhizosphere microbial communities from Kellogg Biological Station, Michigan, USA - KBS C8-3B metaG (SPAdes) (version 2) | ecosystem: Host-associated > Plants > Roots > Rhizosphere ...
ATCCCCCACCGTCGCCGAACCCGGCGATGCCGCACGAGGCGAGCACGCCTTTCGTGCATGTGCGCCCTGCCATTCGCTCGAACCCGATCGAAACATGACGGGGCCGAGCCTCGCCGGTCTGTGGGGCCGCAAGGCCGGCTCGCTGCCAAGCTTCGAGCGCTATTCCGACGCCCTCAAATCCTCGGGGATCATCTGGGACGACCGCTCGCTCGACGGATGGCTGACCGATCCCGACCGCATGGTGCCGGACAATGAAATGCCCTTTAACGGCATCGAGAACGCCGGCGACCGCGCCGACCTGCTCGCCTTCCTCAAGCAAGCGACCAAACCCGGCGCCGCGCAGCAGCAGATGGCGCAACAGGGCGGGATGGGCGGCATGGGCGGGATGATGGGCGGCGGCCGCGATCTCGATTTGAAGAGCCTGGAACCGAACATGCAGGTGAAGGCGATCACCTACTGCCACGACACTTATCGTGTGACCACGGCTGACGGCAAGACACGACATTTTTGGGAACGCAATCTCCGCCTGAAAACCGATTCCGGCAAGGATGGTCCGCAGAGTGGCGCGCCGGCTCTGGTGCCTGCGGGAATGATGGGCGACCGTGCGGACGTGATTTTTTCCGCGCCCGAAGAGATCAGTAAGATGATCGAAGCCCGATGCTGATACGCCGGAATTCTCTGATCGGTTTCGGTTTGGAGACGTTGGTCGCCTGTATTGCAACTGGTCCCGTACCGCAGCCAAGCATTTCTGAACGGCCCGACCGGAGGCAATAGCCGACATTCCGGAGCCCGCCGAGTGATGCCGTTAACCCTTTACTAACCATACACCGGGCAAAAATTGCCGGGTGAAGTCGAGTGTCGTCGATCGCGTTTGATGCGGGGGAGATCTCCGTGGACGCCAGTGCGGTGCCTCACTTTAGAACCGGTGGCCCTTCGGCCGCCGCGAAGTCGCTTGGGGCGCGTGAACGGCACACGCGGGGGGAAGCTGCGAGCATGGTCGACGTAACGGCGGGCCAGGGTGCGGCCGCATCAGGCGGCGGGTTTCCATCGCTGAGCGAAATCGGCGCCATCATCAAGCGCGGCGACATCGCGCTCGCGCTCGGCATCCTCACCATCCTGGTGGTGCTGATCCTACCGCTGCCCTCGGTCGTGCTCGACCTGTTCCTGGCGATCTCGATCACCATGTCGATCCTGATTCTGATGACGGCCCTGTTCATCCAGACGCCGCTGGAATTCTCGGCCTTTCCGACCACGCTCCTGATCTCGACCATGCTGCGGCTGTCGCTCAACCTCGCCTCGACCCGGTTGATCCTCTCCCGCGGGCATGAGGGCACCGACGCCGCCGGCCATGTCATCGAGGCCTTCGGCAATTTCGTGATGGGCGGCAATTTCGTGATCGGGATCATCGTCTTCGCGATCCTGGTGACGGTCAACTTCGTCGTCATCACCAAGGGTTCGGGCCGCATCGCCGAAGTGGCGGCGCGCTTCCATCTGGACGCCATGCCCGGCAAGCAGATGGCGATCGACGCCGACCTCAATGCCGGCCTGATCGACGAGAAGGTCGCGCGCGAGCGGCGCAAGGCGCTGGAGGACGAAAGCGGCTTCTTCGGCGCCATGGATGGTGCCTCGAAATTCGTCCGTGGCGACGCGGTCGCGGGCCTGCTCGTGGTCTTCATCAACATCATCGGCGGCATCATCATCGGCGTCGCGCAGCAAGGCCTCTCGTTCGGTGAGGCGGCGCGCACCTACACCCTGCTCACCGTCGGCGACGGCCTCGTCACACAGGTGCCGGCGCTGATCGTCTCCACCGCGGCAGGCCTGCTCGTGTCCAAGGCCGGCGTGTCCGGCGCCGCCGACAAGGCGTTGATCAAGCAGTTCTCCGGCTACCCGCAGGCGCTCGGCATGGCCTCGGCCGTGATGGGCGTGCTGGCGCTGCTGCCGGGCATTCCGACCCTTCCGTTCCTGGCGCTCGCCGGCGGTGCCGGCGTGATGGCCTGGAAAGCTCACAAGCAGAAGCACGCGAGAGCTGTGGAAGAAGCCAGGGCCGCGGCCGTGCCGGCAGCCGCCGCGGCCGCCGCCCAGGCAGCGGAAGAGCCGATCGCGGCGGCGCTGAAGATCGACGATCTCAAGATCGAACTGGGTTACGCGCTGTTGCCGCTGGTCAACGGTCCGGACGGGCAGGACCGCCTGACCGAGCAGATCAAGGCGCTGCGCAAGCAACTCGCCATCGAAATGGGCTTTGTGATGCCGGCGGTTCGCATCCTCGACAACGTCCAGCTCGAGGCCAACACCTATGTCATCAAGATCAAGGAGGTCGACGCCGGCCAGGGGAAGATCTGGCCGAACCAGTTCATGGTCATGGATCCCGGCGGCAGCCAGGTCAGCGTGCCCGGCATCCATACGACGGAGCCGACCTTCGGGCTGCCCGCGACCTGGGTCGACGCCTCGCTGAAGGAAGAGGCCTCGCTGAAGGGCTATACCGTGGTCGACGCAGCGACCGTGCTCTCGACACACCTCACCGAGCTCCTGAAGAGCAACATGTCGGACCTTCTCTCCTATGGGGAGGTGCAGAAGCTGCTGAAAGAATTGCCGAAGGAGCAGAGCGAGCTGGTCAAGGACATCGTGCCGGCGCAGGTCACGATCTCCGGCATCCAGCGCGTGCTGCAATTGCTGCTCGCGGAGCGCATTTCCATCCGCGATCTCTCCACCATCCTGGAAGGCATCGCCGATGCGCTGGCCTTTTCCCGTCATCCGTCTGCAATGGTCGAGCATGTGCGCGCGCGGCTGGCGCGGCAGATCTGCGCGCAGAACACCACCCACAACGGCTATCTGCCGCTGATCGCGCTGTCGGCGAAGTGGGAACAAGCGTTCGCCGAATCCATTATCGGCCAGGGCGAGGAAAAGAGCCTCGCGATGCAGCCGTCGAAGCTGTCGGAGTTCATGGCAGCGGTGCGCGACGCGTTCGAGCGCGCCGCCCGCGAAGGCGAATCGCCGGTGCTGGTGACGTCGGCCGCGATCCGGCCCTTCGTGCGCTCGCTGGTCGAACGGTTCCGCTCGCAGACGACCGTTTTGTCGCAGGCTGAAATCCATCCGCGGGCCCGGCTGAAAACAGTCGGAAGCGTCTGAAGCATCGGCCGGCGAAGCACTTGGCGGAATGTGCTTTTCCGCCACAGGCAAATGTTTTCTTGTTCCGCCGGCGGTTTGAGGCGATATTGCGGCGCAACCGCACCACCCTCATTAAGACGTTGTAATTTTGAAGTTATTACCGCCATACCGGCCCCGCCAAATCGCGAACTATCAAGTCTTATCACCGACTTGTGATCACCCCTTCGCAACCAAATGCGCAATCTCTACGTTGCTAACCATGCGGCGGTTGAACCGGGCAACGGAAGAGACCGACAAATACGAAATGCAGGAAGTTACGCAGGAGGCTTCCATGAACCACTCGATCTACAGCGCAGATCGCACGACCCACCTCAAGATCGTGGTCGTGGCGCTCGTTGCTGGCATCGCGGTGGCGGGTTTCGGCATTTCGGCCCGCAGCAATTCGGACAACTACACGCAGACGGCGCGTGTGATCAAAGCCGACAAGCCGGTGGTGGTCACAAGCTCAGCCGCTTCAGTGGTTCGCTAACAGAGGAATTAACGGAATTCACGCGGCTCTTTACCAGCCCCCCAAAGTCGCCACGTGGATATGTAGAAGACCCCAACTACCCCCAAGTCGACTACTCGGAAAACGCCCGCTCCCCACGGGCGTTTTCTTTTTGTGGGGTTTTCTTTTGTGGGAATGGGTACGCGCTCAGCGGTTTTGCGCGGGCGCAGCCGGCACGGTCTCGATCAGCTTGCCGATAAACACCGGCTGGGAGTGCGGCGCCCCATCGGGCGAGCCGCCGGACTGCTCGACCGTCACCGCATAGGTCGCGGTGTTGACGACGTCGGTATCGTAGCCCGCGAGCAAGGGCCTCGCGACGAAGTCGCTGGTGCCGATGACGCCCAGCGAACGCGGGCGGCCCTGCAATTTGTCCGAGATCAGCCAGAGCTCGTAGTTCTTGCCGGCGTCGATCGGCGGTGCGCCGACCTTGCGCACGGTGAAGTTCCTGGTGGCGCCATCGACGGTGAGGATGAAGGCAGGTCCCCCGGCCGCGCCCTGCAGCAGCGCGACGTATTGCGCCGACGGTGTGATCGAAGGCGCCGGGACGGGCGTCGGTGCAAGGGTCGGCGATGGTGACGGCGGCGGTTTGACCTCAGCCACCTGCGTCGCCGGCTTGCCGCCGAGGCCGGGCAGCAGCCGCGGCGAATAGACCTGCACGCCGATCACCGCGAGCAAGGCGGCGGCAATCATCGTCATCGCCACCGCGAGATTGCGATAGCCCTTCATCCGGCGCGACAGCCGGATCACGTTGGAATCGTCGACAGGCGGCGGCGGGGCCGGCGCAGGCGACAGCGGGGCGAAGAGGTCGTCATATTCTGCGGCCGGTCCTGCGGCGGGCCTAATCGGCGGCGCCTCCGGCAGCATGAGCGGCACCTGCGGTTCGCCGGCAATGCCGATCGCCGTCCTGATCCGCTCCCACAGCTCGGCGGGAGGCTCGACCGCACCGACCATCTGGTTCAGCACGCCGAGCCTGAACTCCCAGGCCTGCACGATCGCGGTGAACTCCGGGTCGACGGACATCATGGTCTCGACCTGCGCGCGCTCTTCCGCATCGAGCGTACCGAGCGCGTATTCAGCGGCGAGCGCGATATGGTCTTCGCTATATTCCATCTCTCCCAGAGCCTAAAACCTACTCAATTGAGCATGATCTTTTCGGAAAACCGGTTCCCACTTTTCCGGATCATGTTTCTACAGACCAAGGCACTCACGAATGTCCATCATGCTGCGGCGCAGCCACGTCTTCACCGTATTCACCGGCGCCTCGAATTTCGACGCGAGCTGCTCCCTGCTCCAGCCGTTGTAGTAAGCAAGCAGCACGAGTTTCTGACGGTCCGGCTCGAGCCGGCCGACGCATTCCAGCAACCGCTTCAGTTCTTCCGTCATTTCCCGGCGAGCCAGCGGATCCGGGCTATCGGCCGCAACTTCCATCGCTGCCGGCTCTTCCTCGAGCGACAATTCGGTGCGCTTGCGCACGACATCGATGGCCCTGTTACGGGCGATCGACGCCATCCACGTAATCGGCGACGACAGGCCGGGATTGAACTGCCCGGCGCTATTCCAGATCTTGACGTAAGTCTCCTGAACGACCTCCTCTGCGAGATCCTGTCTGCGCAAGATACGAAGGACCACGCCGAAGAGTTTCGCACGCGTGGCCGCATAGAGACGCTCGAAAGCCGCCTCATCGCCCTTTGCTACCGCTGCAATCAGCCAGACCAGCTCAGCCGGCGTCAGCATTCAGACATCCCCAAAATCGCGATCCCCCATCGCTTCTTCGCCGGGAGCCGTCACACCCACTCGTAGCATATCCTGCGGCCAGGGGGTCCACCAATACCTCTCACCCGCCTTGTAACATCTGGGGAAATCGGAAGGCCAAGATTCGCCGAGCCGGCCGGTGTGCCTGGAACGACACCAGTTCGCTTTACCTCTCGCCGCCCGAACGCGATGAAATTCCTGCCGCGGTCGGGGCTCATGCTCAATGCAAAAAGACCCGGGCTCGGCAGCCCGGGTCTTTCACGCTGGTTGATTTTCGAGGCCTTGGAGGGCCCGAGACCTGGGCGTCAGGCGACGCCGAGACGGGCGCGCATCAGGCCGATGCTGTCGAGATCGGCCTGCTCGCGGGCGCTCTCTTCGGCACGCTCGCGCGCCTGGTCGCGTTCGTCGAGCAGCTCGACCTTCTTCAATTCCTCATAGGCTTCCGACAGGAGCGCCTTGGCGTCCTCGAGCTGGATGCGCAGCTCGTCGGCGGAACGGGTCAGGTTCTCGCGGCGCTGGATCGCGGCCTTGGCATAGGTCGGATAGGCGAAGTGCGAGGGATCGTTGATGCCGGCGCGTTCCTGCTCGGTCTGGATCTCGCGCTCGAGGTCGACCGACATGCGCTGGAAGTCGGCAATCATGCCTTCGATCTGGGCGACCCTTCGGCGCTTCTCGTCGACCTGAAATTTCTTCAGGCGGATCAGCGTTTCGCGTGACTTCATCGACTCATACTCCCCAGAAGTCCCGTATTACACGCGGGACAAGGCCGGCTCCCCCGAGGGGCTCCACCAGCGTCTCTAAATGGTTCAGGGATCATGGCGCGACAAAGTTAGCGTTCCGTTTCCAAACGTCCGACGATTTGCTCAAGTTGGCCGTACCCGGAGGCGAGACTGGACACCTCGTCCTTGGCCTGGCGCAAAAAGGCTTCCAGCGGCTCATGCAGCGTGATCGCCTCGTCGACCTCGGCGCTCGAGCCTGCGCGGTAGGCGCCCAGCCGGATCAGTTCCTCCATGTCGGCATAGGTCGCCATGACCCGCCGCGCCCGCTGGATCACCGGCCAGAAAGCAGGATCGGCCGATTTCGGCATGGTGCGCGACACCGATTTGAGGATGTTGATGGCGGGATAGCGGCCGCGCTCGGCGATCGCGCGCTCCATTACGATGTGGCCGTCCAGAATGCCGCGAACGGCGTCCGCGATCGGCTCATTATGATCGTCGCCGTCGACCAGCACTGTGAAAACCCCGGTGATGGTGCCCTGCCCGATCCCCGGACCGGCGCGCTCGAGCAGTTTAGGCAATTCCGTGAACACGGTCGGCGTATAGCCCTTGGCGGTCGGCGGCTCGCCGGCCGAGAGCCCGATCTCGCGCTGCGCCATCGCAAAGCGCGTGACCGAGTCCATCAAGCAGAGCACGTCCTCGCCCTCGTCGCGGAAATATTCGGCGATCGCGAGCGTGAGATAGGCGGCCTGCCGCCGCATCAGCGCCGGCTCGTCCGAGGTCGCGACCACCACGACGGAACGCGCCAGCCCCTCCTCGCCGAGATCGTCCTGCAGGAATTCCTGCACCTCGCGGCCGCGTTCGCCGACAAGACCGATCACGGTCACGGCCGCATCGACATTGCGCGCCAGCATCGACAGCAGCACCGACTTGCCGACGCCGGAACCGGCGAAGATGCCCATGCGCTGGCCACGGCAGCAGGTGAGGAACGTGTTCAGCGCACGGACGCCGAGATCGAGCGGCGCGCCGACGCGCTTGCGCGAATGCGCCGGTGGCGGCTGGTTACGGAACGGCATCGGCGAGGCGCCTTGCGTGAGCGGCCCCTTGCCGTCGATCGGTTCCCCCATCGCATTGAGGACGCGGCCGAGCCAGGCGTGCGACGGCCGCACCTGGCTCGAGGCATTGGCAATGACCGCGCGGCAGCCGCGCCGTACGCCTTCGAGGCCCGCGAACGGCATCACGACGGCATTGTTGCCGGAAAAGCCGATCACCTCGCAGGGGATGAAGCGGTTTCCGCCGGTGTCGATCACGATGCGCGCACCGACCGACATCGCATGGATGGGGCCGGCCACCTCGACCATCAGGCCGCGGACGCCAACGACCCGGCCATATATATTGACGCCGTCGATGTCGCCGATCTGCTCGGCCAAGGCCTTCATGTCGAGCCTTTCATGTCGAGGCTTTCACGTCGACGTCTTCATGTTCTGGCCTTCATGTTGGACCCTTCATTGCGAAAACCTTAAGTTTTGGCTCATTTTCCGGCCCAAGCTTAACTTCGTGTTTACCCGCATCGTTAATCATTGCGTCACTGTCTTTGGTGACTGAAGGAACGCACTCGTCTGCTCAGAATGAACAGCGAGTCGCAAGAGTCGGTTAGGTCCGCCTCTTAAAGTGGAGCTTGAAGGATACGGTTTACAAAAAGCTGCTTCGATGCAATATCTTAGGGCGATTCGAGAAAAATTGCACCCTGAGACCTTGCGGATCAGAATCAGAATTTGTTAACCATGACCCGTCAGGATCCGAATCAGTTGTTCAAAGGCGTTATCGAGTGCCGCAAGTTCGCGGCCGACCTGACGCCCGGAGCGGCGACTATGGGGAACTGGCATGCGCGTTTTGCTGATTGAAGATGACAGCGCCGTCGCGCAGTCGATCGAATTGATGCTCAAGTCCGAAAGCTTCAACGTCTATACGACCGATTTGGGCGAAGAAGGCGTGGATCTCGGCAAACTCTACGATTACGACATTATCCTTCTCGACCTGAACCTGCCCGACATGTCCGGTTATGACGTGCTCAAGCAGCTCCGGGTCTCCAAGATCAAGACTCCGATCCTGATCCTCTCCGGCCTCGCCGGCATCGAGGACAAGGTCAAGGGTCTCGGCGTCGGCGCCGACGACTACATGACCAAGCCCTTCCACAAGGACGAGCTGGTGGCCCGCATCCATGCGATCGTGCGCCGTTCGAAGGGCCACGCCCAGTCGGTGATCCAGACCGGCGATCTCGTGGTCAATCTCGACACCAAGACGGTCGAGGTCGGTGGCCAGCGCGTGCATCTGACCGGCAAGGAATACCAGATGCTGGAGCTGCTCTCGCTGCGCAAGGGCACCACGCTGACCAAGGAGATGTTCCTGAACCATCTCTATGGCGGCATGGACGAGCCGGAGCTGAAGATCATCGACGTCTTCATCTGCAAGCTGCGCAAGAAGCTTGCGAACGCCTCCGAAGGCCGCAACTTCATCGAGACCGTGTGGGGCCGCGGCTATGTGCTGCGCGAGCCGCACGACATGGACGAGCGCATCCCCGCCTGACTGGGTTCTATCGCGAGCTGACAGGCTCGCTCCTCCCAGACTGGACCCCGCCGCAAATGGCGGGGTTTTTGTTTTTGGGGGATGAACGGGCGCTGCCGGTGCGGCGACCAACCGATCGTGCCAAGCTTGGGCACACCGAGTCGGGGCACTCTCCATGATCCTGCAATCGCTCGCCGGGCTGCCGGCCTTCCTGGTCTATTTTTGCACCGCGATCGTCGCGGTCGTGGCGTATCTCCTGATCTATACCCGCATCACCCCGCACAATGAGTTCCAGCTCATCCGCGACAACGATCCGGCGGCAGCGGTTGCGCTCGGCCTGAGCCTGCTCGGTTTCGTCCTGCCCGTCGTCAGCGCCATCGCACATTCCGCCAATGTCCTGGATTGCCTGGTCTGGAGCCTCGTCGCGCTGATCGTGCAGATCGTGGTCTATTATCTCGTCAAGATCCCGGTGCCGAACCTGTCGCAGCGGATCGCGGAAGGGCAGATGGCGCCGGCGATCTGGCTCGGGCTGTCGTCGCTCGCGGCCGGCGCGCTCAACGCGGCCTCGATGATCACCTGATGACGACCGGCAAACGCCTCACCGAATTCGGCAAGCGCGAACCCACGCCGCTTCCGCCCGCGCCCGGGCCGAAGCGCTCGAGCCATGTCGCGCTGCTGGTGATGGGGACGCTCGCCGTCGGCGGTGGCGCCTACGCGCTGATGCCGCGCGAAAGCTGCCAGCCGGCGCCGCCGCCCTCGCCCGGAATGGCCGCGCCCGCGGTGCCGACAAGCACCGGCTGCACGACGCGCACCTCGTCCGGCAGCAGTGGCAGCGGCGGCTCCAGCCGCTCGTCGCGCCTCAGCTTCTTCGGCGGCGCTTCATCGGGTGGCGGCTCTTCGACGACCGTGTCGTCGTCGAGCAGCGTCACCCGCGGCGGCTTCGGCTCGTTCGCGCATGGGTTCGGCTTCGGCGGCGGCTAGTGGAGCGGATTTGACGTTCGCTACCCTCTCGCTGAGATACCGTGACGCGAACGTCAAATCCAAAGCTCCACTAGTAACAATAATTTGCTAGTGGTCCTGTGATTCTGACATTCGCAAAGTGCCTGCTGCGGGAGGGATGCGAATGTCAGAATCGAACCACTAGCGTTCTGGTTTGACACGCACGATGCCGTGAAATCACCGCGTTTGGCTTGCCTGATCCATCCGCGCTCGGCGAGACTTGCAAACTGCCGACCATGGAGGGCCACATTGTGAAACGCTCGCGCCGCGTCGTGTTGACCTTGATGGGAACTGCCGCGCTCGGCGCCGTATCGAAAGCGGTCGAGGCGCGCCCCTTCGATTGCGGTCCGGGCATGACAGCGATACCTGGCCCCGATGGCCGGCCCTATTGCCGGCCGATCTCGGGCGGATTCGGCGGCAGCTTTCATCATTTCCACGGTCATGGCCATGCCCATGGAGGCCACGGGCATGGCGGCGGATAGCTGACCACTTCACATGCAGCGCATCATCTGCCCCGAGCGCGACGATTGGCAGAAGACCGCCGATGCCTGCGGCTTCGACTTCCACACCATCGACGGCGCCCGCTACTGGGACGAGCGCGGCTATTACGCCTTCACGCTGGAAGAGATCGAAGCGAAGATCGAGGCGCCGACGGGAGAGATCGACGCGATGTGCCTCGAGCTCGTCGGCCGCACCATCGACAATGAAGAATATCTCAAGCGGCTGAAGATCCCCGAAGCATTCTGGCCGCTGATCTCGGAAAGCTGGGAGCGCGACGAAGCCAGCCTCTACGGCCGGCTCGACCTCGGCTTCGACGGACAGGGAACGGCAAAGCTGCTGGAATACAATGCCGACACGCCGACCTCGATCTTCGAGGCGGCGGTGTTTCAATGGACCTGGCTCGAACAGGCGATCGAGCGGCGCATCATTCCGAAGGCGGCCGATCAGTACAACTCGATCCACGAGCGCCTGATCGAGACCTGGAAGAAACTCGGCCGCGGAAAACATCTCCATCTCGCGGGGATGACGGAAAACTCCGAGGATAACGGCACGCTGGCCTATCTCGAAGACACCGCCGCGCAAGCAGGCCTCGCCACCACGCTGATCGACATATCCGACATCGGCTGGCGCGATCAGGGCGGCGGCTTTGTCGATCTCGACGATCGCGACATCGAGCTCGCCTTCAAGCTCTATCCCTGGGAATGGATGTTCCACGACGATTTCGGCGCCCGACTGCGGGAAGCGCCGACACGCTGGATCGAGCCGCCCTGGAAGGCGGTGCTCTCCAACAAGGGCATCCTGCCTCTGTTGTGGGAGATGTTTCCCCGCCATCCGAATTTGCTGCCGGCCTTCTTCGAGGACGATCCCAGGGCAGAGGGGCTCGGAACCTCCTTCGTGCGCAAGCCGCTGTATTCGCGCGAGGGCGCGAATGTGAGCCTGATCAGCGGAGGCGTGCCGCTCGCGCAGCAGGAGGGGCCTTATGGCGGCGAAGGATTCATCCGTCAGGCCCTGGCGCCGGTGCGGAATTTCGACCTGCAATATCCCGTCATCGGGAGCTGGCTGGTCGATCACACGCCGTGCGGCCTTTCCATTCGCGAAGACGAAAGCCCGATCACGGGCAACAATTCGCGCTTCCTGCCGCACGCGATTGTTTGAGCCGCCGAAGATTCAGCGTGCCGCCACTACCCTGAGCGGCGCCCGCGCTGCGCCGCGGGCCAGGTTCGGCAGATAGAGGCCGCGTTTGTCGGGACAGGGCCGGAAGGCGTCGGTGATCCCGACCACGGATTCGGCCGCGCCCAGCGTCAGAATGCCATCGGGCTCGATGACTTTCGCCATGCGCTCGAAGACGTTGATCTTGGTTTCCTGGTCGAAATAGATCAGCACGTTGCGGCAGAAGATCACGTCAAACTTGCCGAGATGCGAGAAGTCCTGCAGCAGGTTGAGCTGCTTGTGCTGCACCATGGCGCGAAGCTCGGAATTGATCTGCCAGAGCTCGCCGATCTGCGTGAAATACTTCACCAGGAGCTGGATCGGCAGCCCGCGCTGCACCTCGAACTGGCTGTAGAGGCCGGCCCTGGATTTCTCCAGCACCTCCTGCGACAGGTCGGTCGCGACGATCTCGGTCCGCCAGCCCGACAGTGCGCCGGCCTTCTCCTTCAGCACCATCGCGATCGAATAGGGCTCCTGCCCGGTGGAGCCCGCGGCACACCAGATCCGCAACGTCTTGCGGCTCGCGCGCGACTGCATCAGCGCCGGCAGAATGGTGTCGCGCAGGTGATCGAACGGGATCTTGTCGCGGAAGAAGAAGGTCTCGTTGGTGGTCATGGCCTCGACCACCTCGACCGTCAGCGCCTCGGCGCCGCTCTTCATCTTCTGGACCAGCTCGGGGATACCGGGAAGCCCCGCCTTGCGGGCCAGCGGCATCAGCCGGCTCTCGACCAGATATTGCTTGTCGGCCGACAGATCGAGGCCCGACCGCTCCTTCAGGAGTTTTCGCAGGAAATCGTAGTCGAGCGGCGTCACGAGCGGTCTCCCGCGAACACCCGGACGAGCTTTGGCGCGATCTGGTTGAGCGGCAGGATCGCCGAACAGATTCCGGCATGGGCGGCCGCGCCGGGCATGCCCCAGACCACGCTGGTCGCCTCATCCTGCGCGATCACGCTGCCGCCGGCGGCCACGATCTCCTTGCCGCCGCGCATGCCGTCCGAGCCCATGCCGGTCAGGATCAGCGCGAGCGTGCCGCCGCCCCAGATATCGATCGCCGAGGTGAAGAGCGGATCGACCGCAGGCTTGCAGAAATTCACGGGCGGGCCGTCGTCGAGCGCGATCGCCGCTTCCGCGCCGTGACGCACGACGCGCATGTGGCGTCCGCCGGGCGCGAGATAGATCCGGCCGGGCTTGACCGGCTCGCCGTCGACGGCCTCATGCGCGGGGCGCCGGCACGCGCGTCCCAGATGCTCGGCGAGGATGGTCGTGAAGGTCGGCGGCATGTGCTGGGTGATCAGCACCGGAAAGCGGTCGATCAGGGGACCGATCTCGGTGACCAGCGACATCAGCGCCTGCGGACCTCCGGTCGAGGAGCCGATCAGGAGCACGCGCGGCATCTGCAGGCCGAAGGGGCGGCGCATCAGGGCCGGCTGCGCCGTAGCGGGACGCGGTGCGGGGGCATGCGCAACGGCGGCGTCGCGCGGCTTCTCGGCATGCGGCTGCGATGGCGCCAAAGATGGCGATGCATGCGGCGGCGCGGCACGGCGGACCTTGGCGCCGAAGGCCCGGATCTTCTGGATCAGATCGTGATGGAATATCTCGGCGGCCGCCGGCTCGCGGGTGGTTTCCGGCTTCGGAATATAATCGGAAGCGCCGAGCGAGAGCGCCTTGAAGCTGATCTCCGCGTTACGGCGAGTCAGCGTCGACGCCATGATGATGATGAGGTCGCGCTTCTTGGCGAGCAATTGCGGCAGCGCGGAGATGCCGTCGAGCTCCGGCATTTCGATGTCGAGCACCGCGACGTCGGGCTTGATGCGATCGAGCTGCTGGACAGCATCGAGTCCGGTACGGAGCGAGGCCGCGACCACCATGTCCGGCTCGGCGCCGATCCAGCGCGAGATCAAGCCCCGGATCACAGCGGAATCATCGACCACCATCACCCGCAACGGCTCCTGCCGTGTCGAAGACGATGCCGTACTAGCCAACGCAACAACCATTTTTCACCAAACCGGCCTTATCGGCAACTCAACTGAAACAAAATACGCCGAGGGCCGCTGAGCCGCCGGATACAGCCAGGCGGATCAAAGCAATCCGACTTCCTGGAACTTGGCCGTCACGATGTCCTTGTCGAACGGCTTCATGATGTACTCGTTGGCGCCGGCATGCAGCGCACGCGCGATGTGCGCGACGTCGTTCTCGGTGGTGCAGAACACCACCTTGGGCACGTCGCCGCCGGGCATGCGGCGCAGATTGCCGAGGAACTCGTAGCCGTCCATGACCGGCATGTTCCAGTCGAGCAGCACGGCTTCGGGCATTGCGCCTGCAGGCTTCTCAAGCGCCTTCTCGCCGTCCTCGGCTTCGATGATCTGGAAGTCCAGACCTTCGAGAATACGACGTGCGACTTTACGGATGACGCTCGAGTCGTCGACAACAAGACACGTTCTCATGACTGCCTCTCACTTCTAGATCCCCGAGCCGGGGATATCTCTCTTTTCCAGGTGCGCCCTTGTCCGGCGCGTTATGCGGCCTTTGCATCGGGCGCGAGTTCGAGGACGCGATCGACATCGAGGACGACCATGAGCTGGCCGTCGAGGCGATGGACGCCGCCTGCGAGCTTGGCCATGCGGGGGTCGAGGTTGACGGGGTTCTCTTCCTTGCCGTCTTCGGGCA
>Ga0207707_10003433_pt1 | contig 14056 bp, 12 predicted proteins | sample KBSC83BmetaG_FD_184336 | JGI IMG/M metagenome (GOLD analysis project Ga0207707, IMG submission 184336) | Corn rhizosphere microbial communities from Kellogg Biological Station, Michigan, USA - KBS C8-3B metaG (SPAdes) (version 2) | ecosystem: Host-associated > Plants > Roots > Rhizosphere ...
GCCAAGTGTCCAGGGGCCGGAAGTGGCGATGCCGGAGGCACTGGTGACCTGTACCGGATTGGTGACGCTGCCGGACGCGCCGGTCACCGTGAAGGTCACGGTCACACCGCCCAGCGGAGCACCGTTGCCATCGGTAACGCGCACTGACGGAGCCGCCGATGCGGGCCTGTTCACCTCGCCGTCCATGTTGTCCGTCTGCTTGGCGAGCGTAACCGTGACCGGCGGCGGCGGTGGTGGTGGTGGTGGTGGTGCCGTCGAATCGCCTCCGCACGCGGCCGCCACGAGCACGCAGGCAACCAGCAGGAGCTGTCCATTCGGAGGCCGCTGGGCACTGCCGAAGGCGGACGGGATCACGCGCTGGCGCATGAGCGACAGCTTGCCGCCGTCATGTCGTCGTAACATGGCAGGCTCTATTTCGGATTGAGACAGGTACAACAGTCAGGGCGTGAACGTCTTGTCACCCATGGGGACTGACTGTCCGACGGCGTTCAAACCGATGATATGAAAGGTGTACGTCTGGCCAGCCGTCAGTTGATCCGGCGGCGGCGGTGCCAGCGAGTCGCCTACGGCGAGGGTGTCACCAAATGTTACCGGAGATGAAATGCCGTTGGTCTTGGCGGGATTGCCAAAGTTGAATCCCATGGCCCAGACCGGCCCGCTGCTGGAGTTGACGCCCACCTGGTAGGCTCGGCAAGCCGGCGTCCAGCTGAACTCGGGCTTGGTGCCGGCTGACACCGTGACCTCCACGTTGGTCGGACAATCCCTGGTCGGGTTGGTGCTGTCACTGCAGGCGATGGCGACCAGAGCGGCACCAGCGGCAAGGGCAAATCGGCGGGGAAGCATGCATCGGTCTCCGGAGGGTGAATCAGTGCGATCTCTCACAAATCTCGACAGTCGGGCAGACCGGCGGAAGGGCCGCCCTCACCTTGACCGCCAACCCTCGACCCCCGACCCTCAACCCGCCATCTTCCTTATATATGAGCACACTGACCGATGTCGTATTCCTCTCTGCCGTCCGGACCGGATTCGGGTCCTTCGGTGGAACCCTTAAAGACTTTACAGCCACCGACTTGGGTGTGGTTGCCGCCCGGGCCGCCCTGCTGCGGGCAGGGCTTGAGACTGGCGCCGTGGATCAGGTGGTCTTCGGTAACGTGATCCAGACGTCCGCCGACGCCATCTACCTCGCCCGGCATGTCGGCCTTCGCGCCGGTTGTCCCGAAGAAGTCCCGGCCCTCACCGTCAACCGGCTCTGCGGCTCAGGCTTCGAAGCCATCGCCCAGGCGGCACAACTGATCCAGCTGGAGCACGCGCAGGTTGCGCTGGTGGGCGGTACCGAATCCATGAGCCAGGCGCCGCACGTGATTCGCGGCGCGCGCTGGGGTCTCCGCCTGGGCCCGCCTCCACCGCTCGAGGACGTACTCTGGGAAGGACTGCGCGACAGTTTCTGCGATCTCTCGATGGCGGAGACCGCCGAGCGACTGGCAGATCAGAAGCAACTCTCGCGGCAGGACGTGGACGCCGTTGCCCTCCGGAGTCAGCAGCGCGCCGAGGCCGCCTGGCAGAGTGGCGCCTTTGCCGATGAGATCGTCCCGGTGGAGGTCACCAACCGCAAGACAAAAGCAAAGTCGGCGTGGGCCGCCGACGAGCACCGCCGCCCCGATTCCACCGCCGAGGGCCTCGCGAAGCTGCCGCCCTACTTCAAGAAGGACGGCGTGGTGACGGCGGGCAACGCCAGCGGTATCGTGGATGGTGCCGCCGCGCTGGTGGTGAGCAGCGCTGGGTGGGCCGCGGAACACGGTATCGAACCGCTGGGTCGCCTGCTCTCCTGGGGCGCCGCCGGCGTGGATCCGCGGATCATGGGATGGGGCCCCGTCCCCGCGTCGCGCCTGGCCCTGAAGCGCGCCGGCCTGAAACTGGACCAGATGGATCTCGTCGAGGTGAACGAAGCGTTCGCCGCCCAGTATCTTGCGGTGGAGCGGGAGCTGGGCCTGGACCCGGCCCGAACCAATGTGGATGGCGGCGCCATTGCCATCGGCCACCCACTGGGCGCCACCGGCGCTCGCATCACCGCGCACCTGCTGCACGCGCTCCGGAGGCGCGGGGGCCGCCTGGGCCTCGGCTCGGCCTGCATCGGCGGCGGACAGGGCATGGCGGTGATCGTCGAAGCTTTCCCGAAGAAGGAGTCATGATGAACAGCCTGCTCGTAGTCCTTGCAATCGTGGTGGGCTACTCGTTCCTGAGTCTCCGCGTGCTGCGCGAATACGAACGCGGGGTCGCGTTCTTCCTCGGCAAGTACGCCGGGACCAAGGGGCCCGGCCTCGTCTTCCTGCCGGCATTTTTCGCGACCATGAAGCGGGTCTCGCTCCGGATCGTGGCGCTCGACATCCCACCCCAGGATGTGATCACCCGCGACAACGTCTCCGTCCGGGTGAACGCGGTGCTCTACATGAAGGCCAAGGAGCCGTCCCGGGCGATTCTGGAAATCGAGGACTTTCTCTACGCCACCAGCCAGCTGGCGCAGACCACGCTCCGCTCGGTGCTGGGCGAGGTGGAACTCGACGAGCTGCTGAGTGACCGCGAGAAGATCAACGCCGTCCTCAAGCGCATCATTGACGAGCGCACCGAGGCCTGGGGCATCGAAGTGAACGCGGTGGAAGTGAAGGATGTGGACCTGCCCGAAACCATGAAGCGCGCCATGGCGCGCCAGGCGGAGGCCGAACGCGAGCGGCGGGCCAAGGTCATCAATGCCCAGGGCGAACTCCAGGCATCCGAGACGCTGGCCCAGGCCGCGCGCATGCTGGCCACCGAGCCCAGCGCCATCCAGCTGCGCTACCTGCAGACCGTGGCGGAGATCGCGACCGAGAACAATTCGACCACCATCTTCCCGATCCCGATCGACATGATCCGGCCCTTCCTCGAAAGGGCAGACCGCGCGGAAGAGACGCGCAGGGCGGACAGCGCAACCGGGAAGGCACTGCCGGCGCCTGATCCAATGCTGCCGAAGTTCACGGTGGCCGACAAGGAAAAGGAGCCGAAGTAGGATGACTGGGGGCCTCCCGGCGCGCATTGACCGCGCGGCGCTCGAACGCATCCTCCAGCGCGCCACCGAACTCCAGGCCGCCGAGCGCGACCCCGGCCATGACATGACGCCGGACGAGCTCCTGGCGCTCGGCAAGGAGGTCGGTCTGCCGCAGCGCTATCTGCAACAGGCGTTGCTGGAAGAAAAGGCGCGCGTCGGAACCGGTGGCGAGGGCGGGTTCATTGCCCGGCTGGCGGGTCCTGCCAGCGCCACCGCCCAGCGCGTGGTGCAGGGCGACGTGGAGCGGGTCCAGGCCGAGCTCATCAGCTACATGGACGAACACGAGATGCTGCTGGTGCAACGGGAACAGGAAGGCGCCGTCCTCTGGGAACCGATCAAGGGATTCCAGGGAGCGGTGCGCCGGTCAACTGCCGCATTCGGCAGGACATCCCGCGGCTACCTGCTCGACCGGGTGCCCTCGCTCCGCGGCACCATCGCGTCTCTGGAGCCAGGCTACGTGCACGTCTCGCTCACGGCTGACCTGCGCGCTCGCCGAGGCGCGTTCATCGGTGGTGGCGCGGCCGGCGCGGCCGGCGGTGTGGCCGGTGCCGCAATTCTGCTGGCCCTCGGCGCCTTCCCGCTGATCGCCATTGCGCCCCTCGTCGGCGGCGCAGCACTCGCCTTCGGCATTGTTCGCCAGTATCCACCGCGGGTCGAGCGGGTGCAGCTGGGGCTGGAGCGGGCGCTGGATTTTCTCCAGCGCGGCGATCTGCGCGCCAAGCCGAAGTCGCTCCCGCCTCGCGGTGGCTCGATCTCCTCTCTCATTGCCGATGAAATCCGGAAGGCCATCAAGTGAGCCGCGCCGCCCTCTTCGTCACGCTGCTGCTCGCCACCGCCTGCGCGCGGAACGGCCAGCCCGGCTTCGAGCCGATGCCGGAAGCTCGTCGAGGCCAGATAGAACTCGACCCGCAGGAAGCGACCAAGAAACTGGCTGAGGCAATGACCGCAGCCGGACTTCCGGTCACTGAGGTCGCGACCCGCGAGGGCTTCGTGGCCACCGCGTGGTACGACACCGCCACCATGAAGGCCGCCGGTGCCCGGCCGCTCGGCCCTGGCGATGTGCGCATCCGTGGCTGGGTCATGCCCTGGAAATACGGCTGGAGCGAGATCACCATGGAGGCGGTGTACCGCGCAGTGGCGGATCCATCGCTGCCGGCGCGCGAACTGGAACGCAGTGTCGCGTACGGGCACCCGGCGCGCGTCAAGATCCGCGAAGTGATGCAGCAGATGGGGGTGACCAGTACCCTGGCCGAAGCGGATGCACCCCAGCCGGCGCTGAAGCGGCCGATCATGGACCCGGGCCGGGTGGGCAAGACCGGCGCGAAACTCGGTGCTGCGGCGGACAGCGCACCGAAGCCAGCGGCCGATGCCACCCGCCAGGATTCGGTGCCCAAGGTTCGGGTCGACTCGCTGAAGCGCGCCCCCGATTCCATCCCGCCGCGGCGCGACTCGGCCATTGTGTTCCGGCCCAGGACGCCAGGCGACACGATTCATCAGCGCATGCCGGTGGTGGCACCTGCCAGACCGGTTGCGCCCGACACCGCACAGCCCGCGGCGCCGCCGGTCGCTCAGCCAGCGGCACCCGCAGTCTCACCGCCGGCTGCGCAACCGTCCAGCGGTTACGCCGTACAGGTGGCCGCCGCGCCCGATTCATCTGTCGCGGGCGAGTTTGCCAGGCGACTCAGGTCACTGGGCTATGAAGCGAGGATTGTGACGGAAGATGGGCGGTACAAGGTGCGCACTCAGCTCTATGCTGACCGGACCGACGCGGCGATAGCCCTGGAACGACTGCGGGCGAAATTCAGGGATGCGTTTATGGTGAGGGATTAGGGACCCCTAATCCCTGACGTAGTTCCTCACCCACTCATCCAGCTTGGGCAGGTCCAGCACCGCATCCTTGCAGGGACCCGATGGCAGCGTCATGGTGAGACCCAGCACCGGCACCTTCCCGGCCACGTCATGCAGCCCGCTCACCATGTCGCGTTCGCACGCAACCGCCACCACGGCACGAGGACGGCGTTCGCGGATCACCCGGCGGGCCAGCTGGCCGCGGGTCGCGACAAAGACCGGCACGTCATACTTGCCGGCGATGCCCAGCACGCCATCCAGTGTCTGCTTGGAGAGGCAGCGCGGAATCAGCACCAGGAGCTCGCCCGTCCCCACCTTGCGGCCGCGGTGCGACGCCAATTCGTTGTAGACCTTCACCGAGGCATTCTCCACCCAGTCTCGCCACCCGAAGAGACTCGAGACGCGGGACGTGAGCCGCATGAGCCGCAGGAACGGTCCCCGCTCGGCGAGCCGCTCCGGCAGCATGGGCTGATGGGAGAGACTGGAGGCCAGCAGCAGCCCCCACCAGATGACTACCGCAATGGCCACCACCGCCAGCGCGGTCCAGAGCGTGGCCGGAATCGCCGGGTGCAGCAGGGCAAGGCGAGGCGCGAAGAGATAGATGGCAACGGCCGCCAGCAGGAAGAAGCCCGCCAGTGCCGCCACCGACCAGGCAAAGAAGAGCCAGTGCGGCGAATCGAAGTTGCCGGCATTGGGCAACGGCCTGCCGTCCCACTCATCCCATTCATGGCCGAGCCGGCGGTCTACATCTATATGGATAAGTTGTGCGCGAGGGGCGTCGGACATGAGTAGAAGATAGACGGCGAGACGGCTGGACGGCTAGTTCTTCCGCTGCTAGCCATCTCGCACTCTTGCCGTCTTGCCGTCTTGCCGTCTTGCCGTCCCGCCGTCTTCTTTCCCCCCATGCCATCCACTCCCGACATCTCCGGTCCCTTCCTCACTGACGACCGTTCGCGCGCCGCCTATTCCGAGGGAGCCGGCATCTACCGCATCGAACCTGCGGCAGTAGCCGTCCCCCGCAGCATCACAGACCTCCAGCACCTGCTGCGATGGGCGGCGACCGAGCACAGAGGGCTGATCCCTCGCGGCGCCGGCAGTGCCATGGGCGGTGGCAACGTAGGAGATCAGGTGATCGTGGACCTCACCGCCATGGACGAACGGGTGCTCCGCCTCCAGCCCGGCACCCGCCACGCCGAGACCTCGGCGCAGGTCACCTGGGAGGAACTGCGCGCGGTAGCGGCACGCCACGCACTGCGGCTTCCTCCCGATCCGTCCAGCGGTCGCTGGGCAACACTGGGCGGCATGGTCTCCACCAATGCCTCCGGAGCGCGGTCGGTGCGGTTCGGCAGTGTCCGGCCGTGGGTCGTTGCGCTCGACGTGGTGACGACGGACGGCGAACAGCTGCGGCTGGAGCGTGGCAAGCCGGCACCGGCGGCCATCGCGGCGGTGCAACGATTCGAGTCAATGGCGGCTCCTGCCATCCGTGCCGCCGAGCCGCAGATCCGCAGCCGCTTCCCGCATACCCGGAAGAATTCCAGCGGCTACGCGCTGGACGCGTGGCTCAAGTCGGGCGACCTGCTGGACCTCATCGTCGGCTCCGAGGGCACGCTGGCCATCGTCACCGGTATCACCTGGAAGCTGGACCCGATGCCATCCACGGCGGCGGCGCTGCGCGTCTCGCTGGCTTCGCTGGATCAGTTGGGCGACGCCGTGAGCGCACTCCTCATGCACCAGCCGTCGGCGGTGGAGATGCTGGACCGGACCTTCCTCGAAGTTGTCGCCGCCCAGTCGGCCGACTCGGCAAACCTCTCCGGGCTCGAGGCTGTGCTGCTGGTGGAATTCGAAGCGGCAACAGTGGCAGCGGCGCGTGCAGCTGCCAGCGCGGCGGCCGACTCCGTGGCGCCACATGCAGCACGCGTCGAAACCGCGCTCGATGCTGGCGATGTGCAACGGCTCTGGGCGCTTCGCCATGCCGCGAGTCCCATCCTCGCGCAGCTTCCCGAGTCGCGCCGATCACTGCAGGTGATCGAGGATGGATGCGTTCCGGTGGCCCGGCTGGGCGAGTACATCCGCGCGGTGCGGGACTCGGCCAGCCGGCATCGGCTGGAGATCGTGCTGTTCGGCCATGCCGGTGACGGCCACCTGCACTGCAACCTGCTGCCCGACACCACCGAAGAGGGATGGGAAGCGCGAGTGGCAGCACTGCTGGCCGACGTCACCGATGCCGTCGTACGTCTGGGCGGAACACCCAGCGGTGAGCATGGTGATGGCCGGCTCCGCGCCCCGCTGCTGCCGGAGGTGTTCGGCGAGGAGATCATGGGCTTGTTCGCCGCGGTGAAGCAGGCCTTTGACCCCCATGGTATCTTGAACCCCGGCATCAAGCTGGGATCGGCGCCGCCAGTGACACGGCTCAAGGTGGGCGCCCATGCCGCACCGATTCCAGGAGACATCGCCGTCGCCCTGCGGAAGATTGAACGGAACGCGGGCTATGCGGTGAGCAGGTTGGATCTGGTGTAAACAGGTCGACGGTCGTCAGTCTACGGTCGTCAACGGCGGTGTCACTCTGAGGTCGTGTAGCGGCCGAAGAGGCAGAGCCTGGGATCGGCTTCGGCCCCTTCGCTTCGCTCAGGGTGAGAGACTTACGGGCCTTTGGCGACCGTAGACCGTAGACCGTAGACCGACGACCGACGACCGACGACTCACGACCCTCGACCCTCGACCCCAGCGCCCTCAATGGAAATCTTCCGCTCCCCCCGCGTTACCCTGATCGGCCGGCCGCAGTTTGTCGAGCCGGCGCACCTTCCCGTCACCTGGCAGGGCGAGTCGAGCGATGGCGAGCGGCTGGCCGAGTTTGCCGGGCGGCTCTGCTACATGAGCCAGCACAACCCGGCCAACCGGACTACGGCGGAGTACCTCCAGAACATCCTGAAGCAGGGCCATGGGTCGGTCTTCGAGCACGCGCAATACGTGCTGCTGCTGGAAGGCATCTCCCGGAGCTGCAGCCACGAGCTGGTGCGACACAGGGCCGGGTTTGGATTTTCGCAAATTTCCCAACGGTACGTCGATGAGTCCCACGCCGCCTTCGTCATGCCTCCCGCCATCCAGGGCGACGCCAAGCTGGAGCAGGAGTGGGAAGCGCAGGTCACCCAGGCCCAGGCTGCCTACGTTACGGCCGTCGAGCACCTGATGGCCCGGTACGAATGGGTGGAGAGCAAGGTCCACCGGCGGAAGATGGCGCGCGAGGCGGCGCGCAGTGTCCTGCCCAACGCCACCGAAGTCAAGATCGTGGTCAGCGCCAACGTCCGTGCCTGGCGTACCATGCTCGAGCTTCGCCTCGGCGAGGGTGCCGAGCTGGAGATCCGGCGCCTGGCGGTCGAGGCGCTCGCCGTGCTCAAGACCGAAGCGCCGCGCCTGTTCAGCGACTTCGAGATCTATCGCGCTGATGACGGCGCCGACGCCGGCCGGGTGGGTTTTCACAAGGTCTGACGTCGCGATTTCGGTTCCACCGTTCTCGAAATCTTGCGCCGTGCGGCAGGTCACCTGCCACGCGGCGCATTTTCGTTCCGCTCTTTCTATTGTGCGACGATGAAGGATTTCTTACTTTATCTGCGTCGGCGTAGCTCCAACTCGCGCTCGGCCGGATTTTCGCGACGGCCTTCATTGCAGGGGACGCCTTTGGCAGTTCGGATCGGACTCGCCTATAACCTGAAACCCGATTCTCCGGCTGACGCGGCCGGGGCCGTCTCCGAGTCTCCCTCCCAGGGCGTCGCCACCAATCGTCTCCTTCGTTCCGACCTTACCCAACCTGACCTCTACGCCGAGTGGGATGAGCCCGCCACCATTGACGCGGTGGAGCGCGCGCTCTCCTCGATGGGTGAGGTCATCCGCCTGGAAGCGACCGAATCATTTCCGGCGCGGCTGGCCGCGGCCCGGCCCGACTTTGTCTTCAACATCGCCGAAGGGCTCTACGGTCCCAATCGCGAGAGTCACGTCCCGGCCATCTGCGAATTCCTCGGCGTGCCCCACCATGCCTCGGACGCGCTGACCCTGGCACTCTGCCTCCACAAGGGACGCGCCAAGGAAGTCATGGTCCAGCACGGCGTGCCCACCGCGCCGTACCTGCTGGCGCGCTCGCGCGCCGATGCCCGGAATTGCACCCTCACCTTTCCGCTCTTTGCCAAGCCGGCGTTCGAAGGTTCGGGCAAGGGCGTCAGTGTCCGGAGCCTCTGCCACAACCGCGCGCAGCTGGTCGAGCTGGTGGACGAACTCCTGGGCACCTACCGGCAGCCGGTGCTGGTGGAGAGCTGGCTCCCCGGCCTCGAATTCACCGTCGCGGTCATCGGCAACGGCCGGGAGGCACGCTGCTTGCCACTTGTTGGCATGCGGTTTGACACGCTGCCGTCCGGCGCGCCGCCCATCTACGGCTACGAAGCCAAGTGGCTGTGGGACACGATGGATCAGCCGCTGGAGATCTACCAGTGTCCGGCCGACGTGCCCGACGAACTGGCGGCGCAGGTACGCGGCGCGACGCTGTCGGCCTACCGCGCGCTGGATTGCCGGGACTGGTGCCGCATTGACGTCCGGTGCGATGCCGCCGGCCGGCCGATGGTGGTGGAGCTCAACCCGTTGCCCGGCATCCTGCCGGACCCGCGGGACAACTCCTGCTTCCCCAAGGCCGCCCGGGTCGAGGGGATGGAGTATGACGATTTGATTCGCACCGTGGCTGACATCGCCTGGCGTCGCATCAGCGGCCGCTCACTGCTCACCGGGGCGGCGGCGTGAAAGTCGTCGTCATCTATGACGCCGGCAACGACGACTGGAGCGCCCAGGACGTCGCGGCCGTGCGCACCAACGTCAATGAGGTGCGGGACGTCCTTCGGCTCCGGGGCCACGAGGTCGAGACTGTCGCCGTGCGGCTGGCGGACTTCCGCTGGCTGTCCCGGGCGCGCCGCGCCGACCTCATCATGAACCTGTGCGAAGGCGTGGGTGGGCGGGCGCGCTACGAGGACTATGTCGTCGCCGCGCTGGAGCTCACCGACACGCCCTTCACCGGTCCCCGCTCCTGGCCCATCACGGTCTGCCACCGGAAGCACGTCGCCAACACGCTGCTGCAATCGGCTGGTGTGCCGGTGCCCCGGTTTTTCCTGGCCGAAGGCAACCGGATCCCCGCCGACGCCCCGCTGCCCGCCATCGTGAAGCCGGCCGCCGAAGATGCCAGCATCGGCATTGACCGGGGCGCCGTCTGCACCACGCGGAAGGCGCTGCGCGAGCGCGCCTCCCAGATCCTCGAGCACTTCGACGATGTCATGGTCCAGGCCTACGTGCCGGGCCGGGAGTTCAATGTCGGGTTCGTCGGTACCCAGATGCTGCCGATCTCCGAGATTGACTTCGCCAAGATGCCGGGCGGCAGCTGGCCCATCGTGACCTACTCGGCCAAGTGGGACGTGGAGCACCCGGAGTATGCCGGCACCGAGCCGGTCTGCCCCGCACCGATCCCGGCCGACCTTGCCCGGAAGCTCGGCAAGGTGGCTCGCCAGGCGTGGATGCTCATGTCGGGCGGCGAAGGGTACGGACGGGTGGACCTGCGGCTCGACGATCAGGGCCAGCCCTGGGTCATCGAGGTGAACCCCTGCCCCGACCTGAGCAGCGACGCCGGCCTGGCTCGCATGGGCCGGGCGCACGGATGGGACTATGGCGAACTGGTGATGCGCATTGCGGACGAAGCACTGACGCGTTCGCAGAACATGCGGGCGGCCAGCGCGCTCACGGCCGGGAAGAACGCGGCCGAGGCGGCGTGGCGACCGGAGGCGTGACCCTGCGCCCGGCGCGCGCAACTGATCGCGCCAGCGTCGCGCAGTTTACGCGGGACATCGAGCTCTTCCGCCCCGACGAAGTGCCGGTGGCGCTGGAGGTGTTCGATGCGGCGGTGGGCGGCGACGCCGCGTATACCGCCATCGTGGCCGAGCATGAGGGGCGCGCGGCCGGCTGGGCGTGCTGGGGTGCGACCCCGTGCACGGTGGGGACGTACGACATGTACTGGCTGGCGGTGGATCCCGTTCTGCAAGGCGCCGGGATCGGCAGCCGGCTCGTGGCGGAGATGGAACGGCGGCTCGCGGGCACCGCCCGGCTCATCGTGGTGGAGACGGCTGGGCGCCCCGACTACGGACCCACTCGCGCGTTCTACGAAGCGCGCGGATACCGCCGTGCCGCCACGATACCGGAATTCTATGCCCCGGACGACGATCTCGTCGTGTACGTGAAGCGCCTGACATCCAGCGCCGACTCAGAGGAGGACGGGTAGCATCATGGAGACTTGGCAGGAACTTCTACGCAGGAACTCGATCCACAGTCTCGAGCAGCTCGCCGAGCGGTTCGGCCCGGAGAACTTCCCGGAGCTGGACCGGCTCCGCATTGCGGCCGAGAACTTCGAGTTCCGCATCTCGCCCGCCATGGCCGATCTGATCAAGGAGCCGGATGATCCGATCTGGCGCCAGTTCGTGCCGTCGGTCGAGGAGCTGGACATCGTGGACGGCGTGGTGGACTCGCTCAACGAGGACGCCGACAGCCCGGTGCCCAATATCACGCACCGGTATCCCGATCGCGCGCTCTTCCTCGTCTCTCCGGTCTGCGCCAGCTATTGCCGGTTCTGCACCAGGCGGCGCAAGGTGGGCGACCCCGAGAAGATCCCGATGTCGCAGTTCGAGAGTGCCTTCAAGTACCTGGAAGAGCACACCGAAATCCGCGACGTGATCATGTCGGGTGGCGATCCGCTGCTGTTGTCCGACCGCCGGCTGGACCTGATCCTCACCCGGCTCCGCGCCATTCCGCACCTGGAGATCATCCGGATCGGGAGCCGCATCCCATGCCACCTGCCGGAACGGATCACCCCGGAGCTGTGCGAGATGCTGCACCGGCACCACCCGCTCTGGATCAACACCCACTTCAATCACCCCGACGAGCTCACCCCCGCCGCGGTCAAGGCCCTCGGCATGCTGGCCGACGCCGGCATTCCGCTGGGCTGCCAGACCGTGCTGCTCAAGGGCGTGAACGATGACCCGGCCGTGATGATGAAGCTGATGCACAAGCTGATGCTGGCGCGGGTCCGCCCCTACTACATCTACATGGCCGACCAGGTGGCGGGCGCCGAGCACTTCCGGACCACGGTCCAGACCGGCATCGCCATCATGGAGTCACTCCGCGGCTGGACCAGCGGGCTGGCCAATCCGCAGTTCGTGATTGATGCGCCCGGCGGCGGCGGCAAGATCCCGCTCCTGCCGGAATACGTCATCAGCATGAACGATGAGGAAGTGGTGGTTCGGAACTTCCGGGGCGACCACTACGTGTACAAGCAGCCGCAGCCGGATCCGGCAACGGTGGGACAGACCGGCCCGGAGTATCTCTTCCAGCCCAAGAAGTCCCGGAAACGTGCCGTGAAGAACGTGAAAACCAGCGCGGTGAAATCGAAGCGCAAGACGGCCTGACCGTCCTCGCTTCCGCACCTCAGACCGCCCGGCCGCTGCCGGGCGGTTCGCGTTTCGACAGGACGGGCAGGATGGGCAAGGCGGGCGGGACGGGCAGGTGTTTGACCTTCGGTTCCACCCTCGTCTCTCGTCTCTCGTCTCTCGTCTCTCGTCTCTCGTCTCTCGTCTCTCATGTCCATCCAGCCAACCCCGCCAGCCAGGAATACGGATCAATCGTCCCGTTGCCGATGTCGCGCCGGAACGCGGAAGCACTCATGGGTGTGTAGAGAAAGATGGCCGGCGCATCGTCGTTGAGCGTGGATAGCGCCTGGCGATACAGCGGCCCCGCCTCGGCCGTGTCCCGCCTGGTGCCTGCCATGGCCAGCAGGGAATCCACCGCAGGATTGGCGTAGTGTCCGTAATTCAAGGCCGCAAAGCCTGACGCTCCCCATTGCTCCGCCAGTCCGCGCATGGTCGGCTCGTCCAGGTAGGCACCGATGTAGCTGTCGAACTTCCCGCCTGCGAGGCGCTCCTGAAAGACCGGGAACTCCACCGCCGTGATCGTGACCGCCACGCCCATCCGGCGCCAGCTTTCCTGCAGTACCTCCGCGATACGTCGCCGGCTGGGGCTGCTGGAGGGCACCAGGATATCGAAGCTGACGGGTCGACGGTCACGGGTCGCGGGTCGCGGGTCCAGCACTCGATGGGCAGCCGTCGTGTCGAAGGCGATTGTCCGGATGCCGCGCTCGCCGATCCAGGCCAGCGAGGAGATGGGGCCGGCCGGCGCGTGCGCATCGGGCCCGAATGCGTTCCTGGCCACGGCATCGCGGTCCACGGCGGCGGCCAGCGCCCGCCGCACATTCCGGTCACGCAGCGCACGGTTGCGCCCGCGCAGATTGAAGGCAAGGAATCCGTACACTGCCGACCGATACCGTTCGACCCGATAGGTGCTGTCCGCCTCCACCCGGGCAATCCGGTCGGGCGTCATCAGCACTTCGAGCAGGTCCGCCTCATGCGAGAGCAGCAGGTTGAGCGCGGCATCGGGATCCTGCGCGAAGCGGAAGACCACGGTACCAATGCCTGGCGGCTCGGCAGTCGACTGTTGACCGTCGACCGTCGACCGTCGACCATCAGTGTTCGTGTCCGCCACAAGTGTCAGCGACTCACCCCGGTGCCACGACTGCACCCGGTAAGGACCGCTCCCCACCAGGTTCGCGACCACAGTATCTGCGCCCCAGTCGGCGCGCGGGATCCTGGCCCAGATATGCTCGGGAATGATGCGCACGTGATACGTGGCATCGTAGAGTTGCTCGGGTGAGGCATCCGGAAAGGTGACCAGCACCGTGAGCGAGTCTTCGGCCCGGACCCGGAGCCGGGACACAACCGGCCGCGCCATGGCATCCACCACGCTGTCCGAATATGCGTCGAAGGAGAAGACCACATCCCGGGCCGTCAGCGGCTGGCCATCCTGCCAGCGCGCGGCTGGGCGAAGATGGAAGCGCCAGGTGACGCTGTCCACCCGCTCCCAGCGTTGTGCCAGACTGGGCCGGTAAGCACTGGTATCAATGCTGGCGCCGCCTGAGGCGAGATCGGCGAGCCGCAGCCAGACAAGGTCCCCCACGTCCCGGCCAACCGATTCGAAGGTGAGCGGTGGCAGCAGCGACGGCGG
>Ga0207707_10003435_pt1 | contig 14053 bp, 13 predicted proteins | sample KBSC83BmetaG_FD_184336 | JGI IMG/M metagenome (GOLD analysis project Ga0207707, IMG submission 184336) | Corn rhizosphere microbial communities from Kellogg Biological Station, Michigan, USA - KBS C8-3B metaG (SPAdes) (version 2) | ecosystem: Host-associated > Plants > Roots > Rhizosphere ...
GCGGCGGAGATGCGCAGCGCCGGCACCGCCAGCTCGGGTCGCTCCGCCAGCAGCCGCTGCACGTCGCCGACGGCGCCGACGACGTGGTCGAAGCCGATCCGGGCCAGGCGGACCTTGGCCTCCGGCTCCTTGCCCGGCTCGGTGACGAGGATGATCGGCTGGTCGGGCCGGGCGACGTCGCCGGCGTACTCGGCGAAGCGGCCCTCGAGCCCCACGTTGATGGCGCCGCGGAGGTGGCCGGAGGCGAACTCCGACGCCGGGCGCCCGTCGATGAGGACGGCGCCGCGGTCGAGCCAATCGGCGACCTCGTCGACGTCGAGCAGCCGGGGCGCCTCCCGGTCGTCGAGCAGCTCGTGCTCCGACCGGTTGGCGTGGGCGGCGAAGCCGAAGTACGGCGGCGCCACGGCCTGCCCGGTGGTCACCGCCTCGACGAAGGCGTCCTCGCTCATCGGCTGCAGGGCGTAGTTGGCCAGCCGCTGCTCGCCGATGGTCGACTGCGTCGCCGTCGACAGGTTCTTGCCGCAGGCCGACCCGGCGCCGTGGGCGGGGAAGACCCGCACGCCGTCGGGCAGCGTGAGGAGCTTTCCGTGCAGGGACCGGTACAGCGACCGGGCCAGCTCCTCGGCGGTGACGCCCGACGACGACAGCAGGTCGGGGCGGCCGACGTCGCCGATGAACAGCGTGTCGCCGGTCAGCACGCCCCACGGCTCCTCGCCGGCGCGCTCGTGGACCACCACGCTGATCGACTCCGGGGTGTGGCCGGGCGTGGCCCGCACCTCGAGGACGACCTCGCCGAGCGAGAGCCGCTGCCCGTCGGCCAGCGGCTCCATCGGGAACTCGGTCTTCGCCGCCTCGCCGTAGCTGATGGCCGCTCCGGTGGCGGCGGCCACCTCCAGGTGGCCGGAGAGGAAGTCGGCGTGGAAGTGGGTCTCGATGACCCGCTCGATGGTCAAGCCCCGCGCCCCGGCGTCGGCCAGGTACTGGGAGATGTCGCGCTGGGGGTCGACGACCACGGCCCGGCCGGTCGTCTCGTCGCCGATCAGGTAGCTGAACAGCGACAGGCATCCGAGCTCGTACTGCCGGAAGAACATCTCGTACCTCCTCCTCCAGGTTCCTACAGGCCGCCGAGGCGCCCGTCCCAGGCGCGCCGCTCGTCGGCATCGGGGTCGTCGGCCACCCGGCAGTCCACGTCGAAGAGCATCGTGGCACGGCGGGCGGTGTCGTACGCCGGCCAGGCGGGCAGGCCGGCGTGGTTCGGGTCGGCGCGGCGGGCGAAGGCCAGCCAGGCCTGGCTGACCCGCTCGGCCAGTGCCGGGGCCTCCGGGCGGCCGCCGTGGAGGCCGGTCTTGTCGAGGTTGTCGAAGCAGAAGGCGACCTCGAGGGCGTGGGGCGCGCCGAGGCGCCCTTCGAGGACGGGCGTGGTGAAGTCGAACCGATACATGAAGACCGGCGCGGGCCCGCCGGCGACCTTGCGCTCGGCGAGGCGGACCGAGCCGACCCGGAACCGGTCGGTCATCAGCGCCGTCAGCCGCTCAGCCGGGGTGCTGCCCGGCCGGGTGCGGGCGTAGACGTCGAGCAGGGCGGACGAGTCCTGGCCGTTCATGGTGGCGGCCACCATCGGCAGCGCCGACTCGGCCAGCTGCGGGAAGCCGGGGATGGCCGACGTGAACAGCGTCATCTCGTCGCGGGTGGTGCCGATGAGGAGCGGTACGGCGGCGGCGGTCGGGGCGGCCACCGGATCGAACGGATGCGCGGACAGAACGCGGCCGTCGACGACCGGGCCGAGCGCGTGGCCGGAGCCGAAGCCGCCGAGGGGGCCGCCGATCACGGCGGTCTGCACCTCGACGAGGCGGGCGGCCGGCACGGCCCGGAGCTCGTCCAGCGTCTTCACGCCGAGGCGGTCGACCACGGCCCGGGCGGTGGCCGCCGCCTTCTCCGGCTCGATGCCGCGCAGCATCGGCCCGCTCTGGATGATCGCCCGGTGGAAGAGCCCGGCGGCCGCCGGCGCCCCGAGCAGGACGCTGACCTTGGCGCCGCCGCCCGACTCGCCGAAGATCGTGACGTTGCCGGGGTCGCCGCCGAAGGCGGCGATGTTGTCCCGCACCCATTCCAGGGCGGCCACCATGTCGAGCGCCCCGGCCGCCCCCGAGGCCGCCACCTCGGCCCCGAAGGCCTCGGCCAGCGACAGGTAGCCGAGCGCCCCGAGCCGGTGGTTGACGCCGACCACCACCACGTCGCCCCGCCGGGCCAGGGCGGTGCCGTCGTACATCGGCGAGTTGGCCGACCCCATCGTCCAGCCGCCGCCGTGGAACCACACCATGACCGGCCGGGGCGCCGACGGGCCGTTGCCCGACGACGGCGTCCACAGGTTGAGGGTCAGGCAGTCCTCGTCCTGGGTGTCGACGAACGGCCCGCCGGGGCCGGCGAACAGGGCGGCGATCTGCTCGGCCACCCGGCCGCTGCCGGCCAGCGTGGGCTGCGGGCAGGCGTGGCCGACCCTGACGCAGTCGAGCTCGCCGCCCCACGGCTCGGGCGGCGCCGGCGGCAGGAACCGCCGCCCACCGCCGGTCGGGGCGCCGTAGGGGACGCCCTTGAACACCTCGACACCGCCGTCGACGGCCCCCCGCACCGCCCCCGCCGTCGTCTTCACCACCGGTCGGTCCATGGCGCCCAGCGTAGGGGCCACCCCGCCCGGCCCTGGACGCTGGATCCCGGCCGCAAAACCGGCGGAATCGGCGGTTTTCCCTGCCACGAATGCCGGGAGGCCCCGGTAGAGTCCGGCGCCGTGCCTGCCAAGCCCTTCGTGCCCCCCGCCCGGCCCACGTTCCCGCCGGACGACCGGGCCGCCATCGCCAAGCTGGTCGAGGAGTCGCTGGCCGGCGGGTCGCTGACGCTCGGGCCGAACACCGAGCGCTTCGAGGCGGCCTTCGCCGCCCGCCACCAGGTCCCCCACGCCGTGGCCGTGAGCAGCGGCACGGCGGCCCTGGAGATCGCCCTCCGGGCCCTGGCCGCCCCCGACGGCTCGCCCCGGGGGCTGGGGGGCCGGACGGTGATCGTCCCGGCCAACACGTTCTTCGCCACCGCCGGGGCGGTGGTCCACGCCGGCGGCGTCCCCCGCCTGGCCGACGTCGACCCGCACACGTTCACGCTCTCGCCGGCCACGGTCGAGCCCGTCCTCGACGATCGCTGCGCCGGCGTCGTGATCGTGCACATCGGGGGGTTCGTGAGCCCCGACACGGCGGTCCTCGCCGACCTGTGCCGGGCCCGGGGCCTGTTCCTGCTGGAGGACGCCGCCCACGCCCACGGCGCCGCCTTCGCCGGCCGCCCGGCCGGCTCCATCGGCGACGCCGGCGCCTTCTCCTTCTATCCGACCAAGGTGATCACCAGCGGCGAGGGCGGCATGATCACCACCACCTCGACCACCACCGGCGCCGGCGAGCACCTGCGGGACGAGGCCCGCATCTACCGCGACCAGGGGAAGGCCGGGTTCCTCGGCGGCGACCACGTCCGGCTCGGCTACGCCTGGCGGATGAGCGAGCTCCACGCCGCCGTCGGCCTCGTGCAGCTCTCCCGGCTCGACGAGTTCGTGGCCGTCCGCCGCCGGATCGCCCGCCTCTACGACGAGGCGCTGGGCGGGATCCCCGGCATCACGCCGGTGCTGGCGCCCGAGGGCAGCGAGCCGAACTACTACAAGTACCTCGCCCTCCTCGACGACGGGATCGAAAGGCATGCGGTCAAGAGTGCTCTGCGGGAGGAGCACGCCGTCGGGCTGTCGGGCGAGGTCTACGCCTCGCCGCTGCACCGCCAGCCGGTCTTCGCCGATCTCGCCGGCGGTCCGCTGCCGGTCGCCGAGGACCTGTGCGCCCGCCATGTCTGCCTCCCCGTCCACAACGACATGGCCGACGCCGAGGCCGAGCAGGTGCTCGACGGCCTGCGGGTGGTGCTCAGCCGGGTCGCCGGGTAACGGACCACAGCCGCCAGCGGTCGTTGGCGGCCAGCTTGCGGCTGCAGACCGGCGCCGCCGGGGGGCAGGCCTCGAGGTCGACCAGGCGCTGCTCGTCGTCGGCGTGGAACACGCGGCCGTAGTGGCCCCAGATCATCACGTAGTCGACGTGGCGGCGGCGGAGGAAGTCGCCGTAGACGGCGTCGGACGCCCAGCGGCGCCGGACGATGCTCTCGGGGAAGAACTCGGAGTCGAGCCGGCCGCCCGCCCGGACCAGCTGGTAGAGCGACACCTTGAAGTCGGTCACCCGGAGGACCCGGTAGGTGGCGCCGGGCCGGAACCCCGGCGACTCGAGGAAGCTCAGCATGGCCCGGTCGGGCTTGCGCCACAACGATCCCGACGCCTCGGGGAGCAGCAGCGGCCGCCACACGACGGCCAGCAGGGCGGCGGTGGCGGCGAAGGCCGCCGGGCCGGTCCAGGCGGCCCGCCCGGCCCGCCGTCGGGCGAAGAGCCCGAGGAGCACCAGGCCGGCCGGGATCACGAGCACGAGGCACCGGGGGAGCAGCGTGGTGAAGAAGTTCGCCGCCTTCACGGCCGTCGAGCTGTCCTCGAACACCGGAGAGCGCACCACGAGCCAGGCGGCGGGGATCACGGGCAGCAGCGACAGCCCGTACCACCGCAGGAGCCGCGCCCGGTCGGACGGGGGCTCGAACGGCAGCCGCAGCGCCACCGCCACGGCGGCGATCGGCGCCACCACCGCCGGATGCGTGGCCTGGCCGAGGCCGCAGAGCAGCGCCGCCCATCCCGGCCGGTGGCGGCGCCAGGCGGCCACGCCCAGCAGCAGCAGCGCCGCGCCCCAGGTGAAGGGCATCTGGCCGATCAGCGCCGCCGCCACCAGCGCCGGGTTCAGCAGTACGGTGGCCGCCGCCCAGCTCCGGCGCAGCTCGGGAAAGGCGGCGAAGGTGGCCAGGAGGAGGCCGGCGATGCCGAGCACCAGCCACAGCGTGACGATCCAGTCCCCGGCCAGCGGGCGGAACACCGCCGCCGTCAGCCACGGCACCACGCCGTAGGGAAAGGCGAAGGCCTGGCCGTGCCCCAGCAGCGGCATCCGGAGCGGGATCCCGTGGCCGCCCCACAGCCGCTTGCTCACGTACCAGACGTGGGCATAGTTGATCATGGTGTCGTGGGACACGACGAGGCGGTGGCGGAGGAGCAGGGCCAGCCCGACGGCCCAGGCCAGGGACAGCGCCACCGCGACGGCATAACCGACCCGTTCGACGGCCCTCGTGCCCACGGACGGGGAGTCTCGCACCGCCGTTTCCGCAAGCCGCTGATGGTGGCGGTGGCGGCGGCCGTGGCGCTGGTGACCGCCGGGCTGTGGCAGGGGGCCAACACCCACACCGGCAGCTGGTTCGGCCACCAGGTGGCCCACGGCCCCCGGACCGGCAACCGGGTGGCCCTCACCTTCGACGACGGCCCCAACGCCACGGCCACGGTCCCGATCCGCGACCTGCTCGACGCCCGGGGGCTGAAGGGCACGTTCTTCCTCGTCGGCCGGGCGCTGGCCGCCCGGCCCGACCTCGCCCGGGCGCTCGTGGCCAGCGGCCACCTCGTGGCCGATCACTCCTGGCGCCACGACTCCAAGGCCTGGCTCGACCCGCGCTATCCGGAGCTGGCCCGCACGCAGCGGGTCATCGACGGCGACCTCGGGGTCTGCCCGGCGTTCTACCGGGCGCCCCACGGCCAGCACACGCCGCTGCTGGCCCGCGTCGTCCACGACCACGGCGTCACGATGGTCGGGTGGGACGTCTCGGCCGGCGACTGGAAGGCCCGCAGCCCGGCCAACCTCGCCCGCCGGATCGTGGCCAAGGCCCGTCCGGGCTCGATCATCGACCTGCACGACGGGCTCGACGGCAAGGTCGACGCCGACCGGACCGTGCTGGTGGCCGCTCTCCCGGCCATCCTCGACGGGCTGGCGGCCAAGGGGCTACAGCCCGTCCGCCTCGACGAGCTGCTCGGCCGGCCCGGCTACCTCAGGGCCTGCTGAGGCGGCCGGGGCGCCGGCCGGCCGCCCCGGCCGGCCCGGCGGAACCACACCCGGCCGGCGGCCACCGGGATCATGGCGGCGTCGATGACGAAGTCGACCAGCCGGGTGCGGGACCGGAAGATCGGCACCGGCACCAGCACGTCGTTGCGGACGCGGGCCCGGCGCCGGCCGAGCACGACGGCGATCTCGACCGTCTCGGAGTACTTGTAGCCCCGGTAGTAGCCGAGGGCGTCGACGAGGGCGGCGACCCGGAAGACGCGGTAGCCGGACTCGACGTCGCGCAGCCGGTAGCCGGCCCAGAGGCTGGCCCAGGCCGAGATCAGCCAGTTGCCGGCCCGCTTGTAGCGGGGATAGGTCGACAGGTCCCGCCGGACGAGGAGGGCGTCGAGCCCCTCGTCCTCCATGATGGCGGCCAGCATGTCGAACACCGCCAGTTCGTGCTGGCCGTCGGCGTCGACGGTGAAGACGTGGTCGTCGGGGGAGATCCGGCCGGCGGCGAGCCGGGCGGCGAGGTGGCTGAAGGCCTCGTAATAGGCGGCCGACATGCCGCGGTTCTCGTCGAAGGCCAGCAAGGTGGCACCCGGGTGACCGGGGAGCCACTCCTCGATGATCTTGCGGGTGTGGTCGGTGGAGCCGTCGTCGACGACGACGAGCTCGTCGACGAGGGGGTGGAGCCGGTCGAGCACCGCTTCGACCGTCGGCTCCTCGTTGTAGGCCGGGACGACGGCGATCCTGCGCCTCCCCTCGGCCACCGGTCCCTGTCCGCTCACGTTCAGCCACGGTAGTCCCGGTTCGCGGAGAGGCGGGGGACCGGAGACTAGGGTTCGTCGTGCCATGCGAACTCTGGTGACCGGCGGCGGAGGCTTCATCGGATCGCACGTGGTCGACCGGCTCGTGGCCGCCGGCCACGACGTCGCGGTCGTCGACCTGCGGCCCCCGCACCGCCCCGATGTCGGCCACATCCCGGCCGACATCAACGACCTCGAGGCCCTGGTGGCCGCCTTCGCCGGCGCTGACGTCGTCTTCCACCTCGCCGCCTACGCCGACGTCAACGACGTCAGCCGGGATCCGGTCGACGCCACCGACGCCAACGTCGTCGGCGTGGCCAAGGTCTGGGAGGCCTGCCGCCGGAACGAGGTCGGGCGGGCCGTCCTGGCCAGCACGGTCTGGGTCTACAACGGCGCCGCCGCCGACGGCGACGGCCCCCTCGACGAGGAAGCCGCCTTCCGGCTCGTCGACCTCGGCCACCTCTACACGTCCTCGAAGGTGGCGGCCGAGATGGTGGCCCACAGCTACCGGACGCTCTACGGCCAGGAGTTCACGATCCTCCGCTACGGGATCCCCTACGGGCCGCGGATGCGGGACTCGCTGGTGATCCCGAAGTTCGTGGGGATGGCGCTGCGGGGCGAACCGCTCACCATCCAGGGGGACGGGAGCCAGTACCGCAACTACGTCTACGTGGAGGATCTCGCCGAGGCCCACGTCCTGGCCCTGCGGCCCGAGGCGGCCAACCAGACGTTCAACCTCGAGGGCCGGGAGAAGATCTCGATCCGGTCGATGGTGGAATCGATCGGCGAGGCGCTCGGCCGGCCGGTCGACGTCACCTACACGCCGGCCCGGACCGGTGACTACGGCGGGCGGGAGATCTCCGCCGCCAAGGCCGAGCGGGTGCTGGGCTGGCGGGCCGGCGTCCCGTTCGCCGACGGCCTGCGCCGCTACGTCGACTGGCACCTGGCCCGCCAGGCCGTCCCGGCGGCGACGAACGGCGCCGTTCGGGCTCCGGCGGCGGTTCCGGCTCCGGCGGCGGTCGCTGCTCCGGCGGCGGTTGTCGCTCCGGCCGGCGTCCCGGCCCGGCCGCCGCTGTCCGGGGTCCTGGCCGGCCTCGGCCTCGCCGTCCTCGCCCTCCCGGCGCTGTCCGCCGCCGGGAGCGACCCGGCCGGCCGCGCCACGGCGGTCTCGGGCAGCCTCGTGGCTGCCCTCGTTGCCTGGGCGGCCCGCCGCCGGAGCCTGCGGCCGGTCCCCGTCCTCGTGGCCGGCGGCGTGACGCTGGCCACGGTCTGGCTGCTGTCGCAGGCCAGCCCCGGCCCGGTCACGGTGATCCTCGGTCTGCTGCTGGGGTTCTCGCTCGGTGCGCCGCTGGCCGGGCAGTCACTGGCCGGCGCCCCGACGGCGGCGGGACTGGCCGGCACGGCCGGCCTGGCCGTCGTCGCCGTCTTCGACCCCTCGGCGTTGTTCTGGGTGGCGGCCGCCGTCGGGGTCGGGACGAACCTGGGGCCGCTGGCCGCCGGAGTGAGCCGGGGCGGCCGGGCCGTTCCGGCCGCCGCCCGCCGGGTGGCCCGGAAACGGGTGTCGTGGGCCCTCACCAGCCTCATCGTCCTCATGACCGCCTTCACCGCCTCGTGGGTCGGCGCCACCTCCGCCCGGGCGGACTGGTTCGGGTCGGTCATCAGCCACGGGTCCCGGGAGGTGCCGGAGGCCGCCGTCACCTTCGACGGCGTCCCCGACGCCCAGACGGCCCAGACGGTGCTGGCGGCCCTCGACGCCGAGGGGGTCCAGGCGACGTTCTTCGCCGCCGGCCGGGACGTCGAGGCCCGACCGGACGTCGTCCGTGCGCTGGTGGAGCACGGCCAGCTGGTGGCCAACAACTCCTACGCCGCCGACGGTGGGGCCTTCCTCGATCCCCACTACGGCGGGCTCGGGCGGGCCCAGGAGGTCTTCGACCGGGAGCTCGGCGTGTGCCCGACGTACTTCCGGCCGCCGGCCGGCCGCCACACGCCGCTCATGGCCCGGGTCGTGCACCAGTACGGAATGTCGATGGTCACCTGGGATGTCAAGGTCACCGACCGGCGGGTCGACAGCCCCCGCAAGGTGGCCCGGCGGGCGCTCGACCGCATCCGGCCCGGCTCCATCGTCGTCTTCCCCTTCGACGGCAACGGCCGCTTCGCCCGTCCGGCCGAGGCGGCCTCGCTGCCGCTCGTGCTCCATGGGCTGCAGGGGCTCGGCCTGGAGTCCGTCCGGCTCGACCGGATGCTGGGCAGCGACGGCTACGCCGGCCGCTGCACCAGGTCGGCGTAACCGGCCTAGGCGGCCAGGCGGGCCAGTTCGGCGTCGAGGACGGCGGCGAAGCCCGGGCGCCGGCCCGGCGCCGGCGGCTCCGGCCGCCGGCGCTCCTCGGCCCAGACGATCCGCCCGGCCACCGGACGGTACGCCCCGACGTGGGGCGAGGGCCACGGCCGGCGCGGTGGCCGCCGCTCGGCCGGCAGCAGCGGGGCGAGCTCGGCCCAGGCGCCGGCCACGGCCCGGAAGGCGGCGGCGTCGCCCCCGGCGTCGGGGTGGGTCTGCTTGGCCAGCCGGCGGAAGGCGCGCTGCGCCTCGCCCCGGGTGGCGTCCGACGTCAGGCCGAGTACGGCCCGCGGTCCGGGGGCCGGGGGGAGTCCCCCCGACGACGGCGGCGTGAGCCGCTCGGAATCAGCGTCCTGCATGGCACGTCCTTGTGTCGCTGCTCCGCCGCCTCCGGCGACGGGCGCAGATCCGTCTGCGCATCCTCTCCATCGGCCCGCCCGTCCGGCGATTGAGCCCCGGGAACAGCCGGCCGGGCGCCGGCGTTGCGCCGGAGCGATGCGAGTGGACATCTGGTCGGACGTGGTCTGTCCGTGGTGCTATGTGGGGAAGCGCCGCTTCGAGGCCGCCCTGGCCCGGTTTCCCCACCGGGCCGGCGTCGAGGTGCACTGGCGCAGCTTCGAGCTCGACCCCCGGGCGCCCCGCCGCCGCGACGGCGACCGGCTCGGGCACCTGGCGGCCAAGTACGGCGTCGACCGGGAAGAGGCCGAGGCCATGGACCGCCGCATCACCGAGGCGGGCCGGGAAGCCGGGCTCGACCTGCGGCTGGCGCAGACGCAGGGCGGCAACACGTTCGACGCCCACCGGCTGCTGCACCTCGCCGCCGACCACGGCCGGGCCGGCGACCTGAAGGAGCGGCTGATGCGGGCCCACTTCACCGAGGGGGAGCCGGTCGGCGACCCCGCTGTCCTCGCCCGGCTGGCGGTCGAGGCGGGGCTGCCCGCCGCCGAGGTCGACGACGTCCTGGCCGGTGACCGCTACGCCGATGCCGTCCGGGCCGACGAGCACCACGCCCGGGCCCTCGGCGCCACCGCCGTCCCCTTCTTCGTGATCGACGAGACCTACGGCGTCGCCGGCGCCCAGCCGCCCGAGGTGTTCCTCAACGTGCTGGAACGGGCCTGGTCCGAGCAGCCGGATTAGTGTTCTCGGGCCATGCGCCCGACGCTTCGTACCGCCGCCGCCGTCGCCGTCACCGCCCTGATGGCGCTCGCCCCGTCCGCCTGCGGCAAGAGCGGCGGCAACAAGTCCGCCGGCAGTACCAACAGCACCGCGGCCGGCGCCGGGAAGGCCGGGACGAAACCGACGGTCACCGTCCCGTCGGGTCCGGCGCCGACGACGCTCCAGAAGCAGGACCTGATCGTCGGGACCGGCGCCGAGGCCGCCGCCGGCAAGAAGGTCTCGGTGCAGTACGTCGGTGTCAGCTACTCCACCGGCAAGCAGTTCGACGCCTCGTGGGACCGCGGCCAGCCCTTCTCGTTCACGCTCGGGGAGGGCGACGTCATCAAGGGCTGGGACCAGGGGGTGCCGGGCATGAAGGTCGGCGGACGCCGCCAGCTGGTGATCCCGCCCGACCTGGCCTACGGGCCCGCCGGCGCCCCGCCCGATATCGGGCCGAACGAGACGCTGGTCTTCGTGGTCGACCTGCTGTCGGTTTCGTAGTCGCCTTGCAACGCTGAGCGCCGGAGCAGCCCGGCAACCGGGCCCGGCACCTCGCCCCGGCTCAGGCCGACGAGGCGCTCGCCGTCCTGTCGGCCTTCCCCGCCCGGCCCTTCGATCGGGCCTCGGCCGCCTGAGGGGCGAGCCGGTCGATCGCCTCCGTCACCCGCTCCAGGGCGGTGGTGAGCTCCTCGGCGGTCGGCAGCGAGGCGACGAGGATCCGGATGTTGGCCACCTCCCGGGCCAGGTAGGCCGTCTCCGCCTGGGTCTGCGCCGCCGTCCGGCGGTCCTCGTCGATCTGCGTCCTGTCCCGGGCGTCCTGGCGGTTCTGGGCCAGGAGGATGAGCGGCGCGGCGTAGGACGCCTGGGTGGAGAAGGCCAGGTTGAGGAGGATGAACGGGTAGGGGTCGAAGCGCAGCGCGGCGGCGGTGACGTTGATGAAGATCCAGATCACCACGAGGACGGTCTGCACCACCAGGTAGCGGGCGGTGCCGAGCGTGCGGGCGATGGCCTCCGAGAAGCGGCCGAAGGCCTCGGGGTCGTAGTGCAGGCCGAGCCCCCGGCCGAGCCGGGGGGTGGTGAGGTCGGCGCTGCGCTTCACTGATGGGTCCTCCAGCCGACGGGCAGCGTCCGGTCGAGGACGTCGTCGACGGTGACGGCCCCGAGCAGGAACCCGGAGGCGTCGCAGACCGGCACGGCCAGGAGGTTGTAGGCCGCCAGCCGTTCGGCCACCTGGATCTCGGGCAGGTCGGGGGCGACGGCGTCGGGCTGGCCGTCGACGAGGTCGGCCAGGCGGGTGCTGGGCGGCTCCCGGAGCAGCCGCTGGAACGACAGCGTCCCGAGGTACACGCCGGTCGGCGGCTGCGTCGGCGGCTGGGTGACGAACACGCACGACGCCACGGCCGCCGGTATCTCCTCGGCCCGGATGCGGGCCAGCGCCTCGGCCACCGTCGACTCCGGCAGCAGGATGACCGGCTCCGGCGTCATCAGGCCGCCGGCGGTGTGGCCCTCGTAGATGAGCAGGCGCCGCAGGGGGTCGGCCTCCTCGGGGTCCATGGCCTCCAGCAGGCGGCTCTGGTCCTCGGCGTTGAGCTCGGAGAGGAGGTCGGCGGCGTCGTCGGGCTCCATCTCCTCCAGCACCCGGGCGGCCCGTTCCGGCTCCATGGCCACCAGGATCTCGGCCTGGTCCTCCTCCGGGAGCTCCTCGAGGACGTCGGCCAGGTCCTCGTCCTGCATGGCTTCGACCAGCTCCTCGCGCTGGTCGTCGGACAGGTCCTGCATGGCCCGGGCCGTCTCCGACGGGTGGAGGCTGCGGAGCTTCACCAGCTCGGCCGCCGCCTCGCCGACGTCGAACAACTCCTCGACCTCCTCCCAGGGCACCCGCCGCATCCGGGCCGAGAACCCAAAGGCCCGCCGGCGCCCGAGCATGACCTCGGCGATCCCGAACCGCCCGTAGAGCGAGGTGCGGGGCCGCATCGACAGGTCGAGGACCTTCTCGCCCCGCAGCGGGCGGTCGAGCAGGGAGGTGAGCAGCAGCTCGCCCGTCCTCGCCTTGAAGGGATGGAGGTCGAGGGCGGTGCTGGTGAGCACGACGCCCGAGGTCTCGAAATGTTTCACCCGGGGGGCGGAGACGAAGATGCGCCGCCGCCCCACCTGGGCCACCAGCCCGAGCAGGATCGGGGCGGCCTCCCCGGTCGGCGGGCCGATGACCAGGTCGTCGACCCGGCCGATGGCGTCACCGTCCGGGGTGACGAGCGGAAGCTTGAGGACCCGGGAGGCGTAGATCGGCTCGGCGCTGCTCATGCGAGCAGCGTAAATGACTGGGCTAGCGGGGGGCGCCGAAGCGGAGCGGCAGCGTCCGGGGGCCCCGGACCTGGCCGCCGCACCAGGTCACGGCGCCCTCTCCGTCGACCTCGAACTCCGGAATCCGCTCCAGGAAGGCCGACAGCGCCACCTGCATCTCCATGCGGGCCAGGTTGGAGCCGGCGCAGCGGTGGATGCCGATGCCGAAGGCCACGTGGCGGTTGTGGGCGCGGTCGATCACCACGGTGTCGGGGTCGGGGAACTGGGCCGGATCGCGGTTGGCGGCCGGGAAGTTCATGAGGACGCGATCGCCGGCGGGGATGGTGACGCCGTCGATCGTGACGTCCTCGGTGGCGATGCGGCCCATCGTCACCGGCGAGTAGACCCGCAGCAGCTCCTCCACCGCCGTGGGGAGGAGCTCCGGTTCGGCCAGCAGCCGCCGCCGGTCGGCGGGATGGGTGGCCAGGTGCCAGAGCGCCGAACCGATCGAGCTCCAGGTCGTGTCGATGCCGGCGATCAGCAGCAGGTTGCAGGTGGCGACGGCGTGGTCGTCGTCGACCGGCTGCCCGTCGAGGTCCCCGTCGAGGATCTGGGAGATGAAGTCGCCGGTGGATCGGGCCCGCCGCTTGCGGACCTCCTCGCCGAAGAAGGCGAAGATCTTCTGGGCGGTGGCCACCCGCAGCTCGGGGTCGGTGGCGCCGAGCTCGAGGATCCCCCGCACCCAGGCGATGAAGTCGTCGGCCCGGCCCTCGTCGAGGCCGAGGAGGTGGGCGATCACCCGGGGCGGGATCTGCTGGGCGTAGTCGACGGCGCCGTCACAGCGGCCCTCGGCGACGAATCCGTCGATCAGCCGGTGGGCGAGCTCCCGGGTGTAGGGCTCATGCCGCTCGACGGCCTGAGGCGCGAAGGCCGGCAGGATCAGCCGGCGGGCCGGGGTGTGGACCGGCGGGTCGGACGAGATCGGCGGAATGTGGGGCCGGGTGCGGAGCACCTCGCCGGTGTCGGGATCGGTGAAGGGCACCGGCGGGACCACGATCGGTATCTGGTTGGACAGCGCCGGCACCCGGCGGGCCATCTCGGCCACGTCGTCGTAGCGGGTCGGCAGCCAGGATCCGCCCCACCGCTCGGTGTGGGCGATCGGGCAGCGCTCCCGGAGCTCCGCCCAGACCGGCCCCGGATCGGCGCAGTAGGCCGGGTCGAAGATGTCGTAGTCGGTGGCCCAGTCCTCCACCGGCGGACGGGTCCGGGCCTCGGGGCCGTCGGCCATCGCCGCTCAGGCCCCGTCGTCGAGGACGACGGCGTACTCGGGGCAGTTCGCCGCGGCCAGCTTCGCCTTGCCCTCCAGGTCGGGCGGGACGACGCCGTCCCCCTTGGCCGAGGCGTAGCCGAGATCGTCGACGTCGAACAGCTCCGGCGCCAGCGAGTAGCACCGGTTGTGGCCCTGGCACTTGTCGGGATCGACCCGAACCTTCATCGCTGCTCCC
>Ga0207707_10003437_pt1 | contig 14045 bp, 11 predicted proteins | sample KBSC83BmetaG_FD_184336 | JGI IMG/M metagenome (GOLD analysis project Ga0207707, IMG submission 184336) | Corn rhizosphere microbial communities from Kellogg Biological Station, Michigan, USA - KBS C8-3B metaG (SPAdes) (version 2) | ecosystem: Host-associated > Plants > Roots > Rhizosphere ...
CGGGCACCGATCCCGGCTCGCCGCGGCGATGGCCGCGGCTCGACGAGATCGACCAGGCGAAGGTCGAGGCGGCGTCGATCGTGATCGCGCTGCACGAGACCCGGCCGTGGATCTGGGACCGGCTGGGCGATACGGTGCGGGCGCGGATACTCCGCTGGCTCGCCGCATTCGCCGGCGCGTGGGTTCCCGACAACAACTGGGTCTGGTTCCGGGCCGTCGCCGCGGCGTTCTCGCGGTCGGTCGGCGGCACGTGGGATCAGCGGGACATCGAGCACGCGGTCACCCGCACCGAGGACTGGTACGCGGGCGGCGGCTGGTACACCGACGGCGGCACGCGGAACTTCGACCACTACAACGGCTGGGCGATGCACCTGTACCCGTTGTGGTACTGCCGCATCGCCGGCGACCGCGCCGGGCCCGGCCTGGCCCCGCGGTACCGGTCCCGGCTGCGCCGGTACCTGGCGGACGCGGCGCACCTGGTCGGCGGGGACGGGGCGCCGCTGTTCCAGGGGCGGTCGCTGACCTACCGCTTTGCCGCGCTCGCGCCGTTCTGGGCGGGCGCGCTGTTCGACGCCACCCCGCTGGAACCGGGACTGACCCGGCGCATCGCCAGCGGGATGCTGCGGTACTTCCTGTCCGCTGGCTGCCTGCGCGCGGACGGGACGCTGCCGATCGGCTGGCACGGCGAGTTCCTGCCGGTCCGGCAGCCGTACTCGGGTCCTGGCTCACCGTACTGGGCGGCGAAGGGCTTCGCCGGGCTGCTGCTCCCGGCCGACGACCCGGTGTGGCGGGCCGTCGAGCGGCCGCTGCCCGTCGAGCGCGGCGACTTCACCCGGACCGTCAGGGCGCCCGGCTGGGTGGTTTCCGGCACGTCCGCCGACGGCATCGTCCGGGTCGCCAACCACGGCACGGACCACGCGTCAGACGAGTCAGGCGAACCGGACGATCCTTTCTACTGCCGGTGGTCGTACGCGACCCGCACCGGTCCGGAACCCGGCGGCGACATAGACTCCGCGATCGCGCTGATCGACACCGGCGGCCGTCCGTCGCACCGGCGGCCACTGCGGCCGCTGCGGGCCGAGGGCCGCACTGGCATCTCCCGCCACCAGGCCCACTGGCCGCCCGATGCCGGGCATCCGGCGGCGGCCGGCCCGTGGCTGACCACGGCCAGCGTCGTCCGCGGCTGCTGGGAAGTGCGCGTGGTTCGCGTGGCACCCGGCGCCGGCACGTGCTCGTGGATCCTACGGATCGGCGGGTGGCCGGTCGCCGCGGACGCGCCTCCGGAGCAACGGGAAGATCCGGGCGCCGCGGCCGTCTACGGCGCGGGCGGCCTGGCCAGCCGCGTCATCGCGCTGCACGGCGCCCTGCTTCCCGGGGTGTACCGGCCGGCGGGCGCGCACGCGTTCGGCCGGCACGCCGCGGTGCCCTATCTGCGTTCGGCCACTCCGGTGCGGTCCGGCGAGAGCTACGCGGCCGCCGTCGCGCTGTCGGCCGACCCGGCCGGTCTCGGGGAACCGCCGCGGCTTACGGTCGCTTTCGGTGCGGCCGGGCGGCTGACCGCGACGATCCGCTGGGCCGGCGGCGAGCAGGACAGCCTGAGCCTGTGGTGACGGCGCGGGATGGCGCAACCTCGACGAGCTAATGCAGTCGACCGGGCACTGGTCGGCGAGGCCGACGAACTGACCACCCTGCTGGCGGCCACCGCCGACCTGGCCGCGGTCGACCGGCCCGCAGTCCGGCCGCGGCTGCGCCGCGTGACAGAAGGTAGTCGCCGACCTCCGTCGCTACGCCGAGGTCATTGCCTAATGATGTCGGTATTTTGACGTATCGTGATTCATCTTGATGTAGAACATCGATGAAAGATCATTTTCATAATTATTGGAATCTGTCAATAATGGCTGTCTTGTTACTTCAGCGCGAAACCTCTGAAGAAACCCTCGGACGTGACTAACTGTTGGGGGTTAGATTTTTCTATCCTTGCGGACAGTTTTTGCGGCGACAAAGCTGGCAATATCATCGCATGATCAGATTGATCTTGCCGGTGAGTGGCAGACTTGTCTAGGATCCATCAGGGAGGCTGTGCCCTGTCCAAGTGCTTATACCCGCAGCCCGGACTGGCTCTACCTACCATGATGACAGTCGCAAAGGAGGGGTTAATGGCGACATCAGGGAACCGGCCTCGTCCCATGCTGTCTTCCCGCCGGGCGCGAAGCGACGGCAAGGTGTACGCGAGAGCGGTGCCCGAACGGGCGGAGATCACCGAGACCTACTCGGTGACTCAAGAGATTTCAAGCAATCCGACTCGGCAGGTAAGTCAGCCGGCAGGGCGCATAGAGGTAGCGGTCCCCTTTGACGGACGTGACTACTTCACCAGGCAGGCCGCCGACGACGTGGCGGCCGGGATTGGCGGACAATCGGGAAACGGGTCAGGGAGGGCCGTGATCGGTCATCTGCTGCTCGCTGACCACACAAGAACCGATCTGCGAAGCGTCATGCGGCAGCACAACAATGCGGGCGTCATTCCAATTGAGGTGCCCGTTCCTGACAATCTCGACCAGTTGACTGACGATCGCCACACCTGCATCGTCACATATGACTACCAGCCGCAGGTCCCCGAGGTTCTCCCGTTGTGGCTGGACGTCGAACTTTACGACCCCGATTCGGTGCAGTTGCGCGCGGTTGACCTTCTTGCCCGGTGGGGCCAGATAGACCTCGGCCGAGCGATTGACTGGTTGATGCGAACCGCGCGCTTCACCGGCGGACTCGAAATGAGCCTCAGCGTCGGCCTCGCCATCCCGGTCAGGCAGGACGGTACGGGCCCGGTTCCTGAAGTAAAGCTCGTTTCGGTCGACTGGCCAGTCATTACTTCACTGCATAGTGTCCAACTCGAACGTGGCATCACACCGTCTGAACACGGCGCCACGCAGCCCGAACGCGATGGCGGGGTGCCGCAAAGCAGGCCTCACCCGATCCGCTACAACCCCGAACGAGGGCGTCTTGAGTGGGAATCGATCCCTGTGCATGAGGGGGCAGCCCTGGAAGGTAGCCCCGGCACCCGGATCTTCAACAGCGTCGATATGCGGCTCAAGATCAGACATCCTGGCGAGCTTTTCGCGACTCCTGAGCTTTTTCGGGAGCAGAAGCTCACGATCCACGCCGAAGTGGAGATCGACGGTTACCTGCTGTCAGGCCTTGAAGCTTGGCTCTTTGGCGCGACGGGGGACTGGCAACGGCTGCCACAACAACGTGAGCAGGATGGATGGCCGCGATCACAAGGACAGCGGCCATGGGAACCAAAGCTAAGGTCGTGCCTCGGTGTCGATACGGCGTTCTACGTCACCGACGAGTTCTCGAAGCGAGAGTTCAGACCCTACCAGCAGTATATGTTCGATGGCGTAATCCCTGACGAGCGGCGTATCACGGACATCGTAACGGTGCTGAACTACTCAAATTTCGAAACCGACTGGCAAGCGGACCCGGGTAATGAGTCAAATCCAGACACTCCCCGGTGGCTCCTACGGGCAACCCGTCAGGAAGGAACCAACTGGCTCAACCTGCTCATAGCCGTGGACGGCTGGAAGTACTCGGTCGACCAGGAAAGGCTTAAGAACGCGGGCATGGTCAAGGAGATCTTCGGAACGGCGGGCGGGCGAATGCGCGTATCCGTGCTTGGCATGCTGCCAAGGAATCATGTCGTCCTCGCCTCGGAAATGAATCATCTGCAGCAGGCATTGCGGGACCGCTTCCGGTACCAGCGGGGATCGTGAAGGTGATCGTGTGAAGAGTGAGACTATTGTCGAGCGTGGCCCGGCGGTCAGGTGCTATGAGTGCGGGTCAACTAGGGTCCTTAGCCTGTGCCATCACTGCATGAGGCCAATGTGCGTTACGCACAGCAGGGACGCCTACCGCCAATCGGCAGCCGGTCCCGATGGCTCGGCACGGCCAATAAGCAAGGAGTTCGCCTGGCTGAAGCAAAGCGATCCCCGGCGCGGTGCAGTGTACCACTGTGAAGAGCATGATCACCGGGTGAGCCTGATGACACTGCTATTCAGGCGCTTCAGCGGTTTGTGGACCACCATCGATCAGGCGGCTTTGCCGCCGCTGCCAGTGTTTCCGCACGTGAACACGGTAGAAATAGTTGAGCGTCTGAGTGGGCAGGTCAGCTTCGTTAATGGCAAATACCTCAGTACGGTCGGCGGTCCTATAACCGGCGAGATCAGTTTCGACATGTCGTCGAACGGCGGAAGGGACTGGCTCCGGCGATACCGGAAGAAGTACCGGCTGCCGGAGCATGCGCCCATTCGGTTTACCGCCGGATCCGCGATGATCAAAGGCACTGCTGGACTCCGCTTCGCGGCTGGGCAGGACGAGGTGCTCCCTGGCGGAACCGGCATTGCCTTCAGCGGTGAGACCGCGGCTGGTCACCCGCTCTTCGACGACGTTCCCGGCCACCCGCCAGGCGAGTGGATCCTTACTGCCAAGTACGAGGTGCAGGCCGCTAACGCTCCGCGGGACATCCCGTTGTGGATCGTTCCTTCGGTAGTCCCTTCGTCGGACCGGAAGACGCTTGAGATCGACCTGCACTGGAACGATCTCGGGCCTGAAGACAGCAAGCTCAACCTCGCCCGTTTCGAGCTAGTCGAACTTGAGGTTCCGAAGTCGTGGGGCTCCGTACAGGCAGCGCCGGGCGGTGCGACGATTGACGCCGGGCGGAAGGGGCGGCGGGTCGTCTCTTGGCGGCAGCTCCCGCCGAGAGGAGATAGCGGCGCCACACAGCGACCTGGGGTGTCACGCGGAGCCAGGAGCCGAACGCTCAGGCTCAGTTTCGAGAACGCAGTGCTGCCTGGACACGACCACCAGCAGTCGGACGGTCAGGCGAACGCGCAGTTCACTGGGACACTGACTGCCATTTTCGAGCGACCGACTTCGGATGGAAATCCGGCCACCTCGACGGCCGGGACGCTTTCCGGAGTCGAGGGGGTGGACGTTTACCTCCCTGGGGGAGGGCAGGCCCGGCAACAGCCAGAAGTGCTGGTGCGCACAGAGGTTACCGTCGGGTTCAACATCAGCTTGGACGCCATCCGATATCAGGAACAATGGGCGGTCCCCAAGCAGAGCAACGCCAGGCAAGCGCGCGAAACTGAAGAACGCCAGGTGGGCGATGCGCGTGACGGGCAGAACGCGGATGACGTTGACGCGGGGGCGTCGCCGCAGGACGGGTACCGGAAGTCCGATGACACGTTCCTTGGCGTTATTCCCGACTTCGGCACGGTCGCAGAGCTGACGAACCTCATCAGCAAAGAGGGGTACTACGTCAAGTGCGTCGTGGAGCAAGACCCATTGCCAGGGTATGAGCCTGGCGGGGAAGTCATCAAGAGGGTCTGGGATATCGCTGGCCGCTGGTACGACGGCGTGGTTCCAATTGGCTTCGACATCAACTTGCGAGGTGAGGAGTTCGTCAAGGACGCCCCTCTCCGCGGCAGGACCATCGCTCAGGTAACCGTCAACGGGGCGTATGCCAACGACCCGGAATTGACGCAGCAGGCGATGATTGAAAAGCGGTGGGACGACTTGCACGATCACGTGACTAGCCTCTTGCGTCGGCTGGCCGCCAACTCCAGTGGTATGTCCTCGATCGCGGCGGCTCCGTCTGCTCGCGGATGGGACGACGACGTGCCTGGCGTCACGCTGGGATACGACGGCACGCGAGAGAACCGGTTCGCGCATGAACCGATCGTCGTGGACGCCACGATTGTCGAGGAAGAGCCGCTATCGGCCGTCGTCCCTCCCGACGACGACACGGGGGCGCGCAAGGCTGCCCTGATGCGACAGTGGCAGGAGGCCGACGACGCGGTAATCGCTGGCCGAGTCAAGGAAGAAACCCACGCGAGGATCGTGGCCCGGATACAGGGCGAACTCAGGAGGCTGGAAGAGCAGTCATGAATGTGATCTGCGGTGTAAACGGTGAGACCTGGCAGGAAGTCGAACTCTTCATGTGCCACCATTGCGGGATGCCGGTCTGCATTCGGGACGGCGTGACCATAGCGGCCGACGACGCTTTCTATACCTCGCAGGTTCCGGTGCCGCGGGCCGCGATGCACTGCCCGACCTGTGCCGACGACTATCACCGGGGTGCCGCGAGGTATCACGGGTGGCTGGACCAGAAGGCATCCGGCGGGCGCGGCGCGCCTGCTGCGGAGGGCATCCCCGCCTGGCAGGGCCAGCAAGTCCGGGCGAGGGCAGCAGGGGGACAATGATCGTCGTTTCAGTTACGCCCCGGCGCCTAGTCGTCGGCCAGCGGGCGCGGGTAGACATCCGGTTCAGCAACGTCAGCACCGGCCCTTGCCGGAACATCGTTTTTACACTTGAGGTACCGTCTGGCCTCAGGCTCATCGGCGGCGGGGACCGGATCCACATTGCGGCGATCGGGCCAGACACAGAGGTTGTACGCTCCGTACTGGTTGAGGCGACCCAGGCTGGTGATTACCGGCTCACCAGCCCAAACTTCTCCTACCGGGACGAGGACGACGACTCGGTGCGTAACCGGGACTGGCTCGTCGTTCTGACTGCGGTGGAGCCCGCCCCGGTCATGCAGCCCGTTGAGCGGCCGGCACCCCGGCTGCGCGTTGAGTGGGCGGGTGGCGCGCTCGAGATCGGACAATATGGCGATCTGCTTGTGTTCGTCCAGAACGCATCCGCGGTGCCGGTTACTGATGTGGCGGTGATGATTGACGGCCCCATTGATGTCAACGGGAACCGCGGCAGGATCGCGACGCTGCCTGCCGGCAAGAAGGCGAAGCTGCGCTTCAATGTAAAGCCGACCGACGGCGGACTCGTCCGGGTGTCGGTCCGTCTTAGTTTCAGCTACCCAGGCGGTCACGGTTCGCTGCGCCAGACGTCGCAGTTGGAACACTTGCGCGTCCTGGTGATCACCAAGGCGCACGCGGCAGGCGCCGCCTGCCAGGACGGTAGCCGGGAGCCCGCGACTATTCTCTTCCTCGCGGCGAGCCCGAGGGATCTGGAACCGTTGCGTCCTGACGCGGAACTCAGACTGATTGAGCAGGAGCTCTTGCTCAGCCCGAATCGCGACAAGTTCAAGCTGGTGGCCCAAGTCGCTGTGCGGCTCGAGGACATTAGCCGGGCTCTGGCGTGGCACCGGCCGCAGATTGTGCATTTCTCTGGACATGGCGACGACCTGGGCCGCATATGTGTGGAGGACCCCCTCGGTAACAGCAAGCCCGTCGAGTTCGAAGGACTAGCCAAGGCTTTCGGAGCCTACGACGACACGATCCAGCTCGTGTTGATAAACGCATGTCACTCTAAGCGGCTAGCCGAGGCTGTCTCTAGCCATATCAACCACGTCATTGGAATGCGCTACCGCATCGCCGACAACGCGGCCCGGATGTTCAGCGTCTTTTTCTACCAGGCAATCTTTGGCGGCGCGAATGTAGCGCGGGCTTTCAAAGTCGCCCCCGCATTGCTGGAGTCCGATGAGGAAACTGTGACGGAGTACGAAGTGCCCGTGCTGTACTCGCGAAATATAGAGTGAGTCACTGCACGCAGATATTAGCCTGCCGTGCCAAGAGACAGGCGAAATTGTACAGGCGGTGGCGGAGACATGGCCTTCGATCTCGTAAATACGCCATACCGGAAAAAGGAGACAATCGCCTCCGAGTTGATCGTGCCGCTCAGCTCGGTAAGTCCCTTGGGCAATTCAATCAGGGCCCTACTAGATTCGACATGCGAGAGCAGTGGCGCACCGTCTTGGGCCTGGTAATGCCAGCCGAAACCCCCGGGGCCGCGGTTTTCCGCGGTAATCAGCGGCAGGCTGGTCCTGCGGGTCGTCTGCACGGTCTTCGTCCTCTGTGCACCGAGTCGGGCGAGGCCTTCAAGAGCAGCGGACATCTCGGTCGTCGTGCTCCCGGAAGACTCGGACTCGGTCGTCACCAGGGAGGGGCGCTGCGCCAGCACGACAGCGCCGGGATGATCGAGCACCACTGTCACGGTCGCAGAGTCGTAAGCGTGCCGTGGTGGCAGCCGATCGAGCATGAAGCTGAAGCGGACAAGGACGTGCCGCAATCCGGCAAAGTCGGGACGGCGCCTAGAGAGCGGTGGGAAGTCTTCGGGTAGCAGGATCGCGACAACTGGCTGATGGATGACGATGCCGCCAGCATGCACACGCCCGCCATCTGTGCCGTCCCTGTTAGGGCTTGGGAGATAGTAGCGACGGCGGGCGAGTATGACTGGTTCGCCATCCTCGTCGAATATCGCTAGGACATCGGCGCTGGTCACCAGGCATCCTTGGAATCCAGGAACTCCTCCACGAGCGACCTGCCGCCTGTGTCGCCCGCCGTGGCGGGCTCTGTTGCGGGTGCCGAGTCCGTCCGATGCGACTCGGCAACTTCCCCCGGCAGGTAGATCCAGGCCCGTGCGCTGAAGGACTTCACATGCACGTCGGCTGGGGTGAAAGCGCTGCCGGGCAGCCCGTGGTAACCGTGGGAAAGCACGTCACGGTACAGTCCATCGGCCACGACCGCCACCAGCACCGCATTGCTGCCAGCGAGTGCGTTCCGTACCGGATCAGCGTCCCGCAGCCGGCAGACCTCGATTACCGCCGGTCCCACGTAGCCGTGTGCCGCTCGGTGCACGATGCCCTCGTGAAGGGCCACGCGGAGCCTGATCCTCGCCGGCTCCACGAGGTCTTCGTTCAACTCGGTAAGCGCATGACGGAGTGCGCGGAGAAGGCCGACGATGAGTCGTGGCTCATCCACTGCGCCGCCTGTCGGCAGCAGCGCGAGCCCGCCGTCACCCTGCTCTTGCAGAACGTACTCCGCTGGTGTCAGGTTGACCTCGCTGAATGCGAATGCGAGAACGTCTGACAGTCGCTGCTGTGTCGCATATTCGCGCCTAGTCCCACGCTGGCTGTAGTGTTCTACGTCGTATGCGACGCATAGCTTTCTTGTTCCTGCTCCCATGCTCGTCACTGCGCCGCTCCACGAATCTCAGCAACCGATACTATGCCGACAATAGCCGGCCTTCCTATGCTGGAGATGCCCAGTGGCAGATGTAGTTGTCGGCAGGCACGCTTGCCCATTGGTTGGCTGAGGTGAAATGTGGTTACGCTTGGATGGCCGCCAGATAGTCTGCTCGGAATGCTGTCCGACTCTGTTCGAGAGCGGCTACTCAGCCATGGCGTCTTGGTGCGTTACCCGAAGCCGGGCAGGGTTCTGATCCGTGAGCGCGACGAATCGAGGTTCGTCATCGTGATCCTGAGCGGTGTCGTGAAGGTAACTGGCGGTGTAGCTAACGGCCCCGATGCCCTCCTGGCTATCCGAGTGGCAGGAGATGCTGTAGGTGAGTTCGCGGCGCTTGATCAATTGCCTCGTTCCGCAACGGTGACCTCATGCGGCACCTTGGTAGCGCGCGTGATCAATGCGGAGGATTTCGTTGACTGCATACGGCGGGACCCGGATATTTCGCACGGAATAGGCAAGGCGATCGTGGCGAAAATGCGCGTTGCCAGCCAGCGCCGAGTTGACTTCAGCGGTAGCGATGTACCGACGCGAGTGGCGCGCGTCTTGCTGCATCTAGTCACCTCGTACGGGCAGCCGCGCTCAGCTGCCAGCCACGGCAAGGGCACGGCGATCATAGACGCCCCGCTTACGCAGGCGGAGCTAGCCTCGCTCGCCGTGGCGTCCCCGCCCGCCGTGCAGCGTGTGCTGCGTCGGCTACGGGAACGCGGCATCGTCGCGACTGGGTACCGGTCGTTCACGATTCTGGATATCGAGCGGCTCAGCCACGTCGCCTATACCGAGCCGGATGGCCTTCGCTTAGCCGGTAGGCTGGCCTGGCCATGGCTGAGATCACTGTCGTTCACCTGCTCCGGCACGGTGAAGTGCATAACCCGAACCACGTGCTTTACGGGCGACTGCCCGGGTACCACCTGTCGGCGAACGGGCGGATGATGGCCGCCGCCGCCGCCGACTACTTCGACGGCCGCCCCGTCGCCGCCGTCTTCGCTTCGCCGCTCGAGCGGGCGCAGGAGACCGCGCAGCCCGTGGCCGACCGGCTCGGCCTGCAGATCACCACGGACGACCGGCTCATCGAGTCGGCCAACGTGCTCGAGGGCAAGTCCGTCAGCCTGGCCAGCCTCGCGGTGAACCCGCTGAACTGGAAGTACCTGTGGAACCCGTTCACGCCGTCCTGGGGTGAGCCTTATACCCACGTGGCCGCGCGGGTCCGGCAGGTCATCGACCGGGCCCGGGAGGCGGGCCGCGGCCAGGAGGCGGTGTGCGTCAGCCACCAGCTGCCGATCTGGGTCAGCCGCCTCGCCGCCGAGCACAAGCGCCTGTGGCACAACCCGAACACGCGCCAGTGCGCGCTAGGGTCGGTCACGAGCTTCACCTTCGACGGAGACGAGCTCACCGGCGTTTCCTACGCCATGCCGCCCCGCCGCCCCGTTGCTGACCCGGATAGGGCACAATAGACCGAGTACTACCCCCTGTAGGAGACCGTAAGGACCCGCTGGTGTTCAAAGCCAAGCGCCGAACGGTCGTCACCGTGACGGCCGCGCTAGCCGTGCTGCTCGCTGGTGCGCTCACAGTGACGCTCCTGACCTCGGGGAACGGTAAAGCCAGTGACGGCAACTCCGTTACTGACGGCAACTCCGTTACGTACACGGCCGGCCACCGGCCGCTGGCCCCCGACATCACCGGCACTTCGCTGACTGGTACCGCGATCAAGCTGTCCAGCTACCGGGGCAAGACCGTCGTGCTCAACTTCTGGGGGTCCTGGTGCGCGCCCTGCCGCGGCGAAGCGGGCGTGCTCGCGCTGCTCGACAAGCAGTACGGCGCGAAGGGGGTCGCCTTCCTCGGTGACGACGTCGGCGACACCCCGGCCAACGCGCTGGCGTTCACCCGCGGCGCCGGCATCAGCTACCCGAGCATCAGTGACCAGGGGTACGCGGTCGTCGCGCAGCTTTCCCAGGTCGTGCCGGTGAGCGACACCCCGACCACCGTCGTGATCGACAAGACCGGGCATGTCGCCGGGACGATCATCGGCGCGGTCAACTACGGCGAGATGACCACGCTCCTGCACGACGCGGAAGTGACCCAGTGACCGATACGCGCACTCCCCAGCCCCCACCAGAGTCCGTGGCGGAAGAAGTCGAAGCCGCGCACTCGTTTAGTGGCGCTAAGGAAGAGCGCGGTACCGGCCGGACCGCGGAGCCGACAGCGGCCAGCGCCGGATGGCTTCGCTGGGGATGGCGGCAGCTCACCTCCATGCGGACCGCGCTGGTCCTGCTGTTCCTGCTCGCGGTCGGCTCGATCCCCGGCTCGGTGCTGCCGCAGCAGGGCACCGACCCGGGCGCGGTGCAGCAGTACTTCGCCTCGCATCCCGGTCTCGCGCCCTGGCTGAACCACCTCGGGCTGTTCAACGTGTTCGCCGCGCCCTGGTTCGCGGCGATCTACCTGCTGCTGTTCGCGTCGCTCGTCGGGTGCGTCGTGCCGCGGACCTTCCGGCTCGTCGGCGCGGCCCGGACGCCGCCGCCCCGCGCCCCGCGGAACCTGGCCCGGCTGCCGCAAACATCGTCCTACTCCTCCACGCTGCCGCCGGAGGCCGCGGTCGACGGGGCCGCCGCGGTCCTCGCCGGACAACGGTTCCGGCTCCGGCGGTCGGGCGCGGACGACCGGCAGCGCGACGGCGCCAGCCACTGGGTGTCGGCGGAGAAGGGTTACCTGCGCGAGGTCGGCAACCTGCTGTTCCACCTGTCGCTGCTCGGCGTGCTGCTCTCGATCGCGGCCGGGGGCCTCTTCGGCTACAAGGCCGACAAGCTGCTCGTCGAGGGGCAGTCGTTCTCCGACACGACCGCGGCGCTCGACGAGTTCCACCCGGGGCGGCTCGTGTCCGGCTCCGACCTCCCGCCGTTCTCCATGACGCTGAACAAGTTCACCGCGAACTACATCCAGTCGGGCCAGTCACGCGGTCAGCCGTCCAACTTCGACGCGGACGTCTCGTACACGGCGTCGCCGGGCGCGGCCCCGGGGACCTACCACATCAGGATCAACGACCCCCTGTCCGTCGACTCGCTGAAGGTCTACCTGATCGGGCACGGGTACGCGCCGGAATTCAAGGTGACCGGGGCCAACGGCCAGGTGACCTACGACCAGGCGACGCCGTTCATCCCGGCTAACACGGGCACGTTCCAGTCCGACGGGGTGGTCAAGGCGCCAGGGACCGCGACGGGGACCGACCTCGGCTTCATGGGCGTCTTCGTGCCGACCGCGATCTCGGTCGGCGGGACGCTCGACTCGATCTTTCCCGCCGCCGACAACCCCGCGGTGTCGCTGATCGGGTACACCGGGAACCTCGGGATGAACTCCGGTGTGCCGCAGTCGGTCTACCAGCTCGACACGACCGGGATGACCAAGGTGTCCGGGTCGCCGCACCTGCTGGCTCCCGGGCAGACGTGGGCGCTGCCCGGCGGCAAGGGATCGGTCACGTTCGTTGGCGTCAAGCAGTGGGTGTCGCTGGCCATCACCTACGACCCCGGCCAGATGCCCGCGCTCGTGTGTGGCATCCTGGCCCTGGCCGGGCTGCTGCTGTCGTTCTTCGTGCGGCGGCGCCGGGTGTTCGTCCGGGCCGTGCCCGCGGCGTCCGGCAGCGGCTCGGTCGTCACGGTCGGCGGGCTGACCAGGTCCGACGCCGGCGGCGGGTTCGAGGAAGAGTTCAGCGAGCTGGCCGCGGAGATCGCCGCGGCCGAGCCGGCGGGCCATAGCGAGCCCGAGCCAAGCACCAAGCCTGAGCCAAGCAAGCAGTCTGAACCGGGAGCGTGAGGCTCATGTCCGTCAACCTTGGCTTCGCGCAAGCCAGCAACGACTTCCTGATCGCCGCGCTGTTGATCTACTCGGTCGCGGTGCTCGCCTTCGCGGGTGACTACGCCTTCGGGCGGCCGCGCCGGACCGCGGCGGCGAAGGCGGCCGCCGTGCCGGCCGCCGCGCGACTGGCGACCGTCGGCGCGGGCGCGGCGAGCGGGAGCGCGGGCGCTGGCTCCGCGGTCGGCTCGGCTGAGTCGGCCGCGCCCGCCATTCCGGCGGGCAGCGGCACCGGGAAGGTTCCCGCGCCCCGGGTCGGCGCCATGAAGGCCATCTGGGAAGCGGGCCCCTGGGTCAGGGTCGCCGCGGCGTTCAGCGCGCTCGGCATGGTGGCGCACCTGGTGGCGGTGGTCACCCGCGGGCTCGCGGTCGACCGCGCCCCGTGGGGCAACATGTACGAGTTCATCACGGCGCTGACCTGCGTGGCCGCGATCTTCTTCGGCTACATCGTGGTGCGGTACCGGGCCTGGACGCTCGGCGTCTTCGTGATGGGCGCGGTTGTCCTCGCGCTCGGCCTCGCCGAGACGCTCATCTACACGCCGGCCGGGCCGCTCGTGCCGGCCCTGCAGTCGTACTGGCTGTCCATCCACGTCACCGCGATGACCCTGGCCACGGGCATCTTCTTCGTCGCGGCCGTGCTCGGGATCATGTACCTGGTCGCCGAGCGGTACCGGGCGCGGGTCGCCGCGGGTAAGACCCAGTCGGGCAACGGACTGATCGCGCGCATCCCGTCGTCGGCGCAGCTGGACAGGCTGACCTACCGGACGGTTGTCTTCGGCTTCCCCGTGTGGACGTTCGGCGTCATCGCCGGCGCCATCTGGGCGGACCAGGCGTGGGGTCGCTACTGGGGCTGGGACCCGGTCGAGACCTGGGCGTTCATCACCTGGGTGATCTACGCCGCGTACCTGCACGCCCGGGCCACGGCCGGCTGGCGCGGCGCCCGCGCGCACTACATCCAGCTGTTCGGCTTCGCCAGCCTGATCACCAACATGCTCGTCGTGCAGGTGTTTATCACCGGCATGCACTCCTACGCCGGGGTGAGCTGACCGGCGCCAGCTGACCCGCCGCCCCTTTCCAGGGGAGGGCGGGTCAGCTGGCGTTCACGGCGAAGTTGCTGAACGAGAAGGTCGCCGGAGCGCCGTTCGAGGAGACGAGTTCCACGCCGTAGTC
>Ga0207707_10003439_pt1 | contig 14044 bp, 11 predicted proteins | sample KBSC83BmetaG_FD_184336 | JGI IMG/M metagenome (GOLD analysis project Ga0207707, IMG submission 184336) | Corn rhizosphere microbial communities from Kellogg Biological Station, Michigan, USA - KBS C8-3B metaG (SPAdes) (version 2) | ecosystem: Host-associated > Plants > Roots > Rhizosphere ...
AAGGCGCGTTGCTGTTGAAGATGGGTTCGGATAGCTGTCAGGTCGTCGTCGGACAGGGCTTCGCGTAGAAGTTGGCGGTAGGCCTCTGCGCGCGTTTCGGGTGTGGAGGCGAGGGCGGTGTAGGCTGGATGGGGCGTGAGTATGGTGTTCGGGTCGTGGCCACAGTGAGCGGCGCAACTCGACCACCGGTAGCCGGCCGGACGTCATGCGAGCGCGAACCGGATTGAGGTCGATGTAGCGATGACAGTGCAGCACATAGCTTTCGCTGTCGACCAAACTGGCTTTGTAGCGGCCTTCCCACAGTGTGCCGGTGCGTTGGTGGCGTGCGTTGAATTGCCCGACGTAATTGCACCCCAGTTTTTGCATCAGGCGGGCGATCGCGCCGATTTCTGGCGGCGTGGCCAACAGGTGAACGTGATTGTCCATCAACACATAGGCGTGCAGTTTGCAGCCCGTGTCGAGCGATGCCTCGCCCAGCATGGTTAGGTAATGTCGTCGATCGGCATCGCCGAGAAAGCAGGGAAGCCGATTGTTGCCCCGCCGCACAATATGTTGCGGAATGCCGGGTAGGTCGAGTCGTGGTTGTCTGGCCATTACCCGAGGGTCGGCGTGAGCATGTCTCCGCGGCAGCGTCCCAAGTTGCTACGTCTCGTGGGTGCCGCCCTCGCGAGCCTGTCGGGAAGTGAACCTGACCCCGTTCTTGGCCTTTGTCGGACCTATGGCAGCCGTCCGCGCGCGCGAGTATCGTACCTTGGCGCATATGTCAATGCGTACCGACGCGGACGCTCATCGGTGCGACCGATGCGGGTGTCCGGGAGGGGCGCGGTTCTTGGCAGACCAACCGGAGATCGATGTTATGAAGGCTCGATTGCTTATCGCAGCGGCGGTCATGGCGTTCGCCACCAGTGCCTTGGGTGCGCCACCCACAATGCTTACGTTACACAAAGGAGGCACCACGATACCCACGACCACGCCTATAGGAGGCGCGCCGCTGACCAGTCTGGAACAGGACCCGGCGATGACCGCCGGCGATGCTGATTCAGGCGATGGTGAAGACCTTGGCTCGCAGCCCGTGGTGAACCGCAGCATTGTTCACGGGCACCACGCCGGCAGCAAACTGATGGGCCATGCCCGGCGGGCGAAGGCGAAGCCGCAACTCTTCGGTGGCTTCGACGGCCTCAACTTCCACGACCAGCGTTACAGCAATGGTGGCAATCAGTTCTCCGTGGAACCGCCCGATCAAGGCTTGTGCGCTGGTAACGGGTTCGTGATGGAAAGCGTCAACGACGTGCTGGCGATCTACAACAAGGCCGGCAGCGAACTCGTCGGGCCGGTGGACCTCAACACGTTCTACGGTTATGCCGCGGCCATCAACCGCACCACCGGTGCGTACGGGCCCAGCATCACTGACCCGTCCTGTTACTACGACGCAAGCACGCAGCGCTGGTTTCAGGTGGTGTTGACGCTCGATCGTGTTGGCACCACGTCGGCCCTGGCTGGCACCAATCACCTGGACATCGCGGTCAGCCAGACCGCCGATCCCACCGGTGCCTGGAACATCTACCGGCTGCCGGTGCAAAACAACGGTACCCAGGGAACCCCGGATCATGGCTGTTCCGATGGGTTCTGCCTGGGCGACTATCCCCATATCGGCGCTGACGCGCATGCAATCTTCCTGACTACCAACGAGTTCTCGCTGTTCGGCCCCGGTTTCTATGGCGCGCAGATTTACGCCATCTCCAAGCAGGCACTGGCCGCGGGTGCCGCGTCTCCGAACGTGGTGCTGTTCAACGCTGGCGACCCAAGCATCCCTGCACCCGCGTTCACGGTCTGGCCGGCTATTTCGTCCGGTGGTCAATACGCCACCGGCCGTGGCGGCACCGAGTACCTCTTGAGTTCGGATGCCGTGTTCTATGACTCGGGTACGTCCAACACGATCTGGCTGTGGTCGGTATCGAACACGCGGGCCATCGACACCGGGCCGGCGACTCTGACTCTGGACGTCTCGCCGCTGACCGTGCAGCAATACGCGGTGCCGAGCAGTCTGGCCCGGCAGAAGCCGGGCAGCACGCCACTACGCGACTGCTTTGCCGTGACCGGATGCGCGCCGACCTATCTGGGTTATCCGAATATCGTTTACCCGGCGCCGCGCGACTTGGCGGTGAATGACTCGCGCATGCAGCAGGTGAGCTACGCCAACGGCAAGCTCTGGGGGACGCTGGATACCGACGTTTTGCTGGCCGACGGCAACAATGGTTCGGGCATCAACTACTTCGTGATCAATCCGAACTCCGGCGGCGTTTTCGCCAACGGCACGCTGGCTCTGCCCGACGCGAACCTTACCTACGGTGCGGCGGCCGTCACGAAAAGCGGACGCGGTGTCATCGCGTTTACCGTGGTTGGCCCCAACGACTATCCGAGCGCCGGCTATGCGGCCCTGGATGCGAAGGTGGGTGCCGGTGAGGTGCATTTCGCAGCGGTGGGAGCCGGCCCCTGGGATGGCTTTACCGGTATCCCCTTCTTCGGCTCCGGGCCGCGCTGGGGCGACTATGGTGCGGCTGCGGCCGATGGCAGCACGATCTGGATCGCATCGGAGTACATCGCGCAGACCTGCACGCTGGCCGACTACCTGACGGTGCCGCTGTTCCAGTGCGGCGGTACGCGCGCTGCGCTCGGCAACTGGGCGACGCGCATCTCTGCTATCGGACTCTGATTTCTCGGCAAGGCGTTGAACGACGGGCGTGGTGGGTGGTATCCCAGCGCGCCCGCTTTGTTCCGAAGCCTGCCCCAAAACCCGAGTCAGAGTTGGCCAGAGTGCACCTTCCTCGCCACGTGCGACTGGCCCGGCTGACAGCCAAGGTGCCGGGAATGGCGCAGCCTTTGGCGCTTCGTTCAAGGGAGTGCGCCCTCGGTGCCTGGGTTAAAAACCGGGACGGGGAGTGTAAATCTCCCTTTTCCACGTGATCGAGGGATTTCAGCTTCCGTGCGCCCGTGGATCGAAGCTTGTCAGTCAGTACCTGCGTTTCCGCAGGAAAGAGCATGCTGACGTGGATTTCGCATTGTCCGAGGGATTCATCGACGCGCGGAGGTGTTACGCGCCTTTCTCTCGGCACCGGCCGTTCACGGCGACGTGGATATATTTCCCGCCAAGTGGCAATACCGCGAGCGGTACAGCGCCAGCCCCGGATGGCTACGGATAGAGATGTCCTGGTTTGGTTCGGCGTTCCCTCCATCCGAAGGCGCCGGGATATCGGAGGATGTGCCGTGGTCGAGTGGCTCGAATACGCCAAGCTGGCCGGGGCCGTTGTCGGTGCGCTGGGCATCGGCACGCTGGCCAAGCTGTACCACGACAAGGTCGTGGCCGGGAAAGATACCGAGCTGGCGATCAAGGCGGCCGAAGTGGCTCGTCTGCAAGCCGACTTGGGCAAGGCCGAGGCGCGCGCGCACGATGCCGAGCAGGCGGCAGTGCCGGCCAGTGGCGACCTCAGCCGGCTACGCAGCCAGCTGAGCGAGATGCTGGAACGGCTGGCGTCGACCATGCACGTCCAGGCCGCGTCACTGTATATCCCGCTGTTCAATGCCGGCGACGAGCGGGGCGCCGCGCCGCGCAGCTTTGCCTTCGTCGCGGCGTGGAATATCGAGCCGGCGGCAACGGCGGCGATCCTGCGGATGAAACTGGTCGAGTCGTGGACCGTGGTGGGCGAGTGCTGGGACAAGGGCACGCCGATCGTCAGCAACGACCTGCAGGGCAACGTCCGTCACGTGCCGTCCTACGACAAGCAGTCGGGCTTCGTGCCGGTCAGTACGCTGGTGTCGCCGGTACGCTGGCAGGGCCGGCTGGTGGGTGTGGCGCAGTTCTTCAACAAGACCGTGCCCGGCCACGCCTATGAGGTCGACGAGCAGGGCTTCGGTGGCGAGGATCGCCGGCTACTGGCCGAGGCGCTGCAGGAAACCAATGACACCGGTTTGGCGGGCAAGCTGCACTACTTTCAGTCCAGTCCGGAGGCGTTGCGTTTCCTCGGCCTGCAGGGCGAACTGGATCTGGAAAACGCGGTGATCATGTATGTGGACCTGACTCAGTCATCGGCGCTGTTCCGCGAGCTGCCGCTGGTCGAGGTGGCGCGGTTGGTCAATCGCTTCTGCCGTCACATCTACCAACAGGCGAGCCCGTTCGCCGGCGTGGTCGAGAAATTCAACGGCGACGGCGCGCTGGTCCGCTTCCACTACGGTGATGTCGACGTGCATCAGCCGCTGAGCAGCCCGGCGTTGCGGGCAATGTGCGTGGCCGCCGAACTGGTCGAGGCATTCCGCGGATTCAAGTCGGCGCACTGGCCCAGCGTGGCACAGGATCTGGCCAGCTCGATCAAGCTGCGTATCACGCTCGCGCTCGGCCCGGTGATTTCCACCAACATGGGGCCGCAGCAGTTTCAGCTGCCGACGGTGATCGGCCAGTGCGTGAACCGCTCTGCCAAGATGATTGGCTACGCGCCGCGCGACCGCGACATCGTGTTGGTGGACGACAACGTCAGGCAGGCCTTGAAGCAGATCGATGAGGGCTACCTCGCCGCACTTGCCGATTTCGATCAGTGGGTGGATGTCAGCGCGCGACAGGCAGCGAGCCTTGCCGGTCACCGCTATTTTGAAGTCGAGCTGAAAGCGTTCCGGCGAGCCGCGGCCGCAGCTCGCCGGACTTCCTGAGGACAACGGGGAGCTGAATTCATCTCACTTTTTGCTGTTCGGACCGGTGGTTTCGGATGGCGGGAGGGCATCTCGGTGTCCCGACCACGGCGGCGCCGACATCGGCAGTGGGAGACGGTGTCCGCAAGCGCAAGCCCAAGGTCACTTGACCCCCGTTCCCCAACTCCTGCGCGCGCATGCGCTCGGGGTGGCCCGCTCACGGAGCTTCGACAATCGCCCGCGCATCTTGCCGACGTCAGGAGCATCGGTTCGATCAGGCAAATGGAGGAATCCCATGGGCATCAACAGTCGCAAATCCAGCAGCGATGCCGCCAGGCAGAAGGGCGGTATCGGGTACGTACTCATGTGGTTCCTCGGTGTACCCATACCGATTCTGATCATCATCGCGTTGCTGCGCGGCTGCGCCTAGGAGCGTGGGCGGTAGAAACGCAAGCGACTGTGGTTTCGCCGTTTTGGCCACTGCCGCGCCGCTTTGGGGCTCATAGACCGACTATCGGCCTGCAAACAGTCACGGAAACTGCGGCAAAACGACTTTGCCTCGCCTGCCTGGTTTTTACCGCCCACGCCCCTGGCGGCCGCTGCTCTGCCTGCCCTCGTGTCAGCCATTGAGGAAATGATCATGCCCATTGTCAGTGCTGAGGTGACCCCAGGCGAAGTCTTCGACACGCCTGCATTGAGTTTCAAAGCCATATTTGCCGGTTGGTTCATTGCCACCGGTATCGCTGCCTTGCTCTATCTCGCAGGTCTCGCGCTGGGCTTCTCCAGTTTCAACGCGTGGGACGCGGCCGGGAGCGCCAAGGGCATCGGCATCGGCACGGCCATCTGGATGGTGCTCACCTGGGTGACGGCGTTGTTCCTGGGCGGGATGTTCGCCAGCTGGTTCGACGGCCGCAACGACGACACCATCGGCGCTGTCCACGGCCTGACCGTGTGGGGCGTGTCCATGGTGGCCACGGCGATCTGGGTCGCGTTCGGCTTGTCCCAAGCGGTTACGACGCACGGCGCCATCGCGACCATGCATGCTTCGCAGGCCGGGGCTCGGACTACCGCATCGACGTCCGCTGCACCTGCAGCCGTCATGGTGCTGGATGCCAACATCGCGCGGCTGGTTGCCCCGAACGACAAACGCGATCGCCGAGTGGTCGCGCCCATCACCACCGCCCTCATTGCTGGCCATGACGACACGGCAAGCGCATTGCTGGCTGCGGAAAACGGTGCGACCCGGGCAGACGCGGCCACATCCCTGACGCAACTTGCACCCGAGATTCAAGCCGCCAAACGCGAGGCGAAAGCCGCCGCCGATGCGGCCGCCCACTACGCGGCCATGACGCTGTGGATTGCCTTCATCAGCGCGTTCCTTGCCCTCGGCGCCGCCGCACTGGGCGGATGGCTGGGTGCCGGCCATGTCCATCGCGTCTACCACTTGCGCCGCTATCCGGGCCGCCCGGCCCTGTGACGGCAACTGCGGAACACCGGGTGCGGCGGGCAGTGCCCGCCGGCTTTGTTCCTGCTGCCACGCCTCGTTTTCCACGTTGCGCCGCCAGGCGAACAGGCCGAGTAGGGCGGTGCCCAACAACCACAGGAGCTCGGCCCAGGCACGGACGCGGAAGCGAACGGCGGGCTTGCCAAGACCTCAAAGCTACCTTCGGCAGCACCTACACAACTGCTGGGTCGAATCGGCAGGCTTCGATTTGGCCGTCGTCGCGTCGTACCAAAACCGGGATGGGGCGAGTTTCGCGCAGGGGCGAACCGGCTAGCGTGGGGATAACGTCACCGGGGTGTGCCGATAAAGCCCGGGCCGGAATGGGCTGGATTCAAGGCCGCAGACCCTGACCCCCTCTATACCGGATCTGTCATACCCTGCGCGTCGTACAGTGGCTTGAGCCCGAGGAGGTCGCATGAACACTGTCGCCGCACCTGCACCCGACCAGTCGCCCGCCCACTTCCAGGGCAACGACCGCCTGCTGTTCGGCATCATCATGGGCGTGGTCGCGTTCTGGCTGTTCGCCCAGACCACGCTCAACATCGCGCCGGACATGCAGCGCGACCTGGGCATCGACGCGGCCACCATGAACATCGCGGTGGCGCTGACCTCGCTGTTCTCGGGCATCTTCATCGTGGTCTTCGGCGGGCTCGCCGACCGGGTCGGGCGGCTGCGCATCACCCGCATCGGCTTCTACCTGAGCATCGCCGGTTCGCTGCTGGTGGCGGTCACGCCGACCGGTGCGATGGCTGCGCCGGTGCTGCTCACGGGGCGCGCGCTGCAGGGGTTGTCGGCGGCCTGCGTGATGCCGGCCAGCCTGGCGTTGGTGAAGGCGTACTGGGATGGCGCCGCGCGCCAGCGCGCGGTGTCGCTGTGGTCGATCGGTTCGTGGGGCGGCGCCGGACTGTGCTCGCTGGTCGGCGGGCTGATGTCGCAGAACCTGGGCTGGCGCTCGATCTTCTGGCTGGCCATCGCGGTCAGTGCGCTCGGCTGATGCGCGGCACGCCCGAGAACAAGGCCGAGACCCGCGGCGACTACAAGTTCGACCTGCCCGGGGTGCTGGTCTTCATGGTCGCGATGCTGGCGCTGCAGGTGCTGGTGACTCAGGGCAACACGCTGGGCTGGGCCAGCCCGGCCAGCCTCGGCTTGATCGCCGCCACGCTGGTATTCGGCGTGCTGTTCGTGGTGATCGAACGCCGCTCGGCCAATGCGTTCTTCGACTTTCGGCTGTTCGGCAATTCGACCTATACCGGCGCCACGATCTCCAACTTCCTGATCAATGCCACCGCCGGCACGCTGATCGTCTCGCTGCAGCTGGTGCAACTGGGCGGCGGCATGAACGCGCAGCAGGCAGGCATGCTGACGCTGGGCTACGCGATCGCGATCATCGCCTTCATCCGCGTCGGCGAGAAGCTGTTGCAGCGCTTCGGCCCGCGCAAGCCGATGATCTGGGGCTGCCTGATCACCGGCGTGGCGATCGCGCTGCTGATGCCCACGCAACTGCTGCTCGGCCAGTACACGATCCTGGCGGTGATCGGCTACTCGCTGTTCGGCCTGGGTCTGGCCTTCTACGCCACCCCGTCCACCGACGCGGCGCTGTCCAACCTGCCGGCGGCGCAGGGCGGCTCGGGCTCGGGCATCTACAAGATGGCCTCGTCGCTGGGCGCGGCCTTCGGCGTGGCGATCTCCGCCGCCGTGTTCACCGCGCTGGCGGGCGACAGCGGCAGCGTGCGCTGGCTGGAGGGCGTGATCACCTTCGCCGGCCGCCAGGACAACCTGGCGGTGCGCGAAGCCGCCTTCGTGGCGCTGGGCTTCAACGTGCTGATGGTGGTGGCGGCGATCGTCTCGATCGTGCTCACCGTGCCCAAGGGTCGCAAGACGAACGATTGAACGTCGGCGGCCGGACCAGGCACCTTACGCCGGCTTGCACAGCCACGCCGAGGCCGCGGCCAGCATCGCCCGCGCACCGACCTCGAAGGTCGGTTCCAGCACCGGCGCGAAACGCGGCGAATGGTTGCTGGGGATCGTGCGCACGGTGCCGTCGGCCACGGCCTTGGCGTGGGTCGCCGGATCGGTGCCGCCGACGAACCAGAACACGTAGGGCACGTTCCAGGCGCGGCCGAATTCGCTGAAATCCTCGCTGGCGGACGCGCGCTGCGCCTCGCGGGCGGCGTCGCCGAACTCGGCGTGGAACGCCGCGGCCACGCGCGCGGCAGCCGCGGCGTCGTTCTCGGTCAGCGGATAGCGGCTGAGGTTCTCGAAGTCCGGTGGCTGCGGCGCGCCGGAGGCGTCGGCCTCGGCACAGCAGATGCGGTGGATCGCGCCCAGCATGTGTTCGCGCACGCCCTCGTTGTAGGTGCGCATGTTGAGCTTCAGCGTGGCCTTGTCCGGAATGATGTTCTCCTTGGTGCCAGCCTGCAGCGCGCCGATGGTCAGCACGGCGCTGTCCAGCGGCGAGATCTCGCGCGAGACGATGGTCTGCAGGCGCAGCACGGTCGAGGCGGCCATCACCACCGGATCGATCGAGGTCTGCGGCTGCGAGCCGTGCGAGCCGCGCCCGTGCAAGGTGACCTGCAGGCTGTCGGCGGCCGAGAGGATCACGCCGGGACGGTGGCTCACGCTGCCAGCCGCGCCGACCATCACGTGCTGGCCGAGCACCACATCCGCGTGTGGCAGCCCGCGCGCGTCCCAGTCGGCGACCATCGCCCGGGCACCCTGGGCCGTCTCCTCGCCAGGCTGGAAGACCACCAGCAGCGTGCCGCTCCAGGCATCGCGCGCCGTCGCCAGCACCTGCGCGGTGGCGATCAGCCAGGTCACGTGCAGGTCGTGGCCGCAGCTGTGCGCCACCGGTACGTCGTTGCCGTCCGCGTCGCGGGCGGTGGCGGTGCTGGCGTAGGGTAAGCCGGTATCCTCGGCCATCGGCAGCGCATCCATGTCCGCGCGCAGCATGACGCTGGGGCCGTCGCCGTTGCGCAGGATCCCGACCACGCCGGTGATGCCGACGCCACTGGTTACCTCGTAGCCCATCGTCTGCAGCCGCTGTTCCACCAGGCCTGCGGTGCGGGTTTCCTGCATCGACAGTTCCGGGTGCTGGTGGATGTCACGGTACAGCGCCAGCCAGTCCGACTGGTGCGCCTTGAGCAACGGCGCCAATGCCTGCGTGAGCGGATTCATCGGCTGTTCCTCGGTGAAGGGTCTGCTGAGCCCATCCTAGCGCCGGTGTCCATGACGCGCCTGAGAAAGTGGTCAGCTGCATTTGTTCAATTGACCTGCAGGGAGCATGCCCCTGATCCCCTTCAAGCGGTTGATATACTTGCCCGGTTTTGTCCAAACTCGCCTTGCCGATGCCGCCAGCCCGATGCGCCGCTTCCGCCTGACCGAACCGCTGGTAATGCTGGCGACCGTCGTGCAGTGGCTGGTGCTGTCGACCTTCACCGGCGCGGTGGTCGGCGCGGGCTGCACGCTGTTCCTGCGCGCGTTGTTTGCGACCGAAGGCCATGTCTATGCCGTATCGTGGTGGGTGCTGGCGTTGGCGTTGCCGCTGGGTGGTCTCGCCAACGGCCTGCTGCTGCATTACGGCTATCGCTTGCGCCGCAGCACGTTCAGCGACAATCCGATCGTCGCGGTCAACGAGCAGCACGGCAAGCTGCCGTTTCGCACCATCTGGATCAAGCCAGTGGCCGCACTCATAACGCTGGCGTGCGGTGGCTCGGCAGGCAAGGAAGGCCCGTGCTCGCACATCGGGGCGAGCCTGGCGGCGGCCGTGGGGCGCTCGCTGCATCTCAACCAGGAAATGCGCAAGCGGCTGCTCGCCTGTGGCGTCAGCGCGGGCTTTGCCAGTGTATTCGGCACGCCGGTGGCGGGGGCGATCTACGGCGTGGAGATGCTGGCCATCGGGCGCATCCGCCACGACTTTCTGTTTCCGGGCATCGTGGCCGGCGTCACCTCCTTCGAGGTCTCGCGTTATCTCGGCGTGCCTTATCCGCACTACATCGTCAACTTCGCCGGCCGCTTTACCGAGGTGCTGTTCCTCAAGACGGTGCTGGTCGGGGTGCTGTGCGGTGGCGTGGCCTGGGTGTTCGTGGAGCTGGTGCAGCGGACGAAAAGGTTGTTCGACCAGCAACGGCAGCGCCACGGGCTGTGGCCGCCGCTGATGCCGATGCTCGGCGGCGTGGTGGTGGCGCTGCTGGTGCTGGTGGTGCCCACTGATTACTTGGGCCTGAGTTTGCCGGTGATGGAGCAGGCGCTGCACGGCGAGGCCATGCCGTACCTGGGCTTTTTCTGGAAGGCGCTGCTGGTGGCGGTCACGCTTGGCTCGGGGTTTTACGGCGGCATCGTCACGCCGCAGTTCGTGCTTGGCGCGGTGGCCGGTGGTGCGTTTGCGCATTGGTTCGGGCTGCCGCCGCCGCTGGGAGCCGCGGTGGGACTGGTGGCGGTGGTGGCGTCGGCTTCCAATGCGCCGATTGCCGCGATCCTGATGGGCGTGGAGCTGTACGGGGCCGATGCTTTGCTCTACGTGGCCGGCGCCTGCGTGGCGGCTTATCTCATCATCGGCCATCGCAGCATCTATCCCGAGCAGCAGATCGCCTTCAGCAAGTCGTCGTGGATCTTTGCGCGGACGGATCTGCCGGTGGGTCAGGAGAAGGTGCGCCTGTCCTACGGCCTGGTCCGCTGGTTACGGATGCGACGCAGGCGCGCGAAGCGGCGCTGATTGGAAGGCTGCCATCCTGCGGGCGCCAAGCACGGGAATGCCGGAACAGGAAATCGATTGCGGCTGGTCGGTCGCCGAGTCCTGTATGGTTCCGCCGCATGCGACTGTGGACTCTCCATCCGCGCTATCTGGATCGTCAGGGCTTGCTCGCGTTGTGGCGCGAAGGCCTGCTGGCGCGCGCGGTGCTGTGCGGCAAGACGCGCGGATATCGCCATCATCCGCAACTTCAGCGTTTCATCGCGCACGCCACGCCAGTGCCGGCCATCGATGCCTACCTTGCCGTGGTGTGCGACGAAGCCACCCGGCGCGGTTACACGTTTGATCGCGGCAAGCTCGGTCCACGGTCAAAAGTTGCCCGCATCACCGTCGGCACCGGCCAGGTGGCGTACGAGTGGGAGCATCTTCTGCGCAAGCTGGCCGTGCGCACGCCAGCGCTGGCCGCGCAGTGGAAAGGCGCGACGCCGGAATGCCATCCGCTCTTCGTGGTGCGGGACGGTCCGATCGAGACCTGGGAGCGGGCGTGACGGCCGGATTTCGCAAGGCGTATGGGCCGCGTGTGTCGAACGGACAACCCGCATCCGCACGGCGCCGGCGCTTGCACGGTCAGCCGTCGCGGCTACCCATCGACCGGACGAGCAACCGGCCGGTCAGTTATTCCGCTTTCACCCGCCACACGCTGTCACCGACATCGTCGGCGATCAGCAGCGTGCCTTGATCGTCTTGCGCCAGCCCACCGGCATGCCTTGCCGGAAGGGCACGAAGGTGACGCGGTGCCACTCAGGGGCGTGCGGTTCCAGCTGCAGTGCTCGCTGACGGAGGCGCCGCGCCGACCGCCGCTGTTCCGCTTCATCCGAGCGCAGCAGCTTGCGGCGGCTCGCCTTGTGGTTGCTCTCACTGTTTTCCGCCGGACGGCGAGATGATCGCCCGTTGCCCTGCTCCATCAGTGGAGGCGGGCCAGCAGGGCCTGGAATCCGGCTGTCTCATGCAGTGACGTGAGATCACTGTCGTTTTCCATCCACGCCCGGTCGCCCCAGCCCAGCTCGACCGCACGTTCCAGCAGTTCGATGGCACGTTCGCGCTCATCCAGCACGGCGAACGTGCAGGCCGCGTTGTAGTACACCATCGGCTCATCCGAGCTCGATTGCAGCGCCAGGTCCGCCCACTCGAGCGCCTTGGCCTTGTCACCCATGGTGGCGAAATTGGCCGCACCCATGTAGCGGGCGCGCGCGTCGTCCGGGTTCACTTCCAGTGCTTGTTGAATCAACACGATGGCGCGACGGCGCACCTGCATTTCGTCCTCCTTGCGGCCCATGGCGCTGTAGGCCTGAGCCAGGTAAATCAGCGGCAGATAGTCGGCCGGGCTGATCTCCGCAGCACGCAGATAGAGTCGTGTGGCTTTCAGGTAATCGCGTTGGGAACTCAAGCACGCCCCGTACAGGAAGTAGGGCTCAAACGCGTTGGTGCTGATCAGGATGGCGGTTTCGAAATGTTGCTCGGCCTCGGCGGCGCGTTTGTTGATGTACAGCGCCAGGCCTCTGGAGGCATGGGCCTCGGCGGATTCCGGATCCAGCTGCAATGCTCGCTCGCTGGCTTCCATGGCTTTTGCCGCGTATTGCGCATCGGCCTCCAGAAAGCGGTAGCGCATGGAATAGGCATCCGCCAGTCCAGCCCACGCCATGGCGTATTCCGGATCCTGCGCGATGGCGCGCTGATACATCTCGATCGCACGCAGCGAATCACGCCGGTTCCACGCGTAGAAGTATTTGCGCCCGCGCAGGTAATTGTCGTAGGCCTGCACATTGGCGGTGGCGAGGTACTGGATCGAGCGGCGCTGCTTCGGGTTCAGTGTCACCTTGAGTGCATCGACGATGCTGCTGGCGATATCGTCCTGGATGGCAAACACATTCTCGAGTTCGCGATCGTAGGCCTCCGACCACAGGTTGGAATCCGTCTCCACTTCGATCAGCTGTGCGGTGATGCGCACCCGATTCCCGGAGCGACGCACGCTGCCCTCGAGAATGGTGTCGACATGCAACCTGGCGGCAACCATCGGAATGTCGATCTCCTTGCGCTTGAAATAGAACGACGAAGTACGCGAGGCCACCTTCAGTTGCGGCAACCGCGTCAGCAAGTTGAGGATCTCTTCCGAGATGCCATCGCTGAAGTATTCGTTGTCCGGGTCGCCGCTCATGTTGACAAACGGCAGCACGGCAATGCTGCGGCGGTTGTCCTCCGTGACCGGCAACGGCTTCGCGAATTCGGGTGGCGCGATTGGGCTGGATCCCGGCCCTGCGGGCACGACGGCGTTTGCTCCGGAAGCATCCGTGTGGCGCCTCGCACGGGTGCGTTCCACTCCATGCGGGCCGAGATCAAACATCCAGGCCATGACCACGGCCAGCGGAAACCCCAGCGCCACCAGCACGATCACGAGCGTGACGGTCCACGCCGGCAGGTGCAGCGGTGGCAGCACCGTGGAGCTCACCTCGATGATGATCCAGCTGATGACCGCGTACACCGTGGCAACGCGCATCACCCGACGACGCAGCAACTCGTCGAAGAAGCGGCGCAGCGCTGACGACCTGGCAGTTGGCTCGTTCATCGATACGTGGTGTCGTACGGGGCGCCAAGTGTGGGCAGTCTACACCTGCGACCGCGGCAACACGCCGGCCGCGGGCGCCGGGCGAGACGCGGCAGGGTGGGCCGCCGCAACCGCGCCCGCGAATGCCCCGAGGTCAACTCCCGCCGATGCACTTGGCGGAAAGTGGCGCACGCCGACGTGGGCGAAGAGTGCACGCCGACCCCGGTTTTTGTACTGTATCGGCCGACCAGTAAAGCCGGGGATCCGCCATGTACTCCACCCACAGACGTTGCACGTCCGTTGCAACGGCGACCGTCGCCGCCGCGCTGCTCGCCCTCGCGCTGCTGCCGGCCCATGCGCAGCGCACGCCATCGGCCTCGGCGCAGGCGCAGCTGGCGCCGGCGCGACAGGCGGAAGATCCGCGATATGCACAGACGGAAAAACCGCAGCTGCATGCCACGCACTGGCTGGCCATCACCGGCAAGCCGCTGTCCGCGACTGCTGGCGCAATGATCTTTGCGCAAGGCGGCAACGCCGTCGATGCCGCGGCAGCCATGCTCGCCGCGGGTTGCAC
>Ga0207707_10003440_pt1 | contig 14039 bp, 12 predicted proteins | sample KBSC83BmetaG_FD_184336 | JGI IMG/M metagenome (GOLD analysis project Ga0207707, IMG submission 184336) | Corn rhizosphere microbial communities from Kellogg Biological Station, Michigan, USA - KBS C8-3B metaG (SPAdes) (version 2) | ecosystem: Host-associated > Plants > Roots > Rhizosphere ...
TAACGCTGGTGATATCGTTTGAATTCTGTTGCGGCAGGGACATGTCACATCACTCGGCGGCTTCGCTGAGCCATTGGCGGACGATGGCGGCGGTTTCGGTCGGGTTGCGCTCGGCGAGCTCGCCGACACGATGGACGGACTGGGCGTGGACCTGACCCTGCACCTGCGCCACGTCGATCATGTGAGCCGTGTTGTTGCCGCCGGGCAGCAGCCCGGCGGGCCCGGGGGCCTTCGCGGTCTCTTCCGGCGGCGCGGTAACGGCGTTGGTGAGCGCGGCCAGTTCCTCCGACGCCAGGATTTTCTTCACCAGCGGACGCACCACCATGAACAGCACGACGAGACCGAGCAGCATCATGACGCCGAGCTCGATGACGTACATGATGTCGTCCTTGGTGAACTGCAGCATGCCGAGGAAGCCGGTCGGCTCGGCGATCGGGGCCGCCTGCGGGCCCTCGGCGAATTTCAGGTTGACGACCTCGACCTGGTCGCCGCGCTTCTGGTCGAAGCCGATCGCCGAGCGCACCAGCGTCGAAATCCGGTCGAGCTCTTCCCTGGAGCGCTCCTTGTAGACCAGATCGCCTTTCTCGTTCTTCGTATAGGCGCCGTCGACCAGCACGGCGACCGAGATGCGGTTGACGCGGCCGGCCTCGGTCACCTCGGTCTTGGTGGTGCGCGAAATCTCGTAATTGTTGGTTTCCTCGGTCTTCTTGCTCTGGTCGCGGGCCTGGGTGCCGTTGGCGTTGTTCTGGTTGCCGGGCAGCTCGTTGTTGACGGTGACCTGGCCGTTGTCGCCGGCGGAAGCGGAGGATTCCTCCCGGGTCTGGCTCGAACGCAGCACGCGGCCCTCGGGGTCGAACTTGTCGGAGGTCTGGGTGATCTTGTTGTAGTCGAAGTCGGCCGACAGCTGGACACGGGCGCGGCCGGTGCCGACCACCGAGGAGACGATATCCTCGACCTGCTTGCGCATCCGCTTCTCGTAGGCGTTGCGCCGCTCGTCGCCGACGGCCTGGTCGATGTCGGAGGCCGCGCCGTCGGCGAGCAAATTGCCGGCTTCGTCGACGATCGAGACCCGCTGCGGCTTCAAGCCGTTGACGGAGGAGGCCACGAGATGGCGGATGGCGCGGATCTGCTGCGGCTCCAGCGAGCCGCGGACCCGCACCACGATCGAGGCCGAAGGCTCCGGCGTCTCGCGCGAGAACAGCGGCCGCTCCGGCAACACCAGATGGACGCGGGCGGCCTGGATGCGGTCGATGCCGCGGATGGTGCGGGAAAGCTCGCCCTCGAGCGCGCGCAGATGATTGATGTTCTGGACGAAGCTCGTGGTGCCGAGCGCGTCGGACTTGTCGAAGATCTCGTAGCCGACGCCGCCGCCCTTGGGCAGGCCGCCCTCGGCGAGCTTCATGCGCAGGCGCGTGACCTTGTCCTTGGGCACCAGGATCACGCTGCCTTCGTTGCGGATTTCGTAAGGGATGGCCTGGCGTTCCAGGTCCTTGATGATGCTGGAGGAGTCCTCGAGGCTGAGGTCGGTGAACAGGGTCGTCATCTGCGGCGTGGTCACGCGCATGATGACGAACGCGAAAAAGCCGATCAGCGCGGTTGTGACCGCGATCATCGCCATCAGCCGCGCGGCCCCCAGGCCCTTCAGGAAATCGACAAGACCTTGCAAAACCAGCAGCCCCAGATTCGGCACCCGAACAGCCGAGTAGGCAATTATTGCCTATGGGATGGTTTCGATATGGTTAACGAAGGTTAAGGGAGCTTTGAAATCGGCGGACATGAAAAAAATCGGCCTCGCAGTGCGAGGCCGATTTTCATCAAATGCTCTGGTCCGAAACGGACGCTTACTGGCGATATTGCTGGATGCGGGTGGTGCGCAGGCCCGCGAGACCGTGCTGGTCGATCGAGAACTGCCAGGAAAGAAATTCGTCGACGGTCAGCGTGTAACGGCTGCAGGCCTCTTCGAGAGAGAGCAGGCCGCCGCGTACGGCAGCGACAACTTCGGCCTTACGGCGAATAACCCACCGTTTGGTCCCGGGCGCAGGCAGGTCCGCAATCGTAAGCGGGCTGCCATCGGGCCCGATGACGTATTTCACCCTCGGGCGATGGGGTTCTGTCATGGCGTACTCACAAACTCTTAACCACTGAACTCACGGCACCAACCTACGCCGTGGGGCTTAAAATTTGCCTAAGCGCAAGGCTTCAATACGATTCTGCTTGAATATGATGGCAACACGTCGTGCCCAGCCCCCAGGGGAGCCGGGTTATGCGGTCTGAACTCGCGATTTTTAACTACTTGTTAATGGTTGGGCGCGTTTGGCGCGCGCCGAAGCTCAGGAGGAGGGGGCGGCGCCGATCGCCTTGATCTGGCTCATGGTGTAGCTCTGGCCGTTGATCGAGAGCATCGGCGGTGATTGGGTGAGGTCGACCGCGCTCACGACGCCGCCCACCTGGGTCGAGATCGCCACCGTGTTGCCGGTGGAGTCCTGCGCGGTCGCGGTCAGCTTGTAGAGCCCGTCCGGATATTGCGTGCCGTCATTGCCCTTGCCGTCCCAGGAGAACGGCTGGTTGTCGCCGGCGTTCGCCGAGTACTGGCCCGTGAACACGGTCTGGCCCGTGCTGTTGGTGATGTTGATGTTGATCGTCGACGTCGACGGGACGTTGAGCTCCCAGGTCGCCTTGGAGCTGGACATCGCGGTGGTGTTGCCGTCCACGATCGCGGTCTTGCCGACGAATTGCAGCGCCTGCGTCGCCTGCATCGTCTGCTGCAGCGACACCAGCGTGGCGAGCGAGTCGTTGGTCTTGAGCTGCTGCTCGACGCCGGCGAATTGCACGAGCTGCTGGGTGAACTGATTTGTGTCCAGGGGATCGAGAGGGTTCTGGTTCTGAAGCTGCGTCGTGAGCAGCGTCAGGAAGGTCTGGAAATTGCCCGCAATGGTCTGGTCGGTGGTCGAGCCGAGCGTCGATCCTCCGGACGAGTTGGAGGACGATTTCGGGAGCGCCGTCGTGCCCGAGACGACGGAAGGAGCGGTGGTTGCGCCTGTTGCCATGTCAGCCTCCTCAAACCCTGATGTCCACGCCGCCGCTGGCGCCCAGCATGCGGCCGTAGGAACGGCCCGCGATCGCGGCGGGGATGGTGTCTTCCTCGTTGACCACCAGCCGCTGCGGCTGGCCGCCGGTCTGGTTGTTGTTGGGGTTGTTCTGGCCGGACTGCGACTGGTCGCGCAGGCTGAACTGCAGGCCGCCGCTGCCGCTCTTCAGGCCGGCGTCGTTCAACGCCTGCTGCAGTTGCGGCGCGTCCTGCCTCAGCATCGACAGCGTTTCCGGTTTTTCGACCGTGAGATGCGACGTCACCTGCCCGTTGCGGTCGACATCGATGCGCACGTCGATGCGGCCGAGATCGGCGGGATCGAGCCGCACCTCGAAATGGGTCTTGCCGCTCTGCACGGTGGCGGCGATCTCGACCGCCAGCCCGCTGACCGGCACGGCCGCGCCGGTCGCCTGTGTCACGCTGAATTTGTCAGACGGGGCCGTGGCTGCGGCGGCGGGAAGCTGCTGCGGCACGGCCGCAAGTTGCGCGCTGGGGTCGGTGACGCCCGGCGCGGGCTGGGCGTTGCCCGGAACCTGCGTGTGGTCGTGAGAAGGCTGCGACGGCGCGGAGGCGCCGTTGCCGTCGGCTTTCACCGCGTTCGCAAGTGCTGCTTGCGAATCCGGCTTGGCCTCGGTCACGGGCTGCGGGGCGGCGTTGCTCTGGTTCGCATTTGTGGTGGTGGTGGCGGACGCGTCTTTCGTTCCTTGCGCGTTGCCGGAGGCCGAGGTCGAATTGGTCTTGCCCTGGATTCCCGTCGTCGTCCTGGTGCCGGTAGTCTTGCCGGTCGTCGCCCCTTGCGTACCAATTCCCGTCACCAGCGCCACGTCGGTGGCCGCCGTGGGATCGGTCGCAACTGTCTGCGGCGTGGCGGTCGCGTCGATCGCCGCGGCCTGGGCTTGCGCTTTCGCATTCGCATCGGCGCCTGCGATCTTCGGTGCGGCCGTTTGATCGGTGTCGCCCTTCGCTAACGTCGGCGATCCGTTGATGGCGTTGGTGGTCGCGGCCGTCGCGGCGATGGCGGCGGCGGCGATCGCGAGCGGCGCGTTGGAATTGGCAGGTGTTGCCGGCGAATTGGTGAGCGCGGGTGCGACGGGAAGCAGCGCCGCGATCGGACCTGGCATGATCACGGCCGTGTCGCCGTCGCCCGTCGGGGCCGGCGTGCTGGTATCGGTGGCGTCGGCGGCCTTGTCGGCTCCCTTGGTCGCGTCGCCGGCGGTCTTGTCGGATGATTTGCTGTCGTCCGGCTTCGGTTCACTGGACTTCGTGTCTTTCGTGCGCGCCGGCGCGTCGCTGTCGCTCTTGCCGGACGTACGCGGGGCGGAATCGTTGTCGCGCGCATCGGTGCGGCTTGGCGGGCTCTGGTCGTTCGCCGAATTATCGCGCGGCGGCGGCGCCTTGTCCGTGCTGGACGCGTCGTTGGCGGAACGCGGCGGCGGCGGGGCTAATGGTTCCGGCGTCGGCGGCAACTGGCTTGAGGGGTCGGCGGACTGGCTGCTGTCGACCAGCGCGGCAAAGCTTGAGGGCAGCTGCGAAGGATCGGGCAGGGCAGGTTTCGGCGGCGCGCTTGGGTACGTCGCGCTGGCACTGACATCTGACTTGACGCTTACCACTTGACCGGCCTCTCGGGTTGGACTTGCAGCAGGAGGGTCAGCAAGGAGTGGGCCAGTCGCGTTCTGGTATAAATATTGAGATTTTTCAATATCTTATGGGAGGACCCGGTGAGGCTACGGAGGCCCGCTGGCGGTTCCTTTTCTGCCGCCCGGCAAGATTTGCCGTTTGCGTTGCAAAAGGCCGCCGCGTGATTGCCTCACGCCAATACGGCCTATATTAAGAGTGCGCTCCCAACGATTTCGGCCCTCATGGCTTGTCCGAAAACCGCGCCGGAGCGTGGCTAAACCGCAAAACGGGCTCCAGAACGGCTTCCTGATCTCTTTCCTGGAAGCGGTCGATGCCGCCCGCGATCGCTTCAACAACTGACGCCGATGCTCAACAGTCTCGATCTCGAAGGCCGTCCGGAGGATACCAGGGTCGTTGTCGCCATGTCGGGCGGCGTCGACTCCTCGACCACGGCTGCGCTGTTGAAGGAACAGGGCTACGACGTCGTCGGCATCACGCTGCAGCTTTACGACCATGGCGCCGCGACCCATCGCAAGGGCGCCTGCTGCGCGGGCCAGGACCTTCACGACGCGCGCAATGTCGCCGAGCGCATCGGGATTCCGCATTACGTCCTCGACTACGAGGACCGCTTCCGCGAGTCCGTGATCGACACCTTCGCCGAGAGCTACGCGCTCGGCGAGACGCCGGTGCCGTGCATCGAGTGCAACCGCTCGGTCAAGTTCCGCGACTTGCTCAAGACCGCGCGCGAGCTCGGCGCGCAGGCGCTCGCGACCGGCCATTATGTCGCCTCGCGCCGTATGGCGGACGGATCGCGCGCGCTGGTGTGCGCGGCCGATGCCGATCGCGACCAGAGCTATTTCCTGTTCGCCACCACGCGCGAGCAGCTCGATTACCTGCGCTTCCCGCTCGGCGACATGACCAAGCCCGAGGTGCGCGAGCATGCGCGCCGCTTCGGGCTCACGGTCGCCGACAAGCATGACAGCCAGGACATCTGCTTCGTGCCGACCGGCCGCTACACCGACATCATCAGCCGGCTGAAGCCGAACGCGATGGAGCCCGGCGACATCACCGATCTCGACGGCCGCGTGCTCGGCACGCATCACGGCATCGCGCATTTCACCGTCGGCCAGCGCAAGGGACTGGGCATCGCCTCCGGCCACCCCCTTTACGTGGTGAAGCTCGACGCCGCGACGCGCCGTGTCGTGGTCGGTCCGCGCGAGGCGCTGCGGATGGATCGCATTGCGCTCCGCGACGTCAACTGGATCGGCGGCGGCGCGCTCGACCGCGCCATCGGAGGCGGTCTCGAGATCTTCGTGCGGGTGCGCTCGACCCGCGCGCCGCAGTCGGCGTGGCTGCGCGGCGGCAACGGCCATTACGAGGTCGAGCTCGTCGCGGGCGAGGAGGGCGTCTCGCCCGGACAGGCCTGCGTGTTCTACGACGCGGCCTCCGGCCAGGCGCGCGTGCTCGGCGGCGGTTTCATCCAGAGCGCGGCGGCGACACGCATCCATGCAACGCCGCGTCCGCTCGCCGAGGCCGTGCGCGGATAAAGCATGATGATGTGGTCAACTATTGCCGCGCAGACACTGCGCCCCTCTCCCGCTTGCGGGGGAGGGCTGGGGTGGGGGTCTCTCCACGAGTCACACTACCCGTATGGAGAGAGCTCCCCCACCCGCACCGCATCTTTCGATGCGAGGCGACCTCCCCCGCTTGCGGGGGAGGTGAAGCGACTCTGCGGGTAGGGGCGCGCGGGGCATGGGGGATATCGACCGCGAAGGGGTCGAGAAGGCGTATGAGCGCTGGGCGCCGGTCTACGATCTCGTCTTCGGCAAGGTGTTCGATTCCGGCCGGCAATCGACCATCGCGGAAGCCGACCGCATCGGCGGGCGCATCCTCGATGTCGGTGTCGGCACCGGCCTGTCGCTGTCCGATTACGCTCGTTCCACGAAAATCTGTGGTGTCGACATTTCCGAGCCGATGCTGCGGCGGGCGCAGCAGCGCGTGCGCGCGGAAAAGCTCACCAATGTCGAGACACTCGCGGTGATGGACGCCAAGAATCTCGCGTTCAAGGATGGATGCTTCGATGCGGTGGTGGCGCAATATGTCATCACCGCGGTTCCCGATCCCGAAGGAACGCTCGATGATTTCGTGCGGGTGCTGAAACCCGGCGGAGAGCTGATCCTGGTCAACCACATCGGCGCCGAAAACGGCCCGCGCAGGATATTCGAGCTCGCCTTTGCGCCGCTGGCGCGCCGGCTCGGCTGGCGGCCCGAGTTTCCGTGGGAGCGGCTGGTGAAATGGGCCGCGAAGCACGGCGGCGTGAGCCTCGAAGAGCGGCGGCCGATGCCGCCGATGGGACATTTCTCGCTGATCCGCTACCGCAAATCGTGACGCTGTTCCCTTCGGAACTTCGGCGCATGTCGGCCGTTTTCATCGCATGCAGATGAAACCCATTATAATACTGGTCACCTCGGCGCTGCTGCTCCCGGGCGTGGCGCATGCGCAAGCCCCGGCGTCGCCCGCGACCCCGCCGGCGCAGACCGCGCCGCCCGCGGCCACGCCGCCGACCAATTGCGTGCCGATGGCGCCGCACGGTTCGTCCGGCACCACGAAGGAGGGGGCGACCGTCGGCCAGTCCAGCGAGACGCTGGGCGACAAGCTCGCGAAATCGGACGGCATCTTGTGCCCGCCGGCCGGCGTCGATCCGGAAATCCGCGCACCGACGCCCGAAGGCGGCAGGATGCCGGTCATTCCGCCGCCCGGCAGCCCCGGCGGCGACCCGAGCCTGCGGCCGAAATAAGGCCCCGCGCGACGGCGCGTTTGCTTGACAGGGGCGAGCGGCATTCCCTATATCCGGCCCATTCGCGGCCTGCGGTCCAAGATGCCCGCAGGCCGCAATGCCTTGGCGGGGTAGCTCAGCTGGTTAGAGCACGGGAATCATAATCCTGGGGTCGGGGGTTCGAGTCCCTCCCCCGCTACCACGTATGACCCACTATTATAGCGGGCCTCCGGAAAGACACCCCCACCCACCAGCGCGGCGAGTTTTCCCTTCACCTCGACCTCGAAGCCTTGCCAGGGGCCCTCCGGGTGGACAATGACGCTGTGCACAAGCGCCCTGAAGTCGGCGACCAAGGAGCCGCGGTCGTGCTCCGCACCGGCGTGACCCGCCATCGTATCGGCGAGCTCATTGACGGTCCTTATATAGCGATCCAGGGTCGCCGGGTGCAGCGCGACGGGGACAGGCGCCTCTTCAAGGGCAGCCAGTTCTGCCTCAACGCGCAATCGCTCTTCCTTCAGCCCGGAGATCCGCTGCTTGGCGTCATCCTCGGAGATCACGTACTTGATCACGAGATCAATATTACGCTGTCGCTCGCTTTCGATCCGATCACGTTTTGCCTCTAGCCGCGTACGCACTGCGGACGCATTCCCCGCAAGCCGTTCTCGCTCGCTATTATAGCTGCGCACGTACGTCTCGATCAGCCGCGGGTCCTTTAACTCCTCGGCCATCCCGCTGAGCACAAGCCTCTCGATATCGCGCAGGTAAATGATCCTGCGATTTGAGCAACTGCCGCTTTCGCGAACCGCCGAGCAGCGAATTCTGGTCTTTCCGGTTTTATCGCGGTCGTGAACCGACATGCCGGACCCGCAACGACCGCATCGAATGAGGCCAGACAGAAGATGTGGTGCCCGTCGCTTCACGTGGCTGGCCAAATGACTCTTTTCAGTCTTCAAAGCGTGGGCCTGCTCCCAAGTGGACTGTTCGACGATCCGTAGTTGAGGCATGTCGATGCTCTGCCACTCCTCACGAGAGTTTGGGCGAGACAGTCGTTTGCCCGTGTCGGGGTCCTTGACCATCCGAACCTTGTTCCAGACGATACGGCCGGAATAGAGCTCATTGAAGATGAGCCCAGCCCCGCGCTTGGCGTTACCGTTGATCGTCGAAGCGTTCCATCGTCGGCCCCGAGGTGGACGGATGCTTTCCCGATTGAGATCGTGCGCGATCTCCCGGGGTGTTCGTCCCGCGGCATATGCCTCAAAAATCCGTCGGACGATAGCAGCCTCGTCTTCGACGATTTCAAGTTCGCCGGGCTTGCCGGGAACTGCTCGATATCCGTAGGCACGCCCTCCGGCATGTCGACCGTCGCGGATCACACCAGCCATACCACGGCGGACCTTCTTCGCTCCGTCCTCACGCTGCATCTGTCCGACGAGGCCCCGAATTCCAATCAAGATTGAGTCGGCGGTGCCGTCGTGGACTGCCTGAATTTCGATCCCCTGGAAAGACAACCGCTTGTGAATGCCGGCTAGATCTTCCATGTCACGCGAGAGCCGATCCAACGCCTCCACGATGACAACTGAGAAAAGGTTCTGGCGCGCCGCATCCATAAGCTGCATCAAGCCATCGCGGCCGAATACTGAGGCGCCAGAACGAGCCTTGTCCTCAAAAGTCGCAATGATATTAAGTTGATGACGCGCCGCGTAGGTCCGGCACAGAGCAATCTGATCTTCAGTCGACTTTTCGTTTTGAAGCTCGGTCGAGAACCGAGCATAGATCGCTGCGGGTTTCATCTCGAATACCACTACTGATGCGCTTCTCGCTGGCGGCATCAAGATGATTCTTCATCAGACGCTCGCTCTCAAAAAGATGATCGCGTCTAGCGTCCGCAATTGCAAGTGCTTCTACAAATTTGAATAGAGCGGGATCTATTTCGCCTGAGGTTGTGGACCGTGATACACGATCAAACACTCCCCTCATTCTCGCGCGCTTCATCCCAGCAGGATGCAGTGCTCATTTAAGAAAGGGCAGAGAGTTTTCGCTCGATCGTAGAATTGGATACGATAGGACACGAAACGGACAGATCTTCAGACGATAATATTTGGGGCGGAGTCTTGTTCTACCTGCAACCAGGTCAAGAATATGCTGCTCCTCCCGACGCAAAGAACCTGCAACCCGACCGTTATGAATGGCAGAATAGCGATTAGCTTCGTTGATTTCACTGTCTTTTCGGTTGATTTCGGTCGCGTTCGTTGTGGTTTGCCGAGGTCGTTCTGGTACGGTTCGTACAATCGAAACTTGGACTTAGGGCGTTGCGTTTTGTTCGGGAGAAGGTAAGTCAATCCCAGACCGATGGCAGGCGAATTCCTTACGCCAACATGCCGGCAGATCGGCGCGGCCGGTCAAGGTCAGCGTCTCGGTCCGCGTTAGCGAGCAAAAGAAGTTCATGGGAAATCAAGCCAGGCGATAGATCGTGAGTTTCTTCGAGCGTCTAAAGTCAGAAACATCCGCTGAGTGGCGGGCCTATACCGAACATCCCTTTACGAACGGATTGGCAGACGGATCGCTCGCCGAAGCGGCGTTTCGTTACTACCTCGCTCAGGACTACCTGTTCCTCATCGAGTTTGCGCGCGCCTACGCGCTCTCGGTCTACAAGTCGCCCAAGCTTGCCGACATGCGTGAAGCAGCGGCCGGCCTCGCGGCCATCCTTGATGTCGAGATGAACCTTCATGTGAAGCTCTGTGCCGGTTGGGGTCTATCTCCGAGCGACCTTGAACAAACCCCTCCGGCAAGTGAAACGCTGGCCTACACACGCTACGTGCTGGACGCCGGAATGCGTGGTGATCTGCTGGCACTCAAGGTGGCGCTTGCCCCCTGCGTGATCGGGTACGCAGAGATCGCAACGCGGCTCGCCTCGCTACCCGATGCGGACGCTGCGCCTAACCCCTATCGCGTTTGGATCGACGAGTACGCTGGCGTGCCATACCAGGAGGTCGCGGCGAAAGCGCGGGCGCACCTGGAGCATCTCGCGGATCTCTATGCCACACCGGCCCGCGAGGCAGAGCTGATTGCGGTCTTCAAGGAAGCCACCCGACTCGAGGCAGACTTCTGGGAGATGGGCTGGCGCGCGGGCCAACGTTAGCATTCGGCAATCGCTTGGCTCATAACCTGAAGGTCATAGGTTCAAATCCTATCCCCGCAACCAAACTTCAAGCCCTTGAGAACGTGGAAGCGCCGTGGAAGCAGCAGAAGTAGAGCGTAGCATAAAGTCGACGATCTTGGCGCGCCATGTAATGACTCAATTGTGATCAGAGCCTGTCGAGAATCGTGGCCGCAGAGCTTGGTTTTTTCGCTGCACCGGCTCCGGCACGCGGCTAACACCTGCCGACCGCGCGCTTATTTAATCAAAAATAGAAAACTCAAAGCCGCACCTTCCAATTGGATGCAACATTCCAAGTACTCCGGCCTGGGTTTGCCCTCGTCCTCTCAAGGCTGAAACAGGGGTTCGATTCCCCTAGGGAGCGCCAGCGGCTTCAGAAACGCTGATAATTCAAAAACATCCTGCAAATTTTGGCTTTCTCTGCGTTCAGGTGGTAGCAGAAGGTCGTAGCTTTGCCGTTGGTTTCGATGGGTCTAATCAAGGATCGGCTCGGGACGTACTACGTCCAAAAGAGGGTGCCTAAGCCACTCCAAGAAGCAGTCGCGCGCGTGCTGGACGCGGATGAACCTCGACGTGTCTTCCTGAAGAAGTCGCTAGGCACAAAGAGCTTGAAGGAAGCGAAGGCCGCTGCTCCGCTGGTCGTAGCTGACTTCAATCGCATCGTTGGAGAAGCGGAGGCATTGCTCAAGGAGCGGCCCGTAGTCGCCACACTCAGCGACGCACAGATCAGGCGCATGGCCGAGAGTTACTACGCGACCATGTTGGCTGAAGACGAGCAAGAGCGCCGCGAGGGCACAGGCTCCGAGCCCGTCTTTCAGAAAGTTGCCAAGCAACTCGATGCGGCCGGCGTCGAATACGAAACACCGTTTGCCATAGGTCCTTTGCCTGAGTTCGGCATGTCGGAGCGTGAGCTTATCAAGCAAGTGAATTTGGTTGATTGGCTTCTGCCCGCGTCCTCAGCAGCGCTGGCCAAGGGCGACATTACGATCATCCGAGAGCAATTGGACGAATTGCTGTACGCGTTCCAGCTCAACCTGGACCGCAAGAGCGCTTCATACCGCAAGCTCGGAATGGCCGTGCTTACGGCGCACGTTCGCGCGCTAAAGGACATAGAACGAAGAAACGCCGGTGATCCCATCGAGACACCGCAACTGGCATACGCACTTGGCGCGCCTGTGACCCTAGAAGGAGGTACCTTAAGAGACGCCTTTGAAGGCTGGAAGAAAGAGCGAGAGCGACCCGAAGGCACGGTGCACGAATACAATCGCGCCATCGAGATGTTCATCCAGCTTCACGGCAATCTGAAGATTGTTGAGTTGAAGCGTTCACATGCTCGCACCTTCCGCGAGGAACTTCAGATGGTGCCGAGGTTTCGTAAGGGCGCACTCCTCAAGGCATCACTGCCAGAGCTTGCTGAGTATGGCCGGAAGCATCCCCAAGCCGCCAAGGTTTCTCCGGGTACCGTAAACAAGCAGTTGGGCGCGGTGCAAGCTGTCGCCAGATGGGGACGTGGCGCCGGGCTTGTTCCTGAGGACGCGCCGTGGTCTGACCCATTCGAAGAGATGCGACTGGAGGAAGAGCAGTCAGAGCGTGAGCCGTTTGATGCGCACGACCTGCAAGCTATCTTCAATGCGCCGCTCTTTACCGAACACGAGCTGCCCGTGGGTGCGAAGGGTGACGCTGGCATCTGGCTTCCGCTTCTTGCCTTGTATGGCGGAGCACGTCAGGCAGAATACGCAGGGCTCCGTGTCTCCGACATCCGCGAGGACGATGAGCGAGCTATCTCACAATCTTTCTCTCACTTCACGGCATCCAGCTGCCCGAGGGTGATCCTTACGAGCTTCCCGGCCTCGGACCAGAGCACCGCGAAGCTGTGAAGCAATGGATGGTGGCCACCTTCGGCAACTCCAAGCCCATAGTGAGATGGCCGAAGCGGATGCTCCAGAAGATGCCCGAACTGGCGCAGCACAACGTGTCCACAATCACGAAGGCTGCACTGACCAAGTACCCGGCACTCGCTACTTGGGGCCAGCCACTGAGGACCGTGACCTACGGTTGGGCAGACCTCATGTGGATCGAAAGCACCGTCATGCAATTTACGATGCTAGAGTTGAAGCGAGAGCACCAGATACCAAGCCTGAGCGTCCACGATAGCCTGATCGTGCAAGCTCGTGGTGCCGATACTGCGCGAACAGTGCTTGAGCAGAAGTTCCATTATCAGCGAGGGGTAACGCCTCTCTTGAAAATAAACTGGCCGGAACCCTCCCAAGCCGCCCGGAGGAACCAAGGGGAGGAAGACAGAGAGGGAAGACTACACAGGTACACTGGAAACGCTTTCAAGTCACAGAGGGGTTAGGGGTGTCGTTGACTGAAAGGGAAAACCGAGGGTTCGCCAGGGCGTTGCCGCTCCGAATGCGCCGTGGAGCCGCTGAGAGGCCCCAGGGATTCGTGACCGCTGCCTAAGGTTCTTCCCCCCTCAGGCGGCGAAATCGCACCAGTGGATTCCTAATGGCCTCCTATGGGCGCCCGAGCCGCCCTGCCATCAATCGTGGTCCTTAGGCAACTATTCGGATCGCGGAGGACCTAGCGTGGTGGCCCACCGGCCCCTCTAATCACCGACACCCATGACGCCCTGTAGGCCCTCGGGGCACTCTCGCAAACCCTAGCGGCTTCCCATCGAACACCTTCGGGGCGATCATGTTGGATGACCACCAAGTCCCCAGCAGACCTGTACGGCACGATGATCCGCGTGTCGCCTACCGCGTAGGGAACGTCAGGACGTTAGGCGCGCATTCAGCCATACCATCCGGTGCCACGCCTAGCCCCTTCTGTGCGACAACCACAACGGCACGTAACAAGACCCTGCGCTGCGCGTCGTCCTTCAATTCGGTCGATCCTTCGACCAGCGTGAGGATGTTCTTCAGTGCTTCGCTAGGCGTCACCATCGCGACCTCCTATTGCTTTCCAGTGGAACGATACTCTACCCCGGCTAAATACGCGAGTTTCACTCTCGCGGAATAGACCGTTGCGCTCGATGTGGTTCGCAGGCCGAAGACAACACCGATCCACGAGCTTGAGCGGTACATGCGTTGCAAGGACTGCTCACTGGTGCGGGGCTATGCGTACAAGAGGAGCCACTTGGTTGCCCTTAGGCAGCGGAAGCTTTCCGCGAGTGACCCGCCGTCAACGTGGTGGCCGGGAGAGAGATGATCTGACCATGTCCGATGTTCGGAGAAGACCGGAAGTGACCGGCAATTGGTCAAACCGTTGCGAATGACCCAAAGCCGACACGAACGATCCATTCTCGTTGAAATATGAAAGATTCGCCGTCATGGTGAGTACCTTCAACTGAGGAACAAGCATGAGGCGGCGCCAGTTTATCAAGTATCTCGGTGGTGCGG
>Ga0207707_10003441_pt1 | contig 14038 bp, 14 predicted proteins | sample KBSC83BmetaG_FD_184336 | JGI IMG/M metagenome (GOLD analysis project Ga0207707, IMG submission 184336) | Corn rhizosphere microbial communities from Kellogg Biological Station, Michigan, USA - KBS C8-3B metaG (SPAdes) (version 2) | ecosystem: Host-associated > Plants > Roots > Rhizosphere ...
GCACCGCGATGATCACCCGCGCCTCGGGCGCACCGCTGCGAGTGGGGTGGAAGGTTCGTACGGCGCCGCTCGCGTACACGCACTCGCTCGCGCGCGGTGGCGCACCGGAGTACGTCGTGCGCAAGCGGCGGCGACTGCTCGAGCTGGCGGGGATCGAGGTGGGCACGTCGCTGCCGCGCATCGAGTTGAGCGACGCGGAGCGGCGGCAGGGCGAGGCCGACCTGCGCGCGGCGGGCGCGCCCGCGCAGGGGAGGCGCGTGGCGTTCGCGCTCATCACGAGCAGCCCGGCGCGCGATTGGCCAGTCGACCGCTTCGCCGCGCTCGGCAATGCGCTGCTTGCACGCGGGATCACGCCGGTAGTACTCGCCGCGGGCACGCCCGCGCCAGTGATCGAGCGGATGCGCGGGCTTTGCGCGCGCGCGGTTATGGTACCGGCGCTCGATCGCAATCGCGATCGGGAAATGCGACGGTTCCTCGGCGTGATCGCCGCATGCGATGTACTCTTGTCGGGCGATACCGGACCGGCGCACATGGCGGATGCGCTCGGCGTTCCGCGCGTGACGCTGTACGGGCCCACGACGCCGCAGAACTACGCGCCGGGGCTGGCGACGACGATCGCGCTGCGAACGCCGGGCCCCGCGATCCGCATTCGCGACGAGAATCGGATGCACCGCGCGGGACACGACTTCTTCTCGGGAGTGACGGTGGACATGGTGATGGATGCGATTGCTCGCCTGATCGACGAGGCGCCCGTGCGAACTCCTATCGATGCAGCGCATGCCGGCTGAGACCATCGGGGTACTCATTTCGGAGCTCGCGCGCACGAACGTCGAGCTCTGGCACGAGGAGGACAAGGCGCGCGCGGGCGACGATCATCAGGTGGCGTCCGCCAAGCGCAACATCGACAAGCTCAATCAGCGCCGCAACGATCTCATCGAGCGCATCGACGATGAGGTGCTCCGCACAGTGCAGGAGAGTCAGCGCGGAGCAGCTCAGCGTGGCTGAGACGGTGGGTTGGCTCGCGGACAAGTTGAGCATCATCGAGCTCAAGCGATATCACATGCGCGAGCAGATGGAGCGCACGGATGCGAGCGCGGAGTTCCGTGAGCTGTGCGGCGGCAAACTCGAGGTTCTCACGCGCCAACGGGACGATCTCGCGGCGGAGCTCGCGCAGCTGCTCGCGGATATTTCGTCCGGGCGCGTGGTGCCGCGGGTGTACCGGCAGTTCAAGATGTACAACGATCCGCAGTACCGTGCGTCGCGCGGCGAGGGCAGCGCGTGACGGGTATACCCGCTCCGCTCGTCGTGCTGTACGTGGACATCAATACCGAATGGAGGGGCGGCCAGCGCCAGCTCCTCTGGATGGGTGAGGGACTCAGGCGTCACGGCGGGCGTCCACTGTTCGCGCTGCGCACCGGGGTTCCACTGGCGGCCCGCGCTCGCGCCGTCGGCATCGAGGTAATCGCCATCGATCCGCTCATCGCCGAATGGGGACCGTGGACGGTGCTGCGCCTTCGACGCGTGATCCGACGCGAGCGCGTTGCGATCGTGCACGCGCAATCGGGGCACACGATGGCGCTCGCGGCGCTGGCATCGCTCGGCACGCCGGCCAGGGTCGTGTTCGCGCGCCGCGTGACCACGCCGCTGCGCCGCAACCGACCCACGCGCTGGAAGTACGCGCGAGCGAAGCGGCTCATCTCCGTGAGCCGTGCCGGCGTGGACGGGTTGCTGCGCGTGGGAGTGGATCCGGCGCGAGTTCGCGTCGTGCCGAGCGGCGTACCGATCGAGAATCCGGCGGCTCCGGCAACAGCCGAGCTCCTCGCATCGTTCGGCGTCGCTACCGGCGCGCCGCTCGCGGTGATGGTCGGGTCGCTGAGCGCGGCGAAGGACCCCTCGACCTTTCTGCGCGCGATCGCCGTCGCGCGTCGCGATGTGCCCTCGCTGCACGCGCTGCTCGTGGGCGACGGACCGCTGCGCGACGCACTACGAGAGGAGATCCACACGCTTGGGCTCGATGGCGTCGTGCACCTCACCGGCTTTCGCACCGATCCCGAGTCGCTCGAGGCAGCGGCAAGCGTGGTCGTGCTCACGAGCAGGAGTCTCGAGGGAACGCCCGGCGTGCTACTCGATGCGCTCGTTCTCGGAAAGCCGATCGTCGCGACGAACGTCGGTGGAGTGCCGGAGGTGATCGAGGATGGCAGCTCCGGGCTGATCGTCCCCGTCGGAGACGCCGACGCGATTGGCGCGGCGATCGCGCGCGTATTGCTCGACGCATCGCTCGCGGCACGGCTCCGGGAGGGCGCGCGCGAACGTGCGCCGATGTTCTCGATCGAACGTACGGTAAGTCGCACGATGGAGATCTATCGCGAGCTGCTCGAGGAACCGACCGCGCGATGAGTCGCCAGCTGCGCGTGATGCTCCTTACCTCCGCTCAGCACTGGCGGGGCTCGGGGCTGTCCTATTCCAAGCTCGCGCGCGGGCTCACCGAGCGTGGACATCGCATTGACGTGGTGGTCGCGAGCGACGCTGTAGCCGAGCAGTACGAGCGGCTGGGCATTCCCGCGCATCGGCTCGCGCTCAAGCGCACTGGTATGCGCGAGATCGTCGCACTCCGCGCCGTCGCGAGTGCGGCCGATACCGAGATCGTGATCGTGGACAAGCCGCGCGATCTGAGGCTCGCCGCATGGGTGAGCATGACGCGCCCGCTCCGGATCATCCTGCGCTACAATCGAATGGGAAAGCAGGGGCGCTCGCGCTTCGTGGACCGATGGACTGCGCGCCGGGCGTCCGCGGCGCTCTACCAGAGCGCGTACATCCGTGACAAGGCGCATGATGAGTTGCCGATGCTCGCGCAGCTGCCCACGTTCGTGATCCCGAACGGCTACGATACGATCGCAATGACGAACAGCATCGCGGCGAGCGCCGAATGGCGCGCACGACACGGCATCGCCCCCGACGAGTTCGTGGTGATCTCCGCGGGCTTCGCGGAGGAGGAGAAGCGCTTCGAGCGATCGGTGGAGGCGCTCCGGCTGCTCGCGCTCCAGGGCGTGGACGCCACCTTCGTGTTCTGCGGCGACGGGCCCTGCCGCGCCGCGCTCGAGGCGAGGGCGCGCGCCGGCGGTGTGCGGGCAGTCTGGCTGGGCATGCAGAGTCCCGATGCCACGCTCACGGCAATCGGCGCGGCCGATGTGCTGCTGCATCCGTCGCCAGTGGAGATCTTCGGCAACGTGCTTGCAGAGGCGATGAGCCTGTGCACACCGATCATTGCGACGAGAGGCGGAGGCAACCCGGAGATGCTCGGAAGCGACGGATCCACCGCGATGCTCATGGAGGACGGATGCGCGGAGTCGTTCGCGGCGGCGCTCGCGGAACTCCGTGCGCAGCCGGAGCGCCGGTGCGCGCTCGCGGGCGCGGCGCGCGCACGCCTCGTATCCGAGTTTCCGCTTTCGCTCATGATCGATCGTTATGACGCGATGATGCAGCAGGTAGTGGACGCGCCCGCAGGAGCGCAGTGACGACACATCTGCTGCTGACTTCGAACTTCCCTCCGCTGTACGATGGAATTGCCAGCTGGATGTCCCAGCTCGCGCGCCACTACGGAAACGGCGCGATGCTCGTCTCGGTGGGCAGCGAGCCGGGGCACGTGGAGAGCGACGCGCGCCAGGGAGTGCGCGTGGACCGCCTTCCGGTTCCGCGGGCGCGGCTCCGCAACCTGCCGGGCATTATTGCCTGGTCGCGCCGCGCGTCGAAGCTGGCCAGAAAGAATCAGGTGTCATTCACCTGGTGCGGTAACCTGAAGCCCGCGTCGTACGTTGCATGGAGCCTCTGCGTGCTGCAGGGAATTCCCTACGGCATTATTCTGCACGGCACCGAGCTGCTGCAGATGCGCGCACACGGCCGCGGAATTCGCAAACGCTTCATCGCGCGTACACTGCTCGGCGGCGCGTCCGTGATCGTGACCAACAGCGAGTGGACGCGCGCGATGACGCTGGATCTGCTCGCGCAGATGGACATCCCGGTGCGAGCTGACCAGGTATTCGCCGTGCCCCTTGGCGCTGATCTGGATCGCTTCCGCGCCGGACTGGACACATCCGCCGTGCGTGCCAAGTATGGACTGAACGGCGGGCGCTGGATGCTAACGGTGGGTCGTCTGGTGGAGCACAAGGGGCAGGATCAGGGACTGCGCGCGCTCGCGCTCCTGCGGGAGAGCGAGCCCGATCTGCGCTACGCCGTTGCAGGTAGCGGCGAGTACGTCTCCACTTTGCGCGCACTGGCCGCGGAGCTGGGCGTGGAAGATCGCGTGAAGTTCATCGGACACGTCGTGGACGATGATCTCCCCGCGCTCTACAACGTCGCGACGCTGTATCTGGGTGCATCGCGCGTGGCCGTGAACCACGTCGAGGGCTTCGGCATCTCGCTCGTCGAGGCGTCGGCGACCTCGCTACCGGTGGTCGCGGGACGCGAGGGCGGAATGCCGGAGGCGGTGGTGGACGGCGTCACCGGGCTGCTCGCGGATCCCTACGACCCGGCGGCGCTCGCGGCTGCCATCGCGAAGATTCTGCGTTCCCCCGAGCTCGCGGCGCGGCTCGGCGCACAGGGACGGAGCGTGGCGGAGAGCAAGTACAGCTGGGAGCGCGTCGCGCGCGATTTGCGCGCGATCGCCGACGCGCACGCGCTCGAGCCCGGGCGATGACTGCGCACGCGCTGCGAGTGATACATGTCGACACCGAGCGCGGTTGGCGCGGGGGCGAGCGCCAGGCGTTCTGGCTGGCGGAGCGCCTCGCGCGGCAAGGACATCGCTCGGTGATGGCGGTGCGCCCGGGCGAGCCGCTCGCGGCCAAGGCGAAGGAGGCAGCGCTGCCAATCGTGCCGCTGTCACTGCACTCGGAGATGGGTGTGCTGTCGGCATTTTCGCTGCGCCGGGCCATAAACCGCGAGGACGCCGACATCGTCCACGCGCACACGGGCCACGCGGTTTCGCTCGCGGCCATGGGCACCATGGGCACGCGCGCGCGAATGGTGCTCACCCGTCGCGTGAGTTTCCCGCTCAAGCGCAATCCGGCATCGCTCTGGAAGTACGCACGCGCGGACGCGATGATCGCGGTGTGCAATGCCACCGCGAACTCACTCGTCGCGAGCGGAATCGAGTCGGCGCGCATCACCGTCGCCTACAGCGGGGTCGATCTCACGCGTGTCATCCCGCCCGCCGCACCCGAGACGCTCGCCTCGCTCGGCGTGCGCGCGGGTGCCCCGCTCGTCGTGATGGTGGCGGCGCTCGTAGGACACAAGGATCCGATCACCTTCGTTCGCGCGATGGAGGAGGTGCGCCACAGCGTTCCGAACGTGCAGGCGCTCATGGTGGGCGACGGGAATCTCCGCGCGGACGTCGAGCGCGAGATCGCCGTACTCGGCATCGGCGACATCGTACATCTCGCCGGCTATCGCGAGGATGCCGATTCGCTCATGACCGCGGCCGACGTCGTCGCGCTGAGCTCGAGCGACGACGGGATTGGCGGAGTGGTGATCGACGCGATGTCGTTCGGCAAACCCGTTGCGGCCACCGCCGCCGGCGGAATTCCCGAGGCCGTGATCAACGACGAGACCGGACTTCTCGTGCCGGTTGGCGACGCCGAGGCGCTTGGCGCCGCAATCGCGCGGCTTCTCGTCGATCGCGATCTCGCGGCGCGGATGGGCGCCAACGGCATTCGACGCGCGCCGCTCTTCTCGATCGACAACACGGTGGAGAAGACGCTCGCGGTCTACGAGCGCGTGCTCTCCTCGCGCGCCCGATAGGTCGAGCGCCAGCGCTCGACGCGCTCGAGTACATCGCGTACCGAGATGCGCGGCATTCTTCCGAGCCTGTGCGCGTACGAGATCGGATAGTCCTCCCCCGGTTCGCCGTACGCGTCCACCATGAGGTCGTGGTAGAGTCTGTACGGACCCACGCGCTTTGGGTTGTTGTATCCCATCAGACTGATTACCGGGCGGCCGAGCGCCACCGACATGTGCAGGGGCGCGGTGTCGAGCGAGATCACCAGATCTGCGGCGTCGATGATCGTGACGAGATCGCGCAGCGGCACGCCGAGCGTGCTCGGCACGGCTGACCCACTACATGCGCCGATCGCGCGCGCGGTCGCGAGCTCGCGCGCCGAGCTCCCGCCCGCCAGCACTGGCTCCACTCCGAAGTCCGTGCGAAGCGCGCTCGCGACCTCCGCCCATCGCTCCGCAATCCACTCCTTCTCGGGGTGCGTCGCGCCGATCACGAGCACGGCAAACGGCCGCGCGAGCGCGCCTAGCACTCGCTCCCGCGCCTCGAGCTCGTTAGGCCACGGGCCCAGCCGCCACTCGAGTGGCTGAGCGGGAACGCTCAGCGCGGCCAGAAACTCGAGATACTGATCCTGCACGTGCTGCGGCGCGTGCGGAGGAATGCGACGAGTGGTGAAGAGCCAGTTGAGATCGCGTGCGCGCGCCCGGTCGAAGCCGAGCTTCAACGGCGCGCGCGTGAACGAGGTGACGAGCCCCGCCTTGATGTACACCTGGAGATCGATCACGAGGTCGAACGCACGGCGCGCGAGCAGCGCGCGCATCTCGAGCATCGCGCGGCAACCGCGCGACTTGTCGAACACGAGGATCTCGTCCACGTACGGGTGACCGCGCACGAGCGATGCGGGCCCGGGCTGCAGAATCCACGCGATCGTGCACTCAGGGTCGTGGCGCTTGAGCGCGGATACCACCGGGAGTACGTGCACCGCGTCGCCGATGGCGCTCATCATCACGATGCAAATCCGCCGGCCAGTCATCGCGAGTGCCTGATGATCTCTCGCGCGGTGGCTTCGAGCGCCAGCAGATCCGCCTCCTCGATGGGCAGCGCGTGGAGCCTGCGCCACTTGAGCGCGGATCTCGTCAGTCGCCGCAGGTTCGCCTGCAGCACCGCCGGCGCGCCGGGCACGTCGAGCCACACGCGATCGACGTCGAGCACGTACGCCTCAGGTACGGCGGAATCTCCGCTGGCGATCAGCACGTTCTTGATGTTGAGGTCCGGATGCCGGGCGCCCGCCATGCTGAGCGCGGCGAGTAGACGCGCGGTTGCATCGAGCAGCGTGCGCTTGGGCGCGCCGAGCGTCAGCGCGCCGAGCGCGGAGGCGAGATCACGGCTGTGCGGAATCTTGCGCGACACGACGTCCGCGCGGCGGAACATCGGGCCCGCGGGATAGGTCGCGTAGGCGACGATCTCCGGCGTGGGCACACCGAGCCGGCGGAGTGCGAGCGAGAGCTCGAGCTCGCGCGGCGCGCGCGTCGCGCCCACGAAGCGTTCGTCCTGCAGCGCGCCGAGCAGCCCGCCGTGGCGCGACCGGCGCACGACCACTCGATCTCCGTTCGAGAGCGGAACCGCGTACGCGATGCCGCGCCCGGTGAGCGGCAGCGCCTGCGGGTGATGCTGCGCGAAGTCGTAAAACGTTTTCTCGGCGAGCGCCTCGCGAAGCGGACCCTCGAGTGCCGCGAGCGCGGCGCCCTCGACGCCGGGCGCGCTCAGCGAGACGTAGCCTGTCGGGATGGCGAAGCCGGTCACGCCGTCACGCTGTAGACCGGCGTCGCCTGACTCTTCCCCTTGAGCTCCATCGTGCCGCGCTCGCGCATCGGCGGCGGATCACTCAACGCTGCACGCATCGCGTGTGTGAGGAGGATCTCGCCGCTCCCCGCCTCCGAGCAGAGGCGGCTCGCGATGTTCACGACGTCGCCGATTACCGTGTACTCGAGGCGGCGCTCGGAGCCGATGTATCCCGCAAAGCTCTCGCCGAAGCTCAGGCCGACGCCGATCTGGAGCTGCGGCCGGTTCTCCGCGCACCAGCGCCGGTTGAGCGTCTCGAGCTCTCGCAGCATGTCGAGCGCCGCGTCCATCGCGCGGTCCGCGTCGTCCTCCGCGCCGATCGGGGCGCCCCACTGCGCCATCACCGCGTCGCCGATGAACTTGTCGAGAGTGCCGCCGTGCCGGAACACGATCTCGACCATCACCGAGAAGTATTCGCTGAGCAGTTTCGCGACATCGTCCGGCGTCATCGATTCGGATAGCGCGGTGAATCCGCGAATGTCGCTGAACAGTACGGCGACGGTGGCCTTGTCGCCGCCGAGCTTGAGCTGGTGCGCCGAGCCGGCGATCTGCGCCGCGAGCCGCGGCGCGAAGAAGCGCTCGAAGTTGCCGCGCACGATCGTCTCGTGCCGGATGCGCTCGGCGAAGCGGCTGTTCTCGAGCGCGACCGCGGCGATGTTCGAGAAGGCGGTGAGGAATTCGAGATCTTCGTCGCCAAAGCGGTGCGTGGTGGTGATGTTGTCGACGTAGAGCACGCCCTGCACGACGTCCTCCGTGCCGATGAGCGGCGCGCACATCGCGGATCGCACGCTCTGCATGAGAATCGACTGGCCGCCGAAACGCTGGTCCTGCGGCGCGTTGTCGGAGAGCACGGCGACTTTCTCGTCGACGACCATCCGCGCGATGGACTGCGGCACGGCCTTGCCGATGACGGGACCTTTGCGGTCGCGCGCGATGGTTGGCACGCGCGCTCCGCTCGCGTCGAGAAGCTCGATCGCGACTCGGTCGACGTCGAGGATCTGGAACACTAGCTCGGTGATCTTGTCGAGCAGCGCGTTCACGTCCACGGCGCGCGACAGCCCCTTCGAGACTTCGAGGAGCAGCGCGAGCTTCTTTTCCGTGCGCGCGGCGCCGTTCAACCCCGAGTGATCCGCCCGCGCCTCGGCGAGATTCGCCGCGCGGAATACGGAGGAGAGATGCCCGTCCGCGCTGTCGAAGGCGCGCTGCCTGATTACCGTCGCGTCCGCGGGTGTCACCGATGCTCGGGTGCTCTCGTCCACGAAGCCGGGCGCTGGGGCGGGCGGAGCCTCGACGGCCGTGAGGCGGAAAGGGACCTTGCCGAAAGTCAGCTCGTCTCCGACGGCGACGGAAGCGCTCTCGACGCGTACGCCGTTCACGAAGGTGCCATTGCTCGAGCCGAGATCGGAGACCTCTACCCCAGCGGCGGACGAACAGAGGCTGGCGTGGCGGCGCGAGATCGTGGGGTCGAAGATCGGGATGTCACTACTCGCCGCCCGCCCCACCAGGAGCGTGGAGCCCTCACGAAGCTCGAACGACTGCGCGCCGTTGGTGGAGAGGATCCGAAAGGGCATGCAGCAATATGCGGCGCCGCCTTGCCGCCGGGGGAGGGGTGCGACAGACGTGTCCGGCTATGGACGAACGTGTAGCGTTAGCCGGACCGTCTGGATTTACGCGGCTGGGATCGAATGATGTTCGTGCACGACCGTCCATTGACCGCCCGTCTTGCGGAGGCCGATCGTCAAACGAAAATCGAGCGTGATCCGCTCGCCGCTCTTCTCGGTTCCCGCACATCGCATCAGCGCGACAACGAATGCCACATCTCTTCCCGCTGTGATCTCCATCTGTTCGATGTCAAAGACCACCGGCTCGTCGGACCAGGCAAAGAACGGGTCCCAGGTCTTTCGGTACGCGTCGATGCCCCTCGACAACAGTGGCGGCGGAACGTCGAACATCAGGATGTCCGCCGAGTGATGGCTGAGGATGCCGTCGAAATCCCTGGCGCGCACGGCTCTCGCCCAACGCTCAACCAGCTCACGGATCGCGGCTTCGTCCTTCGCCGTGTCGTTGCCGACGCTCATTCGACCTCTCTTCTTGATGCGACTCCAGCCTCGGCGGCAAAACTCGCCGCCTGACCTCGCGAATGAAAATCCTGAAAAGCGATGAACCTTCAGGTGCCGCTATTCCAGCATCGGAATGTATTGCTCCTCCACGTGCGGATGAAGCCGTTCGCTCAGGTTGAGCAATCGCGCGCAGGCGTTCCAGCGCAGAATCGACTCGTCGTTGCCCGCCGGCCGCATCCGTTCCGCTTGCTCGTAGTGCGGCATCGCTTCACGCAGCCATCCATCGGCCACCTCTCTCGCCCGCTCCGCACCGCGCCGCAACTGCGCCATCGCCCTGCGCTCGCAGATCATTCCGGCGTAGTAGTGACGCTTGTACTCGTCCGCGAGACGCGGCAGTACGTCTCGCGCACGGGCGACGCCCTCGGCGAGCTTGTCGCCGAACCCATCGGTGATGGCAAGCAGCAGCGTGGTGAGTGCCTGCTGGTTCCGCGGATCAACCTCCAGCACATCGAGGCAGATGCTCTCGGCGGCCGCCGAGTCCTTGAGCAGGCGGTAGCGTTCGGCTTTCTGGAGCGCGGCGGGCACGCCGGCCGCGGTGATGGGCTTGAGCGTATACAAAGGCACCTCCTCGACGCCTACTGGCGGCGCCTGCGCGAGTAGATCTTCACCAGCTTCCCGATCGGATCGTAGAACTCGTCGACCACGCGCTCCTTGAGCGGGATGATCGCGTTGTCGGTGATCGTGATACCCTCCGGGCACACTTTCGTGCAGCATTTCGTGATGTTGCAGTATCCAATGCCTTGCGTGCGCTTCAGCTCGGGCACACGGTCGGCAACGTCGAGCGGGTGCATCTCGAGCGCAGCCGCGTAGACGAAATGGCGCGGGCCGATGAACTCCTCTTCCTTGTGATGCTCGCGCAGCACGTGGCAGACGTCCTGGCACAGAAAGCACTCGATGCACTTGCGGAACTCCTGCACGCGGTCGACGTCCGACTGCTGCATGCGCCAAGTGCCGTCGGGCGCGTCGGGTGCGCGCGGCGTGAACTTCGTGATCCGCTTCTTCGCCCGGAAATTCCACGAGACGTCGGTCACCAGATCCTTCACCAGCGGAAAGGCGCGCATCGGCTCGACGGTCACCGGCTTCTCGAGCGGCAGATCGTTGAGCCGTGTCATGCACATCAACCGCGGCTTGCCGTTGATCTCGGCGGAGCACGAGCCGCACTTGCCGGCCTTGCAGTTCCAGCGTACGGCGAGGTCGTTGGCCTGCTCGGCCTGCACCTGGTGGATGACGTCGAGCACCACCATGCCCGGTGTTACTCCGGTGACATAATCGCGAAACGCGCCGCCGGCGGCGTTGCCGCGCCAGATACGGAACGTCGCCGTGCGCTCCTCGGTCGTGGCCGACACTGGACTCCTCCCGGTCATCCCATCTCCTTGATCACCGCCGCCAGCTCATCGGGCATGGGCGGTATGGTCTCGCGGCTCAGCTCCATCTTCCCCTCGTCGCCCTGGCGGATGACGATGTTGAACGTGGCGTAGCTCCCGTCCTTTTCCGGGTAGTCGTCGCGGAAATGACCTCCGCGGCTTTCGCGCCGCTCGAGCGCAGATCGCGTGATGGCCTCCGAGATGGTGAGCAGATTGCCGAGGTCGAGCGCGGTGTGCCAACCCGGATTGTACTCGCGATTTCCATCCACGCTCACACGTCTGGCTCGCGCCCGGAGCTCATCGATCCTGACCAACGCCTGGCGCATGTCGTCCTCGCGTCGCACGATGCCCACCAGCTCCTGCATCGTCTCCTGGAGCGACTGCTGGATCTGATAGGGTCCTTCGCCCTCGCTCGCGTTCCGGTCGAAAGGCTCGAGCGCGCGCCGGGCAGCGTCATCGGCGTCGTTCGAATCCACCGCTACCGCGCCGTGCGTGCGGGCGAACGCGGCAGCGTGCTCGCCCGCGCGCCTGCCGAACACCAACAGATCCGAGAGCGAGTTGCCGCCGAGCCGGTTGGCGCCGTGCAGACCGGCCGCGCACTCACCGGCGGCAAAGAGGCCGGGAACGGTGGACATCTGTGTATCCCCATTCACGCGAATGCCGCCCATCACGTAGTGCGTCGTCGGGCCAACCTCCATCGCCTCCTTCGTGATGTCGATGTCCGCGAGCTGCTTGAACTGATGATACATGCTCGGCAGTTTCTTTTTGATGTGCTCCGCGGCGTTCGGCAAGCGCTCCTGAATCCAGGCGATGTCGAGGAAAACGCCGCCGTGCGGGCTGCCGCGCCCCTCGCGCACCTCCTGCATGATGCAGCGAGCCACGTGGTCGCGCGTGAGCAGCTCGGGCGGCCGGCGCGCGTTCTTGTCGCCTTGCGTGTATCGCCAGCCCTCTTCGGGGTCGGTGGCCGTCTGCGCGCGGTAATTCTCCGGCACGTCGTCGAACATGAATCGACGCCCTTCGCTGTTGCGGAGCACGCCGCCTTCGCCGCGCACGCCTTCGGTTACGAGTATGCCACGCACGCTCGGCGGCCACACCATCCCGGTGGGATGGAATTGCACGAACTCCATGTCCTGGAGTGCCGCGCCGGCGTGATACGCAAGCGATTGCCCGTCGCCCGTGTACTCCCAACTGTTGCTCGTGATGCGGAACGCGCGGCCGATGCCGCCGGTGGCGAGCACGACTGCCTTCGCCAGGAAGAGACGAAAGCGGCCGCGCTCGCGATCGTACGCGAGCGCACCGGCAACGCGCTCTCCATCCTTCAGCAACGTGAGCACGGTGCACTCCATGTGCACGTCGATTTGCTGATGGATCGCGTGGTCCTGGAGCGTGCGGATCATCTCGAGCCCCGTGCGGTCGCCGACGTGCGCGAGGCGCGGATATTTGTGGCCGCCGAAGTTGCGCTGAAGGATGCGGCCGTCGGGCGTGCGGTCGAACAGCGCACCCCACGCCTCCAACTCCCGCACGCGATCAGGCGCTTCCTTGGCGTGCAGCTCGGCCATCCGCCAGTTGTTGAGGTACTGCCCACCGCGCATGGTGTCGCTGAAATGCACCTTCCAGTTATCGCGATCATCCACGTTCCCAAGCGACGCGGCGATACCACCCTCGGCCATTACCGTGTGTGCCTTGCCGAGCAGCGACTTGCAGACCACGCCTACCGACACGCCCTCGCCCTCGGTGGCGGCCGCAATCGCGGCGCGTAGCCCCGCGCCACCGGCGCCGATCACGAGGACGTCGTGTTTTACCGTTTCGTACTCAGCCATGCGCCCGATGCCCCATTCGGATCACAGAATCCTCACGTCGTGCAACACGCCCATCGAGCACAGGCGGACGTAGAGGTCGGCGAGCGCGACACCGAATAGGCTCATCCACGCCCATCGCATGTGCCACCGGTTGAAGCAGCTCGCGCACGCGTAGGCGGTACGACGTACGGGGCGGTGCGCCATGCGGTCGAGATATCCGCCCACCAGATGTCGCAGCGAGTGGCAGCCGAAGGTGTAACCGGACAGCAGCACCACGTTCACGGCGAGCACGAGCGTCCCCACTCCGATCCCGAACGACGCGTGTCCAGTGGACGGGTCGGTGAACCAGAGGGCGTCCCAGACGTCGTGCGCGAGGAAGAGGAGAAAGAGGAACGCGATGTAGAGAAAGTACCGATGGACGTTTTGCAGGATGAGCGGAAAGGACTGCTCGCCGAGGTAGACCTTACGCGGCTCCTTGACGGTGCACGATGGCGGATCGGCCCACATCGCCTTGTAGTACGCCCCGCGATAGTAGTAGCACGTGACGCGAAAGAGCCCGGGAAAGGGGAGGATGATCAACGCCGGCGAGAAGGGAAGCAGGGCCGGCCACCAACCTGGTTTTGGTCCGAACCACGCGTGCGGCGAGCTGCCGAACAGTTCCGGGGAGTAGAAGGGCGACAGGTACGGGCCGAACGCGTAGTGCGCGTTCTGGAACGCGGCCCAGGTGGCGTAAACGAGAAACGCCGTGAGGAGGATCGCCACGACGGCGGGTTGAACCCACCAGGCGTCCTGCCGCATGGTGAGCTTTCGCGGGCGCTCGAGAACCGGGAGCTGCGCGTGGGCCATGCCATTCCCTCCGGAGGACCGCGCTGGTCATTGGCGAGAGTGCGGGCGTGATGCGAGACGCATCCTCGATCGGGACGGATACTCCCACGCGGGCAACGGGCTGTCAATAGAGGATGTCCAGACGTGGTGGACGTCGCCCGAGGAGTACTCGTCTACCGCTTCCGCACCTGGCCGATCGCGGTGAGCATCGAGCGCGCCTTGTTCTCCGTCTCCTCCCATTCGTTTGCCGGAATCGAGTCCGCCACGATCCCAGCACCGGCCTGTACGGATGCGACCCCGTCGGCGATGACGCAGGTGCGG